>Ga0310694_10007599_pt1 | contig 10150 bp, 7 predicted proteins | sample 174DNAGHGhighgp2_FD_203884 | JGI IMG/M metagenome (GOLD analysis project Ga0310694, IMG submission 203884) | Sheep rumen microbial communities from Palmerston North, Manawatu-Wanganui, New Zealand - 1742 DNA GHGhigh gp2 (v2) (version 2) | ecosystem: Host-associated > Mammals > Digestive system >... | reverse complement strand
GCCAGACGCAGAACACCGTGCAATCCATGATCGGCCAAAAAGACAGCCTGCTCACCCACTACAAGCGCCTGCTCATGATCCGCAAGGCCAACCCGGAAATCGGCCGGGGCGAAGTAAAGGCCCTGAGGTTTGAAGGGGCCAAGCAAGGCGGCATCCTGTGCGCCTGGCAAGGAAGCAGCGCGGCTGTGCTGCACAACGCCGGGGACGCGGCGTGGACCGTGGATCTGTCCTCCCACAGCGATCTGAGCGGCATGCAGATCGAAGCCACGGCGGGCGTGGGCGGCGCTTCCCTGGAAAACGGCGTGCTCACCCTGGAGGGCTGGACCACCGTGGTGCTGCGGTAAGCGCATCGGCCCCTTTTCAAACGCATAAGATCGTACGGCGCAGGCTTTCCGCTGCGCCGTATGTTTTTGCCTGAAATTCATTTCTTTTTGCATAATATTTGCCGAAATTTGTCTGATATTGCTTTACAAGCGGGAATTTGGGTAGTATAATCTAACTAACCGGCGGCGAAGCCATGGCTTTCGCCGGCCGGAAAGGAGGCGGGAAGTTGACTACCCTGAAGGAATTGAAGCCCGGCCAGTCGGCCGTGATCGACGCCGTGGGCGGCGAAGGAGCCCTGCGGCAGCATTTATTGGATATGGGCGTGATCCCCGGCGCTCGGGTGACCGTCATGAAATACGCCCCCATGGGAGACCCGGTGGAGGTGCGCATCCAGGAGTATGAATTGACGCTGCGCCTGTCCGACGCGGAGAAAATCGGCGTGACGCCCGCCAAGCCCCAGCAGGAAGCGCGGCCCAACGCCCCGCGCCGTTCCCCGGCGCATCCGGGCCTGGGCGAAGAAGGCAAATTCCACCCCAAGGGCTCCGGCGATCCCCTGCCGGACGGTACCCAGCTGACCTTTGCCCTGGTGGGCAATCAAAACAGCGGCAAAACCACCCTGTTCAACCAGCTCACCGGCGCCAATCAGCACGTGGGCAATTTCCCCGGCGTCACCGTGGACCGCAAGGACGGCGTAATCCGGGGCCACGGCGATACCCTGATCACCGACCTGCCGGGCATATATTCCATGTCGCCCTATTCCAGCGAGGAACTGGTATCCCGGGATTTCGTATTAAAAAGTAAGCCCCGGGCCATCATCAACATCGTGGACGCCACCAACATCGAGCGCAACCTGTATCTGACCATGCAGCTGCTGGAGATGAACATCCCCATGGTGGTGGCGCTGAACATGATGGACGAAATGCGCGGCAATGGCGGCACGGTGGACGTGAACGAAATGGAGCGGCTGCTGGGGGTGCCGGTGGTGCCCATTTCCGCGGCCAAAAACGAGGGCGTGGACGAATTGGTGTGCCACGCGGTGCACGTCGCCAAATATCAGGAGCGTCCCCTGGAGCAGGACTATTGCAGCAAGGACGATCACGGCGGCGCGGTGCACCGGGCGCTGCACGCCGTGAGCCATCTGATCGAGGATCACGCCCAGCGCTCCGCCCTGCCGCTGCGCTTTGCCGCCAGCAAGCTGATCGAAGGGGATGAATTGATTCTCAAGCAGCTGGACCTGGAGCAGAACGAAAAGGAAATGCTGGAGCACATCGTCAAACAAATGGAATCGGAGCGCGGCCTGGATCACAGCGCCGCGGTGGCGGAAATGCGCTTCGATTTCATCCGCCGGGTGTGCCAAAGCAGCGTGATCAAGCCCCACGAAAGCAAGGAGCATATGCGCAGCCAGAAAATCGACCGCATCCTTACGGGCAGATACACCGCGCTGCCCATGTTCGTCCTCATCATGGCACTGGTGTTTTTCCTCACCTTCTTTTTGATCGGCCCCTTCTTTCAGGATCTTTTGGCTTCCGGCATCGAGGCGCTGGGCGGCCTGGCAGCCAAAGGCATGGAAAGCGCCCAGGTCAACCCCGTGATCCAGAATCTGGTAATCAAAGGCTTTTTCGAGGGCGTAGGCAGCGTGGTCAGCTTCCTGCCCATCATCGTGATCCTCTTTTTCTTCCTTTCCATGCTGGAGGACAGCGGCTACATCGCCCGGGTGGCCTTCGTGATGGATAAGCCCCTGCGCAAAATCGGCCTGTCCGGCCGCAGCATCGTGTCGCTGCTGATCGGCTTTGGCTGCACCGTGCCCGCCGTCATGAGCACCCGCACCCTGCCCAGCGACCGGGACCGGCGCATGACCATCCTGCTCACCCCCTTCATGAGCTGCACCGCCAAGCTGCCCATTTACAGCTATTTCATTCAGGAATTGTTCAAAGGCCCCGGGCAAAAAGATCTCAGCTGGCTGGTCATCACCGGGCTGTACCTGCTGGGCATCCTGATGGGCGTGCTGGCGGCCTTCCTCTACCGGCGCACGTTGTTCCGGGGCGAAGCGGTGCCCTTCGTGATGGAATTGCCCAATTACCGCTTTCCTTCTCCCCGGAACGTGATGCAATTGCTTTGGGAAAAGGCCAAGGACTTCCTGCGCCGGGCCTTCTCCATCATCCTCATCGCCACCATCGTGATCTGGCTGCTCAACAGCTTTGACTTCCGCCTGAACTACGTGGACGGCTCCGACAAGAGCATCCTGTACACCGTGGCCAATCTGGCCGCGCCCATCTTAAAGCCCATCGGCCTGGGCGATCCCCGGATCGTCACCTCCCTGGTCAGCGGCTTCCTGGCCAAGGAAAGCGTGGTGTCGGTAATGACCACCCTGTTCAACGGCGACGTGATGGCCATCGGCGTGCTGGGCATCCTGTCCATGGTGGTGTTCAGCCTGCTCTACACCCCCTGCGTGGCCGCCGTGGCCGCCATCAAGCGGGAAATGGGCCGCAAATGGGCGCTGTACGTGGTGCTGTGGCAGTGCGGCATCGCCTGGATCGCCGCCGGCCTGGTGCGCGTGATCGGCATGGCCTTCGGCCTGCGATAAGGAGGAATCCCCATGAAGCTGTCCGATATTCTGATCCTGCTGGCCGTGCTGGCGCCGGCGGTATGGCTGCTCATCCGCCAGCGCAAAAAGAAGGGCGGCGGGTGCGGCTGCGGCTGCAGCGGCTGCCCTTATCCCTGCGAAAACAAGCGCCCGGAAGCGCATAACGGAAAATAATAAGAAAAAGCAGAAGGCAAATTCAGAGCATCGGCAAAGTCGACGCTCTGCCGTCGAAAGCCTGCAAGCAGTCTTTCGATGGAAACATCAAGTTGCTGTAAAAAGCGATTCCAGGCACGAAATGCCTGGAATCACTCATTTTACGGCCGCAAATTGATATAGGAAGCGGCTTTCAGCCGCATGCCCTGGGCTTCCGCCCGCCCTCCGCTGACGAGGAACACCTCATCCGGCCCTTTGGGCCACCTTCCCCTCAAAGGGGAAGGCAATCCACCGGATCATTTTCCGGGCGCTTCGGGCCCCGGGCCGGCAAACCCGGCCCTGCGGATTATGGATGAAGAGGCCGCGGCCTCTTCATACTTCCCTGGGGTACTTTGTCGACAGCCCGAAGCAGAAGGCCTATTGCACTGCGTGCGCAAAGCCTGCTGCTTTTTCTTTCGATCATTTGCTTTTTTCGCTGTCCTTTGTCCGGTCAATACGGGTCCTTGAAGTGCCCGTCGCTCCAGACCCGGCGCTTTTCCATGAAGCGGCGCACGTAGTCGATTTCCTTTTCAAAATTCAGCGTATAGCTGAACTCGCTGCCAAGGTAGCTGGTGAAGGAGGGATACAGAGCCTTTTCCCTCTCCAGCGCGCCGGAAGCCTTGAGCATGGCATAATACCCGTTGATTTTGTCCATCACGTGGTCCACCGACAAACTGGTATCCTTATACGTCATCCAGATGCCGGACATGCGCTTGTTGAAGCCGCCCACGTCCAAAGCGATCAGGCGCTCGAAGAGCGGGTTGGTATCCCAGCCTTTTTCCTTGCTTTTCTTGGAGGAGTAATACCTGCCCAGGGAAGCATCCATATCCCAGGGCACCACCACCAGCCGGTCCAGGGGGGAATACCGGGCGAACACCATGTTTTTGCGCATGTTGTCGCTCACGTCCATGGCGTTGATAAACACGTAATAGAGGGCGAAGTTTTTCAGATCAATATAATCGCCGATTTTTTCGGCAAATTCTTCGTCGCTGCCTTCCACCGTCAGCTTAACCAGCTCATAAAAATCCTTCCAGGTGTCCGCCGTCACATTTTCTTCTTTGGGATACTTGATCCTGACGTTGTTCCATTCGGTGACCACCCGGGAACCGGGCAGCTCGTCCCCCATGGAGAAAAAGCCCGCCACGCTCACGTCCTTGGTCAGGGCCTTTCCGGTTTTGAGCAGCAGCCCCTCGGGGCCGCTGCCCGTTTTTTTCAGGCCCAATTGTTTGCGGTCCTGCTTCTCCCCCAGCACGAAAATGCCCTTGTAGCGGCCATTGAGAATCAGTTCCACAAACTGCCCCTGATTGGCGCCGGAAAGGGACTCGTTCCAGGGCAGCGTATAGATTTCATCCCAAATCTCCATCAGCACCCGGTTGCGCATGCGCAGCGCGTCGTTATAGGCGCTGTCCAGCAGCCAGTCGCTGTCCTTGCGCATGCCAAGCAGCCGGTGATCCCACTTTTCCCCGTCCTTCATCAGCGACACGTTGAAGGGATGCTTTTCGCTGAACTGGGCGGCGGATTGGCCCCGGCGGCTCACCTGGGCGTCGCACTGAAACTGCGGCTCCTGCCAGCCGTGACCGGCGTAATCCGGGTCCACCACCAGGATGCTGCCGGCGGTGCCGGCGCGCAGGATATCCCCCTTGGCGGTCAGGCTGATCACCGGCAGGGTGGTGAACATCAGCCTTGCGCCCATGCATTTTTTGCCGTTGGCCAAGCGCAGGTCGGATACGTCGGTCAGATTCACTGTCACCGGCGCGTCGGCGGACAGCTTTTTTCCATTTAAATATGCGGTGGTCAGGCCGTCGGCGCCGGGAAAGCGCAAATACACCCGGGCCGCGCCATCCTGCGCCTTGATGGGAAACATGAAGGTGTTAAACGTATCGGAATGAGCGTACAATACGCCAAAGGAGCCGTCGATCTCCGGCTTGACCCAATCCCGGTCGTAGGTTTTTCCGCTGCGGGAATAGGGCACGTTCTCCCGGATGCCTTCGGCCAGATAAACCTGCACCCGGACGGGCGAAGGCGACGCGTTTTCGGCGGCCAGCGCCCCGGCGGGCAAAAAGCTTTGCAGCAGCAAAAGCAGCATCAGCGCGCTGATCCATCTTTTTGCGCCCATGCCATCGCCTCCCTTCCCCCTTCGGTATGCTCCGATTATACCAGATGCAAGCGGTAAATGGAAGAGAAAAAAACGGGCTTGTCGATTTGTGCGCAGTTTTGCGCAGGCGTTGCCAAATTCGAAAAAAATACAAAAAAACTGTTTACTTTTTTTATGGCATATGCTACAATACACGCGAACCGGGGAAAAATATTGCTTGAATGCGGCCAAATCATTTCCGTGCAAAAAAACGGTATTTTGTTCGGCCGAAAGACCTTTGAAAACCATAATTCCGTCCCTTACAGCGAGCCAACGCTGTTTGAGAAAAAAATGCGGCACAGCCGCGAAACAAAAAAGGAGGAACCCTAACATGAAGAAGGCTCTTGCTCTGGTTCTGGCCATGATGATGGTGCTCGGTTGCATCGGCATCGCCAGCGCTGAAGACGCCAAGATCAAACTGAACGTTTGGTCCTTCACCAACGAACTGCAGGGCATGATCGAGAAGTACTATCTGCCCGATCATCCCGAACTGGACATCGATTTCCAGATCTATCCCACCGACGGCAACGCCTACACCACCAAGGTTGACAACCTGCTGGGCGTGCCCGAAGGCGCCGTGAGCGACGAAGCTCCCGACATCTTCACCCTGGAAGCTGCTTTCGTGAAGCACTATGTTGAGTCCGATTGGACCGGCGACCTGAAGGCCGTTGGCTTCACCGACGAAGAACTGGCTACCGCTTTCCCCGTGATGGCGCAGATCGGCCAGAACGCTGCTGGCGTGCAGAAGGGCCTGTCCTGGCAGTCCACCCCCGGCGTTCTGATGTATCGTGCTTCCCTGGCTGAAAAGTACCTGGGCGTCACCTCCCCCGAACAGTTCCAGGAAAAGGTCAAGGATTGGGACACCTTCCTGGAGACCGCTGAAGAACTGAAGGAAAAGTCTGAAGGCGCCTGCAAGATGGTCATCGGCTCCGGTGACATCTGGAACGCTTATCAGTATCAGCGCAGCCAGGGCTGGGTTGTGGATGGCAAGCTGGTCATCGACGACGAACTGCTCGACTTCGAAGAACTGTGCAAGACCCTCGAACAGGATGACCTGTCCCACAAGGGCGGCGCCTGGAGCGAAGTCTGGTTTGCCGGTATGCGCGGCGAACTGGAAACCCTGTGCTACTTCCTGCCCACCTGGGGCCTGCATTACACCCTGAAGCCCAACTGCGTGGCTGGCTGGGATGCTGAGAACCCCGACAGCGAAGAGAACATCAAGAACGCCACCGAAAACGGCACCTATGGCGACTGGCGTCTGGTTGACGGCCCTGTGGCCTACAGCTGGGGCGGCACCTGGATGGGCATCAACGCTCAGAAGATCGACCAGTGGGACGATGCCAAGAAGGCTGCTATCCATGACCTGATTTACTTCTTCACCCTGAACGATGATTGGCTTCTGACCTACGCTCATGACTCCGGCGACTTCGTTGGCAGCGCTACCGCTGTTGAGAAGTATCTGGCTGAAGGCGTGCACGAGAATCCCTTCCTGGGCGGTCAGGACCACTACGCCATCTTCGCTTCCGCCGCGGCTCTGGCCAACGGCTCTCTGATGAGCGAATATGACGACACCATCAACGGCCTGTGGAACGACTATGTGACCACTCCTTACACCAAGGGTGAAAAGGATCTGGACACCTGCCTGGCCGAATTCAAGACCGCTGTTGCCGCCGCTATCACCACCATCACCGTGGAATAATCGGTAGCAATCCCGGAATCTTGGGTTACTGACAAGTAGCCTCGCGGGGCTGTCTCTTGCCTGACGGCGGGGACAGCCCCGTTTTCCAATCCTGCCAAAAGGCTTCCCCCGGAGGGGAAGCAAAACCAGATGCGTGCGCCCTCTGGCGGAAGCCTTTTGGGCTATGGCAATCTCAATAAAAAAGGGGTGGGCATATGCAGACTCAACTTGCGGTGAAAACCAAGGCCAAGCATCGGTCGGTCAGCTACAGCAAGTATGGCTACTTTTTCATCGCTCCGTTCTTCATCACATTCCTGATCTTCGGCCTCTATCCCATCATCTTCACCTTCCGCACCTCCGTAACCGATGCGGTTGGCTGGGAAAAAGTGCTGAACAACAGCTATATCGGCTTTGAAAACTTCAAACAGCTGTTTGATTCCTCCAGCCTGGTGTACAGCAAATTCTGGGGCGCGCTGGGGAACACCATCATCATTTGGTTCTTCAACTTCGTGCCGCAGCTGGGCCTGGCCCTGATCCTGGCCTCCTGGTTCACCGACAGCCGCCTTCATCTGAAAATGCAGGGCTTCTTCAAGGTGACCATCTTCATGCCCAACATCATCACCGCTGCTACCATCGGTATGCTGTTCATGAGCTTCTTCGCCTATCCCATCGGCCCTGTGAACACCTTCATCCAGACCGCCGGCATCGCCAACGCCCCTGTGGAATACTTCCGTTCGGTGGCATGGAGCCGCGGCCTGATCTCCTTCATCCAGTGGTGGATGTGGTGCGGCAATACCATGATCGTCATGATCGCCGGCATCAGCGGCATCAACCCCAGCCTGTTTGAAGCGGCGCTGGTGGACGGCTGCTCCAGCCGCCAGACCTTCTGGAAAATCACGCTGCCCCTCATCAAGCCCATCCTGGTTTACAACCTGACCACCTCTCTGGTGGGCGGTCTGACCATGTTCGATATCCCCCACATGATGACCCAGGGCAACCCCAACGAAACCACCAACACCGTGGCCCGTTTCATCTACACCCAGGGCTTCACCGGAAGCCGCAACTTCAATATGGCCAGCGCCGCCAGCGTTGTGCTGTTCGCCATCATCATCGTCGGGTCCCTGATTATCCGCTACGTGCTCAACGATCATGAGCCCAAGCCCGGCAAGGCGCTGAAGGGAGGCAAGTAAGATGAAAAATTCACGTAAAATCGTCTTCCTTGTATTCATTGCCATTGCCATTCTGGGCATGTTCCTGCCCATCGCCACCTTCAATGACAATTCCAGCAGCTCCATGGCTGCCGACATTGAAAAGCAGCAGGGCAAGGTGGACAGCGCCCAGACCCAGCTGGACCGCTGGATCGCCGGCGGCAAAAAGAGCGAGGCCGACATCCAGAAGCAGCGCGACAAGGTTGCCAAGGAACAGGAAAAGCTGGATGCCCTGCTGGCAGAGCAGGAAGCCGCTTCCTCCGAAGAAGCCGGCGGCCTGAATTACGCGCTTTTGCCCAATAAGCTGCCCGCCGACCTGGAAATCGACATGATGGTCGTCAACCAGTCCAAGGGCTACACCTGGCATGAGTCGCTTTACTATGTGTGCGTCTGGGCTGCCCTCGCCTGCTTCGTCATCGCCGCCGCGCTGGTGGTGCTGGCCGGCGCCAAGGACGTCAGCAAGCTGTACACCATCTCCTCCTTCATTCACCTGATCGGTATTTTCCTGGCCGCTTACAGCATCCTGCAGCTGAGCGCCTTCCCCGTTAAGCTGCCTTATGGCAACGCCTCGCTGCATACGCCGATAGTGCTTATGGTGCTGGCGGGCGCCATCATTTCCTTCGCTGTACACGTACAGGGCGTGCACAACTCCAAGCGGAGCATGATCTACGTGTTCTGCTCCTTCCTGAGCATCCTGGCCCTGGTGCCTTTCTGGATCATGATCGTCAACGCCACCCGCTCCAGCCAGGCCATCCAGCAGGGCGTCAGCATGATCCCCGGCTCCTACCTGGGCTACAACTGGAACGTGCTGGCTACCAAGGGGTTTGACGTAACCATCGGTTTCAAGAACAGCGCCATCATCGCCTTTGGCTCCACCATCCTGTCGGTGTTCTTCTCCGCCATGACGGCCTACGGCTTCAAGGTGTATGATTTCAAGGGCAGCAAGTTCCTCTACGCGGTGGTTATGGCCATCATCATGATCCCCGGCCAGGTCACCGGCACCGGCTTCTTCATGTTCATGTATCAGTTGGGCATGGTGAACAACCACCTGGCGCTGATCATCCCCTCCATCGCCGCTGCCAGCACCGTGTTCTTCTTCCGGCAGTACCTGGAGGCCAACCTGCAGCTCTCCCTGGTGGAGGCCGCCCGTATCGACGGCTGCGGCGAGTTCCGCACCTTTGTCCGCATCATCCTGCCCATCATGGTGCCCGCTATGGCCACCATGGGCATCATGGCCGTGATCGGCAGCTGGAACAACTACCTCACTCCCTTGATGCTGTTCACCGACCCGGGCCGCAAGACCCTGCCTATGATGGTGCAGGAGCTGCGCGGCGATATCTACCGCACAGAGTACGGCTCCATCTACCTGGGCCTGACCCTGACGGCCCTGCCGCTGATCATCGTGTACTTCGTATTCAGCAAGTACATCATCGCCGGCGTGGCCCTGGGCGGTGTGAAGGAATAATCCTTCATCCCCTGATCGTATCCATTTGATGCGGATGCGCCCAAACGCGGACGCATCCGCATCTTTGCTCTAACATTCATTCAGGAGGAACACACATGAAATTCGGACATTTCGACGACAAGGCCCGGGAATACGTGATCTCCACGCCCCGCACCCCCTATCCCTGGATCAACTACCTGGGCTGCGAAAACTTCTTCGGCATCATCAGCAACACCGCCGGCGGCTACTGCTTCTACCGCGACGCCCGCCTGCGCCGCATCACCCGCTATCGCTACAACAACATGCCCGTGGACGACGGCGGCCGCTACTTCTACATCAAGGACGGCGACGCCGTGTGGAACCCCGGCTGGAAGCCCGTCAAGACCGAGCTGGATGCATACTCCTGCCGCCACGGCATGGGCTATACCGTCATCACCGGCAAAAAGAACGGCCTGACCGCCAGCCAGCTGGCCTTCGTGCCCCTGGGGGTCAACGCCGAGGTGCATCAGATCACCCTGACCAACGAAGCCGACGCCCCCAAGGACGTGATCCTCACCTCCTTCGTGGAATTCTGCCTGTGGAACGC
>Ga0310694_10007598_pt1 | contig 10152 bp, 5 predicted proteins | sample 174DNAGHGhighgp2_FD_203884 | JGI IMG/M metagenome (GOLD analysis project Ga0310694, IMG submission 203884) | Sheep rumen microbial communities from Palmerston North, Manawatu-Wanganui, New Zealand - 1742 DNA GHGhigh gp2 (v2) (version 2) | ecosystem: Host-associated > Mammals > Digestive system >... | reverse complement strand
TGTCAACGATGTCTTGATACATGGCAGTTAACTATTAACTATTTCAAGGATAAAGTTTCCGCAACAGATCGCTGCGGTGGATGCGTTTCAGCGCTGCAGTGATGGCGGCGCGGTTTTTGCGGTCATACCAGAAGAAGAACAACCGTTGAGCCTGCTTCTCCATCGGCGTTTTGGCACAATAGACCTTCTTGAGCGTGTAGGGATGCAACCCCGTGTAGTAGGTCTCGGTCGATACTGTCATGGGGGTGGGCGTGAAGTCCTGCACCTGTTCCAGGCGGAAGTCCAGCTCCTTGGTGATGGCGGCGAGTTCGGCCATGTCGGCCTCGTGGCAGCCAGGATGGGACGAGATGAAGTAGGGGATGAGTTGCTGGCGCAGGTTGTACTTCACGTTCACGCGGTCAAACAGCGCCTTGAATCGCTTGAACAGTTGGAACGAAGGCTTGCGCATGAGCATGAGCACCTCGTCGCTGGTGTGCTCGGGAGCTACTTTCAGTCGGCCCGAGACATGAAAGCGGATAAGTTCTTCATTGTATTGTGCATTGACTTTGTCGATGCGTGGATCGCCTGTGCGGTGCATCGACAGGTCATAACGCACACCGCTGCCGATGAACGATTTCTTCACCTGCGGCAAGGCATCGACAGCATGATAAATGTCCAGCAGCTGGCTATGGTCGGTGTTCAGGTTACTGCAGGGCTGCGGATGCAGACATGATGGCCGCTGGCAGCGCTGGCAGCGTTCCAGGTCCTTGCCGTGCATGCTGTACATGTTGGCACTGGGACCGCCCAGGTCGCTGATGTAGCCCTTGAAGTCCTCCATCTGAATGACCTGCTTGACTTCGCGCAGGATTGACTCCTTGCTGCGCGAGGCGATGAATTTGCCTTGATGGGCACTGATGGTGCAGAAGGCGCAACCGCCGAAGCAGCCGCGGTGCATACACACCGAGTGGCGTATCATTTCATAGGCCGGGATGCGTTTCCCCTGGTAGCGGGGGTGGGGCAGGCGGGTGTAGGGCAGGTCAAACGAGGCATCAATCTGCTCGGTGGTCATGGGCGGGTTGGTGCGGTTCACTTTCACGGCGATGTCACCTGTGGCTTGCCACACGTTGTGACCGTGCCACAGGTTGCTCTCCACCTCGATGACCTTGAAATTCTCGGCCTGTGCCTTCATGGATTTCTGACATTCCTCATAGGGGTGCAGCACCACGTCACTGGCGGTGTCGGATGATGGCAACTCGTTCAAGGGGCGGCGAACCACTGTTTGGGGAATATCGGTCAACTCCTCGATGCGCTTGCCGCTGGCGAGGGCATCGGCAATGGCGATATTGGGCAATTCTCCCATGCCATACACCAGCAGGTCGGCAGGACAGTCCATGAGGATGGAGGGACGCAACCGGTCCTGCCAATAGTCATAATGTGCCAGACGCCTCAGCGATACCTCGATGCCGCCAGCCACGACGGGCACGTCGGGGAAGAGGCGTTTCAATATCTCGCTATAGACGATAGTGGGGTAGTCAGGACGGGCTCCGGCGCGACCGTCGGGTGTATAGGCATCATCGCTGCGCTTGCGGCGGGCAGCGGTGTAGTGGTTCACCATCGAGTCCATCGCTCCGGCCGACACACCGAAGAACAGCCGCGGCACGCCCAGTTTCTTGAAGTCGCGCAGGTCGTCGCGCCAATTGGGCTGAGGAACGATGGCGACCTTGTAGCCATGAGCCTCCAGCACGCGCCCTACGACAGCCGACCCCATCGATGGGTGATCGATATAGGCATCACCGCTAAACAGGATCACGTCAGCCTGTTCCCAACCCAGGTGTTCCATCTCCTTGCGGGTGGTCGGCAGCCATTGACCCTTGATGCGGTGGTCGCTATGTCCTTTATCCCGTTTCACAACCCTTTTATCTCTTATCTCTTATCTCCCCTTTATCATTTCCTCCAGTTTCAGGATTTCGTCGCGATACTGGGCCGCAACGAGGAAGTCCATGCGCTTGGCAGCATCGATCATCTGTGTCTTCAGGCGGTCGATGGCTGCTTGCATGTCTTTACCGCTCATGTAGGCGATGACAGGATCGGCAGCTACGCCAGCACTAGTGTTGAACTCCTCGGTATAGCGCATGCCGGATGCCTTGGCTGTGGCCTCGGGTAACGGCGACTGGTTGTGACGGCTGGGCACGCTGGGGTGATGCATGTCGGTGTCCTGCCCGATGATAGCCGTGCGGGCCTTGATGATGGCAGTCGGGGTGATGTTGTGTTCCTCGTTGTACTTGAGCTGCAACGTGCGGCGGCGCTCGGTCTCGTCGATGGTCTGTCGCATCGAGTCGGTAATCTGGTCGGCATACATGATGACAGTGCCGTTCAGGTTGCGGGCGGCGCGGCCAGCAGTCTGGGTGAGCGAGCGGCGGCTGCGCAGGAAGCCTTCCTTGTCAGCATCCAGGATGGCGACAAGCGACACCTCGGGCAGGTCAAGACCCTCGCGCAAGAGATTCACTCCCACGAGCACGTCGATGGCGCCGGCACGCAGGTTGTCAATGATTTCGATGCGTTCCATCGTCTCGACGTCGCTGTGCATGTAGGCGGTGCGGATGTCAAGCTTCTTCAGGTAGTCGCTCAGTTCCTCGGCCATGCGCTTGGTGAGCGTGGTGACCAGGGTGCGCTCGCCGCGCTCGATGCGCAGCTGGATTTCCTCGACAAGGTCATCCACTTGGCCTTGGGAAGGACGCACGATGATTTGCGGGTCGAGCAGCCCCGTCGGGCGTATCAGTTGCTCGGTAATGATACCTTCGCTCTTGTTCAGCTCATAGTCGGCCGGAGTGGCGCTCACATAGATGGTCTGATGCGTCAGCTGCTCAAACTCCTCAAAACGCAAGGGCCTGTTGTCCAGTGCCGCTTCCAGACGGAAGCCGTAGTGCACCAGATTGGTCTTGCGGGACTGGTCGCCGCCATACATCGCGCGTATCTGCGGCACGGTCACGTGGCTTTCGTCGATGATGGTCAGGAAATCGTCAGGAAAATAGTCCAGCAGGCAGAAGGGGCGCATACCGGGCCGGCGACCGTCAAAGTAACGGCTATAATTCTCGATGCCCGAGCAATAACCCACCTCGCGCATCATCTCCATGTCGTAGGTCACGCGCTCGTTCAACCGCTTGGCCTCGGCAAAGCGGTTCTCGCGGGCAAAGGCGGCCACCTGGTTCTCGCGGTCCAGGTCAATCTGGCCCATGGCGGCACGCATGCGCTCCTTGGTGGTCACAAAGATGTTGGCGGGGAAAATCTTGAAGCCCTCAACGTCCTCGGTGGGCATTTGGGTCTCGCTGTCGAGCACCTGGATGCGCTCGATCTCGTTGCCCCAGAAGATGATTCTCAACATGATGTCCTCGTCGCTCAGGAACACGTCAACTGTGTCACCTTTCACGCGGAAAGTACCCATCCTTAACTCGGTTTCGCTGCGCGAGTACAGGGCATCAACTAGCCTGTGTAACAGTTCGTCACGACCGATTGTCTGTCCCACCTTCAGTTCGATGGCGTTGGCTGTGATGTCCTCGGGGTTGCCCATGCCATACAGGCACGACACGCTCGATACCACCACGATGTCACGGCGTCCGCTCAGCAGCGCCGTCACCGTCGAGAGCCTCAATCGCTCGATCTCGTCGTTGATGGCAAGGTCTTTCTCGATATACTTGTCGGTCGATGGAATGTAGGCCTCGGGTTGGTAGTAGTCATAATAAGAAACAAAGTAATGGACCGCATTCTCGGGAAAGAAGCTCTTGAATTCGGCATAGAGCTGTGCCGCCAGCGTCTTGTTGTGGGACAAGACCAGGGTGGGGCGGCCCGTGCGTGCAATTACGTTGGCCATTGTGAAGGTCTTACCTGAACCCGTCACGCCCAGGAGCGTCTGGTAGGGCACACCGTCGTTCACGCCTGTGGCCAGCTCGGCAATCGCCTGCGGCTGATCGCCTGTCGGCTCATACTCGCTATGCAGTTTATATTCCATCGTTCTTGTTATTTTTCTCTAACCTGCAAAGGTAATCAATAAAACTCACTCTTGCAATACTAAAATGAGTAGTGACTATGAATCAATGTCCTCGCAGGAAAGATTCTCGGGCTTGCAGGCAATGGTATTATTGCCAAACGCCGGTCAGCAGATAGTCGATCAATGCTGTCGCATCGGCGATATCGGTCGTGTCGTTGAGGTCGCAGTCGGCTGAGGCAGATTCCTCCGAGCCTTCGATCAGGTAGTCAATCAGCAGTGTCGCGTCGGCAATATCGACCTGTCCATCTCCATTCACGTCGCCGCGCACAGCCTGTTCCAGCTGGTAGGCAAACGTCGCTGCAGGCATAAAGTAAACGTATTCGGCACTAAACCCGTTATACCACAGGCTATTATAAATGCTGCAGGGATAATCGACCGGTGAGCCGTAGAAGTAGGTGGGATCATAGTTGCGGTTGCCGGCAACGGTGACTTTGCAATCCACAAGCAGGTGGCCTCCCTGATACTCGAATGGCTGATCGAAGTAGAACACAAACTCATCGCTGCCCATCACGGGAGACATTCGGGCGACTGTGGTAAGTTCTGTGATGGCTTGGGCGTTGGCAAATGCGCTGTCGTTAACGACCTTGAGCGACAGTTGGATTTCACCGCCATCCATCTCCACCTGGTCCATCACGTGGAAGTGAAGGCCGACGATGCGGCTGCCAATCATTTCGCGCAATCGGCTCTCGGGATAAATCATCTGGCCTTGGGTCCCCACGATGTCGATGTCGGTTCCATAGATGGGCACATAACTGGCATAATCGGTGCTGTCACCGACAACAAGGTCGGTAGCGGCAGCGATAGCTGTGCCGCGTAGTGTCACCTGGTGGAGGCCTGCCTCACCGCAGTTGACAGTGAGTGTGCCGGTATAGTCACCTGGCGACGTTGGGGCAAAGGCAACGGGCACGTCGAGTGTGCCGCCGGCAGGAATCTCGGCACCGGTGGTCGGCACGATGAAGGGGGCATCGGTGCTGAACGACGGGGTAAACGCTTCGTTGCCGGTGTTAAACACAGTGACGGTCTGCACGTTCTCGCGCTGGGCGCGGATGGTCTTGAAGTTCACGTCAAGCGGTAACACCTTGGCACTATAGTCGTCGGATGTGCCATAGTTGAATGACGTCCGGGGCAAGAATTTGTTGAGTTGGCCACGGGTGATGGCATTATAGTTGTCGGGGCGCTCGCCCACGTAGGTGATGTAGCAGTAACTGGATGCCGCTTCGGTGACCATTGTCTCGATGACCAGGTTGCCGCCCTTGTAGTAGTAGGGGGTGTCAAAGACAATCTCTATCTCGGTTGCTCCCTCGACCATCGTGATCGTTGCCACGGGAGTCACCTCATCGACATACTTGACATCGGTGTAGTTCGGTTTGCTGGTCTCTCCCAGCGACACCTGGATGCTGCCGCCGCTCACCGTGATGGGGCTGTCGGTATAGAATGTGACTGAATTGATGACCTCGCCAGTCATCGGTGACAGGTAGCTTGCCGGGAACAAGACCTGAGTGCGTGTGCCCACTTCGTCAAGATAAACATTGTTGATGGGAATCGTGTTGCTCAGATGGGTGTTGCCAAACAGGGTTAATGTCGCATTAGCCAATGCCGGCATGATTGTGGCTGCTGCCAGTAGTGCAGTGGCCATTAATCTCATGTTTCTCTTCATGTCTAATCTGTTTTTTTATAGAAGGTTAATGAAAATCTTTTATAGAGTAGTGGGTATTGGTCTGCTTGCTTCAATGTAATCATTTGATAACTAGGAGGTAAATGATAGTTTGAAGATAATGGTTACAAACACTCCACGTCAATGAAATCGTAAAAATACAATAAAAACCTGAATTGTCAATCATGATTGCTGCTATATCTTCGGTTCCGCACGTCGGTATTCACATCCTGTAGCAATGAAAAATCATGACAAAGCGCCACCCGCACGTGAAATGATGCAGATGGCGCGTCTATTTCTGAGATGCAAGCCGTGAGGCTTGTTGCATGCCGACCCCCTTTAGAACTGGCGGGCGGCGGTCATCATCACCTCGCTCAGGGTGGGGTGGCCGTGGATGCTGCGGGCCAGCAGATCCACGGTGGCCCCGGCGTTCATGGCGGTAACCACTTCCTGGATGAGGTCGGCAGCGTGGGCACCGCAGATGTGGCAGCCCACAATCTGGCGTGTCGTGTTGTCGACAATCATCTTCAGCAGGCCGTCGGTCTCGTTCATGGCGACCGCCTTGCCGTTGCTGCGGAAGAATGACTTCTTCACCGTCACGTCAAGACCGCGCTCGGAACACTGTTCCTCGGTCAGTCCCACCATAGCCAACTCGGGCACAGTGAACACGGCGCTGGGAACTATGTCGAGCTTGATCTCGTCGGCCTTGCCCATGATGGCGTGCAGGGCGCGCTGACCCTGTGCACTGGCGGCATGGGCGAGCATCATGCGACCGTTCACGTCACCGATGGCATAAACGCCCTTGACGTTGGTCATCATGTTGTCATCCACCTCAATGCCACGTCGACCCACGGTGATACCTATCGTGTCAAGTCCCTGGGGCAGCACAGGCTGGCGACCTACGGACATGAGCACCTTCTCGGCAGTGACGCTCTGGGCCTTGCCCTTGAGCTCATAGGAGACGGTAAAGCCTTCCTCACCCTGGCTGATGCCATTGACGGCAGCGCTGGTGATGATCTTGATGCCACGCTTGCTCAGGACTGTCTTCAGGCGCTTGGCCACGTCCTTGTCAAACGGCGGCAGAATCTCCTTGCAATACTCGATAACGGTCACTTCGACACCAAATGTGCTGAACACGGCGGCGAACTCCATGCCGATGACGCCACCGCCCACAATGCACAGGCTCTGGGGCAACGTCTCCATCGCCAGGATGTCGTCGCTGGTCATCGCCAGGTCGGCGCCCTCGATGGGCAGGCCGCGCGGTGCTGAACCGGTGGCGATGATGATGTTCTTGGCACTGTATTCCTCACCGTTCACGACAACGGTGTTGGCGTCCTTCAATGTGGCCTCTCCCTTGATGGCGGTAATGCCGGGAGCGCCCATGAGCATCTCCACGCCTTCGCGAAGCTGCTTGACAACGGCTTCCTTGCGCTCAAACACAGGTGCGTAGTCAAATGCCATCTCACCGGTCTTCACACCCCACACCTCGCTCTCGCGCATCAGGTTGATGACCTCGGCATTGCGGCACAGGGCCTTGGTGGGGATGCAACCGCGGTTCAGGCAGGTACCACCCATCTGGTCACGCTCCACTATGGCAACGGTCAAGCCGTGGGCAGCTGCATCGGCAGCTGTTTCATAACCGCCGGGACCTGCACCTATTATAATAATGTCAAACATAATGGTTTCTCTAAATGATTTCTAATGTGTCTAACAAAACCCCACGCTAAGTCGCAAAGTCGCTAAGAATAAAAATGAAAAACTTAGCGTCTTGGCGACTTAGCGTGAGTAATCTCCAAATGGCAGGAGTTTATTGGTTGTCGGCAACAAGCTCGCGCCAGGTCACGATGGGATGCAAGGCGGCCTGGGTGTCGTCGAGGCGACGAACGGGCGTGTTGTGCGGTGCGGTCTTCACCATCTCGGGATCATCCTTGGCCTCCTGAGCGATCACGCGCATGATGCGGATGAACTCGTCGAGAGTCTGCTTGCTCTCGTTCTCGGTGGGCTCTACCATGAGGGCCTCGTGGAACAGCAAGGGGAAGTAGATGGTGGGAGCATGGAAGCCATAGTCCAGCAGGCGCTTGGCCACGTCGAGGGTGGTCACACCGGTGGACTTGTCCTTCAAGCCGTCATAGACGAACTCATGCTTGCACACGCCGCCGATGGGCAGTTCATAGACATCCTTCAACGACTCCTTGATGTAGTTGGCGTTGAGCGTAGCCAGCGGGCCTACCCACTTGAGCTGGTCACGACCCAGGGTCAGAATGTAGGCCAGGGCGCGCATCATCACGCCGAAGTTGCCCAGATGACCGCTGATGCTGCCGATGGACTTGTCGCTGCACTCCAGCTTGAAGTAGTCATAGTCCTCTTCTTCGACTCTCACGACGTGGGGATTGGGGAGCAGGTGCTCCAAGCCGGCGCGAACGCCGACGGGGCCGCTACCGGGACCACCACCGCCATGAGGCGTCGAGAAGGTCTTGTGCAGGTTGATGTGCATGATGTCGAAGCCGATGTCACCAGGACGCACCTTGCCCAGCATGGGGTTGAGGTTGGCGCCGTCATAGTACATCAGACCGCCGCAGTCATGAACAGCCTTGGCAATCTCGCCGATGTTGTGCTCAAAGATACCCAGCGTGTTGGGGTTAGTCATCATCATGCCGGCGATGGTGTCGTCGAGCAGGGGACGCAGGTCGTCCACATCGACGGTGCCGTCGGGACGACTCTTTACAACCACCACATCAAGGCCGCAGACGGCCGAGCTGGCAGGGTTGGTACCGTGGGCACTGTCTGGGATGATCACCTTGGTGCGCTTCATGTCGCCACGCTCCATGTGATAGCCGCGCATGATCATCAGACCCGTCAACTCGCCGTGAGCTCCGGCATAGGGGTTCAGCGTGAACTCGCTCAGACCCGAAATCTCGGCCAGGCTGGTCTGCAAGAAGTAGTAAACAGCCAGCGCACCCTGTGCGGTCTCGGGGTTCTGCAGCGGGTGCAGGCCCGTGAACTCGCGGTGGGCAGCGATTTCCTCGTTGATCTTGGGATTGTACTTCATGGTGCAGGAACCCAGGGGATAGAACCCCGTGTCAACACCGAAGTTGTTGTTGCTCATGTTGGTGTAGTGGCGTACGACGCTCAGCTCGTCTACCTCGGGCAGCAGGGGTGCGTTTTCACGCATCAGACCCTTGGGCAGGTCGCTCATCTTGTACTCGTCACACCTGTTCTTGGGCAGGGAATAACCCTGACGGCCACTTTGAGACAACTCAAATATGAGTTTACCGTAGAATGTGTTATTCATAACTTTACTTGCCCTCCTTTTCTTCGTTAAAGGTTACACATGCGTCAACAAGGTCGTCACAATCCTCGCGGCTATAGGTCTCGGTCACGGCGATCAGCAGGGTGTCGTCGGCAATCTTGAGACCGCACTGCAGGTACTCCTCGTTGCAGTATTCCTGCAATTCGTCGATATTAAGCTTGGTCTTAACGGCAAACTCGTTGAGGAAGGGCTTGCCGGGATAGGCCATCTCAAACAGGCCCGTCTTGACCAGATTGTCGGCCAGGTAGTGGGCGTTGCTGTAGCTGATGGAGTTCACTTCCTTCAGACCCTTGGCTCCCATCAGGCCCATATAGACGGTCACATACAGCGCCATCAAGCTCTGGTTGGAGCAGATGTTGCTCGTGGCCTTCTCGCGGCGGATGTGCTGCTCGCGGGCTTGTAGGGTGAGAACGAATGCACGCTTGCCGTCGGCATCCTTGGTGGCACCAACGATGCGACCCGGCATCTTGCGTATCAGTTTCTTGGTAGTGCACAGGAAGCCCACATAGGGACCACCGTAGTTCAGGGGGATGCCCAGGCTCTGGCCGTCACCCACTGCGATGTCGGCACCCCACTCGGCGGGCGTCTTGACAACGCTCAGTGCGGTGGCAACACAGTGCATGATCAGCAATGCCTTGTGCTCGTGGCACATCTCGGCAACGCCGCTGTAATCCTCGAGGATACCGTAGAAGTTGGGCGTGGCAACGATAACGCCGGCCACGTCGTCCTTCTCGAGTTCCACCTTGAGGGCCTCATGATCCATCACGCCGTCCTTGGCGGGAACCATGTCAATCTGGATGCCCTGGTACTTGGCATAGGTCTTCACCACGCGCAGCACATAGGGGCTGATGGTCTCGCTCACCAGCACGCGCTTGCGCTTCTTGGCGTTGGCGACTGCCATCATCATGGCCTCGGCAGTGGCGGTTGTGCCGTCATACATGGAAGCGTTGCTCACTTCCATACCGGTCAACTCGGCCATCATGCTCTGGTACTCAAAGATGTATTGCAGGGTGCCCTGCGAAATCTCGGCCTGATAGGGGGTGTAGGCGGTGAGAAATTCGCTGCGCTTCACGATGTCTTGTACAACAGCGGGGCTGTAATGGTCATAGTAACCGGCACCCAGGAAGGTGCGCATGGTGATGTTGCCCATGCCCAGGTTGTCGA
>Ga0310694_10007597_pt1 | contig 10154 bp, 9 predicted proteins | sample 174DNAGHGhighgp2_FD_203884 | JGI IMG/M metagenome (GOLD analysis project Ga0310694, IMG submission 203884) | Sheep rumen microbial communities from Palmerston North, Manawatu-Wanganui, New Zealand - 1742 DNA GHGhigh gp2 (v2) (version 2) | ecosystem: Host-associated > Mammals > Digestive system >... | reverse complement strand
GCATTGGCGAATCTCAGGGCAGAGACGGCGGCATCATCCGAACGGCAGAACAGGTCTTTGGTAAATATGCAGAAGATGACCGGTGATACGTTGCTGAAGATGCAGGAACAGACGAACCGCACTTTGCAGTCCTCGATCGAGAGTATGACGAAGTCCAACGAGAAAAAGCTCGATGAGATCCGCGGCGTTGTCGATGAGAAGCTGGATAAGACCTTGAATGAGAGGCTTGATTCAAGCTTCAAGCAGGTCGGCGAGCAGATGGCAAATCTCTATAAGAGCTTAGGAGAGCTTCAGCAGCTGTCGTCAGGCGTTACCAATCTTAATAAGACATTAAGTAATGTTAAGACCAGAGGCAACTGGGGAGAGGTGCAGCTCGGAAGAATCCTGGAGCAGACACTCGCAAGGGATCAGTACGAAGAGAATATCGCGACTAGGAGCGGATCTTCCGACAGGGTTGAGTATGCGATCAAGCTCCCTTCTGAAGACGGGACTGCATATCTTCCTATAGATGCGAAGTTCCCTGTTGATATCTATAACAGGATCGCAGAGGCTGCAGAGAACTGTGATGAGGTTGCCGTAAAAGCTGCCCGCACCGAACTTACCAACAGGATAAAGCAGGAAGCGGTCACTATCAGTGACAAGTATCTTGATCCGCCGAATACGGCTGATTATGCGATCATGTATCTTCCGACCGAAGGGCTTTATGCGGAAGTGCTCCGCATCGACGGATTGTCTGAATATTGTCAGAGCAGGAAGGTAATGATAGCGGGACCTACTACCATAATGGCTCTTCTTAATACCATATCCGTAGGATTCAGACATATGGCGCTTAATAAGAAGAGTGAGGAGATCAGAAGAATCCTTGAAGCTACCAAGACTCAGCTTGAGAAGCTCGAGAAGAGTGCGGATGCTGCCCAAAAGAGGATTGAGCTTGCTTCCAAGGCGACGGACGATATTACGAACAGGACGAGGATCATGAAGAAGAAAATGCGCGGAATCGCTACTATCGACGACGATGAATCCGACAGAATTCTGGGCATCTCGGACGAGTATACCGATTACGAAGACGAATCGGACGATAGTGTGATATAATCATCAATGGTTCGCACTATGTGAGCTGTGGCCGGGGTCGGGTCTCGTGCAATTCGATCCCGTGAACCCTGTCAGGTCCGGAAGGAAGCAGCAGTAAGCGGTCTTTCGTTTGTGCCGCGAGGGTGCCTGTCCGGCCGCAGTTCAGATAGTGTGAACTTTTTTGATATAGGGGAGATGAACATGGAATATCAGGCTCTATACAGACAGTTCAGACCGGCAAACTTTGATGAGATCGTAGAACAAAAGGCTCCTGTTGCCACGTTAAGAAAAACAGTGCTTACAGGCAAGATAGGTCACGCCTATCTGTTCTGCGGTCAGAGGGGAACAGGCAAGACTTCCATCGCGAGGGTGTTCTCAAGAGCCATTAACTGTGAGAATCCCGTAAACGGAAATCCTTGTAATGAATGTGCTGTATGTAAGGGCATCCTCGATGGTTCGCTTATGGACGTTATCGAGATCGATGCCGCATCCAACAGAAGCATAGATAATATAAGAAGTATCTGCGAAGAAGTAAGTTACGCTCCTTCACGCGCCAAGTATAAGGTATATATCATAGACGAGGTCCACATGATCACGACAGAGGCATTTAATGCTCTGCTCAAGACTTTGGAGGAACCTCCGGCGCATGCAGTATTCCTTTTCGCGACGACAGAGCCGCACCAGATCCCGCAGACGATACTGTCAAGATGCCAGAGATTTGATTTCAGACGCATCTCCCTCGAAGCTATCAAGGGCAGACTTCGTTATATCTGCGATAAGGAGAGCATTAAATGCAGCGACGAGGCGCTCGATCTTATCGCTTCGATGAGCGACGGCGCCATGAGAGACGCTATCTCCTTCCTTGATCAGGCTGCAGCGATGGCATCGGGCGAACTTATTACTCCCGAGGCGATCGAGGAGATGACGGGTACCGTTAATATTGATTTTATCGCGGACTTCGCGACTATCCTTATAGAGGGAAGCTTCGACAAGCTGCCCGTGAAGTGCAAGGAGCTCGCTGACAGCGGACGCGATTTTATCCAGTTTACGCTCGATCTTGCCGAGTATTTCAGGAATCTTCTCATCGTAAGAGTTGTTCCGGATCCGATAAAGCTTATACCTGCTTCAACAAAGTCGTTAAAGCGTATGTATGAGGTCGCGAATCTGACGAATTCCCAGACTCTGACGGGATTCATAGCGTCCTTCTCGAAGATAGTATCCGACCTTAAGTGGTCACCTTCCGTAAGAACGAGCTTCGAGATTGCGATGCTCCGTCTGTGCGGAAGAAAGATCAAGATGGAAGAGGCGCCTCTCGTAATCCCGGACTTCAGTAAGCTTCAGGCTGAAGCTGCAAAGAAGATATCCGAGGGCAAGGTCGAAGTGAAGGTTTCCGCTCCTGCGCCTGTCGAGGTTGCGCCGGTTCAGAAGACGCCGGAATCGGAGAAGAAAGCGGAAGAACCCGCGCCCAAGACAGAAGAGACGCCTGCTCATGAGTCAAAGCCGGAACCGGAGCAGAAGCCTGTGCCTGCCATAGCGAAGCCGTCTCCTTTTGCGAAAAAGGCGGAGGAGTCCAAGGACGAGGAGTCTAAGCCCGAAGAACCCAAGGAGGAAGCTTCTGAGACTGAAAAGAAGCCGGGTATCCTCGGATCTTTGGATAAGCTTGAAGAATTAAAGGCGAAGACGGCAGATCTTCTCGGCAAGAAGCCCGAGGAAAAGAAGAAAGAAGAGCCGCCTGTCCCTCCGATCGCTAAGGCTCCGGAAGAGCCCGAACTCGATGAAGAAGAACTCGAAGAGCCTGAACAGCATGAAGAGTCTTCCTTTGTTCCTCCTTTCCCGCCTGCACCCGCGGCGCCCACGGAAGAGGAGATACCCGAAGAGGATAAGCCTTTTGATAATCAGATAGGTCTGTTCTTCAATGAGAACGATAATAATGAGCCTCCCAAGGTAGGAATATTCGCGAACCTGTCGGATTCTGTACTGGATGATATATCGATGGAAGATCTCGAGTCCGGGGATGAGGAAGAGGATTCGGCACCTGCTCCCGCACATCTCTCGTTCGGTGATGAGGACGAGGATCTTCAGGCTCCGACCGGACGCATCGGCGAGACTAAGAGATCCGCTCTTTCTACGGCGGTCGAGAAGTCGCCTATTGTAACGTCGAAGCAACCTGTGCACGAAGAGGATCCGAGACAGGTATGGCTTGAGATCAAGTCCCGCGTATATGAGCAGGACCGTCATCTCGGACAGATATTGGCAAGCTCGCGTCTGGCTTTGCTTGGAAGCGGTGCATATATCATCATCGCAAGCGGTGACCCGAACGATGCGAGAAGTCTCGGAGGAGATCAGGGCTTTAAGCAGGTATCTTCCATGATCAAGCAGAGGATACCCGGAGCTAAGCAGGTGTTCTCCTGCACTCAGCGCCAGTACGATAACGTGGAGAATAAGTATATGGCTGAGCATCCGGGACAGGAAGTGCCTTCTTTGGTGTTCTCGGACGAAGTTCCCGAGACTGATCCTGCGGCGGACTTTATAAACAGCTTAGGCGAGGCGGGCATTAATACCGAGATACATTTCGGTGATGATTAAATTTAAAACGAACAGATTAAGAGCAATCAATTTGGGGAACTCATAATGAAGAAAGTATTGATTATAGGAGCGGGTCCTGCCGGTCTTACTGCTGCATATGAATTGTTATCGCGATCAGAAGAATACGAGGTGGTCGTATTCGAGAGTTCATCTGTATTCGGCGGCATCTCCAAGACCGTCAATTATAAAGGAAACCGAATGGATATGGGAGGGCACAGGTTTTTCTCCAAAGCTCCTGAGGTAAATGAATGGTGGGACAAGATGATGCCTATGCAGGGCGCACCTTCTAAAGATGACATCATGCTTTCCCGTCAGATACCTCTCAGTTCAGACGGTCCGGATCCCTCAAAAGAAGATGTTGTAATGCTTACAAGGCACAGAGTATCAAGGATATTCTTTGACGGTAAGTTCTACGATTATCCGATCTCTCTTAAGCCGGCTACCTTTAAGAATATGGGTTTTGCAAATACGATGAAATGCGGGTTCAGTTATCTTGGGGCGATGGTACATAAGCTCCCGGAGGATAATCTCGAGAATTTCTACATCAACTCTTTCGGAAGAAAACTGTACTCGATGTTCTTTGAATACTATACCGAGAATCTGTGGGGAAGGCACCCGAGCGAGATTGATGCCTCATGGGGTGCCCAGCGTACAAAAGGGCTTTCTATCGGCGGCATACTGAAGGATGTTTTCGGTAAAATCTTTCATGTGAAGAACAGGAAGGTCAATACGTCATTGATCGAACAGTTTAAGTATCCAAAACTCGGTCCCGGCGAGTTGTGGGAAGTGACGGCAAAAAAAGTTGAAGAGCTTGGCGGAACCATTATCAAAGAGGCTGAGGTTACTAAGCTTCATAAGGAAGGTAACCGTATCACATTTCTTACATATGTCAAAGACGGACAAGAATGCAGCATGGATGGTGATGTGTTTATATCGTCTATGCCTCTGAAAGATCTTGTCGGCGGTATGAATGATGTACCTGATGAGCCGTCGAGAATTGCTGAGGGACTTCCTTATCGAGATTATATGACGCTCGGTGTACTTGTTAAGAAGCTCAATCTTAAAAATGAGACAGACATTAAAACAGTCGGCAATATAGTACCGGACTGTTGGGTATATGTTCAGGATAGAAATGTTAAGATGGGGCGTTTTCAGATCTATAACAACTGGTCGCCTTATATGGTAAAGGATCTCGAGAATACCGTATGGGTTGGCCTTGAATACTTTTGTAATGAGGGCGATGAATTCTGGAACATGACAGAAGAGCAGTTCGCGAGACTCGGTACGGAAGAGATGTTAAGGATAGGTCTTATATCAAGTCTTGATGATGTTCTGGATTCCCACATGGAGAAGGTTAAGAAGGCATATCCTGCATACTTTGATACTTACGATCAGATTGATTCGCTCGTCGAATATCTTAATACTATAGATAATCTCTATTGTGTCGGAAGAAACGGGCAGCATCGTTATAACAATCTTGATCATTCCATGATGACTTCGTTCGAGGCTGTTAAGTGCATAATTACAGGTAATCAGGATAAGACTGCCATATGGAATATAAATACCGAGAAAGAATATCATGAACAGAAAGAAGATTCCTGACATTGTGGTACAATACATGAGGTAAAAAAGAATAACGATTCGGAGGATAAGATAATGGCAAAAGGATTCAAGGGTATGCCCGGCGGAATGGGCGGCATGGGAAATCTCATGGCTCAGGCTCAGAAGATGCAGAAGGAGCTCGAGAATGTTCAGATCGAGATCAAGCAGTTGAGAATCTCAGGTACTGCAGGCGGAGACAAGGTTAAGATCGTTCTCGGCGGCGACCACAAGATCTACAACCTCGAGATCGCACCTGAAGTAATCGATCCGGATGATGCCGAGATGCTCGCAGATCTCATCACAGCTGCTTACAATCAGGCGAATGACGAGCTTGAGGCTAAGTCTACAGAGATGATGAATAAGGTAACAGGCGGAGTTAAGATGCCTTTCTGATATGGCAAGATATTCCCCTTCAGTTCAGAATCTAATATCAAAGCTGGGATCGCTTCCCGGCATCGGAGGAAAGTCGGCACAGAAGCTGGCTTTTTCCATATTGGCGATGTCTCAGGAGGAGGCAGATGCTTTAACGGGCGCGATAGTCGAAGCAAGAAGGCTTACGAAGCGCTGCAGCATCTGTCAGAACTTCACGGACAGCGATCCGTGTCCCATATGTTCGGATCCGAAGAGAGACACGAGCACCGTCTGTGTCGTGGAGTCTCCGAGTGAGGTTTCCGTATTCGAGAGAATGCACGAGTACAACGGTCTTTACCATGTGCTTCACGGAGTCTTTAATCCCGTGGGCAACATGAATATGAATGATATTACGATATCCGAGCTTTTCGCGAGGCTTACGGAGCACCCTGAGATAAAAGAAGTCATTGTGGCAACGAACCAGAATGCAGAAGGAAATGCGACCGCGCTTTATATCTCGCGCCTTCTCGGGTCTACCGGCATCAAGGTAACAAGGCTTGCTTCGGGTCTTCCGATGGGATCCGATATTAAGTTTGCAGATGACCTGACGCTCGCGAATGCTCTCAAGGGTCGTAAACAGGTAGGTTCGTAATGGCAGATAAGAATGACGGCATGAGGCTCGATAAATTCCTTAAGGTGTCGCGTATCATCAAGCGGCGCCAGGTCGCGAACGACGTATGCGACGCGGGTAGAGTTACCGTAAACGGGCGTCCCGCGAAGCCTTCGGTAAGGCTCAAGGCCGGAGATGAAGTTACGATCGAGTTCGGTAACGGCACGGTAGGTTTCCGCGTATTGTCTCTGGCTCCATCGATCCGCAAGGAAGACGCCGACTCCATGTATGAATTGATGTAAGTTGCTTCGCTACGTACTCCGCGCTGCGCTTGTGCGTAAGTCCGCTCAGCAAACTTACACAACTCAGAAGAGTTTTGAATTAAGTACATTAATTGAAAACGTCCTCTTATTAATATAAAATAAGGGGACTTTGTTTTTGTTCGGAGGAAATTATGGGTAAGATCATCCTGACCGGCGACAGACCGACCGGAAGGCTTCATATCGGACACTATGTAGGTTCGTTAAGAAGAAGAGTAGAACTTCAGAATTCAGGAGAATACGAGAAGATATTCATCATGATCGCCGATGCACAGGCGCTCACTGATAACGTTGATAATCCTGAGAAGATCAGGGAGAACATCATCGAGGTAGCATTGGACTACTTATCATGCGGTATCGATCCCGAGAAGTCCAATATTTTGATTCAGTCAGAGATATCGGAGCTTACAGAGCTCACATTCTATTACATGAACATGCTTACGGTCTCAAGACTGCAGCGTAATCCTACGGTTAAGGCTGAGATCCAGCTTAGAAACTTCGAGGCATCTATCCCCGTAGGTTTCTTCTGCTATCCGATCAGCCAGACTGCGGATATCACGGCATTCAAGGCTACTACGGTTCCCGTAGGTGAGGACCAGCTCCCGATGATCGAGCAGGCACAGGAGATCGTTCACAGATTTAACACTGTATACAAGACAGACTGCCTCGTAAGACCCGAGGCTCTTCTGCCTACCAACGAGGTCTGCTCCAGACTTCCCGGTACGGACGGTAAAGCTAAGATGAGTAAGTCCCTGGGTAACTGCATCTACCTGTCGGATCCCGCTGATGTAGTTAAGAAGAAGGTTATGGGTATGTTCACGGATCCCAACCACTTGAGAGTGGAAGATCCGGGTTCGCTCGAGGGCAACACGGTATTCACATATCTCGACGCTTTCTGCAAGCCCGAACATTTCGAGAAGTTCGAGAACGAGCATAAGAGCCTCGAAGAGATGAAGGAGCATTACCAGAGAGGCGGCTTAGGCGACGTTAAGGTAAAGAAGTTCCTCATCAATGTTCTCGAGGATGAGCTTGCTCCCATCAGAGCAAGAAGAGAAGAACTTCAGAAGGATATTCCTTATGTTGTTGATGTTCTTAAGAAGGGTACAGATGCGGCACGCGTAGAAGCTGCCAAGACTCTGGCTGAGCTTAAGGATGCGATGAAGATCAACTACTTCGAGGACGAGGCGTTGATCAAGTCCTGGCAGGACAAGTTTAACGGGTAAAGCTTATGGATTACACGGCACAGTACGAAGAATTAAACCAGATCATTAAAGAATCCGAGCACATCGTATTCTTCGGAGGTGCCGGAGTATCCACGGAGAGCGGAATTCCCGACTTCAGGTCCAAGGACGGACTTTATAATCAGCACGATGTAAGATTCGATGCATACACTCCCGAGTATCTTCTGTCCATCAACTGTCTCATGGATGAGCCTAAGGTTTTCTATGAGTTCTACAGACAGAAGTTAAACGGTGAGGGCATAGAGCCCAACGCAGCTCACATTAAGCTCGCCGAGATGGAGAAAGCGGGTAAACTCGACGGCATAATCACGCAGAATATCGACGGACTTCATCAGAAGGCGGGAAGCGTCAATGTCCAGGAGGTCCACGGCTCCACGCTTCGTAACTACTGCGCAAGATGTCATAAGAAGTATCCTGCGGATTATATCTTCAAGTGCGAGGATGATATCCCGAAGTGCAAGATCTGCGGAGGCCTTATCAGACCCGACGTCACGCTCTACGGCGAGAGCCTTCCTCAGGATGCATGGCAGAACTCGATGAAGCTTGTAAGCAATGCCGACTGCCTTATCATCGGCGGCACATCGCTTGTGGTAAATCCCGCGGCTTCACTCGCATATCTGTTCAGAGGCAAGAATCTTATTATCATCAACCGCGACGTAACGGGCGCGGACAGAATGGCAAAGCTTGTTTTCCACGAGAGCATATCCAAGGTTCTCGGGATGATTGAACTAGATTAATAAAAACAGAGGTGATAAGAAATGTTCAAGATCGGAATTATCGGATGCGGAACAATGGCAGCAAGAATGATCGCGAGTATCAAGGATCTCGAAGACATTGAGGTGGTTGCCGTAGCTTCAAGAGAGAAGGCACGTGCCAATAAGTTCGTTAAGCAGAACTGCCCCGATGCCAAGCCTTTGGGATCATACGAGCAGATGACGCGACAGAAGGATATCGATCTTGTATACATCGCCACCCCCAATACGTTCCACTACGAGAACGCGGTTATGTGCGTAAAGAACCACATGAACGTACTCGTCGAAAAGCCGTTCGTAATGAGCCGCGAGGAAGCGGACAGCATCTTTACTGAGGCTAAGAACAGAGGCGTGTTCGTATGCGAGGCTATGTGGACATCTTTCGCACCACTTCACAAGAAGATGATCAAGTGGATCGAGTCCGGCAAGATCGGTGCCGTAAGATATATCCAGTCCAACCTCGGTTACAATGTCGAGAATGTTCAGAGGATCACGGATCCCACGCTCGGAGGCGGAGCTCACTTGGACCTCGGCGTATATCCTACTAATCTTGCAGTCAGCATTTATGGTGAGAACCTCGAGCCCGTGTCGGTATTTGCCCACAAGTATTCGACCGGTGTCGAGAAGGACGTCAGCACCGTTCTCGAGATTCCTCATGACGGCGCATTGGCTGTATCTTTCGTTACGGTAGCTTCCTTTACCGATAAGGACGGTTCCGTTATCGGCGAGAACGGATACATCAAGATCAAGAATATCAACGATTACGAGAAGATCGAGCTTTATGACACACAGGGTAAGCTCATCGACAGTGCAGAGCGCGAAGGCATCAATTCCTATGCGGTAGAGATCCTTGCATGCGTAGACGCTATCAAGAAGGGACTCATTCAGTGCCCCGAGATGCCCTGGCATAAGACAGCGTATATCGCGACACTTAACGACAAGATCAGGAGAATGATCTGAAATGCCGCAGTATTTCGAAGCTAATCCCGAGACTCCGTCGAACAGAAAGTTTGTTGATTACCGCATAAACGGAATCAACTTTAAGTTCGTTACCGATACTGCAGTCTTCTCTAAGGCTTCGGTGGACAAGGGTACGGATCTTCTGCTCGAATCCTCCATCGCGGATATCAAGAGAAGAGGCCCCGGAAGAGACGAGAGCCTTCTCGACTTGGGCTGCGGATGGGGCGTGGTTGGCATAGTAATGAAGACCGTGTTTACGCTCTTTGACGTTACGTGTGTTGACGTTAATACCAGAGCGGTCGCTCTTGCCAAGGAGAATGCCAAGCTTAATCTCAATTCTCCCGATACGATCATGGTAAGCGACGTGCTCGCGCAGATCCCCGAAGACAAGATGTTCGATACAGTCATCACGAATCCGCCCGTAAGAGCGGGAAAGAAGACTGTATTTGCTTTCTATGAGGAGTCTTACGCACATATGAAAGAAGGCGGCGCTATCTATGTCGTTCTTCAAAGAAAGCAGGGAGCGGATTCTTCGAAGAAGAAGCTTACTGAACTGTTCGGCAACTGCGAGACGATCGATATCAAGGGCGGTTATCACGTTATGAAGTCCGTTAAAGGAGGAGCCTGATGCTGCCTTTTCCTCTTGATGTCAGCCTTATGA
>Ga0310694_10007595_pt1 | contig 10159 bp, 6 predicted proteins | sample 174DNAGHGhighgp2_FD_203884 | JGI IMG/M metagenome (GOLD analysis project Ga0310694, IMG submission 203884) | Sheep rumen microbial communities from Palmerston North, Manawatu-Wanganui, New Zealand - 1742 DNA GHGhigh gp2 (v2) (version 2) | ecosystem: Host-associated > Mammals > Digestive system >... | reverse complement strand
GTCATCAGCAAGACCCCGACTTCCCGTTCCTTAATGTCTTCCCCAATCCCGACCATGATATTGCAGGCGGTTACACGACCAACAACTCTGGTGACGGAAGTGGTCTGGCCATCAATAACAGCGTGGCAGAACACTGGAATATGCATTGGTTCGAAACCTCTCAGGATATTACAGGCCTTGAGCCCGGCTTCTATCGCCTGCGTTTGCAAGGCTTAAGCCGTGTCGCTCAGTGGGGCTATGCAGAGCATAATGCTTATGAGACAGGCGAACTCAGCGAAGAAGATGTACCTCTTTACCACAGCAGTCAGTATTTTGTCGAGGTTAATGGCAAGAAGGTTGCCAACCGCTTCATGGATATTGCAACACAAGCCCAAGCAGAACGCGTAGGCGAAACTGAAAACTTCAGCGAGAATACCGGTCTTTGGGTGCCTAATTCATTGGCAGCATGTAGAAAGTACTTTGCCCGCAATCTCTATTGGAACGAACCTCTCTACTTTGTTGTAGAAAGCGCAGAGGATAGCGTACATGTAGGCGTAGAGAACAATGTTTATCTCTATGGCAACTGGACTGTATGGGACAGCTGGCGTCTTGACAAGCTGGACGAAGGTGATATGGAACTCATTCGTCAACAGCAGATTGAATCTCTTCAGCCTGAACTTGGTGAACTGGAGCCCCAGTATTCTCTTATTGAAGCTTATGATGGAGCAGCAGAAGCCATTGAGAACGCTGCAACACTTGAGGAAATACTGAATCTGGCAGATGTGCTGGCTCGCACCCCCAATCTCATTCGTAACAGCCATCTTGCCTATGTGAATTACAAGACAGCCATCGAAGCATTGGCAGAAGAGCGTGCAGGCCGCGATGACCTCAACGGCGATGCTGCAGACTTACTCGACAAGTATCTTAGTGACGATGAAGAGGCAAGCGACGAACTGCCTCATGGCTCATTCCTCTATATCCTTGACAACAGACTTCTTAACGAGGAAGAACTGACCTCGGAAATTGCCTTTGCACGAGATTTGTATGAACAAGCCATCTTGACCAGCATTAGCGAAGGTTCTGACATAAGTAATATCATCAAGAATGCAGACTTTACTGCTGATGGCAATTTCCGTGACTGGGAGACTGAGATAACATTCCAAAGTTCTGCTGGCAGCAACTTCAGCTCCAACACAGGCTTCACCGACATCTATCCTGTAGCCGGCACCTGGAATACAGCATTCTCTGTTTCGCAGTATATTGTGGCAGATATTCCAGATGGCATCTACGAACTGGAGGCTCCCGCATTCTATCGTCCGGGTCCTAATGGTGAGGGTAATATGGAAGGCACCGATTATGTGCCAGCCGACCTCTTCATCAACGACTACTACACACCTATCATGAACATTTACGCAGGTCGTGTTCTCTACGAAGATGCCATTAATGGTGTGAACTGCCGCTATGATGCTTCTAATGACCCAGATGCTCCTCATAATGGCGAGAATACCTCATCGCAAGACTTCGATACAAGTGACGGCTATGTGCCCGAACAGCGTCAAGCCGTCAGCTTCGCATTCAGTGGAGGTCGCTATATAAATAAGGTATATGGTATTGTTACCGATGGTCAGCTCCGTATCGGTATCCGCAACACAGGTAAGCCTTGGTATGAAAGCGGTATGACAATGTGGGGCAAGTTCAAACTGACCTATCGCGGATATACGGAAGAAGCAGTTGATGCTTTGATGCAAAGCTATGTAAATCGTCTTGATGCACTTAGGAATGCACAAGAAAACCAGCTGGTAATGTTCTTCAGCTATAGTCATATAGAAAACATTGAGACATACATGGGAGAAGCAGAAGCAGCAACATCCCTCGAAGGCAAACTGGCTGCTATAAAGAAACTCAATGATGAGTTTAACACTATCTTGGATAGCTATGATGCATATGATGAGTTAAGAGCTCTGGCCGAGTATTGCGAGGAGAAGGCTGACTATTATGTTGATATAGACCCGACATTGAATGATGCCTATACTGAGGTAGCTTATGAAATCTTTGACCATTATTATGTCGGTGACCTCACAGATGAAGAAGCCCGTAACTATCGTGAGATAATTCTTAACGACCCCAGACTTGGCGGTGGCTATTATGTGCAAGGTGACTTGCTTGACGCAGATGGCAATAATGTTGCATATAATGAGAAGACCACTCTCTATCCTATGACTCTTCAGGATGACGGTACTTATATTGCAACCGTAAAAGTGCAGAATCGCTCGAACTTTGCTAATAATAATGCTCGTGCGGGTATTTATCTAAGCCGAATGGATGAGGTTTACAGAGCAAATCAGAGTACTCAACGTTTCGTTACACCTTCTGCAAACACTGTTAAGATTGTCAAGAATGGAAGCGTTGACATTCAAACTATAGGCGGTGAGTATAAGGTTACATATAATCCTGCTGACAGTACCATCGTCTTTGACCTGATTGGTGAATATCCTTGGCACGACAATGTCTATGTTGTTGGTACCGTCATGGACATTGACGGCAAACTGCATCGTTGGAAGAACGACGAAATGGTTCCTCTGCCTCATAAGGGAGATGGTGTCTATGAAGGCGTTGTCACTTTCTACAGAGATTCTGTTGACAATGAAATGCATCCCAACTTCACCATTATGTCATGCCGTTCGAACACCACACCGATTACGAACTCTGTAGTTACCCGCTCTGAATGGAATGAAGGGCGCTATGGTAGCGTGGAAGATAAGACTATCCTTGAGGACGGTGTCGAGGCTGAAGGTTTGGTTCGTGGCCTTGACCGTAAGTGGTGGTTGAACTGGGATGAAAATTACAAAGGCGAGACTCTCAAGTATATGGTTACATTTGATATGAACCATAATACAATAAAGACCATGTGCATGAGGGCAGATATCAATGGTGACAAGGCAATTGATATATCCGATGCAGTTGCAATCCTTGATGCGATGTCGTTGGACGAGTATGTAGAGGAAGCAGACCTCAACGGTGATGGGGCTGTTGACATCTCAGATTTCGTCTGCGTACTTGATGCGATGTCAAAGTAAAGAGTAATATCTAAAAGCGAAGAGAGCCGTCGTTCACAGCGTGGTTGTGAAGTGACGGCTCTCTTTGTTTATTCTTGTTAAAACACTTGTGCCTTTATCTCTAAGGGTGGAGTTATCCGTTAGAGGTTTATGCGAATATCAATACACATTCTGTGATTGCTGCTTTTAGGGACGGGTATGTTGTGGCACAAAAAAGAAGAGCAGTGTAGTTGCGCCCAACTATCTGCTCTTCTGCCGAAAAGATCTTTCTACCTTAAAGCCTGTTTTGTCGTTTCTGTTTGGATTATCTTTTGTGTTTTCCTTTGTGTCCGAAGTCCTCAAGCATCATTCTGTGGAACTTGTCCTCGGCGCACATGGCTTTGTAAACTTTCTGTGGTGATACGGCCTGGCACATTTTCTTGTAGTATGTTACTTCAAGTTGGGCGATTTCTACTCCCAGGTCTTTTATCTTCTGAATTGTGATGGCGAAGCTTTGGTCGCTGGCCTCGGCAGTTGGCGCATTTCTTTTGAGTTGGAAGATGTTGCGTTGGAGTTGGCGCTGCTTGCCTTTCAATTCAAAATAGATAGGGAAGAAGGTCTGTGCTTCAGATTGTGAGAAGCCTGCTTCTTGGGTAACATAGTTTTCGAGTTTAGCCTTGAATTCTTGCGGATTGAACTTGCCTCGTTGCGGTTGCGCCATTGCCATGAAAACCGACATAAAGGCGCAGGTCAGTATGATGATATGTTTTTTCATGTATGTCCTCCTTATTTTAATCAACTTCTGTCAAGTATGTTGCGATTGACATATTGTCTATCATAGAGTAGTCCAGTGCGTCTTCTATGTACTGGATGTCTTCTGTGTTGGCAGTTTGTATAGCATTGTGTTTCTCCAGGAGCAGTCCTCCTGCTGCTACACAGCCGGCAAGCATGGCAGCAGCAGCCCATCGCCATAGTAAGCGGCGGCGTTGCCGCTTTGCCACGCGATTCATCACCTTGCCTGTCAGACTGTCGAAGTATCCGTCTGGTATGGTGAAGTGGGTCTTTGTGCCAAAGCGTGAGATGAGCTTTGCCTCCAGTTCTTCTATACTATGATTTGTGGTTCTCATACACTTGTTTGATATTAAATAATGTAAAAGGTTTAATCGTTATCGTTAAAAAAGGCAGATATTTTTTTTACTGCATGGTGGTATGAAGCCTTGAGTGCTCCTATGCTTGTGCCGAGGAGGCTGCTCATGTCTTCGTATTTCATTTCGTCGAAATACTTGAGGTTAAAGACGAGTCGTTGCTTTTCGGGTAATGTGCTGATAGCTGTTTGGAATTGTCTTTGCACTTCGTCCCCGTCGAAGTAGGTGTCGCTGGCAAGTGTGTCGGCTATGCTTCCTTCTGTTTGGTCGATGCTGAGCACTTTCTTTTTCTTGGTAATGTGGTTGAGGGATTCGTTGATGGCGATGCGGAAGAGCCATGTTTGCAAGCGTGATTCGCCGCGAAACCCGTCGATGGCATCCCATGCTTTAATGAATGTGTTTTGGAGGACGTCGTCGGCATCGTCGTGCACTATAACCATTTTGCGTATCTGCCAATAGAGTGGTTCCTGATATTCACGCACGAGTTGCGTGAAGGCGGCTTCCTTGGCGGATGCGTCATGCAGTTGCTTAATGAGTGCTTTCTCGTCTATCATGGCATTTAGTTAGACAAGAACAATATGATAAGGTTTAAGCGGGAGGTGCAATTTTGACTGAAGGTCGGTGTTATTGCACGGAAATCTTGCGTACGATTTTGCCTACCTTAACCAGGTAACAACCCTTTGGAAGGTTAAGGGCAAAGGTTTTGTCGTTGCTGTCGATGCGTATGGTTGCAACTTTAGCGCCTGTGAGGTTGAAGACTTCCATTATTTCGCCATTTGCGCCAACGATGTGAACATTGCCTGCGTTGATGCTAAGTTGTATGCCAGATACGCTTACTTCGATGCCCTCTCGTTCTGATTGTGCGAGCATGGAAATAGGGGCGACTGTCATCGCTATGGTGAATAATATGATAAATAACTTCTTCATTCCTTATATAATTCGTTGCAAAGGTATGATTTTCTTGCTAATCCTACAAGTGTTTTATGTAAAAAGTGTTGTTTTTCTTGAAGAAAACGCCAAAACTATGCTGTAGAACATACTTTTCTGGGCAATAAATGTTGCTAACGTGGTATTTCTATGACTTCAAGGTCGCTGAAGTTTCCGTCTTCTATGGTGAAGCGGATGAGTGTGCGAACCTGGTGCCATCCTTGGAGTCCTGCTGCGCCGGGATTGATGTGAAGCAGTCCTAGTTGGTTGTCGTACATTATCTTCAGGATGTGGCTGTGGCCTGAGATGAATAGTTTGGGCGGTCGTGCGATGAGTTGTTGGCGGATGTGTGGTGCATAGTGACCAGGGTATCCGCCTATGTGTGTCATGAGGATGTCTGCTCCTTCGCATGTCCATCGGAGTTTCTCGGAGTAGAGTCGTCGCAAGTCTCCGCCGTCGCAGTTGCCATAGACGGCTCTTAGGGGGCGGAAATCCTGCAGTCGCATAGCCAGTTCGAGCGAGCCGATGTCGCCGGCGTGCCATATTTCGTCGCATTTTTCGAAGTACTCGAGATAGCGATTGTCCCAATAAGCGTGGGTGTCGCTAAGCAGGCCAATGCGTTTCATTCCTTTTAATCTTCCTTATCATATAAATCAGCATCGCAGTTGCTGCCAAGAAGCTTATGGTGTCGCTGATTGGCATGGAGAGCCATACGCCGTCCAACGCCCACCATTTTGGCAGGATTGAAAGCAATGGGACGAGGAATAGCATTTGCCTGGTGACGCTGAGGAAGATGCTTTTCCCTGCGTGGCCGATGCTTTGGAAGAAGTTTCCGATGACCATCTGAGCACCCACGAGTGGGAAGGCTGCCACGATGAGTCGGAAGGCGCGTACGGCTTTGTGGGTCAACTCGGGACCAGCTCCGAAGATGTGTATTACGGGTTCTGGGATGATTTCGCCAGTCAGGAAAGCCGCAAAGGTGATGCTTGTTGCTCCGATAATGCCGTAGCGAAGTACGCGGATGACGCGGTCGTCCTTGCGTGCTCCCCAGTTGTAGCCCACGATTGGCTGCATTCCTTGTACCAGTCCCATCACGAGGGTTACGAACAGAAAGATTACTCTGTTCACGATTCCATAGGCGCCTATTGCCATGTCGCCGCCGTACTGAAGCAGTCTGTTGTTGCATAGGAGCACGACGAGGCAGGCGCAGCTGTTCATCAGGAACGGGCTTAGACCGATTGTGAGGCATTGGCGGACGATGTCGGTTCTGAGGCGGTAGATGCCTCGCCGCAGGTGGAGCAGTTCTGTGGGACGGCTGAAGAGTAGCAGCTGCCAGCAGAATGCGATGGTCTGGGCGATGATGGTGGCCCATGCGACGCCTTGAATGCCCCATTTGAACACGAAGATGAAGAGGGGGTCGAGTATGCAGTTGACGATGATGGCGAGGAATGTGCATCCCATTGCTGTGCGCGGATGGCCTGCGCTTCTGAGTATTGCGTTCGAGCCGAAGTAGAGGTGTGTCACCATATTGCCAAGCAAGATGATGGCCATGTACTCGCGGGCATAGGGTAGGGTAATGTCGCTTGCGCCGAAGAGGTACAGGATGTCGTCCAAAAGTGGCAGGCAGACAGCCGTGAAGATGATGCCGAGGATGATGTTCAGGCTTATTGTGTTGCCCAGGATGTGCTGCGCCTCTTCGTATTTCCCCTGGCCGAGTCGGACGCTGATTACTGTGCTTGCGCCCACTCCCACCATTGCTCCGAAGGCGGCCGAAAGGTTCATGAAGGGGCTTGCCACAGCCATTCCGCTGATTGCCGCGTCGCCCAAGCCCTGACCCACAAAGATGCTGTCCACGATATTGTATATCGATGAGGCCACCATGGCGATGATTGCAGGCAGGCTGTATTGCCAGAGCAGATGGCCGATGGGCTTTGTGCCGAGTTCTGTGGGAACGTGTTGTTGCATACTGTTTCTGAAAGGCTATGCTTTCTTTGCGTTTGCAAAGGTATGGCAAAAAAATGAGAAAATGAAATAATGAAGGAATGAAAATGAGATATTGAAAGGACAAGTCGTCTGTAATGACATTCTGACACTTTGCCAGGAATATGTAAAGATTACTGACACTTTGAGTTTTCTTGACTCGCTGAGAATGGCGCGAAATTGCTCAAGTTGTGCCGAGGCTCAAAAGAATGCCAGTTTTCTTGATTTTTGTAACCTTCTGATTGTGTTTGTTTTACGCTTTATGCATCATGATTAGGGCAATAGTTTGTTCTGATTTAGGGCAGTAAATCGGCGAAATAGGGTAGTCATCTTTGGTGATTCGGCACGCCGAATAGCCAAACTTAACGTGCCGCGTAGCTCAACTTAGCGTGCCAACTTTGCAAATCCTCCCTGTTGAGTCTGCCAACACACCCTGTTAAGTTGGCAAACTACCCCTGCCGAGTCGGTAAAGACGGCGTGTTTTCACCAAAACTGTTCCGTAGGCCGTCTGAAATCGAAGTGTTAAATGGTAAGTGAAACGACCTTTTCTGTGACAGGTTGAAACATGTGGCGCAGACTCTTTTTGAGCTTTTCTCTTTGAAGAAAGGAATAAAATGCGTAAATTTGTGGCGTCTTTACATAACAAACCACCCCTTTAGGCGTTATGTACATAGGGCATTATGCGTGAAATTGAATATGAAAACATTCCTCCTCTTCTTCCTGTTGCCAATCCTCGCATTTGCAGATGAATCGGCTCTCGAAAAGCTTTCACAAAGGCAAGCCGCCTTTGGTCGGACCATTCCGCAGGAAAAGGTCTTCATTCACATGGACAATACCTCCTATCAACTTGGCGATACAATCTGGTTCTCGGCCTACACGCGTCGGACCGATACGGACAAGCCATCCGATGTGAGCGGCGTGCTTTATGTGGAACTTTATGGGCAAGAAGGATACCTGATAGAGCGCAAACTCATCCAAATGAAAGAGGGGCACGGCTCTGGATTCTTTGCTTTAAATAAATTTATTCAGTACGCTGGTTTCTACGAACTTAGGGCATATACGCGTTGGCAACTCAATTGGGGGCGTTTCGAACGCAAACATACAGAAGACATTAAAACATGGTTCCCAAGCAAGCGGCAAGAGAAAGAGTATTTCCGTGACTATGAAAAACTCTACAGCCGCGTGTTTCCCGTCTATGACAAACCCCTTGAACCAGGCGAATACACCCATGATATGACCCTTCGCGCCATGCGACGTCTCTATCCCAATCCCGCGGAGAACCGCGAGCTGAAGCTTGCTCTCTATCCAGAAGGCGGCAATCTTGTGGAGGGACTGCCTTGCAGAGTGGCATTCGAAGCGTGCTTCGACGATGGAGAATGGGCAGAGGGCTGGGTCGTCTATAATGGCGATTCAATCAAGACTGTGAATCGAGGCAGAGGGCTCTTCAAGGTCATTCCGCAGAAAGGGCTGGAGAAAGAGGTTCTCTTCGTCAGCAAAGACGGCAAGCAAGCCAAAGCAAAACTGCCAAAGCCGGAGCGTACAGGCGTTTCCCTGAAAGTGGAACAGACCGACAGCGGCTGGGTTGCTCATATCCGACATACAGCCGATTTGCAGGACGATAGCTTGGGCGTGAGCCTGATGTGCGAGGGAAAAAGCCTCCCCCGTCCCCTCCAAAGGAGGGGTGAAGCGTTTGGCTCATTCTCCCTCTCCTTTGGAGAGGGCTGGGGTGAGGCTCCTTCTGGTGTCTATCAGCTTACCGTCTTCGACACAAAAGGGCGTGTTTTTGCTGACCGTCTTTTCTTCAATCGTGGCAAGGAGGACATGAAGCCGACGCTAAGCATCGAGGGCCTGAAGGATGAATACAAGCCCTACGAACCCGTCAACCTTACCTTGAAAGCACCTCAAGGCAAGAGTCATGTGTCTTTGACGGTAAGAGACGACAACAATCGAGACTGCCTCTACGACGACTCTAACATCCTGACCGAGATGCTCTTGGCAAGCGAGATACGCGGTTTCGTGCCACAGCCCGGCTGGTTCTTCGAGGCAGATGACTCGATTCACCGTGTTGCCCTCGACCTCTTGATGATGACCCAAGGCTGGCGACGCTTTGATTGGCGCGATATGGCGGTGCCCAATCTATGGAACATAACACAGCCCGCAGAACGGGCTCCCATCTTAATCGGTACCACCTACAAGAACGTCACAAATGAGTTCATTAGTGACAAACAATCTGTTGACGAACAAGGTAAGGACGACGATTATCCCTTCGGCGAAGATGGAGAAAGCCCTCGCGAAGATGATTACTATGAGACCAGACCGATGGACCTGCCCGACCTCTTCGACAAAGGCAGAAGCGCAGATCGTGAAAGGACAGCCTATGACAAAGCTGTCAACGCCACAGATAATAAGAAGAGAAAGGAACTCAAGGTTCATGCCGAGATAATTGCACTCGATTCAAAGGCCTCTTTTGTCGGCGAAATAGAGACTCGCAGGAAAGATTTCCGCATCCAATTGCCTCCTTATTATGGCTCGGCAATCGTCTTTATCAGCGCAGCAGACACGACGAAATGGAAGAAAGGCAAGCCTTACACTTGGATTCAAGCCGAACCAGACGACATCTATACGGACTTTATGTATTTGCCAGCAAGCGCAAAACTGAGGCGAAAGATATTCGTCGAACCGGCAGATTATCTGCCTCGCATAGTTTGGCCGTATCCGCGATTTGTGAATCCTTACTCGTATTACCAGAACCATCTCGCCCCCACACGAGAGAGGGAAAATGCAAATGGCGGGTGGATAAAGCTCAACGACGAGACAATCATGAGCGAAGTGACGATAAAAGCGAAGCGGCAAGGGCTGAATAAGTTCGAAGACATCTGGCCCATATTTGCTATCGATGCCGAGGAAGCCAGCAACATGTCAAAGGATATCGGATTGAGTTTCATGCAAGTAATAACAGCAGACTTCGGCGTCGGCGTGAAAGACAGGAAGGTAGAAGAAGGTCAAGTGCCAACCTTCCAGACTCGAAACGGTATGGGATATACACGAAGAGCACTCTTAGAAACCCCGATACCCCCAGACTCGATATATGCA
>Ga0310694_10007593_pt1 | contig 10159 bp, 16 predicted proteins | sample 174DNAGHGhighgp2_FD_203884 | JGI IMG/M metagenome (GOLD analysis project Ga0310694, IMG submission 203884) | Sheep rumen microbial communities from Palmerston North, Manawatu-Wanganui, New Zealand - 1742 DNA GHGhigh gp2 (v2) (version 2) | ecosystem: Host-associated > Mammals > Digestive system... | reverse complement strand
CTCTCCGACCAGATGCGCCTGCAGTACGGCGAGCGGGGCACCCGCGGAGACCGGGACGGCGACGGCCGGTACAACGAGCGCTACGACGGTGGCTACAAGGGCTATCCGCAGCAGATGTACGACCAGCGCTACGGCGAACGCTACGACCACCGCGACGGCGGCTACGGCGAGCGCCGGGACCCGATGGGCCGCTTCATGTAGGACCCCAACAACCGGGGAGGGACTTGCGCCCTCCCCTCTTTGGATAGACCGATATGGACAGACTTGACTTCTACGCGATCAGGCCCGCTGGCCTGGACGCATACTTGAGCTACTACGGCTATCACTTCTCCCCGGCGATGGCCCGCTGGGCCGTCTCGATGATGGAGTTCCGGAAGCGGACCGACAAGATTGGGAAGGAGGACGCCGAGAAGCTGCTGGCCGACCGGGAAATCGACTTCCGCAAGGCGAATGCGCACGACCTGGTGTACATCGCGAACAACGTCCTCGCAGACCGCTGGGGCAGCTCCGTTAAGGACGAGGACCAGCTGGCCCTTGCTATCAAGGACGAACTGCTGGACCCGGACGGCTACGAAGGCATGGCCTTCACCCGCTTCCTGGCAGACTGCAACGCGAAGGGCATACCGATCGTCTGGGAGGATATGATATGATATGATACACCGGGCGCTCCGGGTCCGGGACTGGACCGTCGATTTCCTTTTTGTCACCGGCCGCAACGACCGGGAGGGCGTGCTGGCCTGCCTGCTGGACCTCGGCGCGACGCGGCCCATCGTGGAGGCGACCGTCGAGCTGATGGACGGCGGGCTGAACAGGGGCTTCACTTTCAGCAACACGGAGCGCCGTGTGTCCCTCTCCTGGGTCGGTCCGCAGACGAGCGGGGCAGAGTGGGTGAACACGACCGTCCACGAGATCGTCCACGTCGCCCAGGCCATCGCGTCGGCGGACGGGACGGAGCCGCTGTCGGAGGAGTTCGCCTACCTGGTGGGCGACATCACCCAGGGCGTGGCCGACATCATCTGCCGGCTCGCCTGCGACCATTGCAGGGAAAGAAAAAATGATTAACTTTGCAGCGGAGGCGGCGGAGACGTCCGCGTTTCCAATTTGCGTGTGAGACCGTCCGGTGAGAGTTTGCCGGCCGGTCTTTTTCGTAGATTTCAATCAGATTGACAAACGGTTGACAATTTCGGGGGTACGCAAAACGGCAACCGCTTGACAACAAGCAAATTGCCGTTTTCGTTTAGTGGCCCCTGGGGGGTCGACACACCCTGCAAGGCGAACATTTTGCGGACGTCCGCAAAATGTTGATTTCGGCCTTCCGTGCAATCCCCTGACCGATTTCGGAGGGCGCGGCGGATTGTCACGGATTGCGCCGGATTGCATTTCGTTGACAACAGGTTGACAAACGGTTGACAAAATTGCCTATCTTTGTCAACGCACAGCATTCATGGAACCATGCCGAAGATCACCGCTTCCCTATCCCGGCGGGTGGACGCCCGCGGGAAGGCCGAAATCCTGCTCCGCTTCGTCGGCGGACGCGACCACATCTACCGCCTGCACAGCCGCCTATCCGTCCAGCCATCCCGGTGGAAGGAGGGCGCCGTCGTCATCCCTCGGCTCGGTACGGAGGAGCAGCGCGAGCTCATCACCCTGCGCGACCGGCTGGATGACCTGGTCCGCTACCTCCTGGAGGAGTTCCAGGCAGCGGACCGTGCGGAGGTGACCGGCGACTGGATGCAGGAGGCGGTCGACCGTTTCCACCACCCGGACCGAGCTGGCCGCCGTGACTTCTTCGACCTGTACGACGAGTTCCGCCGGGCGCAGGACGTGAGCGTCGACCGCCAGAAGCGCTACAAGGTCGTGCGCGGCTACCTGGAGGAGTTCCAGGAGGAGCGCCGGAAGAAGCTCACCGTCGAGGGGACGGACGCCGCCGTGCTGGACGATTTCCGCGCATTCCTGGCGAAGGGCGGGCGCGGGAAGAACATCATCATCGACTATATGAAGGTGGTCCGGGCGTTCTTCCGCTGGGCCGGGAAGCGCGGTCTCTGCAAGGCGGACCCGTTCCGCGGCTTCCAGATCGGGACGGCGGTCTACGGGACGCCGTACTACCTGACCCTTGAGGAGCGGGACCGTCTCTACCGGACGGACCTGCACAGGCACCCGGCGCTCGCGGTCCAGCGGGACGTGTTCGTGTTCCAATGCCTGGTCGGCTGCCGGGTGGGGGACCTCATCAAGCTCGACAAGGGGGACATCGTGGACGGCGTGCTGACATACATCCCGCGGAAGACAGTAGACGAGCGGCCGGTGGTGGTGCGGGTCCCGCTGAACCACACAGCCCAGGAGATCGTTGCACGGTACGCCGACCTGCCAGGAGACCGGCTCCTCCCGTTCGTCAGCAAGCAGAAGTACAACGACGCCATCAAGCGGGCGTTCCTGGCGGCGCGACTGACGCGCCCGGTGTCGGTCCTGGACCCGGTGACGCGGAAGGAGGAGAAGCGGCCCCTGAACGAGGTCGCCAGCTCGCACCTCGCCCGCCGGACTTTCATCGGGAACCTGTACAAGCAGGTTGCCGACCCGAACGTGATAGGCGCGATGTCCGGGCACACCGAGGGAAGCCGCGCTTTCGCCCGCTATCGGACGATCGACGACGAGATGAAGGCCGGGCTGGTCGGAATGCTCGAGGCGAAAAAAACAAGGTAAACATAGTTGTTTTCAAGCAAAAATGTTTACCTTTGTCCCGATAGTTTGACATAAGAATACTATTCCATTCCATGGATGCGACCCGCCGCTGCCGTGAGGCCCCGGCGGTTTTTTATTGCCCAAAGGGCCAGCCCCTGCCAGTGAGGAGCCAGTCTGCGGAGACTCCGTGCTCCAGGACCAGGTAGGACAGCCACTCGACGCGGAGGATCCGGCGGGAATGGTCCGCGGCCTGCTGGGCGAAGTTGCGCCGGTCCACGCCCAGGTCCCGGCAGACGCCGCGCTGGGAGAGCCGCCCGGTGAGGCGGAGGTCGTCGTAGGCCTGGAACCAGCGGTCGGTCACGGTCGTCATTTCTTCCATCGTATCCCCTCCTCTATCGGCTCATCCCCGAAGTGGGCGAGGACGAGGTTGTTGTCTTCTGCGAAATAGAAGCAGGCGGCGTTGTCCCGCGGCCTCCCGTCGCGGCCGGCGTGGACGAAGTGCTGGACGAAGACGCGGACGTCCAGGGTGTCCCCAGACGGGAACTCCGCCAGCGGGTCGCGGACCATCCGGGCCTCGCCCAGGTAGTCGGTGGAGCCGGGCGCGTAGGTGTCCGGGTTCGAGATATGTGCAACCAGGTAGGCGTCGATGTACGGGCGCATTTCCTCTCCCGGAGAGGAGCAGGACGCGAGAAGGGAGGCGGCGAGAAGCAAGCGAAGGATTCGTTTCATTTCAAGCGGAATTTGATGTAATTCGTGATATTGATTACCCGATTTGCCCCTTTTCAACGGAGGCGCCGCCCAGGGCGGCTCGGATGGTCTCCTGCTGGGAATGGATAGTGTCCTGCTGTGCCAGGATGATGTTCGAGAGGTTTGTGATCATCTGGACGAACTCCGCCGGGACATAGATGCCCTCCCCTTTATTCGGGGCCGGCTTGGTTGGGGCAAAGAGCCCAGGCATCGACGGCTGTCCGGAGCCGGGGACGAACATCTCGTCCGAGTTCCCCCGCAGGTATTCGATGTTCAAATCCGGGTGCAGGGCCGCCAGCTTATCGTCAAGTGTAGCGGCGATCTGCTTCCTTCCGTTCAAGAGCTGCGAGAAATAGGTGTTGTTTTCGTACCCGCAGTCGCGGGCAATCTCGGCCTGTGTTTTTCCGAGGGCGACGGAAAGCCATCGGACAACGGTTTTCAGCCGTTCTGCGTGCGTCAATTCCATGAATGCGATAGTTTTTCAAAAAAACCGCAAATAAAATTTGTTTTACGGTAAAAAAAGTTTACCTTTGCAAAAGCAAACGGAACTTTTCTAACTGCAAAGGTAGGAAAACCAAGCGAAAAACATTTAACAAACTTTTATAACACACGCAAATTATGACACAGCAGGAATTTGAAACCCGGACCGGAATCAACTACGCGCACGGCGAGTTCGAGGACATGGTCAACCCGATCTACATGGCAGCCGGCCAGATGAACAAGGACGCATTCTGCGCCGAGTTCAAGCAACACAAGGACTACCTCTTGAAAAGCCGGATTGTCGGCGAGGTTGTCGCCGAGGTAGAGATGCTCCGCGCCAAGCTGCAGAACTACGAGCACGAGATCAAGGCCATCGAGGCGTCCCGCGAGGGCGTCATCGACGATTTCGCCTACACCCTTATCGAGATTGCCGCCGGAACGAAGGACCTGGAGACCAGGGCGAAGGCCCGCGAGAAGGCCATCAAGCTCATCGGCATCAAGGAGTACATCCGCCGCCGCATCGAGCTCTGCTGCGAGCTTGACAAGGAGGACCTCATCGCCCTCCGTGACGAAATCCTTAAATAAGACAGCGCCATGACAAAGAACCAATTGCAGAAGCTGGCCGAGAATTTCGCCGACTACGCCCGCGCCGAGGTCACGTTCAAGGCCTGGTGCCCTTCTACGAACGACTACCGCCCCGGCAGTGGCATCCTCCTCGGAATGGACTTCGCCAAAGGGCTCGAGTGCCTTATCATCGGGCATATTGGACACCGCATTGCCCTGTACTTTGAATACGTTAATTACCCAAAGACCAAAACCTCCCGCTGATCGCGGGGGCTATTTACACAATTCACTTCAAGAACCCCACCCGGGACGGGTGCGACTCTCCTCCCGGTTTTTCAAGGACCGAATCACACGCAATATGAAAAAGAAAATCATCAAAGCCCTTTATCTCGCCTGCATCGCGGTCATCTTCGCCGCCTGCGTAATCACCAACGAGGCCGGCGACCCGTGCAAGTGGAACTACGCGCTGCTCGCCATCGCCGGACTGACCGGCGGAGCCGCCAAAAGGATGGAGGGCCGGATCAATGGATAAATTCGCACAGGACGCCTTCAAGAAGGCCGAGCAGCAGCGCCTCGAAGCAGAGGCAACCGCCTGGAGCGAAACCGGTAAAGGCACAAAGGCGGCCGTGCTCGCCGCCTCGCTCATGGTTTGTTTTCCCGACATCGTGAAGCTCCTCGAATACGCAATGAAAAACGGCCTTGAGGACGTCCTTCACAAATACGAGGAGCACCTGATTATGGGCGGATTCTCAGTTGGCTATAAGGCCGGCCAGAAATCCATGTTAAACAACGAATAATCAACACTTAAATCACACGCAATATGGCAAACGTTTATCAGATGGTCACCGACCGCATTACCGCCCAGCTGGAGCAGGGCAACATTCCCTGGCGCAAGCCCTGGACCGGGGCATCCGTCGATAACGGCGGCGCGATCAACTACGTCTCCCGCCGTCCCTATTCCCTCATCAACCAGCTTGTCCTCGGCAAGCCGGGCGAATACCTCACCTGGAAGCAGATCGAGGAGCTGGGCGGCAAGGTGAAGAAGGGCGCGAAGGCCGGCATGGTCGTTTTCTTCAAGAAGCTCACGATCCAGGACAAGACCCTCATCAACCCGGAGAACGGCGAGCCAGAGACGAGGACCATCCCGTACCTCCAGTACTACAACGTGTTCCACCTGGACGACGTTGACGGGATCGCCACGAAGATCGTCCCCGGAGCCGCCCCCGCCGTCGAGCCCATCGAAGCCGCGGAGAAGGCCATCGCTGACTACCTGTCCCGCCAGCCGGGCCTCCGCTTCCAGAATGACAAGCCCAGCAACCGGGCATACTATTCACCCGCCCAGGACATGGTGGTCGTACCGATGCTCTCGCAGTACCGGATCCCGGCGGAGTATTACAGCACGGCCTTCCACGAGCTCACACACAGCACCATCCCGGCGAGCCGCTGCGACCGCGTGAGCGAGAACGCGAACGCCTTCTTCGGGAACGAGGACTACAGCCGGGAGGAGCTGGTGGCGGAGATCGGGAGCGCGATGCTCTGCAACCGTGTCGGAATCGAGGCGAAGAAGGCGTTCCGCAATTCGGTCGCCTACATCCAGGGCTGGCTCCAGGCGCTTAAGAACGACAACAAGATGATCGTCTGGGCCGCCAGCCGGGCCGAGAAGGCCGCGAAATTCATCCTTAACGAGTTTTAACCCTTTAACAACAATCATCATGGCAAAATCTATCATCAGAACCTATTCCGCCGGAGTGTTCTTCGGCGAGGTAATCAAGACCGAGGACACCCTGTCCGGTCGTGTCGCAACCATCAAGGACTGCCGCCGCCTGTGGAGGTGGGCGGGAGCCGCCTCCCTGTCGCAACTGGCGATGGAGGGCGTCACCAGGAAGGGTGAGTGCAAGTTCACCATGACCGTTCCCGAAATGGAGGTCGTCGGTGTCATCGAGATCATTCCTGTGACCGACAAGGCCGTCGAATCCATCAACGCTGTCCCGGTATGGAGAGTATAGAGAAAGACATCGAGCGATTCCTGGCCGTGAATCCCGGCTCCGGCTCCGGCTCCGGCTCCGGCTCCGGCTCCGGCTCCGGCTCCGGCTCCGGCTCCGGCTCCGGCTCCGGCTCCGGCTCCGGCTCCGGCGACGGCTACGGCTACGGCTCCGGCTACGGCTGGCGGTCAATCAACGGGAACCGAATCTATAAGGTTGACGACACACCGACGGTGATCTATTCCGTCAAGGGGCAGGTTGCCAGGGGCGCAATCGTCAGGGCGGACCTGACGCTGGACCCCTGCTACATCGCCCGTGTCGGCAACTCTTTCGCCCATGGAGAGACTATACGCAAGGCGGTGGAGGATGCCACGGCGAAGGACATGCAGGACCGCCCGCTGGAGGAGAGGATCGCCATGTTCATCGAGGCGCACCCGGACCCGGACACCCCCTACGGCGACCTGTTCCAGTGGCACAACACCCTCACGGGATCATGCCGAATGGGGCGGGAGAACTGGTGCAGGGAGCACGGTCTCAAACCGACGGACAGCATCACCGTCCGGCAATTCATCGAGGGGACGAAGGACAACTACGGCGGCGCGTCTATCCGAAAGCTGGCGAAAGCCTATAACATCGAAATCAATTAACCTACAATGGTCAGAGAAATCACAAAGAAAAACCCGAAGAAGGCGTTCCAGAAGGGCCTCTCCGAACTGAAGGTGCGAGACCTCCCGGAAGTCCGGGAGGCCCTGTACCGCATCCTGCGCGTCACCACGCCGCAGGGCTTCCGCAACTACGCAAACGGCAAGGTCCAGAACCTGGACGTGGACAAGGCCCGCCAGATCGAGGCGCTGTTCGCCGGCTACGGCATCACCAATCCCTGGGGACTATGAAACGGAAGCTCGCAACGGACGCGATCCTGACACCTGCGGAGACCCGCGTCGCCTCTGGCTACACGGCCGGGATGATTGCGAAGGAGATTGCCAGCGCCGCCGGGATCAGCCACAACACCGTGGTCCGGCAGACGCAGAGCATCTACGACAAGACTGGCATCCAGCGGAGCACGAACGCCCTGGTCGCGTGGTTCCTTGCGACGAACTACGGCCTGGACCTCGCGGAGTTCCGGCGCCGGGTAGGCTCGGCCCTGCTTCTCGCCATCATCGCCGTGCAGACCGTGGCGACCGACTTCTCCAGCGACTTCGTCCGCAGCGCCAGGATGCGCCGGGAGGAGGTCCGAAAGGGGAACCGCCGGCGCCGGGAGGAGGACGACAACACATTTGACATCACAACCATTTAACACACGCAAATTTATGGAAATCAGTATCAAGGCATTGCGCCTGCACAACTTCAAGGGAGTGCGCCAGGCGGAGTACTATTTCGGCGGACGGAACGCCCGCATCGAGGGGCCGAACGGAAGCGGAAAGAGCACCGTCTTCGACGCCTTCACCTGGCTGCTGTTTGGCAAGGACCACAAGGGCCAGACGGCGGATACCTTCGAGCTCAAGACCATCGACCCGGCGACCGGGAAGCCCTACCCCAGGGAGGACCACTGGGTTGAAGCCGTGCTGACCGTTGACGGCCGGGACCGCGTCCTCCGCCGCGCCTGGGTGGAGAACTGGGTCAAGCCCACAGGGGCGGTGGACGACGTGCTGAAGGGACATTCCAGCGCATTCTACGTGGACGGCGTGGACGTGGTCACGAAGAAGGCCTACGACGCAGTCATCGCCGGCTGGATGAAGGAGGACGCATTCAAGCTGCTCACCAACCCGCACTATTTCATCGACGAGGCCTACACGCCCTGGAAGGACCGCCGCCGGGCCCTGCTGGACCTGGTTAAGGACGACCCCGGCCGTGTGCGCGTCAGGGAGGAGTTCGCCGACGTGGTGGACAAGCTCTCCGGCCGGAGCATCGAGGACTACCGCAAGCGGCTGGCCGCTGAAAAGAGGGCGAACAAGGAGGACCTCGCCAAGGTGTTGAGCCGCATCGACGGGATGCGGGAGGCCCTGCCGGAGGAGCAGGACCAGAGCGCCGTGACCGCCCGGCTCGAAGCGCTCCGCGCAAAGCGGGACGTAGCCGTCGCGGAACTGAAGAAGGAGGCGGAGGAAATCGACCGCCAGATAGCCAGCGCGGACGAGGCCGATGCCGCCAGGAAGGCAGAGAATACCGCCATTTGGGCCGAAATAACGAACGTCCAGCTCGCAATGGGGAATTACACCACCGCAGCCACGAAAGCGGCCCTGGAGCAAAATAACCGCCGCACAACGTCCATCCTCGAAGCGAAGAGCCGGGAGCTCAACGCCACGGCGGCCGGAAAGGCCGCGAAGGACAAGGAGGACCGCTACCGCGCCGACCTCTCCAAGATGGAGGCGGACCGCGGACTGATGGCCGGCGCCCTGGCGGAGCTTGGCGAGAGTTACAAATCCGAGAAGGCGAAGGCGTTCGAGTACAACCCGGACACCCGGTGCCCGTACTGCGGCCAGGAGATACCGGCGGCGACGGTGGAGCAGGCGAGGGAGGAGGCGCAGAAGCATTTTCTCGCCGAGCGAAAGGCCGCCCTGGACAAAATCGTGCAGGAGGCGAAGGACCTCAAGACCCGTATCGGGGAGCTGGACAAGCAGATCTCCGGCCGGAAGAACGACATCAACGCAGCAGCCGCGGATCGAACGTCCGCCCAGGCCGAAGCGGACAAGTTGGAAGCGGAGCTAAAGCGCCTGGAGGCGCAGCCGGAGGCGGACGTCGCCGCGATCGAGGCCCAGGCCAGGGCCAGCGAGGAGTACCGCGCCCTGCTGCGCAAGGAGCAGGACCTCCGGGCGAAGGCCTTCAAGACCGGCAGCCGCCCGGACGACGCGGTGGAGCTGGTGAGCAGGCGGAAGGCCCTGGACGAGCGGATCCGCTCCGAGCGCGACCGCTACGCCCGCACCGAGCTGGAGGCCAGCGAGGCCCTGTCCGTCGGCAAGGTCCGCGCCCAGCAGCTGGAGCTCATCCGGGAGAAGGAGAAGCAGGCGAAGAACTTCGCAGACGCCCTGGCCCGCGACGAGCGGGACGAGGCCCGTGCCGCGGCCTTCGTCAAGGCCGACATCGACAGCGTGGAGGCGGCCATCAACGGCCTGTTCCACACAGCCCGATGGAAGATGTTCGACACCACGATCGACGGCGGCATCGTAGAGATGTGCGAGGTTTGCGACCCGTCCGGAACGCCCTACCGGAGTATGAACGACGCGATGAAGACGCTCTGCGGGATCGACGTCATCCGCGTCTTCTCCGAGCGCTTCGGGAGCGTCGCCCCCATCTTCATCGACAACGCGGAGGGCATCCTCCGCGAGAGCTTCGACACCCCCGCCCAGGTCATCCGCCTGGTGGTGAAGGACACCCCGGAAATCAACCTTGTAACCGAATAGAGAGATGGACCTGATGACGATGGCGAAGGCGTTCCCGGAAATGACCGTGAGCATCCGTCTCCGCGACCTCCTGGAGGCCAACGAGGCGCTTGTGCGGAAGGTGCGGAGCGAGGCAGAACGCGAGCAGGCGCGGCGGGACCGCCAGGCGGGCGACCGCCTCATCCCGAAGGAGGAGGCCAGGCAGCAGCTGGGCGGCCCGAACCCTTCCACCCTGTGGCGGTGGGAGAAGGCCGGCTACCTCACCCCCGTGAAAATCGGCGTGAAGGTGTTCTACCGCCGGAGCGACATCGACTCTCTCATCAAGTCCAACGA
>Ga0310694_10007590_pt1 | contig 10161 bp, 13 predicted proteins | sample 174DNAGHGhighgp2_FD_203884 | JGI IMG/M metagenome (GOLD analysis project Ga0310694, IMG submission 203884) | Sheep rumen microbial communities from Palmerston North, Manawatu-Wanganui, New Zealand - 1742 DNA GHGhigh gp2 (v2) (version 2) | ecosystem: Host-associated > Mammals > Digestive system... | reverse complement strand
AGGAAATCCGGATAGCCCTGTCTTTTACGGTATTTAAAATATTTTGCTTAAGGAATTAAGGTGTGATTTAGGTGTATTATTTTTTTAATAAAACTAAATTTTGATGGGTTTAAATACTATATAAACATATTTTTAAATTTTTTCACTTACCTAACAATAAATGAATTGCCTGAGAAATTTTTATATAAACTTAATGAAGAATTTTACTTCCTATTTCATGTTATTAATTTCATATATTGTTTCCCTCTATGAATTATGGCAATGGGGAGAAAAAGGAGAAACAAATGACAAAAATTCAAATATTAAAACAACATTTATTCTTCTCATACCCCATTTTATAGCAATTTTGGAAATAAATCGAATTAATATTGCTTTTTTGCTTTTGACTAAAAAGCAGCAACTGGTAATTAAACAAAATGAAATTATTACAAATTGTGAAGATATTCATGCTACCTTAAGTAGTTCTATAGTAGAGGGTGATGCTAATTGTGGTAAAATTGCAAACTTAATTGGCCTTATGGCTAAAGTTATTAATAAGTATTTGGAAATAGCTAAAAAAAAAAATGCTAGCGGTTATTCAGGACAAAAAAAATCTTTTGGAACAAAAAGAAGATATAATAATAGAAGAAAAAAACATTAATTATTATTAATTTCTTTAAAAGAACTTTTAAATTTATCAAAAACTAAGTGTTAATTAAAATTAAATTTATTATTAACTTCTAATTTTATTTTTTATGCATAATCTTCAGCTTTACTAATATCTGGAGTTAAGTAAACTCCTTTTTTGCAACTTTTATATTCATTCATCGAAGCTTCTCTTGTATAAGTATAAACAGAATATCTTTGCTTTGGCCCTCGTCTTAAATTTGTTAGTATAATACTATATACTTTATCAAGTTCTTTTCCTCTTTCAATTACATAATAAGCAACATACCATTCTTTTTCATTTTTTCCATCTTTCCAAACAATTTTTTATCTTCTTCATATTATTTTCTATTTTTAATGGAATTCCAATCCATCCATATGGAGGATGGTATTTTTCCTCTCCTCGAATAATATCATCTCCTTTAGGCTAATCCTTTAAATTTTTACAAAAACTAGGAGCAAATATATTAGGAGATAGAATAATATTATTCAACAAATTACCTGTTAAGATAATAACAGGTATATTCTTTAAAGTATTATCTATAGTATTTAATCTTTGTTATAAATAATCTCATGTTTTCCCCATATTTCTTGATAAAAGCTATTATCGCTGTGGTATTTAGTTATTGGGTCAGATAGAACTAGGCTTCCTTTCTAAGGATCATGCAAAGCCAGATCAAAATAAAAATTCATAAACTACACAACTCGCGTAATTCGAGTAACATATGTTCACCTTTTTTAATTATGTTGAAGCTGGAGCTACACAAATTTTTGTCATAAAAAGTATATATTTGAGCAAAATAAACTCATTTCCATATAATGCAAAAATAGCAAATAGCTATGTTTTATAGGTTTCCCATCATGCATTAAGGAATATACTCGATAGCCAGAAGAAGTTCGCTATTTAACGCGAAATTTCGCAATTTACTACTTCGATGAATGAGTTGCGTATTTCGAGATGTTCCCATCATAATTTCGTAATCATGGTAAATTTGTATCTTTAACATGAGCAAATAAATATTTTTTACATATAAAATTAGTACGGAAAATACCTCCTGTAATCTACAGCGCAATATTCGATACTATACTATATCTAAAAACCATTATAACACGCATCTGTAAATCTTTCAATATACGAACAAACGGTTACTGCTTGGGCATGATAAATTCGTTTCTTATATTTTTATGAAAAACACAATGTTCAATAAACACCATTCGAATACAAGCTATTCTGATCCAGCTTTCTTTTGATTTTATATCGTATTATGTTGGTTAAAATTCGAGATCACAGTTCACTGTGTATTTTTATATTTTTCGACAAACACAAGGTAATGACGCAACTGATCGTCTCTATAAGAAAAAATAAAAACTGAAATCACCTGCAGTGCAAGCATAATGAAAACAACTAAATTTCGCAAATTAATTGCTTAGACTTAAATATACGTAGTTTTACCTTTAGAGTGAAGGCCTGTATTATAGAATCATGACGAATATGGAGCATGTAGCTGTCATGAGAACAACGTTCTGCCATTCTTTGAAAAGTTGCCAATGATGGTGGTATATCGAAATTCCATATGGATAGGATACATATCGGACCGGTGATATAACATCTAAACTTTGCAATTTGAATACATGAAATTAATTTATCGCTAAAAGTAAACAACGGTATGGTTATAGTTAATATAGGCATACTATTGCAGGAGCATCGTTCTAATGTCATTTTGAGAACTATATTTATTTAATATATCCAAACTCAATACGGACCATTGTGATGATTGCTGGCAAATTAAACAGAATGAAAACAGCTAAACTTCGTAAATTAATTGCTTAGACTTGAATGAGCATAATTTTTAAAAAACAGTCTGCACGATAGAATGACGGCAAACATAGAGTATATTGCGATTATATGAATAATGTTCCATCATTCATCGAAAAGCTGTCATTGATGGTAGCATATCCAAATTCAGTACAAACAATAGTGATCCATATTAGCTAGACTGGTTGTATAATAGCTAAATTCCGAATCAGGCTGAAACGCACGTAATTTCATTGTTAAATCAAATATCTGTAGCGTGGACTATATTGCAGGATTATGATAGATATAGACATATTTTGACTACAAAACCAATGTTTTGCCTCTTTTTAAAAGCCTATTCTCTCGAAATATAACCTAAATTCCATACAAACCTGAGCTACTTTTGAGAAAATACAGTAGTAGTTATAATTTTCAAAATCATGGAGTGTAAGAACATTAATATATACTTTTCAAGTATCAAAGTTCTATTTTTTCAATTAAATTTGCTGCTTAATGATCTGCAGAGGATTTTCTGGTTTGGCATATCTTACAAGTTAATTTGTATCAGGCTAATAATCAAAAAGAACACAACACTATCCAAACTAAAAAATATATACAACAAATAAAAGAGACAAAATATATATTACCCGGATACAGGAATCCTGTCTTCTCGATCGTATTTGCCTCCTAACGATCCAGAAAACGCTTCATGGCCTTAGTCTGTTTGTAAATACGTTTATAGTATGACAGATCAGGTAACGCAGAGACCACTCTCGATAGAGAAATATAACAGCATTAAAAATCAAAAATGTACTTAACCAACGAGTATTACAAAACGAATCTTTAGCTACCCTAGCTAATAAACACAAGTAGCATTTCGATAATACGGATTATGCGCCTATCATGAATTCCGGGGCATTACCACCAGGAGAATATGAAGGAGCGGCAGAATTGTCAGACCCAGCGGCATCTTCTCCATCAGGCAACGTTCCTTGCATGAAGCTTTCCATTTTCTGCTTCCATCGAGCAACTTCATCAAGAAACATTTTAAAAAACTCTTCAAACTTCGTTACATCTAAAAATCTCAAAGGATATTGATATCCTATAGCGGCATTATTGCTCTCTGCATTGTATGACAAAGTCATGCCCTTGCTCATCGGGATTATCATTCATCCTCAGCAAGTATCGCAAAACAGCACCAGTGTTCATCTCTGGGATCTGCCCTATCTCCTATATTATTATCATTGAATCAAGCTTATTTTCATGTTTTAAGTGGACGAGTGTACCGTGGTCGACATCAAAACAGCAATATCCGCTCGGATCAATCTGAAGACCAGCCAATCCTATCCTACCAGCAAAATCATTAAAATACCATTAAAAGTGTCAATCGACATAACATCCCAAAAGCTGCCTAAACTATAAGGACGAATGCTTAAACGGTCAATATTTTTCTACGTATAAATGCAACGAGCCCTCGTTTTCACAAGGGCTCATTCACTACAGATGCGAGTTGGTTATTTCTTTCCTTTACCACCGCAACCACATCCATCATTTCCGCACATATATCCTCCTATTCCTAGTTAACGTCATAGAATTATTACTAATTCCACGACGTTCGCAATATTTTAATCTAAAAGACTAACCATTACGAGCTATTTTTTCACATACCTTTCACTAGAGATCTCACCAAAACGATTGAAAAGAAATCCATGAGGAAATATTCCTTATTGCCAGCAAACATAATGTCTTTTGTTTTTCTGAGATCATCAGCAGGTATATTTTTCAAAATACAATCTTTCTTCTTGAGAAACTTGAGCATAAGAACCTCGTTCTCATCCATTGGACATATCGCTATTTCTCCTTCTTCACGCAAACATCCGATCGCACTCAAATACAGCTGATTAATTTCCTTTTCTTCCGAATTTTCAAAAGATATATCGGAAAAATTCTCACATTGCAGATCAAACTCCTTGCTAGTGTCTTCACAACCCTTTGATAGGAGGTTCAAACGTATATTCTCTAGCTTTCTTATAAAAATTTTTCGTGATTTTTCCTTAGATAAAACATCCTTTATAGTCTCTCTAGCTTCTTCCATCGTCAACTCACCTTCATCTTTTTTACCTTCATGAAAGAGGACAACATACCCGAACGAAGCTGGACATGGATCGGTGTAATATCTTGTCTCTTCCTAATCACATACCGCCGTTAGATAAGTGCTACCAACCCCATTAACTGATGGAAGCTTCTTTTTCGAATACAAAGCAACATTTTCCTTGTTAACATTTTTCTTTTCCAACGCAACTTTGAACTCATCACTATTTAATGCGATATTGCAGTCATATAGTTCCCTCACAAGTCTATCAGCATCAGCAAGCATTATTTCATAATTTTTTATTGTAAAATCAAAAATGTAATTCACTTTTATCCAAAATAATTTTACACAGTCTTTGTACCGCTAGGCATGTTAATATCATTTTAAAAGTGATATCTCTAATTAGTCCATTAGATTCATTCTTTTCTTTTAATATTTTTATCCTATATAAAGATATCACTACCCATATTGCTTAAAAATTTATTATACAATTTTTCAACAGAAACAGTTTTATTGGGATATATTATTATATCTGGAAATTTATTTTGAATATATTTTATTTCTTCAGATATATATTTATTGAATTCCATAGTGTATCTAAACTTTTCTATTAAAACAGCTATTCCTCTATTAAGGAATAAATTGGATTTTGTCTTAATTTAATTAAATTTGTTTTCAAGACTTTCTTCCTCCATTAAATTATTTTCTATTTTGTTGTTTTGTTTATTTCAAATAAAAATAATTTCTAATTTATTATCTGAATTTTTATTTTCTTCTTTTATTACTTTTTTTTCTTCATTAAAACTAATAGTATTTATTTTATCAAGCATTACTCTCTTATTAGATTCTACACTTTTAATAATTTTTGTATATCTTTTTTTTCTTCAATTTCCCATTTTTTATTTATTTTCAAATCCTATTATTTTTACATAACATTTTAGATTAATAATTCATTTTGTTCTTCTTCTTCATTTAGTTTTTTTGGAAGATTATTTTTATGTCCATTTTTATTATTTAAAAATAATTTTTTAAATTATTTGAAATTATTTCTTCTAATGTGTACATTCTCTTATTTATCATACTATTTTGACTTTGTAGCAAATAGTTTTTTTTCATTTCTTTTCTATTGCCAGGAGTATCTTTATTAGCATTCATATCTGTATCAATTTCACTTTCTATCTTTGGGCTATTAAATATATTTCCATCTAAATTAATATTATTTTCTTTTTTTAGCTTATTCATGAGTGTTTCTAATTTTGATATTTGTTGTTTATTAAATATTTCTTTATATTTATTCCTTTTTCAAGTAATTATCTTTTCTTTCTTCTGAATATTCTTCATTTTAATTACTAAATTTGTTTTCAATATTATTATAGTATTTTTCATTCCCATTATTTTCATTATTATTATGATCATTATAAATATAACAGTTATTGCGATTTTCTTTTAAATCAAAATAAAGATCATCATTCTTATTTTTAATATTATCTCCCATTTTTAACAAGAGTGTTTTACATTTTTCATTTTCAACATTTTCACTATTTATTCCTATAATAACAATTTTTTATTTGTCTTCTTTTTATCTATGATTCCTTCTTGTTTATCAAATATTATGCCTATTTTTTCATAATTTAATTCTTTTTTTAAGTGTTATTATTTTTTCTATATAAATTATAATTAGTATCATGCTATTTTAGTCATTATTATTCTCAGTATAATCATTAGAGTAATTTCCATTATTATCTTCGTTTTCAATTTCTTTATTACCTTCATCATTATATGCATAAATTTTTTGGTTTTTAAATATTTCATTTAATTTACTTATGGATAAAGCTATTTTTTATTATTTCCTTCAAAATTATATCCATCATCGGTATATTGATTTTCATTATATTTATCATTATATTCTCCCAAGTCTTTGTTAAAATATAAATTATTCATATTATGATATTCAACAGAATAATTTTTCCCTTGTAATTTTTCTAATATTTTAAATCCTTTTATTGTTTTTTGTTCATTGGCCATTTTATTTTGGCTATAATCTCCTGTTATTTCTTTCCCTTCTGTTTTATACTCTTTTCAATATCATTTTTATTATATTTATTATTTGAATTTTCATCTTCTTCATCCTTATCTGATTCAATTATGAAAGCATCGTTTTCTTCATCATTGTATATTGTTGGGCTTTTTAAAGAATAATTTTTCTCTATATCTGTAAAAACTATTACTCTTTCACTTATTCCACCACTTTTTTCATCATTAGAAGATTTGTACTTTGGAGACCTGTTATTAATTAATTTTTTTCTTGAATTTTTATAATATCTATCTATTTGGACTATTGCTATTATTTATATTATTTTATTCTTTTATAAATTATCTAGGATTATACTTTTTAAAATAATCATTGATTAATATATCCTTTTAATTAATACTCATTTTATTAGCTTTTTTTTTCATATTAATATTTTTCTCTTTTTTATCATTGGCCTCTTTTGTTTCCATAATTATATTAACATCATTTTCTTTATCATTTTCATTATTATCTAGTTCATTATCATTATCATTTTCTTCATTGTTGCTTTTATTCTCATTTTTATTGTTCTCTTTTCCTTTTATTGCGAATTTGAAGCACTGCGGTAAATTTTCATATCCTATCCACCTGTAAATTATGAGCTCATTATAAAGTGTCTATGAATGTTTTTGTTTTTTTGTTTTTTTGTTTTTTTCCTTTTTTTATTTTTTTAGGTAATGCATTCTATTATTTTTTGATTTTTCTATTTTTTTCTTCTTTTATTTTTTTAGTTTTATGCTCTGGAAGATTAATTATTATATTTTTTGAGAATTTACAGTTATCATTAATAGGGGAATGGGTTATTATTCTTTTTATCATTCTTATTTTTGTGAAATAGTGAACTGATTTGTTTTTGTGTGTCACATAAATTGGTATTTTAGTTATTGAAAAATAACATATTTCTATATCTGGTATTTTCATAATTTTAAATAAGGCCTTTGAATAACTACAGTTTTCTAATTTTGGGTAATTTATGAAATAATCATAATATTTTGTTATTAAATTCTTTTTTTGAGTTATTGTTTTATTTTTAATATTTTCCATTGGATAATAATCTAAATAATCATTATGCTCTGCTTTTTGTATTTTTTCAAAAAAAACTCAGAATATTAATTAATGGTGATTAAAATTCAAAGCATTTAACTATTTTTCCTATGTTTATAAAAATATGAATTATTATAAGAATAGAATAAAGTATAATCCGAATTAATTAAATTAATAAAATAATAAAAAAAATTATTATATATAAATCATTTTTTTTGTTGATATAATTATTATGCTTCTCTTCAATTTTCAAGTTTTTTTTTTGGCTTTTTGTTTTATATATATTTTTTTATTTATTTCACTTGAAACATTTACATTTTTATATGATCTATAGAATTTATCATTTTTAGATTTTTTATTTCATTATAACTTTCTATATCTGAGAAGCATTGTTATTATTACTATTATTAATATTATTGCTATTATTGTTTACAAAATTATAATTATATATATTTTTATCTATTTTAAACCTATTTTCAATCATACTTTTTTTTAAATTGGTAGAACTATTATCAGTTACTTTTAATATTGGCCTTGTGTTTTCGCTCTATTCATTATTATTATTATTATACATATTTATATTTTTATTGAACCCAATTTACTTACTTTCTTCCGAAAAATATTTTTATTATTTTGCTTAATATAAAACTGGTTTTTTATATTACTATTATTATTATTATTTTCTATTATAATAATTTTTGAATTATTCACACCTGTATTATTTATCCTTGATTTAGTCAATGCTATATTATTTTTTATTTTACTCTGATTTAAAACTGGTTTCAATTGCTTTTTCTTAATAACATTTTTTTGTTTTGAATTTTCTTTTGATTATCATTTAATAATAATGAAAAATTTTGAAGTAAATAGTTTAATAAATTAACATGGAGATTATTCAAATATTTTAAAGAAAAATAATTCTCAAAACTTTATTCTATGCTTGCATTATTTCTACATGCAACTTTTTCACTTTAGAATAAGTAGAAGTAAATATGGATTTATCTTTATATTGTAATGGTGATTTATAATTCATATTTTTTTATATTTAAAGGTTGAAATTGATTTGCAATATTTGTACTACTATTATTATTATATTTATTTTTTGTTTAAAAGATTAATTGTAGTAAAATTTTTGTTTGATTTTATCCTTTATTTATTATAATTTTATTTGCTTGATTTACATATTTTTTTACTATTATTTTGATAAAAAGATTTTTTTAAATTATTAGTAGTATTATTAATACTATTTTTTTTATCATATTTCTATCATAATTTTAATTTTTTGTTTATTACCATTACTATCTTTAGATTTCATAGAAACTAATTTTTTGTCTTTACTATAATCCTCATTATCTTTTTACCATCCTTATTTTTGATATTAGTTTGATTCAATATTTCTTTAGTTCTATATTCTCGTCCTTTTTTTATCACCAAAAGCATATTTTTCAATGGTATTTGATTTAAGACTATTTTTATAATAATAAAAATATGAAGATATTAATAGACTCAGTTGCCTCAAAAAAAATTCAATCAGGTTCAATATTAATAAAGAATTAGTTCCAAAGGAAATGGATTTACAAAATAATGTTTTGAATGTTGAAGAAGAAAATAAGAGTAAAACACCTTTAAAAAAAATGAAATGTATTATTATTTGTATTAATACTAAAATTATGAAAATTTCCATTTTTCAAAAGGTTATATAAATTTTTGTCTTCTAAATTCAGACTTTTTTTATCACTTGAAAAACCGTTTTTTGAATTATTTTTATTTGAGTTTAATTTTTGACAGAATTGACTTCTATTTTTATTGCTATTATTATCTTTATCTAAGATATATTATTGGTGTTTTTTTTGCTACTTTCAATCTGAGTTCTATAAGCTTTACCTCCATTATTATTTTCACTATAGTTATTATCGTTGTTATCGAAGATATTCTGATTTATGGAAATGTAAACTAAGAGAAGATTTTTTTTTGGTATGTTATCATTGTTATATTTAGGAAAATTTTTATCTGGCTGGGAACAATTTGAATTTTCTTTTTTTTATATATTTGTAAATTTGTTTTTCATTTACTATACATAAGTGTCTTTGATTATTAAATCAAATTCGTTTTGGTTTTGTTCATTTTCTTCATTCCAACCTTTTCCTGGAACATATTTATCATTGTCGTCATAATATCCGCCATGTTTATCATATCCTTCTCTGTTAAAATAGACTCCATCTGGGTCTCAGAAGAATCCATTTGGTATTGTGAAAAAAATCTTCATCCCCATATTCTCCCTCTAAATCATCATGGAAGATTCTTTCTACATATGATTTTTCTCATTTTTATTTTCTTTATCTTTTTCTGATTCAGCCAACATTATTAATAAAATAAAAATAAAAATATTTTTATTAATTTATTATTATCATTATTAATTTTTTTTAATTTATTTATTTTTTTATTATTTTTATTTTTTATATTAAAATAATTAATTACTAAATTTATTTTCATGGGGATTGGGGATTGGGGATT
>Ga0310694_10007589_pt1 | contig 10163 bp, 9 predicted proteins | sample 174DNAGHGhighgp2_FD_203884 | JGI IMG/M metagenome (GOLD analysis project Ga0310694, IMG submission 203884) | Sheep rumen microbial communities from Palmerston North, Manawatu-Wanganui, New Zealand - 1742 DNA GHGhigh gp2 (v2) (version 2) | ecosystem: Host-associated > Mammals > Digestive system >... | reverse complement strand
CAGCAATTTCAGAAAGCTCTTTAAGGAATATACAGGTCTGTCGCCTGCCACCTATCAGCAGGATCTTCGTTTGTTACGTGCCAAGGAACTTCTGTCGACTACAGACCTCACAATAAAAGAAATAGCCTACCGACTCAATTTCGAGTCGCCAGACTATTTCTCCGCCAAGTTTAAGGCCAAGATGGGCTGCAAACCCAGTGAAATCAGGTAAAGAACAGCAAACGCTCTACCCAATAGACCAATATACCTGCCAGATAGCCCACAAAGGCTATCCAGGTAATCTTCTTCATATACCAACCGAAGGTGATCTTCTCCAATCCCATGACAACGACACCAGCAGCAGAGCCGATAATCAGCATAGAACCACCAACACCAGCACAATAGGCTAACAGTTGCCAGAAGATACCATCGACAGCCATCGCACCTTCAGCAGCAACGGGATACATACCCATACAACCTGCCACAAGGGGTACGTTATCGACAATGCTCGACAAGACACCGATGATACCATTGATCAGGAAATAGTTGCCAGCAAAAGCTTCATTCAGTCCCTGTCCAAGTGCTGTCAGCACACCGATCTCCTGCAGTACAGCCACTGCCATCAGGATTCCCAGGAAGAACATGATGGTAGAAAGGTCTATTCTGGAAAGGAGGTCGCTCACTCGCTTAGCCATCGTATCATCCTCAGAAGTATTGTAGTGGAAGATCTCTGTGACGGTCCATAACACACCCAGTACCAACAGGATGCCCATAAACGGTGGCAGATGAGTAAGGGTCTTAAAGATAGGTACGAAACACAAGCCACCTACACCAAGCCAAAAAATAACGTCACGCTGGGTTTTCGTAAACTGACTGACATCGGCCTTAGGAAGATTCTGCTCCTTATCAAACTTTCCCTTCAACTGGTATTGCAGGATGAAAGCAGGAATCAGCATCGACACTAACGACGGAATGAATATCTCCGTCAATACACCCTGAGTCGTTATCACACCCTTGATCCACAGCATAATCGTTGTGACGTCACCAATGGGTGAAAAAGCACCTCCTGAATTAGCAGAGATCACAACGAGGGCAGCATAAATCAGACGATCGCCCCGACTCTGTACCAATTTGCGAAGTACCATGATCATCACAATACTCGTGGTGAGGTTATCCAATATGGCCGAAAGGAAGAAGGTCATAAAGGCCATACGCCACATCAGCTTGCGCTTGGAACGGGTCTTCATCGTGTCACGCACGAAATTGAAACCACCGTTGGAGTCAACAATCTCCACAATGGTCATGGCACCCATCAGGAAGAAGAGCGTTCCGGCTGCATCACCCAGATGATGCTCAATCACCTCGGCGATATGATGAATCACGTCACCTTCGGCTATGGAAGGATAATACATCGCAGGACCTGTCATCAACAACGTCCAGCATAACACACACATCAGCAAGGCAATGGCAGCCTTGTTAATCTTCGTCAAACTCTCCAAGGCTATACACAGATAACCTACACAGAAAACGGCGACAATCAAAATAGTCAAAATAGACATGGCTTTTACTAATTAATTAAATGATTGTTTGGAAATCTGCTGCAAAGGTACAACAATTATTCGATAGCGCCAAGACCCGTTATCAAAATTTCGAGATGAAAAATCAAATAACAAAGGTAGAGCCCTCGGAATCTTAGTACCTTTGCAATCACAAATTACAAACTGCTATCAATCACTGAAAACAAATATGGATCAGAGAACATATTTCTTTGCTGTCGACTTGGGTGCTACGAGTGGCAGAACCATCATCGGCAGCATTGACGAAGGACAGTTACATCTGGAAGAAGTAACCCGTTTTCCCAATCATCTCATTGAACAAGGCGGCCATTTTTATTGGGACATCTATGCTTTGTATTTTGAGATGATCCGTGGACTGAAAGAGGTGGCTCAGCGTGGTCTGAAGATCACCTCTATAGGCATTGACACCTGGGGAGTGGATTTCGTGATGATTGGCGATGATGGTGCTATCCTCAGAAACCCACGCGCCTATCGCGATCCTATCACATTCGACGCGATGGATGATTACCTGAAGCATGTGATTTCACGGAAAGAGGTCTATGACATTACGGGCATCCAATTCATGAACTTCAACTCCATCTTCCAACTCTATGCCATGAAACAAGAGGGTAATTCTGCCCTGAAACATGCTCAGAAGATATTGTTCGTGCCCGATGCCTTGAGTTGGATGCTCACTGGTAACGAAGTGTGCGAATATACCATAGCTTCCACCTCGCAATTACTGGATCCTCGTACCAAGCAACTCGACGAACGCCTCTTAGCCTCTTTAGGACTGACGCGTTCGATGTTTGGTAAGATGGTTAATCCAGGTACGCCCATCGGGATACTCACAGATGAGGTACAGAAGATGACGGGCTTAGGTCCTGTACCCGTCATTGCTGTAGCGGGTCACGATACAGGCTCTGCTGTGGCTGCCGTACCTGCTAAGGATGAAAAGTTTGCATATCTCTCTAGTGGAACATGGAGTCTGATGGGTATCGAGACGAAGGATGCCATTATCAGCGATCTGAGTTATGAACGTAACTTCACCAACGAGGGTGGCATCGAAGGAACAACACGATTCCTGAAAAACATCTGTGGTATGTGGCTCTATGAACGTTGTCGTAAAGAGTGGCCTGAGGAAGTACGTCAGCTTTCTCATCCAGAATTACAAGGTTCAGCCATGCAGGTAGAGGCTTTCCGTAGTATCATCAATCCCGATGATGCGCAGTTTGCCAACCCTGACTCCATGATCAATGCCATTCAGCAATATTGCCGAAATACAAACCAGCCCGTGCCTGATACACCTGCAGAAATCTGCCGTTGTATTTTCGACTCACTAGCTCTGCGCTATAAACAGGTGTTCCAATGGATGCAGGAGTTCGCTCCTTTTAAACTCGAGGTGCTGCATATCATTGGTGGCGGAAGTCTCAACAAATACCTGAACCAGTTTACGGCCAACGCTACTGGCGCCACTGTATTAGCAGGTCCTCAGGAATGTACCGCCATTGGCAATATCATGATGCAGGCAAAGGCTGCCCACTTGGTAAAGGATATCTGGGAAATGCGTCAGATCATTGCCGACTCGGTGGATCTTGTAAAATATGAGCCAACAGACAAGGCCGTCTGGGACCAGGCCTTCGACAAATATCTGAAGATATCAGAGTAATCGGAATAATCAGAGTAATCGGAATAATCAGAGTAATCAGAATAATCAGATAAAAAAGCAAATTATGAAAACAGAACTAATTGAAAAAGCGTATGCCGTAGCGAAAGATCGCTATGCGGCCGTTGGTGTGGATACTGATGCAGTACTCGACCAGCTCCAGAAACAGCAGATCTCACTGCATTGCTGGCAAACTGACGACGTAGTAGGTTTTGAGCGCAACGAAGCACTCTCAGGAGGAATCCAGACCACAGGTAATTATCCTGGTCGTGCCCGTAATATAGATGAGGTACGTAAAGACATCGAGTTTGTAAAGACGCTCATCGCTGGTAATCACCGTCTGAACCTCCATGAAATCTATGGTGACTTCGGCAATCAATTCGTTGACCGAGACCAGGTAGAGGTAAAGCATTTCCAAAGCTGGATTGACTGGGCCAAGGAGAACAACATGAAGCTCGACTTCAATTCCACCAGTTTCTCCCACCCCAAGAGCGGCAACCTGACACTGTCGAATCCTGACAAGGGCATCCGTGATTTCTGGATTGAGCATACCAAACGTTGTCGTCGTATTGCCGATGCAATGGGTAAGGCCCAGAACGACCATTGTATCATGAACATCTGGGTACACGACGGTTCTAAGGATATGCCCGTACAGCGTAAGAAATACCGTGAGATTCTCGCAGCCTCGCTCGATGAGATTATGGAAGAGAAACTCGACGGCGTGAAAAACTGCTTCGAGGCCAAACTGTTTGGTATCGGTCTGGAGAGTTATACCGTCGGCTCACACGACTTCTATACCGCCTACTGCGCCACCCGCAAACAGATGTTTACCCTCGACACAGGCCATTATGAGCCTACGGAAAATGTGTCTGACTTCGTTTCCACACTGCTCATGTATGTACCAGAGCTGATGTTGCATGTATCTCGCCCAGTTCGTTGGGACTCAGACCACGTGACCATCATGAACGACCAAACGTTAGATCTCTTCAAGGAACTCGTCCGTAGCGATGCTTTGGATCGCGCCCATGTAGGTCTTGACTATTTCGATGCTTCTATCAACCGCATCGGTGCCTATATCATTGGTACCCGTGCCACTCAGAAGTGCATCCTTCAGGCTCTGCTCGAACCCAAGCAGAAACTGCGTGAATATGAGGACAATGGTCAGAACTTCGAACGTCTTGCCCTGATGGAAGAGGCCAAGAGTCTGCCGTTTGGTGCCGTATTCGATTACTTCAACCTGAAGAACAACGTACCTGTTGGCGAAGAGTATATCACCGCCATCCAGCAATACGAAAAGGATGTCACCTCAAAGCGCTAATCTGTAAGAAATATGGCAAAGAATAGCGGAAGCTTGAAGAGCACGATAGCTGTGTCTCTCACGAATTACTTGGATGCAGGAGCCATCGTGGCTGGTGCCAGTGGTCTGACGCTCTGGCAGAACTACCTCGGACTCTCTGAGGTTCACCTAGGCTGGCTCAACTTTATCAGTGCTAACTGCTTGGGAGCAGCGATTGGTGCCATCATTGGTGGTTTTTTAGCTGATAAATATGGTCGTAAGTTCATCTTCACCTACAATCTGTTGGTCTATATGTTAGGCGTACTGACCATTATGTTCAGTATGAATTTCCCCATGCTGCTTTGTGGATTCCTCATCACAGGTATTTCCGTAGGCGTGGGTGTGCCTGCTTCATGGACTTATATCTCTGAAAGTAGTGAAATCAACAATCGTGGTCGTAACATCTGTATTTCCCAAATGTCGTGGGGTGTGGGTCCTATGTGCATTCTACTCTTCGGTATGCTCTTCGCACCTGGCGGCTATCTGTTTGGGTGGGTAGAGGCTGTAGCTCACCTTTTTGGTGGTGACAATATGTCACAAGAGGCGGTGAATGCCTTCTCCTCGCGTATTGTGTTCTTCACCCTGTTTGTGGTAGCTTTCATAGCATGGAATCTGCAGCGTAAATTGCAGGAGAGTGCAGAATTCACAGCCCAGAAGGCACAAGAGGAGAAGAGTGGACTGATGGACAATATCAAAGTGTTGTTCTCCAACAAGATTGCCGTTCGTACAGTTATCTTCCTGGCTACCATCTATCTCACCTGGAACCTCGTCGCCTCTGTGATGGGTTTCTTCCAGCCACATATCTATGAGACAGCAGGTGGTGTAAGTAACGAGACAGCCAACTGGATGAACTGTATCCAGTGGGCCATCATCGTGGGCATTACGTTTATCGTTTCGAAACTCATCGACAAGACCTCGCATAAGGCCATTTATACTTTCGGTCTGCTTGTGGCGATTGCCGCATGGCTGGTGATAGTCACCATTGGCGTCAATGGTATGATCGGTCTCTGGCTCTTCGCCATTCTCTGGGGTATTCAGGGTGGAACTTCACCACAGATATTCTACGCTCTTTGGGGGTCTGAACTCTTCCCGGCCAAATTCCGTGCTGGTGCGCAGGGACTGATGTTTTTCATCGTGCGTGGCCTGTCAGCCGTTTGGGGACTTGTCTTCACAGTCATCTATGGAGAAAATGGTGAGGGCTTCACTATTGCAGCTTTCTGTATGATCGCCCTGCTCACCATCTCGCTCATCGTAGGTTTCATCGGCGCCCCCAAGACCCGAGGTAAGTCTTTGGAGCAAATCACCAAGGAACGCTATGGTGATAACTATTAAAGAATATATGATTGTATGTTACTATGTCTTTAAAAGAGGATAATATGTCTAAGAGTATATTGGATGGCCGCAAGGAATTGAAAGCGGTTATTGATCAGATTGCCGAGGTCACTGGTTACCTCTGGCAGAAAGGATGGGCAGAACGTAACGGTGGAAACATCACTGTCAACGTCACAGAATATATGGATGATGAGTGTAAAGCGCTGAAGGCCATCTCAGAGGTGAAGCAGATTGGTATGGTCTTGCCCCAACTGAAAGGCAAGTATTTCTATTGTAAAGGTACGGGCAAGCGTATGCGCGACTTGGCAAAATACCCCATGCAGAACGGAAGTATTATTCGTATCTGCGACGACTGTACCTCCTATGAAGTCATCGCTGATGAGCCTGTGGTGCCAACCTCAGAGTTGCCCACACACCTCGCTCTGCAGAATTATCTCCTGGAAACCGGTTCGTGCTATAAAGCCACACTCCATACCCACCCCATCGAACTCGTGGCCATGAGCCATATCCAGCGTTTCCTGAAGGGTGACGAGATGACACGTGTTTTGTGGTCGATGATTCCTGAGACCCTCGCCTTTGCACCTCTGGGCATCGGTATCGTACCTTACGCCATGCCCTCTTCCGTTGAGTTGGCAGAGGCTACTCTCGAACAGATCAAGACACATGATGTGGTGCTGTGGGAGAAACACGGTACGGTAGCTGTCGGAACAGATATCATGGATGCCTTCGACCAGACAGATGTGCTCTGCAAGGCTGCCAACATCTACATGTGCGCTCGTTCGATGGGTTCTGAGCCTGACGGCATGACCTTCGAACAGATGAAGGAAGTACAGGACGCCTTCAACCTCCCCAAGAAACGTCCTTGCTAAACCCTGAAAACAAATAATCCCCGATGCTAGCGCACCGGGGATTGTTGTACCATTAAATGGTATTATACTGTCAGTAGTTTTGTTTCGTTTGCAAAGGTACGACTTTTTTGATAGACTAGCCCCTAATATTTGATTTTTCACCCACAATTTATGATTTTCTAATTGATTTATGTCAATTCTTAAATGAAATGCTAAAAAATCCTTTTTAATTTGGTAAAGTCCCCAATTTAATGTAACTTTGTAGCCAGATATGAACAACAACGAACAGGATATAAAATGGAGTGAAAATGTGATACTTGTTGACGCCGATTACGTTGACAAAGTGGCATTCAACCTCATAGTAAACTTCGAGCGCATGCTGGGACGTCGGATTCCACAGGCTGATATGGCTCGATGGTTGGAGTGTATCGCTCTTGATGGTGGACTGCGCAAGGGTAATCACGAGACACAGGTGGTGTTCATACATCAGAAAACGAAGACTGAAATGGAGAACTTCGTTCCAAGCAATTACGCCAGTGACCTAACAGACAAGGCCTTTCAAGGAGAATTAGGTGAATTCATGCTCAATGCCTACCCCATTGAAGCCATTGCCGACGGTGAACATCTGCTGATCGAGGTTCTGTCGATCATCTGTCAACAGAAGGAAGTCAAGCGGGTGATGGTCATTCCAAACGCAGAGGACTCCAATATATATAATAATGTACGCGAGACACTCCGTCAGGTGAGTGATGAGGAAAAGCACATCACCGTCTTTTCCATGCAGCCGATGACTGGCGGCAATTTCCGACAGGAGATTCTCGGCTACTCGCTGATGGCTGCCCTCGGTATCCATTCAGAAGAACTCAACAATATAACGTAATAACGAAAATAGAATAACTATGGCAAAAGTATTAATGATTGGCGCTGGAGGCGTCGCTACGGTAGCAGCATTCAAGATTGCACAGAATGCTGACGTGTTTACCGACTTTATGATTGCCAGCCGTCGCAAGGCCAAATGTGACAAGATTGTGGAGGAGATCCATAAAGCTGGCTACAAGATGGACATTAAGACGGCACAGGTGGATGCTGACGATGTGGAGCAGTTGAAGGCACTCTTCAACAGTTACCAGCCTGAACTCGTCATCAACCTCGCCCTGCCCTATCAGGACCTGACCATTATGGATGCCTGTCTGGCATGCGGTTGTAACTACCTCGACACAGCCAACTATGAGCCGAAGGACGAGGCACACTTTGAGTATTCGTGGCAGTGGGCCTACAAAGACCGTTTCGAACAGGCTGGTCTGACAGCTATCCTTGGCTGTGGCTTCGACCCAGGTGTTTCTGGTGTCTATACTGCCTACGCTGCCAAGCACTATTTCGACGAGATCCACTATCTCGACATCGTCGACTGCAATGCAGGTGACCATCATCACGCCTTCGCCACGAACTTCAACCCAGAGATTAACATCCGTGAGATCACCCAGAAAGGTCTCTATTATAAGGATGGTCAGTGGATTGAGACAGAACCGCTGGAGATTCATAAACCCCTCACCTACCCCAATATTGGTCCGCGAGAGAGTTATCTGCTGCATCATGAGGAGTTGGAGTCGTTGGTGAAGAATTATCCCACCATCAAACAAGGTCGTTTCTGGATGACCTTCGGCGAGCAGTATCTGAAACACCTCGATGTAATCCAGAACATCGGCATGAGCCGTATCGATGAGATAGAGTATGAAGCCCCGTTGGCTGATGGCTCTGGTACAGCAAAGGTGAAGATTGTACCCCTACAATTTCTGAAGGCCGTATTGCCCAATCCTCAGGATCTGGGTGAGAACTACGAGGGCGAGACCTCTATCGGTTGTCGCATCCGTGGTATCAAGGACGGCAAGGAGCATACCTACTACGTCTACAACAACTGTAAGCATCAGGAGGCTTACAAGGAGACAGGCATGCAGGGTGTCAGTTACACCACTGGCGTTCCTGCCATGATTGGTGCGATGATGTTCGTCAAGGGCATCTGGAAGAAACCTGGTGTATGGAACGTAGAGGACTTCGATCCCGATCCTTTCATGGAACAACTGAACAAACAAGGTCTGCCTTGGCACGAAGTGTTCGATGGTGACCTCGAATTATAATTAGTATTAACTCTTAAATTTCTAAAGCTATGGCGAAGAAAGAAGAATCAACGGAGCAACTGACTCCGCAACAGCAGAAGTTGAAAGCCTTGCAGGCTGCAATGGACAAAATCGAGAAGAGCTTCGGTAAAGGTGCTATCATGCGCATGGGCGAAGAGAAAATCGAAAATGTGGATGCAATCCCCACAGGTAGTATCGGACTGAATGCTGCCCTTGGTGTGGGCGGTTATCCCAAAGGACGTATCATCGAGATCTACGGTCCTGAGTCATCAGGTAAGACCACACTGGCTATCCATGCCATCGCAGAGTGCCAAAAGGCAGGAGGTGTTGCTGCATTCATCGATGCAGAACATGCCTTCGACCGTTTCTACGCAGCAAACTTAGGCGTGGACATTGACAACCTGTATATCTCACAACCCGACAATGGTGAGCAGGCTTTGGATATTGCAGACGAACTGATCCGCTCAAGTGCAATTGACATTATTGTCATTGACTCTGTGGCAGCTTTGACCCCCAAGAAGGAAATTGAGGGTGACATGGGCGACTCGTCAGTAGGACTGCAGGCCCGACTGATGAGTCAGGCACTGCGTAAGCTGACATCTACCATTGCGAAGACCAATACGACATGTATCTTCATCAACCAGTTGCGTGAGAAGATCGGTGTCATGTTTGGTAGTCCTGAGACCACTACTGGTGGTAATGCCCTTAAGTTCTATGCTTCAGTCCGTCTGGACATCCGTCCGTATGGAAAGGTTAAGGATGGCGATGATATTCTCGGCAATCAGGTACGCGTCAAGGTGGTAAAGAACAAGGTAGCACCTCCTTTCCGCAAGGCAGAGTTTGAGATCATCTTTGGCGAGGGTATCTCAAAGGTTGGTGAGATTGTAGACTTGGGTGTTGAGTATAACATCATCAAGAAGAGCGGTTCATGGTTCTCTTACGGAGATTCCAAGTTAGGTCAGGGTCGTGACGCAACCAAGAATCTGCTGAGAGACAATCCTGAACTCTGCGAGGAACTGGAAGCCAAAATCATACAGGCTATAGCAGACAAGAAAGAATAAAAAAATCAGGGGGCGCTCAGTTGAGCGCCCCCTGATTTTTTATCTCAATTAATTCTCAATAGGTGTTCCTTTTTTGGCTCTCTGCTGAGCAGCCTTGGCCGAACTCTTCTTTGCTGGTGTCTTCTTCGTAGTCTTGGTAGTACCTGTCTCATAAGACTCTACACGACCATCTCTACCGAAGTGGACGAAGAGTGACTTACCCTTTGAACGGTAGTAGATCCAGTCGTGCTTTCCATTGCTACCCTGAACT
>Ga0310694_10007588_pt1 | contig 10165 bp, 5 predicted proteins | sample 174DNAGHGhighgp2_FD_203884 | JGI IMG/M metagenome (GOLD analysis project Ga0310694, IMG submission 203884) | Sheep rumen microbial communities from Palmerston North, Manawatu-Wanganui, New Zealand - 1742 DNA GHGhigh gp2 (v2) (version 2) | ecosystem: Host-associated > Mammals > Digestive system >... | reverse complement strand
ATTTATACAGAAAAGTACGGTACTATTTCGCAAAAGTCAGTGCTTTTTGCGCAATACTACGCTCGTATTTCCAGACAGGAGCACACTTTCTCCCAAAAACGGCCAAAATACGGCGAAAAGGACCGTCTTAGCGCGCGTATTTGATATTATCTTGACAAAAGCACCGCCGCTCGCCCCCAAAAGCTGCATATTTATACAAAACGGAATGTATAAATATGCAAAACCGAGCAGCCTGGCCTTCAAGACGTACATGATTTTTCACAAAGACGCAGAAGAGCCGGAGGCTATGCGCCTCCGGCTCTTGCTTTCCAGGCATCGCAGCCTGGCCACGGTGCCCCCTCCCTTCTGTAGCGACGGAGCAGCTTGGCTACTGAGCGGCCATGATGTTGATGATGGCCATGATGTCGCCCACGTCGACCTGGCCGTCGCCGTTGACGTCGGGGCTGCTCCCGGCGGCAAAACCGCCGGGCACAGTGGAAGCTGAAACTGTGGCCATGATGTTGACGATGGCCATCACGTCGCCCACGTCTACCTGTCCGTCGCCGTTGACGTCGCCGGCCAGGGGCTGGCGAGCCGATGCGAGCAGGGCGTGCACCTCGGCGGCTCCCCAGAGCCAGCAGCCCAGGCCGAAGTCCTCGAAGTTGGGCACGCTGTCGTAGCCAGTCACCCCGCCGTCCTCGGGCTTGGAGCCTGTGCCCTGCATGTAGCCCACGAAGCCCGTGTCGGGATGGACGGCGCGGTGCATGGCCTGCCAGCCGCGCCTGATGGCGGGCAGGTAGGTGTCGGCGTTGAGCAGTCCGGCGCGCACGCCGTAGGCCATGCCGCCCACGAAGAGCGACGTGCCGGTCATCTCAGGCCCCTCGCTGCCCGGCGCGCCGTAGTTGGTGGGAGCGGCTAAGCTCACGTTCCACGAGCCGTCGGCCCGCTGGCAACGCAGCAGTGCCTGACTCATCAGGCGGAAGTCGGCTTCGTAGTCGGCGCGGTGGGCCTCGTCGGCGGGAGTGAACTGCAGCACGCGGGCCAGCGCCATGTACACCCATCCGTTGCCACGGCTCCAGTAGCAGTCCTTGTCTGGCTCGGTGAGGTCGCGGTAGGGCGGGTCAAACTGGTAGTCGCGGTACCACAGGCCGGTGGTGGTGTTCAGCAGCGGCTGCCCCCCACCCTTCTTGCTGCCGCCGTGGCGGTTGCGCGTGTACTGGTACATGCTGTACATGTACTCCCAATAGCTCTTGTCGCCAGTGATGGTGCCCAGCAGGGCGAAGTTGGGCATACCCATCTGTATGGCGTCGATCCAGTACCAGTCGTCTATGCGCCCGGAGGCCATCACCTCGTCTGTGCGCTGGCGTATGTGGGCCATGCGCTCGGTCTTCTCCGGCTCCATCTGGTAGAGCTGCAGGTAAGCCTGCCCGCAGCAGTGGAAGTCGGCATTGTGCAGCTGTGCGTCGTTGCACGTCTGCCACTGGTGGTACTCGCCCCAGCTCACCGTGTAGTCGAGCCACTCCTGGCGCGGCTCCTCGCGGTAGAGGTTGAGCAGCCCCTCGTAGAACACGCCGCGGGTCCAGATGCGGCTGTTGCGCCGCTTGCCGCCGACGTAGCTGTCGGCGCCCACGTCGGGCGTGGTGGCCATGAAGTAGTCGGCCACCTTCGACGCCGTGGCCATCACCACGCCGGCCTCGAACACATCGTCGCCGGCGGTCGACGGCTCGTAGGAGGCCAGGTTCTGTATGGTGTAGCCCAGCCGCTCCATCTCGAGCGAAGCCCAGATGAACGGCCCCACGCCCTTGGCGTCGTTGTCGCGTATGGGTTCGCTCATGTAGTAGTCGAACGATCCGTCGCGCTTGGGGTTGTTCTCTGGTCCAAGGCCCGACACCGAGCAGCATCTGGTGAGCGACATGGTGCCGTCGCCGTTGTCCTTGACAAACTCGTCGACGATGCCCTTATACGCGCGCACGCCCGCATTATAATAGGTATGGTCGAGCAGCCCCATGCGGTGCCCCCGTAGCAGACAGTAGGCAAACATGGCCGAGGCGGTGGCTTCGAGGTAGTTGCGCGGGTCGGCCACGTCGAGCACGTCGTACCACACGCCGCTCGCCTCGTCCTGGTAGTCCACCACGCTCCTCATCACCTTCTGGAACAGCGCGGCCACCTCGCCCCGACGGCTGTAGGTGGCAGGCAGGGAGCCGTACACCTCCATCAGGGCCATGGCATACCATCCCAGCGCCCTGGCCCAGGTGTGCTGGCTGAGGCCGGTCTGCGCGTCGGCCCAGAACATCTGGTGCGTCTCGTCCCAGGCGTGCTTCCACAGGCGCGTCGCGGCGTCGTAGGTGCGCTCGTCGGTGACGGCCATCTGGCTCACGGCGTCGTCGTAGTAGCGCTCCTCCTGCCCGGCGCGCAGCCAGGGCGCGGCCATGACGTAGTAGGGCAGGCCCATGAAGATGCCGTCGAGCCACACCTGGTGGGCATAGATGGCCTTGTGCCACCACACGCCGTCGGCAGTACGCTGCTGCTGCTCGAGCTGGCTCAAGAGCGTGAGCAGCGCCAGCGAGTCTTTCGCCGCAGGGAAGGCCTGGTAGTAGCGCATGAGGAAATGGCCGGGCCTCACGTTGTCGAGGTTGTAGTCGGAGAGCTTGTAGCCGCTGATGCTGCCCTTGCTGTCGATCATCTTCGCCGGGTACTCCTTGAGGTAGCTGGCCACGGCCTCGTTGCCATAGGCCAGGTACACGTCGAGCATACCCTCCAGCTCTATGGAGAGCGAGTAGGCCCAGCGGGCCTTCGAGGGCGAGAAGTCGAGGTTGTAGGGATGGGCCACGCGGGCCATCTCCGATGCCACCATCCACTCGCTGTAGTGGGTAAAGGTGGCTGCCCGCAGCCCTGTCAGCGACAGGACGGCGAGCAGCATGATTGTCATTGCGTTCCTCATAAGTCTGTTCAGTTGGTTATGGTAAGCAGAAATTGTTATTGCCTCTTTGGGGGCGGGGGCGGCCTATAAGGGCTGCACAATGGGCGAAAGGAGCCGTGGCGGCAGCCATGGTTAGGCCGTGCTTCGTCGCGGGCTATTTCTTCGCCATGATGTTGATGATGGCCATCACGTCACCCACGTCGACATGGCCGTCGCCGTTGATGTCGGTTCGCGACAGGTCGGCGGGCGAGGGGCTGCCCTGGGCCATGACGTTGATCACGGCCATCACGTCGCCCACGTCGACGCCACCGTCGCCGTTGGCATCGCCAGCCGTCGCGGCGGGCAGCTCAATGATGGTGGGGAAATCGCTCCAGCCATAAGCCGAAGCATAGAGCGCCTTAGTACCTGCGGGGACATAAAGCGTGGCGATAATCCGTGTCTGGTCTGCATCGACATAGAACGGATTGCCGTAGGCCAGCTCTATAGGCTCTGGCCAGTGTACGGTGACCTTCTTCAGCGAGGGGCACTCACCAAAAGTATAGCAACCCCAGATGACCTCGACCGTGGCAGGAATGTCTATCTCCTTCAGCCCCGTAGCGTTGAAAGCCTCCTGGTCTATCAACTCCACCGAAGCGGGGATGGTGATGGCAGTCAGGCCTTTCATACCCATGAAGGCTCCCTGGTCGATTTCTGTCACCGTTGACGGTATGACCGTAGTATTGCAGCCCACATACAGGCGACCCGATTTGCTAACGATGGCGTTGCTGCCGGCAGGCGAGCTAAACGTTTCGTTTCCTTCGTCAACTGTGATCTTCTCTAAGCTGTAGCAATGAGAGAAGGGACTGTATCCCAAACCCTCCACTGAGGCTGGTATCTCGATTTCCTTCAGACTCTCGCAAGAGGTAAACGCGGCACTACCTATAGTTTCCAGGGACTGGGGCAGAACGACCGACTTCAATGCCGTGCAATAGGCAAATGCCAGCTCGTCGATGGACTTTAATGAAGTGAAATACTGCAGCTCGTTGAAGGAGGTGATCTTGCTTCGGTAGAACTTCGTCCCGATGTCCTTCACGGCAGCAGCCTCGGACATGGAGAGCTCGCCATCGCCGTTGGTGTCCCAGTTTTTCAGGCATATCGACTCCACGGTTGCGTCTGCGAAACTGATGCCGCTGGCAAAGGTCACCTGCACGTCTACGTCATAGCTCACGTCCGTAAGCAAGAGCTTATTGTCCTTCACTTCGCCCAAGAGGTTCTCGCCGTTCACGGTCAGGCTTTTCACGGAGCTGTTTCTGTCGGGAACCAAACTGATTTCCAGGTTGGTGCCCTCCCAGGTGGAATAGCTGAAGTTGAAGGTCTTCGTAGTGTTGGCCACCGTCGTGTTGTCGTAGACTGCCGAGCCACTGCCGCTGACTGTGACTGTAAGCTGTGCGGTGGCTGTGCTTGCCATTGTGGGATCCTCTTCGAAGTCGTAGTGTCCGATGGGCCTGATAGTCCTGAAATTGTACCAATACCTCGTGTTCTTGTATTTCTCCGTACTGTTGGCGTAGGGTCCGCTGGTAAAGACGCGGTTAGGGACTACCAGCTCTGTCGTCGAGTAGGCATCGTTTGAGAAGGCAGAAGAAGGCAGTTCGGGCGGACTGATGATATGACTGTATATCCGTGTGGGCTTGCAGTAGAGGAATGCGTAATTCCCTATCTCGCTTACGCTGCCGCTTATCTCTATCCGCTCAAGTGCAGTGGCTCCGTAGAAGGCGTAGTCATGGAGCTTCGTCACGTTGGCGGGAATCTCAAGGCGCGTTATCTCCTCGCCGTTGGCATGGGTTGTCGACGGCGGTGTCCATAGATGCTGAGCATAGCTGAGCGGGTTGGCTTCAGAGTTGTCGAACTCTATGTCGCACCAGTAGTCCAGCCTCGGCACTGTCACCTTCTCCAGCCCCGTGCAGTCCTTGAAGGCACCGGATCCAATGGCCACGACATGGTCGCGAGAGTCGTTCATCACCACATGCTTCAAGCAGGTGGCCCCTTCGAAGGCACGGGCGTTGATAGCGGTTATGTCGTCGGGAATGGTGAGCTTCTCCATCAGCGTCTCATTGTCGCCCACATAGAGCTTGTGGGCTATAGTCAGCGGGTTGCTCCTGCTTGAGCCGAAGGAGATGTTGAGCCAACGCTTGATGTCCTTCACCGTCACCTTGCTAAGGGCCGGACACTCGCCAAAGGCGACGTTGCCAAAGCTCACGGGCTTGGTGCCACAGAGCACCGACACCGTGGCCAGGCTGCTACAGCCCCAGAACGCCTCTGAGTCCAGCGTCGCCAGGCCCTCGCCCAGCACCACCTTCGACAGCTTCGTGCAGTTGGCGAAGGCCCGCTTGCCAATCTTCGTCACAGAGTTGGGCACCGTCACGCTCGACAGCTGCGAGCAGTCCTCAAAGGCGTTGTCGCCAATGCTGGTCACAGAGCTGCCCAGGCTGACGCTGGCGAGCTTGCCGCAGCCCTTGAACAGGTCAGTGGGAATGTACATTAGCTTATTGGGAAGTGTGGCCGAGGTCACATTCGGGCAATTCTCGAACGCCCCATAGCCTAAACGCACGATGTGGCTGGGTAGGCTGACGCTCGTCAGCGAAGTGCAGTCCTTAAACGCATGGTCGCCTATGCCCGCCACGACGCACTCCACCGTGTCGCGATACTCCGTTGGATTGTAGCCAACCATCCACGTCGACTTGTAATGCACCCAGACCACGGTAGCCTTCGTGGGAATGTTACGCAGGCTGGAAAGCGAAGCACCGTCCTTCAGCCCGCCGACATAGAGTGTGTCGCCTGCGTGCACTGCCTTGCCATTCATCCAGCCAGGCAAGTAGTATTCGAAGCTGCTCACATCGTTGATGACTTGGTAGTAGGAGGAAGGGATGTTCTGTGCCTTCATTTCCTGCCGAGGCAACAGCACAAATGCCAGCGTGGCAAGGAGAATCGATAGTGTTTTCTTCATATTGGTAAATCTAAGTAGTTGTTTCTACATGCAAAAGTAGCGAAAGATTATGAAAGCGACAAATATTTCGGCGAAAAACGTCTGAAAAATCCGTAGAGTCCGTGCTGTCCGATGCAAAAAAAGCCGGAAGAAACGTTTCTTCCGGCTCTGCTATCTGTGTCGGGCGCTGTGGCCAGCAGCCTGTCGCCCCCTATCGGCGACGGCGAGGCTTAAGCCTGCGCTGCCTGCATCATCTTGTTGAACTCGTCGAGCGTCACCTTCTTCTCGTTGAGCTTCACCACCTGCTTGAGTGCCTGGGTAAGCTTCAGGTCGACGGCGCGGTCGACGAAGCTGTCCACGTTCTCGTGCTTCTTGAGCTGCTCGTCGGCATACTGGTCGAGCACGTCCTCGGGCACGTCGTTCATGCCGTACTGGGCAAACTGCTGGCGGATGGCCTCGCGGGCGATGGCCTTCACGTCGGCATCCTCTATCTTAACCTCGTTGGCCTTCACCAGCTGCTCCTTGATGAGGTGCCACTTCAGCTCGCGCAGGCTGGGAGCGAAGTTCTTCTCTATGAACTCCTCACCCTTGTCCTTGTTGTTCTGCAGCATCACGCGCTTGAGCAGGGCCTCGGGGAACGTCAGCTCGCCCACCTTGTCCTCGGCATACTTGCGCAGGTCGAGGAAGAACTTCACGTCGCTGTTCTGCACCAGCCGAGCCTGTATCTGCTCGCTGAGCTTCTGGCGGAACTCCTTCTCCGAGCTGGCCTCGCCCTGACCCAGCACCTTGTCGAACAGGGCCTGGTTCACCTCGGCCGGCTGGAAATGGCGGATGCCCGTCACCTGGAAGCTGAAGTCCGACGTCAGGTCGGCCACCTTCTCCTTGTCCACCTTGAGCAGGGCGGCCACCTCGGCATCGTTGTCGGGATAGGCCTTCTTGGGGTTGAAGGTGATGATGTCGCCGGGCTTGCAGCCGTCGAAGAGCTTGCGCTGGTCGTCGGCCTTGATGTAGGCCGGCATAATCATGCCGCTGTCGGTGGTGATGCCGCCCTCCAGGGTGTTGCCCTCGGCGTCGAGCTGGCGCAGGTCGCCCGTGAGCGTGTCGTTGCCGCCAAACACGGTGGCCTCCACCATCTCGCCATACTGCGAGCAGAACATCTGCACCTGGTCGTCAAGCAACTTGTCGTCGACCTTGATGGTGTAGTAGTCTATCTTGTCCTTCTGACCAAGCTCCACAGTGAACTCCGGGGCCACGGCGATGTCGAACATAAACGTCAGCGGACCGTCCTGGGCCAGGTCCTGAGGCTCCTGCTTCTCGCTGGCCAAAGGCTCGCCGAGCATCTGGATCTTGTTCTCGCGGATATACTCCGTGAGCTTCTTGCCAAGCAGGCTGTTCACCTCGTCCATCTTCACCTGCATGCCAAACTGGCGCTTGATCATGCTCATGGGAGCCATGCCGGGGCGAAAGCCGGGCACGTTGGCGCGCTTGCGATAGTTCTTAAGGGTTTTCTCTACATTGTCGCTGTAGTCTTCCTTGTCCACGGTGATGGTCAGCAGGCCGTTCACCTTGTCGGGACACTCAAATGTGATATTCATCTTTGCTTATACCTTATTATTATACTATTACTAAAATCGAGCCGCAAAATTACTCATAATTCAGCAAACCACCTAACAAACGATAGAAAAAATTTATTTTTTTAACAAGATGATAATTTGGTCGTTCGCCATACTTTTCGTACCTTTGCACCGCAGAAGAAAGAAACCCACACACACAGCAACAATGGAAGAGCTAACAACGACGGTGCCCAACGAGCAGATGGTGCTGCGCGCCGAGGGGCTGATTAAGCGCTACGGCAAGCGCACCGTGGTCAACGACGTGAGCTTCAACGTCAGGCAGGGCGAGATTGTGGGGCTGCTCGGACCCAACGGAGCGGGCAAGACCACATCGTTCTACATGACCACCGGACTCATCGTGCCCAATGGCGGACACATCTACCTCGGACAGCAGGAGGTGACCAAGTTTCCCGTCTACAAGCGCGCACGCGCTGGCATAGGCTACCTGGCACAGGAGGCGTCGGTGTTCAGGAAGATGAGCGTCGAGGACAACATTCTCTCTGTGCTCGAGACCACGGGCAAGCCGCGCCAGTACCAGATACAGAAGCTCGAGGAACTCATCAAGGAGTTCCGCCTGCAGAAGGTGCGCCGCAACAAGGGCGACCAGCTCTCAGGCGGCGAGCGCCGACGCACGGAGATAGCCCGCTGCCTGGCCATAGAGCCTAAGTTCATCATGCTCGACGAGCCTTTCGCAGGCGTCGACCCCATTGCCGTGGAAGACATACAGCACATCGTGTGGCGACTGAAATACAAGAACATAGGCATACTCATCACCGACCACAACGTGCACGAGACGCTCAACATCACCGACCGCGCATACCTGCTCTTCGAAGGGCGCATACTCTTCAAGGGAGAGCCGGAGGAACTCGCCTCCAACCCCATCGTCAAAGAGAAGTACCTCGGCTCCAACTTCGTGCTACAGAAGAAAGACTTCCAGCTGCTCGACGAAGAGAAGCGGCGCAAGGAAGCCGAGGAAGAGTAGCCCACCAGCAACAGTCACCATCCGACACTGACCAGCCACCGAGGCCTTCGCCCGAAAAACCGATACAACACTTCGGTGCTACCGGCCACCGACCCATAGACGATGCTCGACACGGGGTCGAACCAAATCCTGTCGTACACAAACTCTGTGATGAACCGCTCCTCGTTCAGCGAGAACACCGCCCACTTGCCGTCGGGCCTCATCACGCGCGCATGGTAGTTCACCATGTCTATGCGCTCATACTCAGGCTTGAGTATGTGGTGCCAGCGGTAGGCACAGATGCCTACCAAGCCCCGGTGCCACACTGGCTCAAACTCCTGGTAGTAGTCCTCAGCATCCAGATACTCCCTCACCAGCGTCGGCGGCAGGCGCTCTGCGCTGAAGTGGCGCAGCAAGCCCTCGGGGTCTACCGGCAGCCACACCTTGAGCCGCCGCGACGGCGACCGCTCCGGCACTCGCAGCAGCCGACGGTAGGTGTAGCACACGCGGTGCACCGAGCGCCGGCAGTAGCTCAGCGTGCTCACGAAGCGCAGTGCGGGGAAGAGGCGCGCCAGGTAGAGGGCTATGCCGTAGGTGAGCAGCAGGTTGCTGTAATGGCCGTCGCTCACCAGGTAGCTGTTCTGCGCCACACACATCACATACTCCGACGGTGACAGCGCGCTCACACGCTTACGCGGCGACAGGTGGTACAGCTTGCCCACGGTCAGCGACGCCCTCGGGCGGAAATACACGTTGGGGGTGCAGCCCACGAGGAAGTGCATCAGCTCCAGGTAGTTGTGCCCATCGTAGCGCATCAGCCGGTGGAGCCTGCCGTCCTTGCGCCGATAGAGCGTGCACCAGCTCGTATGCCACAGATTGAAACGCAGCGCCAGCCGCAGCGACACCATCTTGTCCTCGCTTAGCAGCCCCTTGCCCTCCACCAGCCGGGGCAGCACTGGTAGGCGGATGCGGCGCAGCGTGCCAAGCGACAGCCTGCGATCCTCGGCGCTCTCGAAGTCGGGCTTGCGGAAGTGCAGTAGACGCTGGCGCACACGCTGCTCCTCACCATCACCCACACGCACCACAGCGGCATTGGCCATCAGGTAGAGCGGCAGCGCCACCAGCTGCAGCCGAAGGCCGTCCCACTGCTGCACCTCCACGTTGGCCACGCCTAAGAGCAGGCGCATCTCCTCGTACAACGGCACGTGGTGGAAGCTAAGCTGAACGCCCAGCACTCGGAAATACACCACGTCGGCCGCAGCATCGTAGTACTGGCTCACATGCTCCAGCCGACGCCGAGCCAGCCACACATACATGGCCGAGGCCATGCCCTTGATGTAGCCATAGCCCACCAGGCTCCTCCCCAGAGGCTGCTTCACCGCCGTATTGAGCAGGTTGAGCGCCGAGAGGACACTGAACGCCTCGCGAGCACTCCGAGGAGGCGTCAGCCGCTCCACAACCACGCCAGCCTGCACCACATAGCGCTCGCTCACCACACCGCCGCAATGGCGGCAAGTCTCGTACAGGCGAGCAACGTCGGCTGAATAGTCGGTTTTCATAGTGTCGCGGTTTAGTATTGCGTGCCTTTGCCCTAACCGCTGGAAAAGGCGGAGCTAAATTACGAAAAAAATCTTAACCAAGACGCTTTTCACCACCTTTTTTTTGTTTTCTCACCACTTATTCGTATCTTTGCGCGAAAATAGCCGCGAAGCCCTCTCCCCACCACTGGT
>Ga0310694_10007585_pt1 | contig 10170 bp, 8 predicted proteins | sample 174DNAGHGhighgp2_FD_203884 | JGI IMG/M metagenome (GOLD analysis project Ga0310694, IMG submission 203884) | Sheep rumen microbial communities from Palmerston North, Manawatu-Wanganui, New Zealand - 1742 DNA GHGhigh gp2 (v2) (version 2) | ecosystem: Host-associated > Mammals > Digestive system >... | reverse complement strand
TATTAATATAATCCCGATGTGAGGTAATTATGAGAGTTGTTGACGGACAGATCATGGACAACGAGCGCGCCCTTTACGGGAGCTGCGGCATCATGGTCAGAAACTGCCGCTTTGACGGTCCTGCCGACGGCGAGAGCGCTCTTAAAGAGAGCACGGACGTCATCGTCGAAGACTCTTATTTCAACTTAAGATATCCCTTCTGGCATGTTCACGGACTTACGATCAGAAATTCCGAGATGACAGATAAATGCCGCGCTGCCATGTGGTATTCGGACCACATCGATATCTCAGGCTCAAAGCTTCACGGCATCAAGGCTCTCCGCGAGTGCGCCAAAGTCACGATCAGTTCTTCTGGCATCATCTCACCCGAATTCGGATGGTCGGTAAAAGGCCTAAAGATGACGGATACGACCGCCGAATCAGAGTACTTCCTCATGAGATCATCTGACATTGTCATGGACAATTTCAGGCTCACAGGGAAATACTCTTTCCAGTATGTCGAGAACGTGGAGATCACGAACTCAGTCCTCAACACCAAGGACGCCTTCTGGCACGCCAAAAACGTAACCGTGAGAGATTCCAAGATCAACGGCGAATACCTTGCCTGGTATTCCGAAAACCTGACCCTCATCAACTGCACGATAAAGGGCACGCAGCCCCTCTGCTATTGCAAGGGATTAAAGCTCATAAACTGTGAGATGATAGATTGCGATCTGGCCTTCGAGAGGTCTGAAGTTGAAGCAGAAATCACGTCTCCTGTTATCAGCATCAAGAACCCTCTGTCAGGACGCATTACCGTTCCTGACGTCGGAGACATAATCAGGGATATCCCCGGTGCCGACGGAGAAGTTATCGTTCAATAATACGCTTTAGTGTCGCCGGTGATTTGTACCCCAAACGCCCATAATAATATCAATTTGGGGCACAGGCAGGATTTTATATGCTTTCAGCCTTTAATCCTTACCCTGCATGACAACATTGACATAGTTGAACGGGATCTCAATGCCTTCCCTATTAAATGCATCGTTGACACGCTTATTGATGTCGGTCTTAATAGCCAGACCTGATGTGCTCTGCTTGTAGTAAACGACCATCGAGAGAACGAGGCTGCTGTCAGCAAAAGCTTCAAAGAATACCGGACCGTAATCTTCATCTTTTGCAGGAACCGTAAGTTCGGATGCCATGACCGCATTCTTGATAATTTCAGAAGCTTTATCGGTATCGGTACCGTAAGCAACGTTGAATTCCATCTTTGTCGATCTTAATTTCTTGAAGCTCGTGTCCTTGATCATGAGCGCATTGATCTTGCTGTTGGGGACAATGATCTCCACTGTGCCAAGGCTTCTTAAGACAACATGTCTTGGAGTGATATCGGCAACTACGCCGGCCGTGCCGTTTTCGAGTTCGATCCAGTCGCCGATCTCGAAAGGCTTATTGAGTGTGATAGCGATACCGCTGAAGAAGTCACCCAGTACAGGCTGTGCAGCAAGACCTACAACAGCGCCGATGATGGCAGTTCCCTGGAAGAGGACTTTACCGATAGAGGTCGTGGCGGTAGAGCTTACGAGGACCCAGATGGCGGCTACGAGGATTATCGCGACCCTGATGATGTTCTGGGTGAAGCGGATCGTAAGGTTATTCTTTGCCTTGAGCTTATTCTTTACGAATTTGCCGTAAACAAGAAGGATTATCGTGGTAGCCACAGCTGCGATAACAGCATAGATAAGCAGCTCAACGATCTGGCCTACACGGGTGCTTGTATCCAATAAATCGCGGACATTGAAATCCGTAAACCAATCTCCAGACATATCCGTTCCTCTTTTTCACGTAAAATTCATAATAATGCGTTAATAATACATCAGAAATGCCAATTAGAAAATTAGAGTGTATAATCAGAGCGATTTAACACTAGAAAGAAGGAAATCTTATGAGAAATAAGATCATTGCCACAATCCTTGCTGCCGTTATGTCCGTAGGACTTATGGCCGGATGCAACACAGTACCTGATAATACGACTGTCAGAGTCGGTTCTCTTAAGGGACCTACGACCATTGGCATCGTAAACCTCATGGACAAGGCTTCAAAGGGCCAGTCCACGGGCAAGTACGAGTTCACTATGTCATCAGCAGCTGATGAGATCGCCGCAAAAGTCGTCTCGGGCGACCTTGATATCGCACTCATCCCTGCAAATCTCGCTTCAGTTCTTTATAACAAGACAAACGGCGGAGTTACCGTAATAGACATCAACACGATGGGAGTTCTTTGCTGCGTAACCGGCAACAAGGGCATCACGGGTGTTGCAGATCTTAAGGGACAGTCAGTCATCACCACAGGCCAGGGCTCCACACCAGAATATTGCCTGAGATTCCTTCTCCAGAAGTACAATGCGACATCCTGCGAAGTCGAATTCAAGTCTGAGGCAACGGAAGTTGCGGCAGTGCTTGCTGAAGATCCTTCCAAGATCGCAGTCCTTCCCCAGCCTTTTGCAACTGTCGCATGCAATCAGAATACTAACCTCAAGGTAGCTTTCACGCTTGAAGATGAATGGGCTGCCAAGACAGGCATGGGAATGGTAACAGGCGTTACGATCGTAAGAAACGAATTCCTCGAAAAGCACAGAGATGCAGTCGTTAACTTCATCATGGAGCACGAGGAAAGCGTCATGAAGTGCTATACGGATCTCAATAAGACAGCAAAGCTCGTTGTCGCCCAGGAGATCATCGGCAAGGAGGCTATTGCCAAGGAAGCAATCCCGCTCTGCAATGTATCATGCACGACAGGCCAGCAAATGAAGGATATCCTCTCTGCTTACTATGAGATCCTTTATAAGTTCGATGAAAAGTCCGTAGGCGGAAAGCTTCCTCCGAAGGAATTCTATTTATACAGACCTGATCCGAACGAGTCAGAGACCACAACCACAACAACATCTGATTAATGAAGATTAAGAGATATATCAGGACAGCTTTGATCGTTTTAATCTGGCTTGTCATTTGGCAGGTTTTGGCTCTTATTGTCAATAACAATATCCTCCTGTCAGGCCCCATAGATACGTTCAAAGCACTGATAAGTCTCGGAACAGAATCTTCTTTTTACATCTCAGTAGGTATAACAGTCGGAAAGATCCTGATAGGATTCCTTATGGGAATGCTGTCGGGATCTTTTCTTTCCCTGCTCTCATACAGATTCAAGACAGTTAGAGACTTCTTCTCGCCTTTCGTATCGGTGATCAAGTCGATCCCCATCGTAAGCTTCATCATAATCGCGCTCATCTGGGCAGGAAGCTCCAACGTCACGATAATCGTATCGGCGATCATCTCGTTCCCGATCTTCTATAAGAACCTTTTGGAAGGCCTTCTTGTAACAAACCCCAAGATGCTCGAGCTTGCGAAGGTCTTCGAAATGAAGACATCCAAAAAGATCAAGTACATCTATCTGCCTTCATTAAGCTCACACATTAAGAGCGCAGTCTCGCTTGCGATCGGCATGGCATTCAGAGGCGGAATCACCGCAGAAGTCGTCGGACAGCCCTTAAAATCAATAGGCAACGGCCTTTACAGGTCCAAGATCAATCTCGCAACTTCAGATATGCTCGCATGGACTCTGGTCGCAGTATTAAGCGCTTTCCTTGTTGAAAAGCTCATCTCGTTCATAGTAAAGAAGGTGCTCAAATGATCGAACTTAAAAACGTCAGTAAATCATTTGATGAAAAGAAAGTACTTGATTCCTTAAGCTGCGTTTTCGAAGAGGGATCCTATCTTTTAAAGGGTCCTTCCGGCATCGGCAAGACCACGTGCATACGCCTTATATTAGGCCTTCTTAAGCCTGATGAGGGTGAAGTGATCCGCCCTGACAACATGCGTTTTTCCGTGTGCTTCCAGGAGAACAGACTGTTCGAAAAAGAGACGGTCCTTACCAATGTCCTCGCGGTAAATGATGGCGTATCCGTGACTGATGCGACATCTGCGATCTTAGAGCTCCTCCCTCCCGATTCGCTGAACAAGAAAGCAGGCGAATTATCAGGCGGCATGAAAAGGCGACTTGCTGTCATCAGAGCGATGCTCCACGAATCTGACTGCGTTATCCTTGACGAGCCCTTAACAGGCCTTGACGACGAAGCAAGGGAGCGGACTATCGGTTTTATAAAAGACCGCTTGAACGGCCGCCTGCTCATCGTCACGAGCCATGACGAGAGAGGTCTTGATGACCTTCAGGTGGTAACAATAGATCAGTGACTTTAAGTCATTAGCTGTTTCTGTGGAATAAGATGTACCTGTCGTTGGTATATTCCTTGGTGTAATTATCTTCTATAGCCTTTCTGACCTCTTCGGTCATAAACTTGTTTTTATATTCGACAACTATCCACTGGGCGCCGTCCTCTGCGATCCAGGAGGATATCTCATTGTTGATCTCCGGGTTCAGTTTAATATAATGGCGCTGAAAATCCATATATCTGTTAGCCGGCATGCATCCTGTCAGCACATACCATTTTGACCAGGCCATGTCTCCAAATCCGTAGACACTGTCTTTTTCATCTTCAGGGATACGTGAGCCGACATCCAAGGCAACCTCATTAAACTCGTTTATGATATTTATAAAATTCTTATCGGTGCCTTTGAAAACGGTATCGGCAATAACGGATCTGTTAAATGCAAATACCAGCACAAAGCAAATAATACTGATAATGATTCTGCTGATCTTAGGGATCACACCGGAATTTCTGTACGCAATAAAAATAGCCAGGACAACGTGCGGAACAACTAAGGTCAGATAGTGAATGTAAACATTTCCCATGGTTACCGCGACAAACAGGAGCAGCATAGAGCATATGCTCATGAGTCTGATATACCATTTTTCACGGTAGATAAAACTTACTGCAACAGGAAGCAAAAGGAATAATAAAAGGTATCCGTATGTTGAAAATACTTTGCTTAACTTTTCAGAATACGAAACTTCTGCCGTATATGAAAACGCGAAAACAAAGACCTGCGAGATCATTTCTTTTAACAGGCTTTTTGAATGGTAATATACGCAGGGAATGCCGATTGCTAATGCAAAACCGGCAAACACCATGGCAAGATTGCTTAAAGCATTCCTGATCTCCTTTTTAATGAGCAGGAACAAAAAGACCGCAACCAGAATTGCACCGAGAGTCGCAGCATTTGTGATCCTGATAAAGCCGATAAAGCCTACAGATACTCCGTAAACAAACGAATATACTAACGGGTGTTTGTAAATGTTTTTCTTCTCGGCATCGTGGAAGTATTTCAACGCAAGATATAGGCTTAGAAGAACGGGCAAAAGACTGAATTCTTCAGTGAAGTTGCCGCGCTGAAAGGTCATAACGATAACAGCCAGCGCAGTTATGAAAGCAGCTATTCTGTGCAACCAGAAAAACCTCTTTGTAAACAGATCGGATGTTTTCCCGATGACGAAAAGGCAAAGAGCGAAATTAATGCTCTGGACAATGAATATTCCTACCCTTCCATAGCAGATCATTTGTGCCAGATACTCGATAAAGAACATATACGGTCCTTTAAAATCGAAGAAATCCGCATAAGGAAGAAGACCTTTTGTCATACCCTGACCGACCAGAATAAAGAATGCCGAATCCCCGTTCCAGCAATCCTTATATAGCGGTGATGTTGTCAATGAATACACCAGAGTAAATGCTGTGGCTAACAGCGCACAGACCAGGAATAATTTAATGTTTTTGAACACATTTCTACGCAAAATCTATATTCTCCAAAACTTAATATTTTTATTTGTCTTATTCAATTAAGATAACTTATACACATCCGTCGCATAGCAGTATCTGCCGCCCGTAAAATTTCCGAAGATGTATTTCATGGAAGCGGACTCGCTCATGATGAGCAGCTTTCCGTCAACGAATACGATCTCTTCTGCCATCGGCGGAGCATCGAATGAAGTAACCTCAGTCGAGCTGTCAAAAGCATAGACAGGTACCATTATATCCGGTTCAGCTACGCCCGAATGTATCTTCCCTATAAAAGCCACAGGCTCACTGCCTGAAATGTCGTAGCATCTGATCGTGGATTTTGCTGTTCCGTAAGACTGGGATATCCAGATCTTTCCGTCCCTGACCGTCATGCCCTGAACCAAGCCCGGCATCGAATACATCTCAAAAGGCTCAGTCGAGATGCCGAAAGCCGAATCCTCACCGTTGCTGAACTTATAAGCCCATGCAACTGCGCGGTTCTCCTCGCCTGTTTTTGTCTTGACCCAGTGGGATTTGTCAGTCATGTAATTCGGATCTCTGTAGAACTCGCCTACGATCATGCGGTCATCGGCAAAGCAGATCCATGCCACATTGATCTTGTCATTTAAAAATTTTGTCGAGAACTCTCCGATCTTCTTAACGACTTCGCCGTTCTTCGCGGAAAGCACATCACTAAGCTTGTAAACATTAATGCACGCATCCTCGTCACCTGCGACGAAAAGATATTCCCCGTGCGAAGCAAGGCCGCCTGCATGTGGATTAATTCCTTTGCCGTTCTCGTCGCCCATAACAACGTATCCTTCATCTTTTCCGCTCGCACCGTCAACTCTGTAAATACGTGACGGAGATCCGTCCTTCTGATATCCGCAGATAAGATATGTGTCAACGGAAGACACATAATCAAGTCCCTGCGGCGTCATGTTATCCATGAGTCCGGGAATGACAAAAGCCTTTTCGGAAGCCTTGTAGTAGTTACTTACAGGCGCTCTGAAATAAATCCTCGCGCCGATCAGAACGATAGCAACAAGTGCAACTAATACGACCAGAATGGTGACTATGACTTTCTTGGCTTTTGAACTTGTCTTCTTACTCATCTAAGTAATCCCTTTCTGCGACTTGTCCGACTTTTTGTCGGTCTGTTTTGGTCAATTTAGTCGGACAAATAGTCGGAATTTCCGGATTCCGACTTTCTGTCGGTCTGTTTTCGTTGTTTCAGTCGGACATTCAGTCGGACGCCTTTTTCGGCTGAACACCGAACGCCTTAATAGATCAATACCAGTCCTTATGTCTCTTGATGTAGATGACCTTCATGATCTGTGCAAATACCATGTAGACTACCATGAGTATGGCAAGCCAGAGTATGTAGCCTAAAGGCATTGCCGGGAGATCAAAGAGTGTCGACAATCCGGTGAATCCGATGATCAGCGTGATTGCAATGACTGCAAGTGTGGAGAGCGTAAGCTGGATCGAAGCCCTGTCTCCGATGAACGGGAGCTTCGGTGTTCTGATCGTGTGGATTACCATCGTCTGTGAGATAACGCCGAACATGAACCAGCCGCACTGGAAGTATCCTGCCATCTCAGGGTTGTTGTATCCGAATACGAACCACAGTACGAGGAAGCACAAAACATCCAGAACAGTACTCAAAAGTCCGAACGATACCATGAAACCCTTGATGCCTCCGAGATCCCACTTCTTGGGCTTCTCGATATATTTGGATTCAACATGGTCGAAAGGCATACCAAGCTGTGCGAAATCGTTTAAGAGGTTCTGTACGAGAATATGTACAGGAAGCATTGGCAGGAACGGCAGGAAGATGCTCGCGATAAGTACAGAGAACATGTTTCCGAAGTTGCCGCTTACGGACATCTTCAGGTACTTTGACATATTTGCAAATGTGGAACGGCCTTCGACAACGCCCTCGTCCAATACCATGAGGTCTTTTTCGAGGAGGATGATGTCGGCAACCTCTTTCGCGATATCAACTGCGTTATCAACTGAAATTCCGATATCTGCCTGCTTTAAAGGCAAGCTGTCATTGATGCCGTCACCCATGTAGCCTACGGTGTGGCCGTTAGCCTGGAACATCTTAACTACACGCTGCTTCTGGTAAGGTGAAAGCTTGGAGAAGATGTCGCACTTCTCGCATGCTTCCCTGAGCTCATCATCAGTCATTGCTTCGATCTTGGCACCCGTAAGTGACATCTCGGTAGAGAAGCCGAGTCTGCCGCAGATGTTGATCGCAACGCCTTCGGAATCGCCTGTAAGCACTATCGTACGCACGCCGTTCTTTCTCAGAGCATTGATAGCTTCGCCTGCAGATTCCTTCGGCGGATCTAAGAATCCGACAAATCCGATGAGTACCATATCGCTCTCGTCCTGAACGCCGAAAACATCGACGCCGTGAACGTTATTCTTCTGTGCTACCGCGATAACACGGATTCCTTCAAGGTTGTTCTCTTCGGCGATCTTTTTCGCATTCGCGATAAGATCATCCGTGATCTCCTTAACTTCGCCGTCGATCTCGATATATGAGCAAATAGAAAGGATTTCTTCGACCGCACCCTTTGTGATGAGCTGGCGCTTGCCGGTCTTGTCCTTGAGTACTACGCTCATGCGGCGGCGCGAGAAGTCGAACGGGATCTCGTCTTCTCTTACATAAGCTTCCTTAAGGTAGCCAAGATCCTCCTTGTCTGCACGGCTGATGATCGCAACGTCCATGAGGTTCTTAAGGCCTGTCTGGAAATAGCTGTTAAGGAATGCGTGTCTTAAGATACGCTTGTCTTCACGGCCCAGAACGTCCATATATTTCTCAAGGATGATCTCATCCTGTGTGAGCGTGCCTGTTTTATCTGTACAGAAGACATCCATCTCGCCGAATGTCTGGATGGCGCCAAGACGCTTAACAATGGTCTTCTTACGGGACATGTTGATAGCGCCCCTTGCAAGCGAGGAGTTCATGATGACCGGAAGCATCTCCGGCATGATGCCAACTGCGATCGTGATGCCGAACATAAGGGATTCGAGCCAGCCGCCCTTGCCCTTGGTAATGAAGTTTGCGATGAAAATGACCGGAACCGTTACGAGCATGAAGCGGATCAGGAGCTTGCTTACTGAATCGAGATTCTTCTCGAATGCGCTCTTCTCCTCATAGGAGTTGAGGCTCTTTGCCATGCTTCCGAAATAAGTATCCTCACCTGTCGTTAGGATAATGGCCTTAGCGCTTCCCGATACGATGTTGGATCCCATGAATCCGATATTTGCGAGGTCCGTGACACCGACATTCTTCTCGCTTGTCGTGAACTTCTCTACCGGGTTGCTCTCACCCGTAAGCTGAGACTGGTCGATGAAGAGGTCCTTTGTCTCGATGAATCTTACATCGCCGGGGATCATGTCGCCTGATGCGAGCTTAACGATATCGCCCGGAACGAGCTCCTCGATGTCGACCTCTATCTCGACATCGTTACGGATGACATCGAGCTTGGTGGTGATCATGCCCTGCAGCTTTTTGGCTGCGTTATTGGACTTCTCTTCCTGAATGAAGGAAATCGTCGCGGAAATAATGATTACCGCAACGAGCATGATGAACGTTGCAAACGACGGCTCTTCAGCGAGCACAACGTCAGTAACAAACGTGATCATCGCAACTACGAGGAGCACGATATTGAACGGGTTAATTATCGCATCCTTAATACGTACGGCAAGGTTCTTTTCCTTACCGAAATCAATGATGTTCCTGCCATACTCTTCAAGTCTGTCTGCCGCCTGCACAGGATCAAGACCGTATTCGTCAGTCTCATACTTTTCGAAAAGGGCCTTCTGTTCCAAACCGCTTAATTCAAGCAGTATCTTTTCCACTTCGCCGCGGCGCTCAGTGTTTTCCTTCTTTTTCATACCAATCACCTATGTTTATACAGTGCAGAATAAATTATATTAAATTTTCTTGCTTGTAACAATAAAATGAGCCGCCTTCCCTGCGGAAAACGGCTCTGATCCATAAGTTTTTTTGCTGACTGCGGCTTAAGCGCCCTCAGAAAGTCTTGCTTTCTGCTTCCCCAGATTCTTTGCATAACGCACGATAACAAAAAGAACGTAACCTGTGACAACGCCCAATGTATTCAGAATGAGATCGTCAACGTCAGACGTCCTGTCGGCAAACGGCAGCTGGAGTATCTCAATTGTCAGCGACATGAGAAATCCGGTGCCCGCGACCTTGAAGAAAGTATCCAGGCGCTTATAGAGTACAGGCAGTATGATTCCCGTCGGAACGAACATCAGGATATTGCCGAACACATTAAAGATCATGTGCGCCTCATTTTCGTAATCCAAAAGATACACAAACGGGATCAGATTGATCCTGCAGTTGAAGATCTCATTGAAATCTAGGCAAAGCGGCGAGAACGTAAAATATATGATGACAAGAAGATTTACGT
>Ga0310694_10007584_pt1 | contig 10170 bp, 9 predicted proteins | sample 174DNAGHGhighgp2_FD_203884 | JGI IMG/M metagenome (GOLD analysis project Ga0310694, IMG submission 203884) | Sheep rumen microbial communities from Palmerston North, Manawatu-Wanganui, New Zealand - 1742 DNA GHGhigh gp2 (v2) (version 2) | ecosystem: Host-associated > Mammals > Digestive system >... | reverse complement strand
ATTATTTAAATCCACATCATGGAGAATTATTCCGACGCACATTAAGAAAATGAGAAAATTCTATTCGTAATACAAAAGATACTCTATATGCGGATTATATTGGTACTATAACTGGTCCAGCAGGAGGACTTCCTAATATTAAATTTGGTTCCATAAATCGTATGAGAAAAGAAGCATCTGGTTTGGCTCCTACTAAATTTTCTGATGGAACAGACGATTATATAGCTGAAAATCCTTTAGATGTTAGTCATTGGCAATATAGTTATATTGATGGTAGACCCAATCTTAATGATGAAGTTAATGAAACTTTTAATAAATTAACTTGTGATAATATTACAATAGATGATGATAATCCTGTTAATCGTAAAAATGATTATTTAAATATTCAAGTATTAGATAGTAGCGATACAGACAATATTGCTTTAGTGCCAGGTCGCCGCAGAGTTGACCAAAATATTGATATTAATGATGGTATAAAAAATATTGATGGTGTTGATTATGAATATTTTGATAATATTAAATACACTTGATGTAATGTGCGACGAACTTTAACAGATGGTACTACTGATGACTCTTGGATTTATTTAGGATTTCAAATTCCTTATACAGAATTTAATGTTAATGATCAAGAAGAAAATTATACTTATAATGGAGTTATTTTAGATCATCAGCAAAAAGACATTGAAAATGATATTGATCATCCTTTTTATCATAAATTAACTTTTCATATTCCAAGAGGTGCTCGCGGCATAGGACCAGAGCAAGTTTTTATTGTAGGTAAAGATGGTTATACTAAGCCCGCGGGAAATTTATATAAATTTGATGCTATTCAATATAATCAAACTAATGATACTTATAATTTAAATGAAAATAAAAAGTTTTCTGAAAGTGAATTAAATAATTTACCCAACACCTATTGGATTGCTAAATGAAGATTATATAATCCAAAAACCACTGTTGTAATAGATGCTTATCAGTATTTAGGTTCTTATAAAGACGTTAAAAATATTCAATTATTAGATAATGGTAAAATACAAATTCAATATTCTGATAGAGATAGTTGAATTGATTTAAATACTTTAACTTGAATTACAGAAGTGAGTCTTAATAATAATCGCAATTCTAATAATTATGGGCAATTTATTATTAATTTTAATAATGATAATATTAATAACAGTGATAAATATGAGACTATTTTACCTTTGATTAAAGAAATTAAATTAAATAAAGCAAATGGTCAATTAACAGCACAATATACATCTGAGCCTAATTTAGAAATTTTAGGACATTTAAATGATGTAGTACAATTAACTGTTGATTATAGAGGCCATTTATTAGTTTATTATTCTGCAGAAGATCACAGACCTAATAAAAATATTAATAGCGGTGGTGTTGTTAATAAGGGTAGTTATGTACAATGTATTGATAACCCCAATGCTTTATTTGGCAATAATCAAATTTGAGTTGGTGGTATTGAAAATATTGAAATTAATCATACTAAAATTGACTCTACAGGTGGTATTTGATGACATGATTTAGGATCTATTTTAAATCAGGCAGGCCTTAGTATTATTGGAGTTTATAATTCACCAAATCTTGTTTTTCCTGACGATGTAGAGTTAATTGCTACTTTAAATTTAATATATCCTGATGGACATATTCAAGATGAAGAGGGCGTCTATCATACTGGGGGATTAATTATTGTTAATAATTTAAAAATAGACGAAGATGATGTAGAAGGAGAATTAGCAGGAGCTTATTTTTATGATTATTCTAATGAAACTTGAACATACATTGGTCCTTGAAATAGTAATACAGGAGGAAATAACTCTAAATCTAACTTAAATAATATTTATTTTCCAGTTCAACTAATTGCCAATTCTGAAAATCAATATGAAATTGTTAATCCAGATGAAATTTCTTATACTAATATTCCTAATGACACTGAATTATTTGAACATTCAGAAATTTGGTTTATTAATAATGAAATATTAGATAATAGTTCTAATAATATTTTATTAGCAGCTCTTTGAAATTAATATAAAAAGGATTAAATATTATGAAATTTGTTCAAAAAGTTGGTCCTTTTACTAGTAATGAAATTATTTTTAATGAAGAGGGCGTTACTTATTTACAAATAGGAATAGAATATCCCCAGTCTATTCCTATTTCAGAATATGCTTTAGATGAAGAATTCAATGACCAGACTAAAATAAAGATACAATATACAGTAGGACAGTTTTGAAGAGAATTTTTAATTACTGAAAAAGATATGTTTGAAGTATCATTAGTAGCTAGTAAAGTTAATGTTGTTGTTCTACAAAATAAAAATCCATATATTATAATTAATGTAGCCTATGATATTGAAAGTTAAGGAGTAAAAGGATATGTCAAATACACAATTAACACGAAAAATCCGCAATCCTAAAAATTTAGCTACTTGATTAGATGTTTGGACTGCCGATATTATAAATGAAAATAATTATACTATTACTCCATCTAATAAATGAGTTATTCCTTTACCTATTTTAGAAGGAGGAGAATTACCTTCTACTATAACAGTTCCGCTTAATCAGTTACAAGAAGGAGCGCTCCCATCAGGTATTACTATTTCCTACAGCCAGCTTACGGATGTACCAGATACTTCTTCTGTTATTACTGGTATTGGAACATCAAGTCATTTAGCAACTTTTATTGATGAAAAAACAATTGGGGATGGCCCAGAAATAGATAATGTAAATGGTGATTCCACAAAATTTCTCAACGAAAAAGGAGAATGAACAACTGCTATTAATAGTGGTACTGGAATTACTATTGGAGAAGATGGAAAAACTATTAATCATACAAACGAAATTGAAGCAGGAAGTGTTGGAAATGCTGAGGATACGGAGGGCAATACTCTAACAATTCCTTATATTACCTATGATGAGCAAGGTCATATTACAGAAACAATTACTCATACTCATACAGTATCAGGATTTTTAACTTCAGAGAGTGATTTAGATGCAACAAAATTAATAGGAACTATTCCGGAAAATTGTTATACAGATACTAATACTTGACAAGCTAATTCTAGTTCAAGTGAAGGATATGTTGCTTCTGGTAGTGGACAAGCAAATAAGGTATGAAAAACTGACGATAGCGGCAATCCTGCATGAAGAGACGATGCAAACACCGATACTTGAAAAGCTAATTCTAAGTCAAGTGAAGGATATGTTGCTTCTGGTAGTGGACAAGCAAATAAGGTATGAAAAACTGACGATAGCGGCAATCCTGCATGAAGAGACGATGCTGCTTCTGCTTCTAATTGAGCTTTGCGCCAATATACATCAGAAGCCGTTTCTGCTTCTGTAAGTTCTACAACGTTATATTTAACTAATGTTGAATTATTAAATACACAAACTACTATTTATCAAACATCATAGTTTTTTTATGAGGGTAAAAAAGAATAAATCTTCCTTTCTAAAAGATATTTATATATGACGAAAGGAGAGTGTAATATGAGTGAAATAAATGCTCTGTTCTCACAACATTCGTTGCAAGAATTAGTTGGTATACTTTTATTAGTATTATTTGTGGGGCAGGGTATATGAAAGCTCCTTGAGTTTTATTACCAAAAGTATCAGCAAGCTGTTGGAAAAACTATTGGTAAACAAAAATGGGAAGAAACTATCACTAATTCTTTTACGAAGATTGGTGAAAAAATTGACGACTTAGATGCAAAGATTGATAAACTTGATGAACAAAATAAAGAAACTCTTGCCAAACAAGAACAAGTTGATAGTGCTATAAATTTAGTTCAAGAAAGATTGCAAGAAAATTCAAGGTCTTATTTAATAGATGCTCATCATAAATTTTATTATCAATATGGTAAAATTGATGATTTAAATTTACAATCTCTCGAACGTAGATATTTATATTATAAAACGGCTGGCGGAGATACTTTTATTGATAGATTAATGGATGAAATGAGATCTTTGCCACGAGTTAGTTATTTAGTAGATGAAAAACCACTAAAGCACACAGGAGAGGAGAAGTCATAATATGGCAAATGAACTTAAAGCTACTGTCATTAATATGAAGACGTTAAGTCAAAATATATCTGACCCTGTAGTGATTGGAGCAGGAGAAGCTGGTGGTAGAGTTCTTAAAATTGTATTTACTCAAGAAGCCGCAGCTCAATTCACACCGGGTACGAAGGTTTATCTTTCTTGATATCATCAAACAAAAAAAGTTAAAGGATATAATGTCTTTACAGAAATTACTGATAAAAGTGATGAAGATTGCCCTCCAACTTGAGAAATTAAATACCCTAAATCTATGTTATATGAAGGTGATGTATTAGCTTGTATTCAATTGGTAGATGAGGTAAGTATTGCTACTTCTAACAATTTTATAATACATATTTTACAAGACCCTAATGATGGCGCTTCTTTTGTTCCCACTGATGATTTTAGTGATTTTCAAAAAATGGTTATTACTATTCAAAGTCTTTCTACTCAAATGGAAAAACAATTAATAGCACAAAAACTTGAGTTTGAAGATATGCAGCTTGAATTTATGGAAGTACGTAGATTAGCTACAGAATCACATTCTTTTTCTGAAGAAGCAAAAAGAATTGCAGAAGAAGCTTTAAATACCATATCTCAAGTTTCTAGTGTTGTAGAAGAAGCACGAAATATTTCTATAGAGGCAAAAAATACTTCTGAAGAAGCTAAAAATACTATTGATGAAGTAACTGCTATAGCTGCGGACGTTAATAATAATATTAATGAATTATCTACACAAGTAGAAATAATAGAACAAAATGTAGTACAGCTTCAAAATGAAGCTGGAGATGTTCAAAATAAGATTGACATAGCTCAACAAGTAACACTTGAAACTGCTTATCAACAATTAATTGAATATATGACTATTCAAGAATTTGATATTAATGATGAGATAATAAATGGATAAAGGGGTATAAGGAATGGCTATAAGGAAATTAATTTACACAACTTCAACAAAACTTGATGTTTTACCCCAAGCTGATGGACAAATTATATTTGTACCTGATGATAATATTGTCGCATTAGATATGAAAAGTCAACGTTTTGTTTATAAAACAATTAGAACTTTTGAAACTGACGCAGAAAGACTTGAAGCTGTTTTTTTAGCTCCAGGATTTTATTATGTAGATGAAACAAATATTCTTTGACGATTTACTGTTAATAAAATTTGACGTCAAGTTACTCCTACTAATATAGCTCCAATTATTTATGGAGAAACAGAAGAGGTTTTTCCTGAAATAGGTGAAGAAGGAGTTTTATTTTACACTGATAAAGGTATTTACAATTGGAAACCCCAATTGAGTAAATATAATTTAATTGCAAACGCTAATACCTGAGACGGTATTTAGCACTAACAACGAAAGGAAGATGCATAATGCCTGCTAACAACAACAATTTAGTAAAATTCGTTTATGCTGCTAGTGCAACTCCACAGCAAATTGCCGCATTTGAAGATAATAAAATTTACTTCATTGGCAATCGAATTTATAAAGGTTCTACCCTTTATGACGCTGGAGCTTCAGAGATAGCTGCAGACCTTGCTACTCTTGAATCTTATATTGGTGACCTCCCTGTTGATAATCAATATGATAATTTAATTGATTATATTGAAAAATCAATTGCTGCTGGTGATACTACTGTTTCAGGATTGGTTACTACTCTTGAAAGCAGCTTAGCTTCTATTGCTAAGACTGGCAAAGCAGAAGATGCAAGTATTCAAGATACTGCTGGTAATTTTACTGCAACCAATGTTGAGGATGCTCTTGCTGAGCTCTATACCGCTATTGGTACTGGTGGCACTAATTCCGCAGTTTCAATTACTAAAACTGCGGGTGGCGCTGATGATACTTATGCTTATCGCTATGTCTTTAAGCAAGGTGGCTCTAATATTACTAATGGTACAATTGATATTGCCAAGGATATGGTTGCCACTAGTGGTACTCTAGTTCATCCTACTGTCGAGAATCCTATTACTATTGGTGGTAATCAAGTAACTTCTGGTACTTATATTGCTATGACAATTGCTAATGGTGATACATTCTATATTAATGTTGCCGATCTTATTGAATATAATTCTGTCAATTCTAGCGATGAAATTACTTTAACCGACAATAATCATACTATTACCGCTACTGTTGGTGAAATTGCTGCTTCTAAGATTATTTATCAAGCTGCTAGTGGTAATAATCCGGCTGTTACCGTCGCTCAAAAACTCAATACTTTAGAAACAGCAATCGGCACTGGTGGAAGTGTTGATACAAAGATTTCTAATGCTGTAGGTGCTCTTGATGCAAATATTGATGCTACAGCTGGTTCTGTTATCACCGGTATTACTGAAGAGAACGGTGTTATTACTGGTGTTGATGAAATTGCTTTAACAGCTCAGAATGTCGTATATGGTTCTTCTAATGTTAAAGCAGCTCTTGACACCATTGGTTCAATTCCTAGTACATCTCAAGCTACTACAGTAGTTGGTTATGTTGATGAAAAAGTTGGAGCTGGTGTATCCGCCCTTAATGCTGATCTCGATGCTACTGGCACCGCACAACATAGTGGTGTTTTTGTTGTTTCTGGCGTAACTCAAGTTAATGGCAAGGTTACTGGTATAGATTCTACAGAAGTTGAAGTCGCTGGGGCAGCTGCTCAAGCTAAAGCAGATGTAATTGGTCAATCTGGAAATGCCGCTACTGCCAATACAATCTATGGTGCTAAAGCTTATACAGACGCAGCTATAGACGCTCTTGACGCAACTGTTAATGCTGCTACCGATTCTACTATTACTGACAGCGAGAAGGTTGCTGTTATTACTGGTGTTACAGAAACTAATGGTAAACTTATTAGCGTTACTAGTATCGATGCTGATAAAGCTGGAGCGGCTACTCGTGCTAAAAATGCTGTCATTGGTAATACTAATGATGCTAAAACAGCTAATACAGTCTATGGTGCTAAAGCTTATGCTAATGACGCTGTAAATACCGCTGTTTCAGCTCTTGATGCTGACCTTGATGCTACTGGTACTGCACAGCACAGTGGTGTTTTTGTTGTTTCTGGCGTAACTCAAGTTAATGGTAAGATTACTGCGGTAGATTCTGTAGAGGTAGAAACTGCTGGCGCAGCTGCCGCAGCTCAAGCCGCTGCTCAAACTTATACCGATAATGCGCTTACCTGGGAAACTCTTTCTTAATTTAACTCGCATGTAACACAATAAAGAAGGAAGAATTTTATTTCTTCCTTCTTTATTATATTTTAAAAGGAGGGCCGAATGGCTAGAATTAGACTTTATCGTGGAGCAGCTGGTGCCTCCTTACCTTCTACTAAACGAGATGGCGCTATTTATATTTTAGAAAAAGATGATGTTAATAACTATGGTGAAATGTATGTTGACATGGATAACGGAAAACGCGTGCGGATTGCCCCAGAACATACAGTTAAATATGATAAAGCTACTGTTAATACAAAAACTTTTACTGGAACAGGCGTCCGTTTAGTAACTGGTAATATTCCAGTACCAACTTCTGCTTCATTTACGGGTTCTGCTGCTACCATTACAACTACAGGTACTCCTTCTGGAACTGTTTCACAGCCTACTTTCACAGGAACAAAAAAGACAGGTTTAACTGTAAGCCCTGCTGCTAGTGGTACAGTAACTTATACTCCTGCAGGATCTGTCAGTACTCCTACTATTTCTGTAGCAACTGCAGGTAGCACTACTACAATTAAAAATCCTACAAAACAAACTGTTGCAAAAACAGTAGTCGTAGCAGCTCCTGCTGCTACGGCGCCTGCTAATAATCTTACTTATTATAATTATGATAGTTCTACTGAAACTTTAAGTTTATATCAAATAGGATATACAACCGGAGATTCAATTAGTACATCTAATGTTACAGTAAAAACAGGAGATGCTTCTTATGCATCTAGTCAGCCTACTTTTACAGGAACAGGAAAACGTTTAATTGTTGAAGATTATACTCCTTCTGGAACTGTTTCACAGCCTACTTTTACAGGAAACTCTTTATCATCTACTGGCAATTATACTCCAACAGGTTCTATTGGTCTTACAAATACAAATAAGAACACAACTGTTTCTGCAGCTGCGAGCGGAGCTGTTACTTATACTCCAACCGGTTCTATTAATGTAACCTTGACACAAACTGAAACTAATGCAACAGTTAATTATTCATAATATAGAATAAAATTTTATAGAATACCAGGGCAATCTTGTATAATTACAAGGTTGCCCTTTTTATTTTATATGAAATGTATATTTATAAATCTAGGAGGATAAATAATGGCAGATATCGCAAAACTTACTCTTCCTAATAACAACAGTTATGATATCAAAGATAATCTTGCTGTATCCAATATTACCAGAAGTGGAACTACTTTTACAGCTACTCGTCGTAATGGTACAACTTTTACATTTAACCAAATAGATACAAATAATGTATTAGAGTATAACGCTAAAAGTAATTTTCCTACAACAGGAGAGTCGAATAAGTTTTATGTAGATAAATCAACAAATGTAATTTGGCGCTGAAATGGAACTGAATATGTTTCTATTAGCTCTTCTTCTTCAGCAACAGGCAATCACACTCATAGTGCAAGTTATACGCCCGCAGGTAGTATTACAATAAAGACTGCAGGCTCTACAAATAATACTTTAAAGCCTGTTACATCAAAAACTGTTGTTACGGATGCTACTTTTAATACAGTAGTAACGGGAGTGACAAAAAAAACTGTTATTACAGGAATTAGTATCACTAATGAAACACTTTCTTTTACAACTGGTGATAGTGTTACTGTTAGTACTGGCGCATCAGGTTCTAAAACTACAGGAGATTCAGTTACTCTTGGAAATGCTGTAACTGTTAAAACTGGAGATGCATCTTATAATTTTGTTGGCACCGCTGCCACTATCAATACTGGAACCCCATTATAGGAAGGAGGTACTATTATGGCAGATATTTCTAAAGTTCAATGAAATAGTACCACCTATAATCTTAAAGACGGTTCCGCTATTGCTAATATTACTAGAAGTGGCACCACTTTTACCGCAACAAGACGAGATGGAACTACTTTTACATTTGATCAACAAGCTGTTAGTGGTTCTTTTTTACCTTTAACTGGAGGTACTGTTACAGGAACTACATTATTTTCTAAAACAACTGCAGCTTCAGGAACCGCTAATAATTCTCCTGCCTTGATAGTAGGAGGAGCAGCAACTGCCGCGCACATGGAAATGGATTTTAATAAAATAATGGCAAAAACTAATGGAACTAGTGTTGCTGAATTGAAATTAAATCCTGATGGAGGGCAAGTGAGTATTGGCGCAGGTGGATTAAACGTTAATGGAACTATCACTGGAACTAAAGTATATAACGCAGTATATAATGACTATGCAGAGCTTTTTAAAATAGATAAAAACGATCCTATTGAAAATGGTAAAATTGCTTATGCTTGTGAAGATGGCTATGTTCATTCACAAGGAGATCCGTATACTGCAGTTGGTATAGTATCTGATACTTTTGGTCATTTACTCGGTGGTGAAGGTGATATGAATGATCCTAACTACGTTCCTATTGGATTAGCGGGTCGAGTATCGGTTTATGCTCCTGGAGTAAAATTAGGTGAGTTTGTTGCAGCTAATGATGATGGTACCGGTCGTTCAGCAGATTTAGATAAAGATAAAGGTTGTATTCTTGGAAAATGTATTGGAAAAGATCCAAAAAATAGAGAAGGGTATATTTATCTTTTAATTAACATTGGATAAAATATAAGCGAGGAATTTATATAATTCCTCGCTTATTAAAATTTTTAAATATAAGATTATAAAATTCTATAATTTTATATATATAAATTTAATAGTGATAAAAGGAGATAAATATGGCTAATTATATTAATAAAATAAATGTTGGTGGTATTACATATGATATAACTTGTACTACTACAGCTCCTTATGTAAGGAATAATTTATTTACAACCAAAACAGTTTCTGGTTCAGTTTCTAATATACCAGCAAATGGTGATAAAGTCTGTTCATGAAATTTTAATACTTCTATTAGTGGTACTCGCACTTATATAGCTTGCCTTTTATCATATTCCAGTGGTAACAATAAAG
>Ga0310694_10007582_pt1 | contig 10170 bp, 8 predicted proteins | sample 174DNAGHGhighgp2_FD_203884 | JGI IMG/M metagenome (GOLD analysis project Ga0310694, IMG submission 203884) | Sheep rumen microbial communities from Palmerston North, Manawatu-Wanganui, New Zealand - 1742 DNA GHGhigh gp2 (v2) (version 2) | ecosystem: Host-associated > Mammals > Digestive system >... | reverse complement strand
GAATGTTCTTTTTCATATTATTGTTTTTTCGATATTTCAATATCTCGAGATTATTTATTCAAAAACTCTTCGAGTTCAGCCTGCGCATTGACGAGCGACAACATCGCCTGAACATAGGTCGATTGCGCATTGATGAGGTCATTAGAAGCATTGGTCAACTCCAAATTGGATGCCGCGCCCCATTTGAATTTCTCGGTAGTCGAATGGAAAACGCGTTGCGTCACCTCTATATTCTCCTTCTCGTTCATATAGGTCTCATACGCATTGGTCAGATTGAAACACAACTGGCGATATTGGATAGACAGATTGTCAGTCGTCTCGGAAAGCGTATTCTTCGCCTCCTCAAGCGCAATCTTCTTCTCCACTATTCCTGCAGCCCGTTTACCGGATGACCAGAGAGGCATCTTGACCGACACTTGTAGCACGTTAGGAGGCGTCATACGCATACCTCCTTCGCCGTAATACTGCTGGTTGGTGTAGTTATAAGCAAGCGCTACGGTCGGTCCGTAAGCCCAACCAGCCATATGTACATTGCGTTTGGCAAGCTCTACCTGCTTCGACAGCAACTGATAATTGAGGTTATTCTCCACAGCGAAGTTCTGGCTCAAGAGATTCAACACTCTTTCCGGCGACAACACCTGGTCTATACTCTCCGTAAGAACAAGCTCGGTCTCAACGGGCACATCCAAAAGCACCTTCAAACTATTGGTAGCCAACTCAATATTGCGTTTCTGCACATTGATAGAGTTCTTGAGTGTGTTCACACGCACATGAATCTGGTCGGCGGCCGTCTGCTCTGCAGTTCCTACATTTACTGCATCCTGAGTCATCCGCTCTAAATTCTCAATGTTATTCAGACTCGAATCCAACAGGTTGGATATACTACGCAGCGCCAATACGGATACATAACTGCTGGTAATACTGCTACGGAGCTCGCTCTCGGATTTCTCGAGTGCAATCTTCTTCATATCGATAGCCACGTTATTGAGTAGCGCACCTACAATAGCCTGACCATTAATTCCTACTGCCGCAGTTACTGTGAAAGCTCCAACATTAGGCATATTGATATTAATATCCTGTCCCATCATACTCATTGTGGCGCTATAACCGAGATAATCGCTATACGCGTACGATGCATCCGCACTGGGCAACATCGATGCGATGGTCTGCCATCTCTGCGCATACGCTTCCTGAACTGCCAAAGAGGCATTCTTCAGCGTGCGGTTACTGCTAACCGCAAAATCCTGTGCCTCCTTAAGGGACAGACTAAGGGTCTGACCTCTGAGGGCTGATGGATGATGGCTCTTAGTAGCCGCCATCACATGGTCTTCAGCCATCATACTTGCGCTTATCACAAGCGCCGAGATTAAAAAGAATAATTTCTTCATTATATTTTCAATTTTCAACTTTCAATTTTCAATTCTTATATAGTTTCAATCCTTCTTCACTCAAGATTCCGCGCACAAATATATCCATCGTGGTGTGCGCCAATTGATGCATATTATAGTTACGCGCCTCCAGTTCCTCAAAGTCCTGAATCGCACTATTGTGGATACGCGCAAAAATGAGTGCTGTTATTTTTATATTAAGGTTCGCGCGCACGAGGCCCTGCTCTATACCCAAATGCAAATACTGCTCGATGTAACGCTGATGGAGTTCAAAACTCTGCTGCTGGAACTGAGCAAACTGCCGGGGATAGTATTTCTTGAGGTCATAGACCAATTGGGGCACGCGCCTTACATCGTTCTTCTCGGTCTCCTGACGCTTGAGGAAACGCTTGACGATCTGACGGAAGTCCTTCAGACCCAATATCTCCGCCATCTTGCCCTCAATGTAAGTTAGGTTCGCCTGCAGCATCTGCTCAATCAGCGCATCTTTGGATTCGAAATAGACATAGAAAGTCTTCTTGGACATTCCCATTTCGCGACAAATATCGTCGATAGAAACGCTACGGATTCCCAGGCGGAAGAAGAGTTCTCCCGCGGTCTTAATGATTTGTATTTGCTGGTCGTTTGACATCGTATATTCAAAAACGGCTGCAAAGGTACAAAAAAGATTTTATATATGCAAGAAAAAAGGAAACTTTTTGCACTCAAAAAGTTTCCTTGTAATCTTTAGTTAGCAAAAATGCTTACTTGACGCGCGCTCCTTGGAGGTTATACATTTTCTTATCGCGGATGATATAGATACCACCGTTGATGAGTACTTTGCGTGCCTTCTCGGTCAACTCAATCTGCTCGAATCCGGTCGGCTGCGGAATCTCATTCACATAGGCATTACCATTCTCGATACTAATGAACTCACCGTCTTCATCCTTAGATTTGGAAATCCAACCTACTACGTATACCTTGTCGCCGTAATCAGCGCCCGGACTCGCAATCATAGCATTGAGTACGTAAAGGGACAGACTAGTATCCTCATCATATTCTTCGTCATCGCTGATTCCGAAGGTCTGTGTGCCGGCTGATTCATCATATTCCTCACTGCTATATGCGAAATAACCGGACACAGCATAGTAGATATCTGATTCTTCGTTTACAGCGAGTTCATTACCGATCGCTACAGCCTCTGCTACCGTTACGAAGGTAGTATCGAGCTTCGGCGCTTGTGCGGTGAAAGCACGGCAACCTTGCGTCAACTGAATACCGTGACTACCGTTCTCCATGCGGCCCAGTACGCGTACATATGAACCTTGTTTGAAGTATGCAGTATCTTTCTTCGCTACTTTTGCGCGATAGCATTGGAAGTCACCGCGGGTCTTATCGAACTTATCGTGCATATAGAATGACATATTGCCTTTCGATGCATCATACTTATAGCTAACGCTTGCGATATAACCTTCTACCACATAGAAATTAGCTGATTTACCTGACAATTTAGCACCTTCTGCCAACGCCTCTTTGACGCTGAGGGTATCTGCCTCGATCGAGCCTTTCTCCAATACCTCTACATCGATTGCACTGTTGTTCTCAATCGTACCGTTGTAGTTCTTAATAGTCGTCATGATCCTCACTTGTGCATCCAGACCAAGTTCCTGCTGATTGTCCGGTCTTCCATTGAATACATAGAAGGCATTGTCTTCTGAACTCTCGGCACGGCTGCCTTTGTTATCAGAAATCCAGAAGATCTCCGTTTTCTTATCCGGATGATAGAGTTCTTCAATCTGGGATACATAACCGGTGATCACATAACGATCCAAAGTCTCCTTGCCCGATACCATAGCTTTACCGATTTCAACGGCTCTTGCTACAGTAATAGTATCGATCTTCTCAGGAACACCTTGCTCCAATACCTCGAACGGAACGTTCTGACCATCATTCTCAATCGTACCATTGTAGTTCTTAATCTTACAAACGATACGGATCTTAGCCTGCAGTCCAATCTCAGCATTGGTATTCGGTTTACCGTGATATACCTCAAAGGCCACATTCTTATCCATCGTGCGGTCACCCTTGGTATCCGTAATCCAGAAAGTCTCATTACCATATTGTTCCGTATACGGCTCTTGGATATGCGATACATAACCCTCGATGCAATATTCTTCTTTGGTAACAAGTTGACTGCCCGTCAATGCTTTACCGATCTCAAGCGCTCTCGCTACGGTAATGGTATCAATCGTCGGAATAACGATAGTACGATCACCATCTACTCTCTCAATAAACTCAACACTCGGATCCATGAGCTCGAGTTGTGCAGGCGTATTCGCGTCTTTCTTGTATTTCTTCATACGACCGAACGCACGTACTTTATCACCTTCCAGTACAGGATAAGCAACACCTTCATATTTAGGAGTAGCCAGATAAGCCTCGAAAGAAGAGTCTTTCTTAGAGAGATCATCGGTCATGAAGAAAATCTGGTTGCCACGAAGTGCATCGTACGGATCCGGATATACGGCATAACCCTCAACGTAATACTTGGTTTCTGAAACGCCGTTGTCGCCTAAGGTATCACAGATTGCTTTTGCTTCTGTGACGGTCAAGGTATCATAAGTCACTTTCTCTACATATTTACCGAGCACCTCAACGAAGTAACCGCCGTCTGCCTCATAATACTTGTTTTTAGCATAGTATGTCAACTTATTGGCATAAATCAGTACCGTATCTCCTTCTCCGATCATATCTTTGGCAACAACCATACTCTCCCAAGGTTCATTATCCGGACCATAAATATAATATGCCTCAAGGCTGTCCTTGGGATTTTGTTCATCGGTCATCCAAAGGCAGATTTTTTTATCAGTGAGGAATTTACTACTCGGATCGAACGGACTACCTACGGCAACTCCTTTTACGAAATGTGCAAAAGCGTCTTTATCATCAATCAGTTTACGTGCCTCGGTAACAGAAATAGTATCTAACGGAGTGTAACGCTTCTCTGCGATAGCACTGAACACACCGCTGTTAACAGCGATAGCTTTTACAGTCGTAGCAGCTGTCAGCGTAAACGGCGCTGTATATTCAGTTGATTCCATCGAAGGATCGGTTTCATCCAGCGTATAATAAATCTTCGCTTCCTCTACGGCACAACTGAGCGAAACCTCTACAGAACCGGCAAAACTACCATCTTCAGGAGCAAATGTCGGAGCCGGCACAACAGAACCATCCAATTCGTACTCAATAGTAATCTTATTAAGGTGCAACTGAGTAGTAGCACCCGTCACTACATTCTTAATCGCAAAAGTATCTGCATTAATCGTATAGGTATTATTCGATGCTGTAGTCAGTTCCGTTTCATCGGCATAAACCTTGTGATCCGCTTTTTGCTTCACATCCAGAACAACCGACTTAATCAATCCACCGGTAATAGCAACCGTCAGTTTATTACCATTTCCCTCTTTAGCGTACAGACGAATCGTTCCGTCCCTGTTCAAACCTACATTCTGAGAGTGACCACCTTTGTCAGACAATACAGTAAACAACGAAGCGTCCAGACCTACTGTAGCAGCGTTGTTAGCGCCATCACCCGCCATGTTAGCGGTCGTACCTCCTGGATACTGCATCACAGCAGTCGCAGCGAACATACTGCCGGCAAAAAGCACAGCTGCGATGAATGAGAAAAACTTTTTCATAAATTTAAAAGATTTAAATTTTTGGAGCTTCGGCTTCGTCAAGTTGCATAAGCAAGCTTAGACTTGACTTGCACGAACCTTCATAATTTTAGTTAAATGAATAAAATTGGTTAATATTTTGTGTCAAAAATATGCTCTATAACATATAATGTTACCATTATCACATTTTCGCTGCAAAGGTACAAAATATTTTTGATATGCGCAAATAAAAATGCTTTTTTTTATAAAATTCTTTGTTTTCTTGCATATTCCAAAAAAAAGCAGTAATTTTGTACCCAAATTTGGCAATTATGGCAAAATTATTGATTATAGACGACGAACGCGGCATTCGGAATACGCTCAAGGAGATTCTGGCGGACGAAGGTCACGAGGTGGAAGTAGCCGAGAACGGCAAGCAAGGTCTGGAGATGGCGCAGAACAAAGCGTACGACCTTATTTTCTCGGATATCAAGATGCCGGAACTCGATGGTTTGGAAGTGCTCAAAGCCCTCAAAGAAGGGGAAGAAGCGATCGAAACACCGGTAGTCATGATCAGCGGTCATGGCGATGTAGAAACCGCCGTGCAAGCCCTCAAACTCGGGGCGTACGACTTCCTGCTCAAACCCCTGGACCTCAACCGCATCCTCATCACTACCAAGAATGCGCTGGAGAGCAAGAGTCTCAAACAAGAGACCAAACAACTGCGTAAAAAAGTAGCAGCCAAAGGTCCGCAGATGATTGGTGAGAGTGCCGCCATCACACGCGTACGCGAGATAATAAATAAGGTAGCGCCTACCGAAGCACGCGTACTGATCACCGGTCCGAACGGAACGGGTAAAGAGGTAGTAGCCCATCTTATTCATGAGAACTCAGCCCGCGCGAACGGTCCGATGGTCGAAGTGAACTGTGCGGCGATTCCGAGCGAGTTGATCGAGAGCGAGTTATTCGGTCATATGAAGGGTTCGTTCACGGGTGCAGTAAAGGACAGAGCAGGTAAGTTCGAGCAAGCAGACGGCGGTACGTTATTCCTCGACGAGATAGGCGATATGAGTCTGGCGGCCCAGACGAAAGTGCTGCGGGCGCTGCAAGAATCCGAGATCACGCGCGTCGGTTCCGATAAGGCCATCAAAGTGAATGTGCGTGTACTGGCAGCCACCAACAAAGACCTCGCCAAAGAAATAGCCGAAGGAAATTTCCGGGAAGACCTCTTCCATCGTCTGAACGTCATCCCTATTGCCGTACCTGCCCTCAAGGAACGACTCGAAGATATTCCGCTGCTTGTGGAGCATTTCACCGGACATATCTGCGACGAACAAGGTATCGCCAAGAAGACTTTTGATGCCGGAGCCATCAAAGCGCTGCAAGCCAAAGATTGGACCGGTAATATACGCGAACTCCGCAATGTAGTGGAGCGCCTCATCATCCTCGCAGGCAATAAAATCACCAAAGAGGATGTAGAATTATACGCATAATTTTTAATTCTTAATTTTTAATTGAATTTAATTTCATTAAATATATTAAACTACCGCAACATCCGCGAGGCGAGTTTGGAGTTTGCACCCAAACTCAATTGTTTTGTGGGCCTCAACGGACAAGGTAAGACCAATGTGCTGGATGCGATTTATTTGCTCTCATTCGCCAAATCGGCGTTCACTTCGCAGGACTCGTTGAACATAACGCACGGTGAAGAAATGGCGCTGGTGCAAGGCATCTATAATGATGGAATGAGCGAGGCTTCGCCTCTCAATGATGGAATGATGACCATCTCTTGCGGGCTACGCAAAGGCGTGAAGAAACAATTCCGCAAAGATAAGAAAGACTATCCGCGACTCATTGATCATATCGGTCTTATTCCCCTCGTCATGATCTCGCCTTCCGACCAACAACTCATCGATGAAGGTTCCGATGAACGGCGCCGGTTTATGGATGTGGTGATTAGTCAACTCGACCGCAAATACCTCGACTGCCTCACCAAATACAATGCGCTACTCAAACAACGCAATGCGTTGCTCAAACAATATGCGGACGCCGGTTTTCCGCCTGACGATCTACTCGAAGTGCTCGAATGGCAGATGGTAGAACCCGCGGAGTATATCTTCAAAGCGCGTACGGAGTTTTTCGAGCACTTTGAACCCTATTTTGCGAAAGTTTATAACGATATCGCCGGAGAAGAGGCTCCGCGCCTGAACTATGTTTCCCAACTTCAAAACCGCGATTTACGCGAAGCGTATGTCAAGACCCGCCAACGCGATCTCATACTCGGTTGGACCAGCCAAGGTATTCATAAAGATGACCTCGAGATGAAGCTTGGCGACTATCCGCTCAAGCAAGTCGGCAGTCAAGGTCAGCAACGCACATTCGTCCTCGCCATGAAATTGGCACAGGCTTTGTACTTGTCTAAATGGCAAATGTCAAATGACCAATCACAAATGAGCAAGCCCATCTTGCTCTTGGACGATATCTTCGACCGTCTGGACAGCGAACGAGTCGAACGGATCGTGGAGATGGTGCAAGGCGACGATTTCGGTCAGATATTCATCACCGATACGGATCGCCAACACCTCACCGACATCCTCAAACCCAACGAGAACGCCAAGATATTCCATGTAGTCAATGGCCAAATTGCGTAACATAGTCGTCTTTTTGCTTTTTTCTTTGAGCGTTAGCGGTCTTTCGACTTTGAGCGCAAGCGGTCTTATGCCCTTCCGCGGCGCATGGATCGCAACCGTTGCGAATATCGATTGGCCTTCTGCCGAAGCAGTAGGCAATGATTCGTTGCAGCAAGAGGAGATGACTTTTCTTCTGGATTCATTACAAGCCATCGGCATCAATGCCATTATTTTTCAAGTACGCCCTACAGCAGATGCCTTGTATAAAAGTGCGTACGAACCCAGTAGTCATTGGCTCACCGGTACGCAAGGCGATTCGTTGACCTGGGATCCGCTACAATGGACCATCGAACAAGCCCACGCACGAAAGATGGAAGTGCATGTTTGGCTCAACCCCTATCGCGTCAACCTCGCCAAGACCGACACCTCGATGATCAGTGCAGACCATATATGGCGCAAACATCCCGAGTGGTTTTGGGAGTACAATAAACAGTGGTATTTTGACCCGGGATTGGATGTGACGCGCGAATGGATTTGTACGATTGTACAGGATATCATCCAGCGTTACGACATCCAAGCCATTCATATGGACGACTATTTCTATCCCTACCCTGTAGGCGGAAAGGCCATCCCGGATGCGGCAACCTTTGCCAAATACCCGCGAGGGTTTGAAGATATCCGGGAATGGCGACGGAATAATGTCAATCTGGCCATTCAGGACATCAGTGCGACGATTCGCGAATGCAAAGATTCGGTGCAGTTTGGTATCTCGCCTTTCGGCGTTTGGCGCAATGCGAGTGTGGACTCAACAGGCTCTGCCACACAAGCCGGCATCACCAACTACGATGACCTTTATGCCGATATCCGGCTTTGGATTCGCGAAGGATGGATCGACTATGTGTTGCCCCAACTCTACTGGGAGATAGGCAAGAAAGCCGCGGACTATGAGGTGTTGGCGCATTGGTGGGCGAACGAGGTGCGAGGCACAAACTGCAAACTCTATATCGGCATGGCGCCCTACCGCTTGGAAGGCGCGAAGAAAGATAGTCCGTGGTCACAAGGCAATGAGATCTCCCGGCAGATGCAACTCAACCGCACCATCCCCGAAATCACTGGCGAGTGCTTCTACTCCACCCGACCCCTCCTCCGAAATCCAAGAGGTGTCTGCGACACAATAAAGGCCATTTATTCTGAAAAAGAAGACTATTTTTTGCCTTGGGAATAAAAAATGCACTTGTTTCTTGCAAAAGTGCATTTTTTTCTTGCATAATTCAAAAAAAAGCAGTAATTTTGCAGCGCAAAATGTGTGAAAGGAGACAAATTATGAGACCTTCAGTTATACCCAATACCGGTTACATGCCGAATTACGACCTCGGAATGAGTGCTTCTTATCCAACGATGAGTCTTGCCGAATTGGAGGAAAAAAGTATTTCCGTTGAAGAATCAGAGCAACGGATTTCTCAAATGATTCATGATTTCTATCATCCGAAAGCATGATCGTTCGTATAGACAAAAATGTACATGTACAGCAGTTTGCTCTATCACAATTAATTACATATCGTTGCTTGCCGACATTAAATAGCAAGGACAAGCATGAAGCCACCTATCCCCACCTGCTCCACACCTGTTTCCTACCTATCTTCCACCTATCCGCCACGAGTCTTCCACCTTGTTTCAATGGATGCTCAATGGATGCTGAAAGGGTGCTCAATAGATGCTCATTGGTTGCTTCATCTATTGACACCCTTTCCTTAGCCCTATACCATCTCTATGATTTGGGCATTTTTCTACTCTCTCAAAATTTTCTGCAAAGTTACAACTTTTTTTTGATATATGCAAATTCAACAATACAAAAATAATTATTTTTGACAAAAATAACGCACTTTCTTGCATATGTTATTTTTTTTTTGTAATTTTGCGCCCGATTTTGAAAACTGATAAATGAAAACCAATAAAATACACACAATGAAACAATTTCACCTTCTAACAACAATTGTTGCACTGGGTGCCCTAACGGTGAGCGTATTCGCTGACAATTCAGACAAGTTCGAGCCGCTGATTATATCATCGGGATTTAATAGGGATGTCGTTGCAGAGGATGTTGATTTAACAAAGGAAGACAACACTGCTGTTACGCAATTTGCTACATCTTATTATGTTAATCCGACTTCTATTCAATATACGTTTGCAACCAATTCTGCCATGCGCAAAATGTATCCCGACTTCCCCGAGCATAAAACGATCAAAGTCAGCAACGTCGACTACGAATTATTCAAAACAGCTTTCCCTGATGACGGGCATATTGTTTCTATGGCAACGAATCCCGCTCTTGACGGACTTCATTTTCAGTTAGCGCCCTATACATCCAATAATGCACTATGCCTTCGTAATATTAATAAAGCCGCTAAAGAAGGTTCATTGAAATTCAAATCTATCGGTGCATATAAGGTTCTGCACCTGATGGTTATCTCCGGAGGCTCTCCGAGCCAACAAGTATGGAAATATCTGCCAGAAGAG
>Ga0310694_10007579_pt1 | contig 10172 bp, 15 predicted proteins | sample 174DNAGHGhighgp2_FD_203884 | JGI IMG/M metagenome (GOLD analysis project Ga0310694, IMG submission 203884) | Sheep rumen microbial communities from Palmerston North, Manawatu-Wanganui, New Zealand - 1742 DNA GHGhigh gp2 (v2) (version 2) | ecosystem: Host-associated > Mammals > Digestive system... | reverse complement strand
AAGAAGCACATGGATCTGTCGTATATCGTGGAAGCTTATAAAGTCTTTCAGCGGCAGGGGCTGGGGGATAGTTTCTTTGTCAAGGGGCATGTCAGCAACTTGGGAGAGGTGGAATATTTTGATCTTTTTATGGGGCAATCCTATGTCCGCGAGGCCATCCGCGCCGGTAAGAGCGCCCGGGAGATACGTTCCATGTGGCGCCACGATGTAGAATCATTTATCGAAAAAAGCAAACCCTATCTTCTATATGAGCGAAGGGAGAGCTGATGCCTGCTTTGAGAATAACTCATCGTATGTTTATCAGACGGATGCTACACTGTTCCCTGCGCCGGAAGAGCCGGTGGAAACAGAAAATTTACCGGCTCGGCGGAAACTATATAAAATTCATGCTCAGCGCGAAAAAATTTGATACGCTGTGAAGGGATTTTCTTATTTCGCGGCGAATCTGGAAATAAACCCATGGTTGGCGCTATGCCGTTTTGTGCACCGAAAAGTAAAGGAGGTCCGGGATAATGTCAGCAAGTAATGCTTTGCTTATCCCTGCGTCCTCCTTTGTCCATTCGGGGGGGGACAGACATGCTGCTGTAATATATACGGTGGAGGTCTGCCCTTTTGAAAAATTCCATATGCAAACAACCAGCCTTCGTAGCCAGGGGTGCTAGTTCAGTCAGCACCCCTGAGCCGCGAGGGCTTTTTGCTGGCAACAATGTATGAGGAGCATCTGTTTTAGTGGCTTTTATGAAGTCCTTAGGGGTTAAATCGGCAGTACAGGATAGCAGCGGCAATGCCGGAAACAGCGTGGCCGCTTACTGTGGGAGAGTGGGAATTGATTGCGAAATTTTCGTTCCTGAAGGAACATCTGATAAGAAGATTCGCATGATTGAAGCACACGGAGCGAAAGTTACAATCGTTCCCGGAAGTCGTGATCATTGCGCAGATGTTTGCAGAGACAAAGCAGAAAAAGAAGGAATTTATTACGCTAATCATGTATATAATCCCTTTTTCTATGAAGGTACGAAGACGTACATTTATGAAACTTTTGAGCAACTGGGACGAATCCCCGAACATATTTTTGTACCCTTGGGAAATGGAACACTGTTTATCGGCATTATGAAGGGATTGGAGGAACTGTTGCAGAGTGAAGTTATCGACCATATGCCGCAGGTAATTGTTGTGCAAAGCGAACGCTGTCAGCCGTTTGTGAAGGCTATGGCGACCATGCAAACAGATATAGCCTGTGAGCCTGTAGAGCCGACATTGGCAGAAGGCATTGCCATTGGCCTGCTTATGCGCAGTGCTGAAATCTTATCCTATATCTACAAACACAATGTAAAGTCCGTGACAATTCCCGAGGATAAGATATTGTCTGCCAAAGAAAAAATTGCTCATCAGGGAATTTACTGCGAACACACAACAGCGGCGGCTATGAGCATTACTGTGAGCAGTATACCCAGCCGGAAGAAGCATTGATTTCTATGTGCGGTGCTGGCTTGAAGTCAGATCATGGATAACCACTTAAAAAAGCAATCGAAATTTCTCTAAAGCGGGATTTCGATTGCTTTTTTCGCCAGATGAAGTATATCGGGATGGCGCTATATTTTTTCGGAAAATGCAAGATATTGTCGGTATCAGTTTATTGCTCTACGACAGCATCCGCTGCTGTGTATTCCTCCAAGGAATTTTCCCTGGTTTGAATGCAGACGTAGCTGATACCCTCATCCGCAGCAGCAAAGAACTGACGGCGTGCCGCAGGGGAGATTCGCAGCCAGTCTCCGGCTGCCAGCTCCGTTGTTTCACCATCAATTACGGCTTTGCCGCGTCCGGCAGTGATGAAGTAAATTTCTTCGTTTTTCTTGTGATAATGTACGAAAGGTACACTGGCACCTGCCGGGAGATGATTTACACTGACTTCCGCTCCCGTCAGATGCAGCTTGTCATGCAGCTCCGTCCTTGCCTCGTTGCTCACGCTGACCTTGTCAAAATTTTTCATGCCTTAGCCCTCCAGTAAATTATTATAGATGTAACATGCTTGATTACAATGAAAAGAATAACACAGCCGTGATGTAATGTCAATAGGTACAACTAAATTTATTTTATTCCCAGCACTTTACGATACACTTCCGCATCCTCAGCCTTGAACACGTCGAACACCACCGTCAGCGCAGAATCGTGCTGCGTCAGCCAGTCCGATACGGTCTGGACGGCGATCTGGGCTGCCTGCTCTCCGGGAAAGTGAAATTCTCCCGTGGAGATGCAGCAGAAGGCAAGGCTTTGTAGCTGATGTTTAGCCGCAAGTTCCAGGCAGGAGCGGTAACAATCGGACAAAAGTGCCGCCTCTTTTGCGGTGGGATTCCTTCCGGCGGAGATGATAGGGCCTACGGTGTGAAGAACGTAACGGCTGGGGAGGTTGAAGGCCGGAGTGATTTTGGCTCTGCCGGTGGGCTGCGCATGTCCTTGCTCCTTCATCAGACGGTCGCAAGCATTCCGAAGCTGCACTCCCGCCGCCGAATGAATCGCATTGTCGATACAGCCATGGCAGGGCACGAAACAGCCCAGGAGCGCACTGTTGGCAGCGTTGACAATGCCGTCTGCCGCCAGGCGGGTGATGTCGCCCTGCCATAGAATCATTCGTTTGGCAGGCATCCCCTGGGGCAGGGCATTGCCCTGGGAAACATCTGCAACTGTGGGGAGTGAGGAGAGCCGGACAATCCCTTTTTCCGTCGCTTCCTCTTGCAGCAGAATGTCCTGCTCCCGCAGGAATTCCCGCGCAATCTCTCCGGCTGGCCGCACATTCATCAATGAGCGCAGCAGGCGCCGCTGGCCATTGACATTTTTCGGGAATCCAGCAGCATCTTCCCGATAATGAGGCATTTCGTTTAGCAGAATCTCATTGAGAAAAAGCAGCCGCTTGAGGCGTGTCATATTGCTCCCTCCCTGTCAGTTTTTATGCCCTGCCAAAAGGGCAAGGGCTTCACGTATATCTCCCTTGATGCAGATACTTCGTGACTTGATTTCCTCCGGCAGGGTGGTTTCCTCCTGATTGATGGCGGCATAGGTTGCGGCAGGATTCTCCGCTGTCATGCGCCAGAAAGGGAACTTGATAATGCCTGGGGTATTCATTCCCACGCCTAACTCCAAATAAAGAATATGGTCATCCTTGTGCTGCTGCAGGAACCTCTGGTAACGCTCGGAGGCTTTTCGCCAGCCCTCATCCTCCACAAAGGTATCATCGCAGCGCAGGTTCATTTCCATTGCTCCGCCGCAAACGGGACACTTTGGCACGAGTTCCGTGGGGATGCGCATATCCCGCTCTGCCGCCCTCATGCGCCGCACGGCTTCCTCATTGTCGTATGTCTTTCCATGGCAGGGCGTCTTGCATTGCCACAGGCCATAGTCGCCCTGGGTGTAGAAAAGCCGTTCCTTGGCAAAACCGTTGTTTTGGAAAAGATGATCCACATTGGTGGTGAGGACAAAGTGTTCCTTTTCCCTGGCGACGCGAAGCAAGTCCTCATGTACCGCGCTTTTCGGCTGGTCATAACGATTGCAATAGATATTGCGGCTCCAGAAGGCCCACTTTTCCTCCTCGGTGTGGTAGGGGAAGAAACCACCTGAATACATATCGTGGAAATGATATTTCCGCTCAAAATCGGCAAAGTGTTTTTGAAAGCGCTCCCCTGCATAAGTATAGCCTGCCGCTGCACTTAGTCCGGCTCCGGCTCCAATCAGGACGGCATCCGCATTTTCGATGGCTTTCCCTAGCCGCAAAAGTTCCTCTGATGCTTTCATAACAGCCTCCATTGACAAAATACCGTAGGTGTAATAATATATATTACAACGAATTATATGCCATGCTAGATGTAATGTCAATAGGTACATCGAAAATAGGAGGGATGACCCATGCAATTTTCGGTTCGGCTTCCCGTGGCTACCCATGTCCTGTTGTGCATTGGGAGGTTCCAAGGGGAGTACAAGACCACCTCCACTTTCCTGGCCGGTAGCGTCAACGTCCATCCGGTTATCATAAGAAAAGTGCTTGGACAGTTGCGAACGGCGGGATTAGTGGAAGTCGCAGCGGGAGTAGGGGGAGCGAAGCTGACAAGAAGCCCGAAGGACATCACTTTGCTGGATGTCTTTCGGGCCGTGGAAGAAGATGAAGATTTATTTCACTTCCAGGAAAATCCGAATCCTGATTGTCCCGTAGGCAGGAACATCCATCGCGTGCTTGGAACGAGGCTGGAAAGGATAAAACAGCACATGAGGGAGGATTTGGCGAGGATAACCCTGGAGGAATTATTAGATGCGGTCGACGAGGAGCCGATGTAGCCATTTCTCCGCCGGGGAATGGCCCTATGGCAGTGGCAGGATTTCTCCGTCCCACGGCGAACTACTTCTACACGCCCGCCTGTGCCGTGAAACTTATCGCCGGGATGATTGAGCCGTATAGTGGCGTTGTATACGACAAAATCATAGCCGGATTGATACAAGCATATGGAGAGCGAAACACCTCGAAACTCTATGAAAGAAGCGGCTTCGAGGTGCTTTGATATTATTGGTTATGACTTGATGTATGATGGGGGAAAATTAGTATGTTACAGATTCTCCGTCTAGCGGCATATCGTAATTGGCTATGCAGCGCTTTGCCAGATAACCTTTCATGGTGTGGCGAGTTATGGATGCATGAGCCACATTGTCAAAATGAGTCAGATAAAGCCTGGCAGATGGCAGAGTCTTAGCAACGCAATGCACATCCTCATCATTCATGATAAGGCGGCCGTTCTCTGTGGTTTCTGCTGCACAGCAGTTAAGCGCGACAATATCTGGATTGTATTTTTGTAGCGTTTGCTGTATAGCAGGATACCATACGGTATCCCCGGCCAGATAGAAGGTCTTTTCCCGTGGAGACTCAAACATAACCCCCATGGCCTCTCCGCAGGGTGCAACTGTACCGTGACGCGCAGGCATGGCAGCAATCTTCAGGCTGTCCAGTTCTATGCCTTGTGGGCTCAGGACGATGACATCAGTAAAGCCTGATTTGCGGAAAACAGCAGCATCTTTTTCATCCTGACAAATAACAGGCACATTTTTGTCCAGGGGTGCGCCTATCGTACCGTTCGGGGCAATATCAATATGATCCGGATGGATATGGGTGACGAGGTAATAATCTACGCCTGCCAGAATGTCTTCTACAGGCATCGGCAGGTTGTAGAAGGGCATGGGCAAATGTTCCTTCATGGAGTCAGGGACGTGGTAGGGCATACCGGGAATGTCTACGAAGGAAAACTGATGCCTTGGGGCAAGCCAGGGATCAATGAGAAATACCTTTCCTGCATATTCAAGGCGATTGGTGGCATTGCGAATTTGCGTGAGTTTCATAGATAAATCATCCTTCTGTAAATTAATGAGCAAATCTTTTTTCTGAGTCCAGTATAACCCTGTTGCCTTATGGCAGCAAGAAAACAGATGGTCACTTGCCGCAACTAAATGGTTGCTATATAACGAGGAAGAAAATGTCCCCAGGCTGGAGGATTTTGCCTACGGCAAAATTTGAACAATGGCGTTATAATACAAGCAAACATTCTGGAGGGGTGGGGCATGAATCAAAAACAAATGGAATATTTCATGGAAGTTTATCGCATTGGCAATATTCAGGGAGCTGCTGACAACCTCTATGTTTCCCGGCAGGGTGTAAGCAAGATGCTCAGAGGCTTGGAGGAGGAACTAGGGCATCTATTGTTTGAGCGCAGTCCTCACGGACTCATACCTACTGACTACGCAAATGCGCTTCTTCCCCATGTAGGAAAGCTTTTGGATGAGTACCGCTCCATCGAGAGTATGAACACACTGGCCGCACAATCGAGACATGTGGTCACTGTTTACGCCTTAGACCATGTTTTTTCCTATCTCGGAGCGAATTTCTTCGCTGATTTTCACAAAATATATCCCCACACCGTCCTAAGCACTGTTGACACTACTGATGATGCGGCTTTGGAAGGGCTGCAAACAGGCAGGTGCAACTTTGCCATTGTCACGGCTCCTATAGATGGCGCTCAGTTTCAGTGGGCAAAGCTGTTTTTTTCAAAATATTGTGCCCGGTTGCATAAATATCATCCTTTGGCTTCGGCAGAGCGCTTGAGGTATGAGGATCTTGATGGTCAGACTATTGTCAGTAAGGGGCGCGGTTATCGTTGTTTTCGGCATAATATTGACAAATACATACTGTTGCAAGGCTTTCATGTAGACATTATAGCGGAAACGGCAGACGAAAATCTCATTTATGAACTGATGAGCCGCTATAAGGCAATAAATATTGGTTATGATTATGCTGCAAATATAAATCCTCATCCTGATATCGTCATGAAAGAGCTGGGAACAGCAGATGATATTGGGCAGGATGTCTGCCTGGTGTGGGATAAAACAATCACCATGACAAATGCCAGCAAGAAATTTATGGAGTTCATGTTAAGCTGGCTACCCGCAAACGGAATAGGAATTTCTAAGAAAAAACGGGAGTTTTAGATTGAAGGTACTGAAATTTTACGGTGCGCAGGTATTGGATATACAGTTATCTCTCCATGGGAGACAGACAAGGTACTAATGGACTTGAAGATGAAGTGAGGCGTGGACAACATGTTAAGAGACGTAATGAAGGATTTGTTATTTCTTGGGCAAAAGGCTGAACCGGCTGCCAAGGAGGACATTGCCATAGCAGAAGACCTGCTGGACACGCTTCGTTTTCATAGGGAACACTGCGTAGGGATGGCGGCAAATATGATAGGCGAACGGAAGGCTATCATAGCCATAGCCGAGGGGAACAGGTTCACAGCGATGTTGAACCCGGAAGTGGTGAAGAAGTCCCCAAGGACATACAAAACCTTAGAGGGCTGCCTGTCCATACCCGGTGAGCGTGAAGTGGAACGCCATGACTGGATTGAAGTCAAATACAGGGACATGGGCTGGCATAAGGAAAAGCGTAAGTTTACAGGCTTTGAGGCAGAAATTGTCCAGCATGAATTAGACCATCTGGAAGGGAAGCTTGTCTGATGCGTATTCCCGAAGGGCTGCTGGCAAGCATCACCTTAAAGGCCCACGGAAACGCTCGGAGGATGATAATTTGCAGTATAAGGACAAGCTGGAACAGTTGCCCAGCAAACGGTATGCAACCATCATGAAAATAATTAAAACCAGTCAAAGGGGAACGCCGTTTGATTGTATCATTTTCATGATGGTAACTTTATAATTTCATGGCAAAAGGTTATTGGAGGTTTAAAGGGGCAGAGCTCCTGGGGAGGGCATAATGAGCAGATTGAAAGATCTTAGAAAAGTAGTTGGCAGCATGTTGCGTAACAGCATAACGGACGCAGAAAAGCTGGAAAGTGCTTATGCACATCTCTATGGTGTTTCTCTCGCGGCTACGTTGATAGCAGAAAAGCGTGGTGAGAATTCGGAGCTGGCCAGCATGTCAGCCATGTTGCATGACATAGCAGCCTATGTTAGTGGCTCCTATGATGACCATGCCCATAGAGGAGCAGATATGGCGAGGGCGGTCCTGTTGGAAAATGGCTTGGCCACTCCGGCGGAAATTGACATAATATGCTCTGCTGTATACCACCATGATGATAAATTGGTGAAGGATGAGCCTTTGGCTGAGGTGTTGAAGGATGCAGATGTCATGCATCACGTTTTCAACGATTTGGCCAAGCCCGTCAAGGACAAGGAACTGGCACGCTATCGGGCACTTAGACAGGAATTTTTTTGCATGCCAGATGCCAAATGAAAGGTTTCCCTTTCTGATATAACGAGGCAGCCCTGAGTATGGGCAAGATGAATGGAGGCGCAGTGATGCAGCATGAATGCAAGATAACGGTCTTAGAGAAAAAGGTCTTTGCAGACTATCAGGAAAAATACCTGGCTGACCCGAAGTCAGGGCCATGTCCGTTTTTCAATGTGGGCGATACCTTCATATTGAAGAGAACTCCGGAACAGGATGATTTTTACAATATGATGAACGGCAAATTCTGCGGTGAGGCATGGGATGCCATAAGCAGGTATGTTTATGCGGCCCTGCAGGGCGGTTCTATCATGCATAAATGGACTAATGATGACCGTATGATGATTGCTTGCTGCAATGATGGCACACGGCCTGTCATTTTCAAGATTGAACGAATTGATATTCCTGAAACAGAAGATGAGCGCCAATGGCTGGAAAAGCAGAACTTTAAAAATACGGTTAATGATGCTTATACCGGCTAGTGTAAGACCTCGTTCATCTTTAGATGAACGAGGTCTTACACTAGGAGTTATTTCCTATGGCTGGCAGAGCCTGCCGCCCAATTTTTGACCGTGGCCGTAGTGGTGACAGGATGTTTCCTGTGGTGGAAACGGAGGTCGAATTTTCCAAAGGAAAGCTGAAATTTGAGGAGGAATACTTCCCATGAAAAAATATCCCCTGTTCCCGTCTCAGTTGGGTGTGTTCCTGGAGTGCCTGACCTATCCCGATACCACTCAGTATAATTTGCCGTATCATGTCAAAATAGATTTATGCGAAGATGCGGACGCTCTCGTGGACGCATGGAAACGGTTGATTTGTGCTACGCCCACCCTCCGCATCCGTTTCGAGATGGACGGGGAAGGCAATCCCCGGCAGTGGCCGGAGGAAGATATGCCCATTGATATCCCTGTGAAGGACATGAGGGAGGCAGAGGCGGCAGATTACGTACAAGGTGGATTCGTGCGCCCCTTTGACCTTCTCAGCGGCGAGCCCCTGTTTCGCATCGAGATAATCAAGACAGAAACGCAGATTAACCTGCTGATGGATTTTCATCATCTCTTGGTGAAGGGATGAGGCTCTCCTGGAGAAAGGGCGTTCAGAGATTTTTGCTCTGAACGCCCTTTGCATTATTTTGCCCCTTCCATTCGGACGCGTTTTCCGCAGAAGGCAATGTCGTAACGCCAGATTTCCTTTACCTCCTGACGGGAAAGTTCTGCGCCGTAGGCTTTCTCCTCTATCTGCCCTAGGGCTTCCTTGGCTTTTGGCTCCAGTTCCTCCTCGGACTTTGCCGCCTTTAGCTCCAGGATCACACCCGGGGCATTTTCTTTCAATGGGAAGAAGGCGATATCGAAACGCCCATACCCCGCTTCCCGGTTGGACTCCACCCGGTAGGAGCCGCTCATGAGCACGGAGAGGCCGAGGAGCAGCTCAATTCTCCGGGTGTCGGGCGGCATCGTGATAGCTCACAAAATCCCGCAGAATATCCGACAAATTCTCCGAAAATCCCGCCACATCCCCTTCCGTCATGGAATTCAGCATATCCCGAAGCAAGATTTCTCCTTGGCTGGGAACGATATTGCCAAGGATTTCCCTGCGGTAGGCCGTTCGAACCTCTACATTGGGAATCTGGAGCCTTGCCCATTCCGTGTACTCCGCATCCTTCCATCGCTTCACAGGTTTCAAATACCCCGTGGTCATGAGCAGCATAAAGAGGGCATCCCGGTTTTTCCTGATGTCTGCAAAGATGAAGTTCTCCATGACGGGAACCTCTACCGGCTTCCCTTGGAGCAGTCCTTCCAGTTCCCTTTGCCTGCGGCTGTCTACCCGATCCAGTAGATCCCGGAGAATGGCATTGCCGGAAGTATTGAGCCAATAGGGTTGGAAGGTGCACCCATGATCCACGAACTGGATGACCGACCAGGGATTGTAGATTTCCGTCCCCCCGAAGAGATAGCCGTCGTACCACTGCTTGAGCTCCGGGAGGCGATCCCCCACCCCGCAATCGGTCATGAAATTCGCCGCTTCCTCCTGGGTGAAGCCGAAGATGTCGCTGTACCGTTCCGTCAATACCGAGCAGACATTGAGATTGTTAAGCCCCGAGAAAATGCTCTCCTTGGAAATCCGCGTCACTCCCGTGAGCACGGCAAACCCTAAGAAGGAATTCGTCTTGAGGACAGATCCCAAAAATCCTCGCATGAAGTCAATGCACTCCCCGTAATAGCCATTTTCCCACGCAGCAAGGATCGGAGCGTCGTACTCGTCCAGCAGCAGGACGGGGGAAGTTCCGTAGTGCAGTGCCAGCATACGGCAGAGATTCGACAAGGCAGCCTCCATCTCCGATCGGCTGCCGCGCCTTTCCCAGATGGAGCGGAACATGGCTCGCTCTATGTCCGTCAGCGCAGGG
>Ga0310694_10007578_pt1 | contig 10173 bp, 6 predicted proteins | sample 174DNAGHGhighgp2_FD_203884 | JGI IMG/M metagenome (GOLD analysis project Ga0310694, IMG submission 203884) | Sheep rumen microbial communities from Palmerston North, Manawatu-Wanganui, New Zealand - 1742 DNA GHGhigh gp2 (v2) (version 2) | ecosystem: Host-associated > Mammals > Digestive system >... | reverse complement strand
CCTGTCGTAATAACGTAATAACGAAATCACGTAATAACGCTTAAAATGAATAGAATTATGAAGAACGTAGTTAATCGCGCCCTTGTGGCAGAGAAAAAGACATATAATTGCCCCGCAACGGAGGTTATAACTCTTAGTGTAGCGTACAGCTTGTGTCAAGCCGTTTCGCAAACCATCACTCCGGGTACCGGTTCCGCTATCCCGGACGACGGACGTTAACCCCTCGCGCATAGGCGCAGGTACATTATGAAAATACGCGTACATAGGTGCGCGTATTTTCTATTTAATGTTGCATATCGCACTACGTTTGCGCAAAATGTATCGTTTGAGAACGATTTATTGACAAAAATTTGCATATGTCCTCCTTTTTTTGTACCTTTGCGCGCTTTTCCGTATGAAAATGTAACAAATGTTTTAATCTGATTCAGTAAGATATGAGAAAACTATTTACTCTTTTTGTTGGGGCATTCGCCCTCTGTTTGCCCGCTTCCATGCTTCGCGCAGATGAGTTAGGTCCGTTGTACGACGGTACGAACCAGTACGGATCTTCTATCCCCGTTGAGGGAAATCAGATCGACCGATACCAGCGCGTGCAGGTTCTTTATCCCAAGGCTGACCTCGCTGCTTTGGCAGGAAAGAACATCACCAAGATGACGTTCTATGTGACCAACAAGGCTTCCAAGGCTTGGAATGCACCGATCCGGATTCGTCTTGCCGAAACGGCGGATGCTTATTTTGAAACTTCTACCTACAAAGATGCAACATGGACCGTTGTGTACGAAGGTACGAATCTTACCGCGACAGGCGACGTGATGGAGGTCACTTTCTCTACGCCTTTCGAATATAGCGGAAACAATAACCTGCTCTTTGAGTTGCTCGTTACTGCTAAGACCGGAGCCTATGCCAGCGCGAAATTTGCAGCTAAGGGGGGGTACGACTATAATTATAGCGTCTATAAATATTCTACCTCCGGTTCTTCTCCGCTGGAGATCACTTCCGGTACGGGGAAACCGGTTCTTCCCAAAACCCTCTTTACCTATGAGGACGCGGTCGCTCCGGCGTGCGATAAGATCACTTCATTGGAGGCATCGAATATCACGGCTACCAGCGCTACTCTCACATGGGAGAGCGAGGCTCCTAAATTCGTTGTCGTTTGTGTACGCAAGGGTGTAGAGCCCGCTTGGGAGGATAACAGCCTGGCCGCTAAGAGCCTGACTATTGATACCCTCAAGTCGAATACGGAGTATGATTTCTATATTCGTTCGTTCTGCGGCGAAGAGGCATATGGTGCCGTTAAGAAAATCTCTTTCACCACTGAACTCTCATGCTATGCGCCGACGATGTTGAGCGTTGCTGAAGAGCAGATTACTGCTGAGAGTGCTGTTATCACATGGCACGCATCCGGTAAGGGCGAGACCCAATATCAATATACCTATGCCCTCTATGGTGCAGAGCCGAATTGGGAAGGTGCTCCGACGACTTCCGAACTGAGCGCTACGCTTACCGGCCTCAATGCCGCTTCGATGTACCAGGTGTGGGTACGTTCGTACTGCTCCGCAGACGACCAGAGCGATGCCGTCACCGAGTATTTCGCTACCAAGTGCGGCGCTGTTGCTCTGCCGTTCAATGAGGACTTCAGCAACGATATCGACTGCTGGACAACGAAGAACCTTGCCGGCTACTCCGGAGTAAACACCAAAGGTGAGTTTGCTTTCGCATGGGCTGCAACTCCTCCGTACCAGACCATCATTACGCCTGAAATCATCGCTTCGGAGAAAGAGGTAAGCGTGACTTTCCAATACAAAGCACATTCTACCCAATATACCGAATCGTTCAAAGTGGGCTATTCGACTACCACGAATGATCTGGAAACAGCCTTCACCTGGAGCGACTCCGTGAAAACGGCTCTCACTACGTATGAGACCTATTCCGCGATTCTCCCTGCCGGCGTGAAGTACATCGCTATCCAATGCTGGTCCGATAACCGGTTCTATCTCTATATCGATGATTTCAGCGTAGCTGAATATGAGGCACCGAAGTGTCCGGCTCCTACGGCGCTGGAAGTAAGCAATATCGCGGCCAAGAGTGCCACACTCGCGTGGACATCGGAGGCAACCGCTTGGAACTACCAACTCTCTGCCGACGGCGAGAATTGGGACGAGCCTCAAGCTGCGGCTACCAATCCGTTCGAACTCACCGGTCTTAAGGCCAACACCCTCTATTATGTCCGCGTGCAGAATAATTGCGGTGAGAATGGCGTAAGCGAATGGACCGATGCGATCTCCTTCACTACCGAATGCGGTGCTTTGTCGCTGCCGTATAGCGAAGATTTCGAGAGCACCGATGCGAACGAGTTGCCGTCCTGCTGGGCACGCGTTTCTACCGACGGTTTCCCTGCAGTCTTTGCCGATTCTTATTATGACTCCCGTGCATACGCAGGTTCCAAGAGTCTTAAGTTCTACGGCTATGAGGTCAACCAGATCGCTGTGCTGCCCGAACTCGAGGATGCACTCAGTACGGCTGCTGTCACCTTCTGGTATACCGCTTCCGATGACGCTGAGTCGCCTGTTCCCGCTGTCGGTTACATTACCGATCTCTCTGACGCTGCGTCCTTCGTAGCGGTCAAGACCCTCGCTGCGGCTAGCGAGTACACCCAGGCACAAGTGACCTTCGATGCCGCTCCTGTCGGTGCACGCATCGCGATCCGTTATCAGGGCGGTACTTGGTTTGGCTCGCTTTTTGTAGATAACCTGGAGATCATAGACGCTTCGGAACTGCCGACCGCTATCGACAACACCGCCGTAACGAACAAGGCTGCAAAACGCCTGATCAACGGACAAGTGACCATCGAGCATAACGGCGTTCGCTATAACGTACTTGGCACTGAATTGAAATAAAAGCAACAATAAATATCTACATTCAATGAAAAAGTTCTTTTTATTTGTCACAGCAGCATTGTTCTGCGCGAATGTGAGTGCCGATCAGGCAGTCACAATTAACTACAGCGGAAATGCCACACAAGGCCACTTCCCTGTGTATGGCGATAATATTGACTCTGAGGGGCAAACGGTGCAAGCCATCTACTTGGCTGACCAACTCAAAGCCATCTCGGTAGGCAGTGAGATCAAGGCATTGACTTTCTATTCCGCCAAACAAAATCAATCTTGGGGCAAGGCGGAGTTCAAAGTATCGCTCGCCAAGACGGATTATTCCTATTTCAAGAATGAAAAAGGAGCATGGGCAACCGCTTCGGAAGGAAGCACGCTTACCACCGTGTATGACGGTCTTCTGGCTGTAGCTGATGGCGAACTGACGGTTAATTTCGACGCCCCGTATGCTTACGAGGGCGGTAACCTCCTTATTCAGGTGGAGCTGTCGCGGAAAGGTACCTATTCTTCTTCCTCTGCGTCTTCGTTCTATTCCGCAAGTTCGGATTACCTGATCAAGTACGCTTATAGCGGCTCTTCCCGTGAACAAAAACAACCGAAAGTTACGCTGCTCATAGCAGAAGGCGGAGATGATCCCGTCAGCCAGGACTGCCATGCACCTACCGCGGTTACATTAGAATCTGTAACGGAGTCTACCGCTACTTTCTCCTGGTCCGGCGAAGCGTCGCAGTATCAGTACTGCGTAGCGTTCGAAGGCGGTCAGCCCGATTGGACCAATGCCCAACTGACGGATCAAAAAACCGTTACGCTCTCCGGTCTCTATGATGAGCAGAAATATTATTTCTACGTGCGCTCCTATTGCTCCGAAACAGCAGTTAGCGAGACCGTCAAAGTGACTTTCAAAACCGCTTGTGCACGTCTGAACGTGCCTTGGATTGAGACCTTCACGCGCGATGCTGCCGGTAGTTCAACCATCGGTGATGTAGCCCCTGAATGTTGGACCATTTCCTCCGCTAATCCTGCCGTAACGATCGTTGCAGTCAAAGAAGATGACGGTACCGGTGAGATGATACCTACCGGAGAACAATTCCTCCAGGCACGCGGAGGTGCTGCCTCTTCCGTTCAGGTATTTGCGCTTCCTCTCTTCAATGCGAAACTGGACACCTGCGAACTCGCGTTTGACTACTGGACCAACGTGGTTAACGCGGAATACGGATCGCTGGAAATCGGCTATATGACCAACCCCGCAGACGCTTCTACTTTCGTTTCCATGCAGACGTTTGAGCAGACCACTACCACCAAACATGTGGTATTCGCTTTGGATGAACTGCCTGCAGGTATACAGAGCGTCGCTTTCCGCTATGCCGGAGGTGCCAGCAATTTCGGCCGCGTATCGATGGATAACTTCATAATGGCCGGTATCGGTAAGTCCGCTGACGTGGATCCTGCTGATGAAGACGTTCCTGATGCCGGTATCTATGCCCTCTCTTATTGCGAGGCTTCGTTCACATGGTCTGCAAGCAACTCTTCTGCTTTTGCAATCGGTCTGTTCAATACTTCAAGCCAAGCTTTGGTGGCCGGTATCTCCGCTACTACCGAAGAGTGCACCCGTTTTGCAGACGCAGACGGTGCAACTGTATCCGCTGAGAGCATACATTATTGCTCCACCAAATGGATCCTCAATGTAGAGGAGTCCGGTATGCAGAAAGGGGATGCTTGGGCAACCAGCGTCAAGAATATCGGTACCGCTGCCTCGCCTGTCCTGGGTCTGAACACCGGAGCATACCAAGTGCAGATCTATGATTTGGTACAAGGAGAAAGCGGCTATTCAAAAGGTGATCTGCTGGCTACTATTCCGTTCACACTGGTATCCAAAGAGGTGGCCAATCTGCAGGCTGTAGTGGCTGAAGATCATCAGACCGCTACGCTCACATGGGAGGCACCTGAGTTCGCATCCGGCGAGCGCCTTTACGTACGCGTATGGGCCGGCGAGACCGTTGCTTACGATAATTTTGAAACGAGTGATCGCCCGGCAAGTCCGCTCACCGTCAATGTGGCAGAAGGTAAGTCCTATACCGCGATCGTACAGGTAATCGATAGACATCAAAACCCGGTGGGTGAAGAAGTGTCCGTTGGTTTCACCGTAGGTGTGAACCAGTTCGAACCCCGGAACCCGACCGCAGTCGTAGAAGGCGGCGATAACGTTACTTTCTCTTGGACCGCAGACGTACAGGCCGATGCCTACGTCATCACGCTCTACCTCAACGGTGAGTTCTACACGACTCTCAATGTGCATGGCACTTCGAAAACCACCACCACACCGGCTGACGGTACATGGTCATGGACCGTACAGGCCTTTAACATCGGTGAGAATGATAACTATTTCGAGGCATCCAATCCGATTGCCGGAAATGACTTCGTCACCAAGAGTGCTGAGGTACCGGAAGATGCTATCGAACTCAATGTGATCGGTCTTAACGCGTACTATATTGAGCCTAATACCAAGTGGTATCAGGAAGGTAAGAACGGATGGATCTTGCAGTTCGGCCTCGATAATGCGGGCTATCAATTCGCTTGGTTCTTGGTGTACACCAATAATACATACGCCCTCTCGGGCAACTACAACCTGACGCGTCAGAACCTGGATAGCGAGAGCGATCTGATTTATCTCACCGATGGTACTATTCAGGGTACTGACTCTGAGGTGCGCCTCCGGTTCGACGGCTATGATGAGGTGGAGATTACGGATTCCTATTCCGTAACGCAAGCATTCTACTCGGGTTCGTTCCGCCTTGTAGATGAGAATGGCAAGACGTATATCGGTCGCTTCATGGAGCTCATGTGCAGTTCGGGTGACTACACCAACTACGCAGCCGGCAATCCGTCCAACCATATTACCCTCTATGACGAGGATCCGAGCTATTTTGATCCGACCGAGGGCATCGAGGAAATCGTTGCCGGTAGCCAGAACGGCAAGAAAGTGCTCCATAACAACCAACTCCTTATCATCCGTGACGGCAAGGCCTACAACGTCCTCGGAACACTCGTTAAATAATCAGCCAAGACGGCTGATACAAAAAAAGGACTCCCGCTTGGGAGCCCTTTTCTTTTTCTACCGCAGCTCAACTCTGCGAGTAACGGTCTCGCCATTGACCTTTGCGTAGAGGCGGTATGTACCGCGATCTAATTCAAACTCAACGAAATTGCCTCTCTCTTTCTGCAGCAGTTTGCCCTGCATCGAATAGAGTCGAGCTTCTTCCATTTGTGTGGATGTTACTACCAGTGTGTTCTCGCGGAAACGTACAGTGAAATTGTCTTTGTTGCGCGCGGCATCCGCGATGTTTACTCCAGCCAAAAGGCTGACAACGGTCAATACGACAAAACTAACCTTCATTCCAAATCTTTTCATAGTTAGTCCTTTCTTTTAAACAGTCTAATACCTGTTTTTCGTTCGCACCAATGCGTAGGTCTGCAACATTTTGCGCCTTGAGAGCAGGTGTCATCGAAAAACAGTGCAAAATTACTGCCTTTTTGTGAATTGTCCAAATAATTCCACAAAAAAGCGATAAATTTCTACAAAATGACCAATCGAGTTGACAAAATGTCACTTACTCGCACGTATGTATAAAGGGATTGAGATGGCAAGGAATACCAAATTAGGTAACCAAGCCGCAGAAAAACTGGACATTACGTTGTTCACCGCGAAAGTGGTGCTCACCGTAGAGAAAAGAATATACGCCGCCGTCAGTACGATACCTATACCGAGGTTCTTGCCCATGCCGCCGCGTACCTTGCGGCTCGACAGCGTTACGCCTAACAGCGTCATGATAAATGCACCGATCGGAGATGCCCAGCGCTTGTGATATTCCACCTCAAATGCCTTCACGTTTCCGCTGCCGCGCTGCCGCTGACGCTCCATATAATGCCGTAACTCCGGCGTCGTCATCTGCTGCGCCTGCTGCGCGGTGATAAAGAGTTCATCGGGGATAACAGGCAGCGTGATATCCTTGCGCTCACCGCGTACCAGCGTCTCATGCAGACCCGTGAACGTCCGCTCCGTATAGTTGTCCAAATGCCAGTATTCCAGCGAATCATAGTATATACGATCCGCCGTCGTACGCGAGATAACGCTGTTGCCGTCAAACCGGTCTATCGAACAGCGGTAACCGATTGCTGCACGGCGCTGGAAAGACTCGATATACAGCACCGTACCCGGTTCTACCTCCATCTGAATATGCCGCGCGTTATCCGTTGTGAAATGCTCTACGTACCTGTCCGTAAAACTGATCATCCGCTCGCTACTGCGAGGTATCACCCATCCACCCAGAATAATACTCAGCACAAATAGCAAACTCGCTGAGATCGCATACGGCACCATGAAACGGTGATAACTCATGCCCGCCGCATGAATAGCAATAATCTCCGAGTTACCCGCCATCTTACTCGTGAAATAGATCACCGAGATGAAGATGAATAGGGAACTGAACATATTCATGTAGTACGGAATGAAGGGGATGTAATAATCCAGGATGATCTCCCGCAGCGGCACCTGGTGCTCGAAGAAATCATCCATCTTCTCCGTCAGGTCAAATACGATGGCGATAGAAAGAATGAGCACGATCGAAAAGAAGAACGTGCCCAAGAATTTCTTAATAATATACCAGTCTAATCGCTTCAATCTACAATCTTCAATCTACAATCTCTTCATTAAATCCGGTAGAATAGCGGATTTCCATGAAGAGAAATCCCCTGCCAGTATATGTTCTCTCGCTTTGGTCACCAAATCCAGATAGAACGCCAGATTATGAATCGACAGTATCTCCAGACCCAACATCTCTTGCGCGTGTATTAAATGTCTTGCGTACGCGCGTGTGTACGCATGGTCCACGTAACTCGTGCCGTACGGATCCAACTCCGTGAAATCATCTTCCCATTTCTTATTGCGCAGGTTCATCACGCCCTGCCAGGTGAAGATCATGCCGTTTCTTCCGTTACGGGTAGGCATCACGCAGTCGAACATATCGACGCCGCGCTCGATCGCCTCCAGGATGTTCCACGGCGTCCCGACGCCCATCAGGTAACGGGGTTTGTCTTGGGGTAGGATATCGTTGCATACTTCGATCATGTCGTACATCACCTCCGTCGGTTCACCTACCGCCAACCCACCGATCGCGTACCCGTCGCGGTCGAGGTCCCGCAAACGCTTGCAGGCCTCTTGTCTCAACTCCGGATACGTGCATCCTTGCACGATCGGGAACAGGTGTTGCTTATAACCGTACAGGTCCTCCGTACCGTCGAAACGGGCGATACAGCGGTCTAACCAACGGTGCGTGCGGTCCATCGAGTCCTTCGCGTATTTCTTATCCGCCGTTCCCGGACAGCACTCATCGAACGCCATCATGATATCTGCACCTATCTCGCGTTCGATATCCATCACGCTCTCCGGCGTGAAGAGTAACTTACGGCCGTCGATATGACTGCTGAACCGTACGCCCTCTTCCGTCATCTTGCGGATATCGGTCAGACTGAATACCTGAAAACCACCGCTATCGGTCAGTATCGGCCGGTCCCATCCTTCGAATGCGTGCAAACCGCCTGCGCGGTGCAGTATCTCCGTACCCGGACGCAGGTAGAGGTGATAGGTATTGCCCAGAATGATCTGCGCCTTGATGTCATTCTCCAGTTCCTTGCGCTGCACGCCTTTCACCGTACCTACCGTACCGACAGGCATGAAAATAGGCGTAAGGATATCGCCATGATCGGTGTGTATCACACCGGCCCGGGCTCCTACGCCTTTCGCTTCGCTATGTAACTCGAAGAATGCCATCAAATCTTATTATTCACCGGAAAAACGATCGCCGGCTTAAAGCTCTTTGCTTCCTCCGGCTCCATCAGCGCATACGCCATGATGATCACCGTGTCCCCTACATGCACCAGGTGCGCAGCAGCTCCGTTCATGCAGATACATCCGCTGCCCCGCTTACCCGGTATCACATAGGTCTCCAATCGAGCACCATTGGTGTTATCCACCACCTGCACGCGCTCGCCGCTGTAGATATTCGCGGCTTCCATCAGCGCCTCGTCGATGGTGATGGAACCAATGTACTCCAGATTCGCTTCGGTCACCCGAACACGATGGATCTTCGATTTGAGGATATTCAATAGCATATTAGATCCAACGAACGTAGCAGAAGTCCATGCGGTGCGGCAGCAACTCATTTTGCGGATACATACGCAGACCGAACTTCATACCGCCGGCATAATCCAACTGATATACATTCTCGAAGAAGAGGTGACTGCCCTCTGCTTTCTTCAGCTGCAGCGGCTCTACTTCGTATAACTTGTCGTTGTTGTGGATCGAGGTACGGATGGCTACCAACTCTACGCCGATACCCTTGTCGTTCAAACCGTGGGTGTCCAGTTCTACCTGTATCTGAACCTTGTCGCCTACATTGAGGTTTCGCAGGTTTTCTGATTTGTAAACCACCTCTATCTCGTCCCAATGCTCTACTATGTTCTCTTTCCATGCGGCAATCTCCTTGGCGGTCTTGTAGTTGTCCGCCATGAGCAGTTTATGACGCTTGGCCAGTTTGAAATAGAACTTGTCGAAATAGTCATCGATCATGCGCTTCATGGTGAAACGCGGTGTGATCTTGGTAACGGAGTTCTTGATATACTGAATCCACTCGGGGCTGTAACCCTTGCTGTTCTTAGCGTAGTAGAGCGGGATGATCTCGTTCTCCAGCATCGTGTAGATAGTAGCAGCATCCAGCTGATCCTGGTGAGCCTGGTTCTCGTAGGTGCGTTTCTCGGTCAGTGCCCAGCCTGCGCCCTCTACGTAACCTTCGTACCACCATCCGTCTTTGACGGAGAAGTTGAGCACGCCGTTCATCTGGGCTTTCTCGCCCGATGTACCCGAAGCCTCCAACGGACGGGTAGGGGTGTTCAACCAGATATCCACACCCGATACCAGACGTTTAGCGAGGCGCATATCGTAGTTCTCCAGGAAGATGATCTTACCCAGGAACTGCGGCATACGGCTGATCTCGATGATACGTTTGATCAGACCCTGACCACCGCCATCTGCAGGGTGAGCCTTTCCGGTGAAGAGAAACTGAACCGGATAATTGGGGTTGTTTACCAACTTATCCAGACGCTCCAGATCGGTGAAGAGCAGGTGAGCACGTTTGTACGTAGCGAAACGGCGACCGAAACCGATGATCAGGTTGTTCGGGTTCATCTCGTTCAGCGCGCGGACGATACGAGCCGGATCACCCTGAGTCTT
>Ga0310694_10007577_pt1 | contig 10176 bp, 8 predicted proteins | sample 174DNAGHGhighgp2_FD_203884 | JGI IMG/M metagenome (GOLD analysis project Ga0310694, IMG submission 203884) | Sheep rumen microbial communities from Palmerston North, Manawatu-Wanganui, New Zealand - 1742 DNA GHGhigh gp2 (v2) (version 2) | ecosystem: Host-associated > Mammals > Digestive system >... | reverse complement strand
TTATCTTTTAGCTCAGAGTAAGTTAAGAGGAGGCAAAGTTACAAAAAAATGAGCGAAATGCAAAAGGAAAGTTCACTTTTCTTTTCATTTCCGAGTGCAAGGTAAGTTCGGCGAAGCCAAAGTTACCAAAAAAATGAGAAAAAGAGAAAATGAGCGAAAGAAAAATTTGGTTTTTTGTTTGATTTGCACTAATTTTGCAGGCAATTATGATCAAGTTACTGCATAATGCGCTGACCACATTTGGTCGATTCCTCATATTAATGGGGCGTACGTTCAGTATGCCCGAGCGCTTCCGCATGTTCTGGAAACAGTATGTGAAGGAGATGGCCCAGCTGGGTGTCAACTCCATAGGTATCGTGCTGTTGATATCGTTCTTCATAGGTGCAGTTATCTGTATACAGATGAAGCTGAACATCCAGAGCCCTTGGATGCCTCGATGGGTGAGTGGCTATACGACGCGTGAAATCATGCTGTTGGAGTTCTCTAGCAGTATTATGTGTTTGATATTGGCAGGTAAGGTTGGTTCGAACATCGCGTCAGAGATTGGTACGATGCGTGTGACACAGCAGATTGATGCCTTGGAGATTATGGGCGTGAACTCTGCTTGCTATCTAATCCTGCCTAAAATCCTAGGTATGCTGACCATCATGCCATTGCTGGTCATCTTCTCTTCGGCGATGGGTATCTTAGGCGCCTATGGTACGGCATATATCGGACATATCATCGTGCCTGACGACCTGACGTTAGGTCTTCAGCATGCTTTCCAACCCTGGTTCGTGTGGATGAGTATCATCAAGAGCCTCTTCTTTGCTTTTATTATCAGTGCGGTGCCCTCGTATTTCGGTTATACCGTCGAGGGCGGTAGTGTCAATGTGGGTAAGGCCTCAACGGATGCTGTGGTGTCTTCGAGTGTGCTCATTCTTTGTTCTGATGTATTCTTAACACAGTTGCTGTCATGATAGAAGTCAAGAATTTATATAAGAGCTTTGAAGACAAGGATGTGCTGAAGGATATCTGCACTGTCTTTGAAGATGGCAAGACCAATCTGATTATCGGACAGAGCGGAAGCGGAAAGACTGTGCTGATGAAGAATTTGGTGGGTCTGCTGGAGCCTACCAGTGGTCAGATACTGTATGACGGTCGTGACTTTGTGGGCATGTCGAAACAAGAGAAAGTGTACATGCGTCGCGAGATGGGCATGATATTCCAGTCGGCAGCACTTTTTGATTCGTTGACAGTGCTGGAGAATGTGATGTTTCCCCTTGACATGTTTTCAACGATGAACCTGCGTGAGCGTGAACGTCGTGCAATGGACTGTCTGGATCGCGTCAATTTGCTAGGTGCCGAACAGAAGTTCCCTGGTGAGATCAGTGGTGGTATGCAGAAGCGTGTAGCCATTGCCCGTGCCATTGCCCTGAATCCGAAATACCTGTTTTGTGACGAGCCCAATAGTGGTCTCGACCCCAAGACATCATTAGTGATTGACGACCTGTTGCACTCTATCACACAGGAGTTTAACATGACGACCATCATCAATACCCACGATATGAACTCAGTGATGGGAATTGGTGAGAATATCATCTTCATCTATGAAGGTCATAAGGAATGGCAAGGCGTGTCGGCTGAAATTATGGGCTCCACGAATAAACGGCTGACGGACTTTATCTTTGCCAGCGATTTGCTGAAAGAGATGAGGAGTGCGCTACGCGCTAGTGAAAAGTGAATAATGAAAAGTGAATGGTGAGATGGAGAATCAAAACGAGATACAACAGCAAGAACAGGAACGTCTGGTACTTCGAACAGAGCATTTGGTGAAGATCTATGGCAAGCGTACCGTGGTAAATGATGTGTCGTTCGACGTGAAGCAAGGCGAGATAGTCGGATTGCTTGGCCCTAATGGTGCCGGTAAGACAACATCGTTTTATATGACAACTGGCCTGATAGTACCGAATGGTGGTCATATTTACCTAGGCGACGAGGATGTTACCACATACCCGGTTTACAGGCGTGCTCGTGCTGGCATTGGCTACCTGGCTCAGGAAGCTTCAGTGTTTCGTAAGATGACGGTCGAGGATAATATTCTCTCGGTACTGGAGATGACGGGCAAGCCTCGTGACTATCAGTTGGAGAAGTTGGAAAGCTTGATTAAGGAGTTCCGTCTGGAAAAGGTGCGCAAGAACCTGGGTGACCGTCTGTCGGGCGGTGAACGTCGTCGTACGGAGATAGCCCGCTGTCTGGCCATCGAACCTAAATTCATCATGCTTGACGAACCTTTTGCTGGCGTCGACCCTATTGCTGTAGAGGATATCCAGTTTATTGTCTGGAAACTGAAAGATAAGAATATCGGCATCCTTATTACTGACCATAATGTGGAAGATACGCTGTGTATCACCAACCGTGCCTATTTGTTGTTTGAAGGCCGTATTCTCTTCCAGGGTTCGCCAGAGGAACTAGCTGCCAATCCAGTGGTTCGAAAAAACTATCTGACGGAGTCGTTTGTCCTGCGTCAGAAAGACTTCTCCGCATTAGAAGAACAACGTAAGGCAGAGGAGGAGGAACTTTGACTTTTGTAGTTTGAACTTTGAACTTTATGATACGTAAAACGTTAAATATCATTAAAGAGTAACCATAATCTTCAAACTTCAAACTTCAAAGTTCAAAATATTATGTACCTTTGCACGCTCAAAAGTGGACTTTGCTTAATAAATAGAATAAGGAATAATATAATTAAGGTATAAAAGAGATGAATATTTCATTTGAAGCTCCTGACAAAGTCAATGGCTTGATGACCATTACATTGGAGAAAGAAGATTATCAAGGAGAAGTCGAGAAGACTCTGAAAGACTATCGTAAGCGTGCTAACATCCCTGGCTTCCGTCCTGGTCAGGCTCCCATGGGCATGATTAAGCGCCAGTTTGGTGCCAGCGTTAAGGTTGACGCAATAAACAAGATGTTGGGCGAGAAGTTGTATGAATACATTCGCGAAAACAAGATCCAGATGTTGGGTGAGCCTCTGCCCAGTGAGCAGCAGGAACAGCTTGACTTCGAGAGCGATGCTCCTCTGACTTTCAAGTTCGATATCGCTGTGGCTCCTGAGTTCAAGGCTGAGCTGACAGGTAAGGATAAGGTTGACTATTATAACATTACAGTTGATGACAAACTCATTGACCAGCAGGTAGAGATGTACCAGAGTCGTGCAGGCCAGTATGAGAAGGCTGAGCAGTACGATGCCGAACAGCGCGACATGCTGAAAGGCGACCTGCGTGAGGTTGGCAAGGAAGGTGGCATTGAGCTGTCTGAAATTTCCCTGATGCCTCAATATATCAAGGTCGACGACCAGAAGAAGCTCTTCGACGGCTGCAAGCTTGGTGATGTCATCACTTGGAATCCCCGCAAGGCTTATCCCGACAATGATGCCGAGGTGAGTTCTATGCTGAAGATTCAGAAGGAAGAGGTGAAGGACCACGAGGGTGACTTTACTTTCCAGGTGACAGAGATTAGCCGTTATGTGAAGGCTCCTGTTGATCAGAAACTGTTCGATCAGGTGTACGGTGAGGGTAATGTGAAAGACGAGAAGGAATTCCGTCAGAAGATTGCTGACCAGATTAGCCAGCAGTTCAAGTCAGATAGTGACTATAAATTCCTGTTGGACGTTCGTGCCCACATGGAGAAGAAGGTTGGCAAGCTCGAGTTCCCCGAGGCTATCCTGAAGCGTGTCATGCTGAACAACAACAAGGATAAGGGCGCCGATTTCGTTGAGAAGAACTTCGAGGCTAGCATCAAGGAACTGGGTTGGCATCTCATCAAGGAGCAGCTTGTCGCTGCTCAGGACATCAAGATTGAGGACGATGACTTGAAGAACGTAGCCAAGGAGGCTGCTCGTGCCCAGTTTGCCCAGTATGGTATGTCGAATATCCCCGACGAGTATCTGGAGAACTACGCTCAGGAAATGCTGAAGAAGCGCGAGAATGTTGATGGATTGGTTGATCGTGCTGTTGATGTGAAGCTGACTGCAGCCCTGAAGAATGTGGTGAAGTTGAACGAGAAGGATATCACACTTGAAGACTTTCAGAAATTGCTTCAAGAGAAGTAATTAAAGATATTTAACCAAAAAAAAGGTCGGGATGTTTTGCATTCCGACTTTTTTCTTGTAATTTTGTATCTCACTTTGATAATATGAATATGAATAACGACTTTAGAAAATATGCTACCAAGCATCTTGGTATTAACGGTCTGGTACTTGATGAAGTGATGAGTGCGCAGGCTCAGTATTTGAATCCCTACATCCTAGAGGAACGTCAGTTGAACGTTACTCAGATGGATGTATTTTCACGATTGATGATGGATCGCATCATCTTTCTTGGTACACAGATTGATGACTATACTGCCAATACTTTGCAAGCACAGTTGCTGTATCTTGATTCAGTCGACTCGGGTAAGGACATCAGTATCTATTTGAATTCTCCTGGTGGTAGCGTCACTGCCGGACTGGGTATCTATGATACGATGCAATTTATATCTAGCGATGTTGCCACAATCTGTACGGGTATGGCAGCCTCGATGGCAGCAGTCCTGTTGGTGGCTGGTACAGAGGGTAAGCGTTCGGCTCTGCCCCATAGTCGTGTGATGATTCACCAGCCCTTAGGTGGAGTACAGGGCCAGGCTTCCGATATCGAGATTGAAGCCAAGGAGATTATGAAGTTCAAGAAGGAACTGTATACAATCATCTCTGAACATTCGCATACGCCATATGACAAGGTGTGGAACGATTCTGATCGCAACTACTGGATGACAGCAGAAGAGGCTAAAGAGTATGGCATGATAGACCAGGTTCTGAAGAAGAAGTAAACAAGAGGAATGACAAGAAAAACATGTAATTTCTGTGGACGTTCGGAGCGTGATGTCAGGCTCCTGATAACGGGTGTGAACGGTTGTATCTGTGAAGATTGTGCCGTACAAGCCTATCAAGTGGCTACTGCCAATGGCTATGGCCCTGATGCGAAACGTGCCGAACCCAAATATAGTAAAAAGGCATTACCCAAGCCCAAGGAGATTAAAGACTATCTGGATCAGTATGTCATTGGACAGGATGAGGCTAAACGATTCTTGTCAGTAGCTGTATATAATCACTTCAAGCGCCTGCAGCAGCCCTCTAGTGATGATGGTGTTGAGATAGAGAAGTCCAATATCATTATGGTAGGCTCAACAGGTACAGGTAAGACCCTACTGGCACGTACGATCGCCAAACTGCTTGATGTTCCTTTTACTATTGTTGATGCAACGGTGTTTACAGAGGCAGGTTACGTGGGCGAAGATGTCGAGAGTATTCTGACTCGTCTGTTGCAGGTGGCTGATTATAATGTGGAAGCCGCACAGCGTGGTATTGTGTTTATTGATGAGGTTGATAAGATAGCACGTAAGACGGATAATCCTTCCATTACGCGTGATGTCAGTGGAGAAGGTGTGCAACAAGGCCTGCTGAAGTTGCTGGAGGGTACGAACGTCAATGTTCCTCCCAAGGGTGGCCGTAAGCATCCTGATCAGGAGTATATTGCCGTTGACACCCGTAACATCCTGTTCATCTGTGGTGGTGCCTTCGATGGTATTGAACGTAAGATAGCACAACGTCTGAATACGCATACCGTAGGCTATAATTCAGTACAAAATGTTCGTAAGATAGACAAGAACGAACTGATGCAGTACGTCCTGCCTCAGGACTTGAAGTCGTTTGGACTCATTCCGGAACTCATAGGTCGTCTGCCTGTACTTACCTATCTGAACCCCTTGGATCGGAAGGCGCTGACAAGAATTCTGACGGAGCCCAAGAACTCCATCATCAAGCAGTATGAGAAGCTGTTCCAGATGGATGGTATTACCTTGACGTTCAGCGATGAAGCTTTAAAGGTAATCGTTGACAAGGCTGTTGACTACAAACTGGGAGCCCGTGGCTTGCGCTCTATCGTGGAGAATATCATGATGGATGCCATGTTCGAGGTACCCTCTAAACGTATAAAATCCTTTGAGGTGACAGCAGAGTACGCTCAAAAGCAACTCGAGAAGTCACACATCGCTGCGTAATAAAATAAGAGTCTATGGCAAAAAAACATGAGAATCTGACAGAAGCCTTGAAGAAATACTTTGGCTTCGATAAGTTTAAAGGTGATCAGGAAGCTATTGTGCAGAATCTGCTAGATGGCAATGATACCTTTGTACTGATGCCAACAGGTGGCGGCAAGTCGTTGTGCTACCAGTTGCCTTCATTGCTGATGGAAGGTACGGCCATCGTTATCTCTCCGTTGATAGCGCTGATGAAGAATCAGGTGGACGTTATCAGTTCGATGAGTGACGAAGGTACGGCCCATTATCTGAACTCGTCGCTCAACAAGTCGGCTATCGATCAGGTGAAAGCCGATATCCTGGCAGGTAAGACAAAGTTGCTGTATGTGGCTCCGGAATCGCTTACCAAGGAAGAGAACGTAGAGTTCCTCAAACAAGCCAAGATATCATTCTATGCCATAGATGAAGCTCACTGTATCTCAGAGTGGGGCCATGACTTCCGTCCGGAATATCGTCGTATCCGTCCCATCATTAATGAGATAGGTGTAGCGCCGATTATTGCTTTGACAGCGACGGCAACGGATAAGGTTCGTACGGATATCAAGAAGAATCTGGGCATTATGGATGCTAAGGAGTTTAAGAGCTCCTTCAATAGGCCAAACCTTTACTATGAAGTACGTCCGAAGACGATAGATGTTGATAAGGATATCATCAAGTTTATCAAGCAGCATCCAGGCAAGAGTGGCATCATCTACTGTCTTTCACGAAAGAAGGTGGAAGAACTGGCAGAGATCCTGAAAGCCAACGATATCAAGGCAGCTGCCTATCATGCAGGATTGGAATCGGGGCTCAGGTCGCAGACACAGGATGACTTCCTGATGGAGCGTATCGATGTCATAGTGGCTACCATCGCCTTTGGTATGGGTATCGATAAGCCTGATGTACGTTTTGTGATTCACTACGATATTCCTAAGTCGTTGGAGGGCTACTATCAGGAAACGGGACGTGCCGGTCGTGACGGTGGCGAGGGCATGTGTATCACGTTCTATGCCCATAAGGACTTGCAGAAGCTCGACAAGTTTATGGAAGGTAAGCCTGTGGCAGAGCAGGATATTGGCCGCCAGTTGCTGGCTGAGACGGCCGCATATGCAGAGACCAGTGTCTGTCGTCGTAAGATGCTGATGCATTATTTTGGTGAGGACTATACTCAGGAGAACTGTCATAATTGTGACAATTGCCTGCATCCGAAAGTCAAGATTGAAGCCCAGGAACAGTTGATTCTTGTGTTGAAGACTGTGCAGGCTTTAAAGGAGAATTTCCGTGCCGAGCATATCATCGATTTCCTGTCGGGTCATGAAACTGAGGAGATCATTGCCCATAAGCATCAGAATCATGAGTTATTCGGTGCTGGTGAGGATATGGAAGGGAAACATTGGAATCCGGTTATCCGTCAAGCACTGATTGCTGGCTATCTTAAGAAAGATGTGGAGAACTACGGACTGCTGAAGTTGACGTCGGCAGGTAAGAAGTATATCAAGAAACCAGAGTCCTTTATGATTGTAGAGGATAATGAGTTTAGTGAGGATTATGAATTGGTGTCTTCTGATTCTGAAGGTGGTACAAGTGCCCTTGATCCTACGTTGAGTGCTATGTTGCGTGATTTGCGAAAGAAGGTGTCCAGACGCTTGGAACGTCCGCCATATGTCATCTTCCAGGATGTCAGCATTGAGCAGATGGCTACCGACTATCCTGTCACACTTGAAGAACTGAAGAATATCCAGGGCGTAGGTGAGGGTAAGGTAAAACAACCCTATGCCAAGGAATTTGTCGACCTGATTAAGAGCTATTGTGACGAGAACGAGATAGAGCGTCATTCTGATTTACGTGTCCGTACGGTGGCTAAGAAGTCGTTACTGAAGGTGAAGATTATTCAGTCCATTGACCGTCAGATAGCCCTTGATGATATTGCGACGGCACAAGGACTGGAGTTCGAGGAACTTTTGGACGAAGTGGAGGCTATTGTATATAGTGGCACCAAGTTGAATATTGACTACTTCTTGGAAGAGGTCATGGATGAGGATCATATTGACGACATCTATGATTATTTCTCGGAAAGTGAGTCAGACTCTTTGGAGGATGCTATTAACGAACTGGGCCAGGAGTGTTCTGAGGATGAAATCCGACTGGTTCGCATCAAGTTCATATCTGATATGGCCAACTGATGCGGTCTTCGCCTAATTGAGAATTGAAAATTGATAATTGATAGTTATTAAGGTGAAAAAGATTGTTTTGATGATGTTGGCAGTGGCATGGGCATGTCAGCCTGCTGACGCACAGTTCTTGAAGAAACTGTTTAAGAAAAAGGCCAAGACAGAGAAGAAGGCCGCTGTAACGAAAACGGACGGCATCGATGATGATGCCCAAACGGCTATGGTTGACATTGCTACATTGGCAGATAACACCAATAATCGAAACGCTTTCATGGGCATACCTCTTGGTATCAAAGGTGACCGCTTTGAAAAGCAGTTATTGGAGAAGGGCTTTACAGTACGTAAGGCTGAAGGAAAGCAAACGGCGAAATCGTATATCTACGATGGAGAGGTGTATGGTGCACGAGCCACTGTGTCCTTGGCGGTATCCGATCAGACTGACCGCGTGTATGCTGTCGATGTGACTGATGAGACTATCTATAATTCTGAAAAGGATGTCAAGACCCGTTTCCAGATTGTGAAAAGGGAACTGCAGAAGGTTTATGGTAGCGGCTATGTGGATAATCAAGGTGAGGCGTATACCATCCAGACACGGTTGGGTACCGTTAACCTGCATTATGAGCGTGGCTCTCTGACAAATAGCTATTCGTTGGGCTTTGCTCTTGACGATGCCAAGGCTTATCAGATGGCATATTCTGAAATGGAGGACAAGGAGTACGAGGCGGCTCCCCGTAAGATTGAGACAGGACTCGCAGCCGCCTGTAACCATACTGATATCGTTGGGTTAGGCGTGTGTCTGTATCAGAATCGTACTGTTAAAGGATCTCAGACCGTGTTGCGTAGCTATGACTATACCTTGGGTAAGGCTACGCCAAAAGTTGTTTTGGGCACCTTTAAGATGGCAGATTATCAGACTTCCGTCTCGTTGGCCCGCCGTAAGCAGGCTATTACGTCTATCTCCATTACAGCAACTGATGATATGGAGGCGGTTTGTAAAGATTTAAAGACTTATGGCTTCACTTCTGACGATCTGAAAACATGGCGTCAGGGCAAGATGACGGCTGTCGTGACAACCGACAAACAGGGTGGGGTAGTGCTGACACTACGTTAAATCCTATTAATAATAGGTGAAAATGCTTGTTGTCTCAGAAAAAATGAGTAATTTTGCACGCAATAAAATTTAAAGAAGTATTTTTATGTCATCATTTATTGCAGACAAGATTGTGATGGACGGCCTGACCTTCGATGACGTCCTGTTGATTCCCGCTTATTCTGAAGTGCTGCCCAAGACGGTAGAGTTGAAAACCCGTTTCTCTCGTCATATCGAGCTGAACGTGCCTTTTGTAACAGCCGCTATGGATACTGTTACGGAAAGCCAGATGGCTATTGCCATTGCTCGTGAAGGTGGTATTGGTGTGATTCATAAGAATATGTCAATAGAGAATCAGGCCCGTGAGGTTGCCATTGTAAAACGTGCTGAGAATGGTATGATCTACGATCCTATCACCATTCCATTGGGTAGTACGGTGGCTCAGGCGCTCGATATCATGGCTGAGTATCATATCGGTGGTATCCCCGTGGTTGATGCAGAAAAGCATCTGGTGGGTATTGTTACCAACCGTGACCTGCGCTTTGAGCGTCGCTTGGATCGTCCTGTAGAGGAAATCATGTCGAAGGAAAACCTCGTGACCACTCACCAGCAGACTGATTTGACAGCTGCTGCCCAGATACTTCAAGAGAATAAGATTGAAAAACTTCCCGTTGTGGATAAGGACAACCATCTGATAGGCTTGATTACCTATAAGGATATCACCAAGGCTAAGGATAAGCCGATGGCTTGTAAGGATGACAAGGGCCGTCTGCGTGTCGCTGCAGGTGTCGGTGTAACCTTCGATACTTTGGAACGTAT
>Ga0310694_10007576_pt1 | contig 10177 bp, 6 predicted proteins | sample 174DNAGHGhighgp2_FD_203884 | JGI IMG/M metagenome (GOLD analysis project Ga0310694, IMG submission 203884) | Sheep rumen microbial communities from Palmerston North, Manawatu-Wanganui, New Zealand - 1742 DNA GHGhigh gp2 (v2) (version 2) | ecosystem: Host-associated > Mammals > Digestive system >... | reverse complement strand
GCAAAATAATAAAATAATTAAAAAAGGGCGTCCGATTCCAACAGCTTCATTGCCCGCATTTCAAACACAAGAGATCATGGGAGGACTTGGCACATGGCGGAAGAACAGAAAAAGCAGATCTTCAGGCAGCAGTCCCTGGACCGGATCGCTTCCCCGGAGCAGTTCAACGATTATCTTCACGTGACCAGCGCCGGCGTCTGGGTGTTCCTGTCCATCATCATCCTGCTCCTGGCGGCGTTCATCTCATGGTCCGCGCTGGGAAAGCTTGAAACGACCGCCGCGGCGAGGGCCACGGTTCATGACGGAACCGCCCGCATTACGGTGGTTGAAAACGCCGAGGTCACTGCCGGGATGACGGTCCGAATGGGAAACGCGGAGTTCAGGATTTCGGAAGTGACCCAGGACGAAATGGGGCTCATGATCGCCTTCGCTCCGGTCAACCTGGCCAACGGGAATTATGACGCCGTGATCGTGGTGGAGACCATATTGCCGATCAGCTTTTTACTGGCTGCGTGAGGAGAAAAATGGCTGATAAGAATGTGAAGATCAAATCTCCCGTGACCAAAGGCGTGGCGAAGGTTCCCGTGGTGATGCAGCTGGAGGCGCTGGAATGCGGCGCGGCTTCTCTGGCCATGGTCATGGCTTACTATGACAAGTGGGTTCCGCTGGAGCAGGTGCGCTCCGAATGCGGCGTTTCCCGCGACGGATCCAACGCCAAATCGATCGCGCTGGCGGCACAGCGATACGGCTTTACGGTGGAACCCTTCCGCCGCTCGCCTCAGACCATCCGGGAGAAGGGCGTGTTTCCCTGCATCATTCATTGGAACTTTTCTCATTTTGTCGTTCTGGACGGCTTCAGAGGGAATCTCGCCTGCATCAACGACCCGGCGAGGGGCTATGTGGAAGTCCCGATGGATGAATTCGACAAGGCTTTCACCGGCGTGACCCTCAACCTGGTTCCGGGCGAAGGCTTCGTCCCCTCGGGAGCGCGGAAAAGCACGCTTGAGTTTGCCCGCAAGCGGCTCGAGGGCTCCCGGGGCGCGGTTGCCTTTGTGGTACTGATGAGCGTCATCAGCTATGCCTTTAATCTGATCAATCCCGTGATGTCCCGCGTTTTCCTGGACAGGATTCTGTCCGGAAAAAACGCGGAATGGCTCTCTCCCTTCCTCTCGATCATGTTTGCTCTCACGGTGCTGCAGCTCGCCGCAGCCTGGGGCAGGACGATCTACTCTCTGAAGATCAACGGGAAAATGGCTCTCGTCGGCAGCTCCACCTTTATGTGGAAGGTGCTGCGGATGCCGATGGAATTCTTCTCCCAGCGGATGGCCGGCGATATCCTGCAGCGGCAGCGGCAGAACGAGTCCATCGCGGGGACGGTCGTCGACATCCTCGCGCCGCTTTTGCTGAATACAATCATGATGATTTTCTACCTGGTCATCATGATCCGCTATAGTTTCCTGCTTTCGCTGGTCGGCATCTGCACGATCCTGCTGAACCTGATCCTGTCCCGGGTGATCTCTGAAAAGAGGATCAATCTCACCCGCGTCCAGACGCGGGACCAGGGTATGCTGATGGGAACGACGGCTTCCGGCGTCGAAATGATCGAGACAATCAAGGGAAGCGGCTCAGAGAACGGCTTTTTCCGCAAATGGGCGGGCTATCAGGCCTCCGTCAACACCCAGACCGTCAAATATGCCCGGCTCCAGCAATATCTCGGATCTCTTCCGCAGCTGCTGACCACCCTTTCCAACTATACGGTTCTGCTGCTCGGCGTATGGCTGTGCATGAACGGCAGGTTCACCCTGGGCGGCGTCATGGCGTTCCAGGGCTTCCTGAATTCCTTTACTGCGCCGGCCATGACCCTGATCGAGGCGGGGCAGACCATGCAGGAAATGCGGATCAACATGGAGCGCATCGACGACGTGATGGAATACCCATCCGACGAGAACGCGGCAGACGACGGCCCCGCGGCGGAGAACAGGCCCGTGGAGAAGCTCAGGGGCGGCCTGGAGATGAAAAACGTAACCTTCGGCTATTCAAAGATCGCGCCGCCGCTGATCCGGGATTTTTCCATGACCCTGAAGCCCGGCAGCAGCGTCGCTTTCGTCGGAACCTCCGGCTGCGGAAAATCCACCCTGGCCAAGCTGATTTCCGGCCTGTACAACCCCTGGGAGGGGGAGATCCTTTTTGACGGGAAGCCCCGAAAGGAGATTCCGAGAAGCGTGATGACCGGCTCCCTCGCGGTCATTGACCAGGATATCATCCTCTTCGAGGATACCATCGCCAATAATATCCGGATGTGGGACAATTCGATTAAGGATTTCGAGGTGCTGCTTGCCGCGCGCGACGCGCAGATCCACAACGATATCCTGCAGCGGGAGGGTGGCTATGACTGCATGCTGACCTCCGGCGGGCGCGATCTTTCCGGTGGCCAGCGCCAGCGGCTGGAGATAGCCCGCGTGCTTGCTCAGGACCCCTCGATCATCATTATGGACGAGGCCACCTCCGCGCTGGACGCGAAAACGGAACACGAAGTGGTCAAAGCGATTCGGGACAGGGGCGTCACCTGTATCGTCATCGCCCACAGGCTGTCAACCATCCGGGACTGTGACGAGATCATCGTCCTTCACCGCGGCGAGGTCATGGAGCGCGGAACCCACGAAGAGCTGATGGCGAAGGGCGGCGTTTACACCGACCTCGTCACCAGGGAATAAAGGGGGGAGTGCAGAATGGGCTGGTTCGAAGAACAGGTCAAGGAGAGAAAAGAGCTTGACCAGCAGGCGTTTGAAGAATCCTTTTTCAAAGCGGCTGACGCCATCCTCGGGAAGCGGAAATCAACGCGGATCAGCGATGATCGCATCGTCACCACCCAGGCGATCGAGGACATCCTGAAGTATTATCATTACAGGCCGGCGGAAGTGCCGATGTCCGTCAAAACGCAGGATGAGCTGATTGACTACAGCCTTCGCCCCCACGGCATCATGCGCCGCGACGTTCGCCTGGACAGGAACTGGTACAGGGACTCCTTCGGCCCCCTGCTGGTTTTCCGGAAGGAGGACGGCTCCCCTGTGGCGGTCCTGCCGAAGGATCTCTCCGGGTATTACTATTATGACCACGACGCGGACAGGAGGATCACGGTCAACGCGGAAAACGCGCAGCTTTTCGAGGAGGAGGCCTTCTGCTTCTACCGGCCGCTGCCGCAGAAAGCCATCGGCATTCAGGATCTGGTTCGGTACCTTTGGGAATGCCTGACTTTTTCCGACTTCGTGCTGATTGCGGGCGCCACGCTGTTGGCCACGCTGGCCGGCATGATGCTGCCCCGGATCACGAAGGCTTTGACCGGGCCGGTGCTACAGAGCGGGCAAAGCTCAAGCCTGGTCAGCGTCGCGATCACGCTGGTCTGCGCGGTCATCGTATGCGGCCTGATCGGCTCGGTCCGGAACCTGTTCATGCAGCGGCTGCAGATCAAGGCTTCCGTGAACTTCGAAGCCGCGATGATGATGCGGACCCTGACGCTTCCCGCGCCCTTCTTCCGCCGGTACAGCGCAGGCGAAATGACAAACCGGATTCAGGCGATCAACACGCTGCCCGGTACAGTGATGGGGATGGTGTTCTCCACGGGGCTTTCCTCTGTTTTTTCCCTGCTGTATGTCCGGCAGCTCTTCAGCTTCGCTCCGGATCTAGTGGCGCCTTCCCTGGTGTTTATCCTGGCCAGTGTGATTCTTTCCGTCGCGGCTACGGCCCTTCAGATCCGGATCAGCCGGCGAAGCATGGAGCTGGACGCGAAGCAGTCCGGCCTCGCTTATTCGATGATCACCGGGATCCAGAAAATCAAGCTCGCGGGCGCGGAAAAGCGGGTCTTCTCCAAGTGGATGGGCCTGTACGCGGACAAAGCCAGGCTGGTTTACAATCCTCCCATGTTTCTGAAAATGAACTCGGTGATCAACCTGGCGGTGTCGCTGATCTCGACGATCGTGCTTTACTCTGCCGCCGCCGAAAGCGGCGTCAGCGTGTCGGGCTTTCTGGCCTTCAACGCCGCTTACGGCAGCCTGATGGGCGCGTTTATGTCGCTGGCGGGGATCGCGCAGCAGAGCGCTGCCATCAAGCCGATTCTGGAGATCGCGGATTCCTTCCTGAAAGCGGAGCCGGAGGTTTCCGAAAACAGGGAAATCGTCACTTCCATCTCCGGCGCGATTGAGCTCAGCCATGTGTATTTCCGCTATCAGGAGAACATGCCGTATATCGTGAACGATATGTCGCTGAAGATCAACCCGGGAGAATATATCGCCATTGTCGGCAGGACGGGCTGCGGCAAATCGACGCTGATGCGCCTGCTGCTGGGCTTCGAGAAGCCGGAGCGCGGGGCGATCTTCTATGACCGAAAGGATATGAAGAAACTGGACCTGCGCTCCCTCCGCCGCAGAATCGGCACGGTTACCCAGAACGGCGGGCTGTTCGAGGGCAGCATCCTGTCCAACATCCTCATCTCCGCTCCGGATCTTCCCCTGCAGGAAGCCTGGGACGCCGCGGAGACGGCCGGGATCGCGGACGATATCCGCGCCATGCCCATGGGTATGCAGACGATGATTTCCGAAGGGCAGGGCGGCATTTCCGGCGGTCAGAAGCAGCGCATTATGATCGCCCGGGCGATCGCGCCCAAGCCGAAGGTGCTGATGTTCGACGAGGCGACCTCCGCGCTGGACAACAAAACGCAGAAGCAGGTTTCTGAAGCCCTGGACCGGATGGGCTGCACCCGGATCGTGATCGCCCACCGGCTGTCGACGATCAAAAACTGCGACCGGATCCTCTTCCTGGACCAGGGGAAGATCGCGGAGGACGGCAGCTATGAGGAGCTGATCGCCAAGGGCGGCCTCTTCGCCGAGCTGGTCGAAAGGCAGAGGCTGGATGCATGAAGACATGATTGCTCCACTCTCTCCGGAGAGAGCTGAGTGCGGCTGCATGAATAAAAGAACAGGAGGATACCCTGATGCTGAATGAAAAACCTGAGGAACTGATGGATGAGGCTTTGGATTTAGAAGAGCTTGACAGCGCGACAGGCGGCGCCGGAAAAGGCGGTGGGGCCGTATCGGACGGCACAGTGACCGCTGCTTTGCCCAACGCGATGTTTAATGTAAACATCGGCGGGCAAACGATCACTGCTCATGTGTCCGGAAAGCTGAGAATGAATTACATCAGAATCCTGCCCGGTGACAGAGTTCGGGTGGAAGGCAACCGGATCACGAATGTTTACAGGTAACCTCAAATAATGGCAAAAGGCGTCCCTCTCTGAGTAGGGGGACGCCTTGCCGTTAGGTGCATGGATGATTTTGCTCATCGTTTATCCCGGAAGGGCTGACGCCGGTCATCATGATCTCTGTCATGCTTCATGCGGTTTGCCGCGTTTCGGACGTCATCGGGCGAAATAGCAAGAATGGTCGGGTTCTTGCCCTGCACTTCCGCCAGGGCCTTTTCATAACTGCTGATAAAGAATTCAATGCTTTCCCGCATCACGACCATGGCATAGCTGAGATCGCTGTCGGATACGTTCGGACGCCACTCTGCCATGGCGGTTGAGTCGGCATGGCTGATCTTGTTTCGCACTTCTCCGAGATGAAAATAGGCATACAGGACATTCTGCACCGTGTCTATGCGGTCGCATACAGTGTGCCCGCTGATCTTATCAGGATCCGGTTTTTCAATGGACTGGGCCCGCAGGATAGCGTACGCGAGATTCCTGTCCTCTCCCTTGGAACCGGAAAGCCTGACGCCTGCCCGATCATAGCTCTTGACGAAATAGTGCTCAATATCATCCATTTTATAGTATTCATAAGGCTTCAGCTCCAGACGCTGCAGCGCGAGCAGCCTGATGATCTCCTCCTTGCGCTCTTCGTCATCACAGTAGTAGAAGATGCCTGTGTTCACCAGATATGCCGGCGCGTGAGATTCGACCAGCGTCAGAACCTGCTGATACAGCTGATGCTTGTAGGCCCATTTGATCAGTTCAATAAAGGAGATGTTGCCGTCCTTTCCGATCATCGCGCTGTAATCTGCCAGGATGCATCCGCCGATCAGGCCGAACAGAAGCCCGTAATCGCCGGAATCCGTCCAGGACCGCTCATCCGTGAGCAGCCCGCGCAGCAGCTGGATCCCCTGCTGCACTTCCGGAATGTTGCACATGGAGATGCCGATATCCACATGGCGGGCCGCATAGATCAGACGGCTGATCCGCTCGTCGCGCTCTCCGCTGCTTTCCCAGAAATTGACGAGCATATCTGTTTTGCTGTAGTTCAGAAAAGCGTGCGCAGCGGCGACCAGATCAGTGCTGCGGGTCATGGCGGTACTGTCTCCGATCACCCCTGCCAGGTTTCCGGAGGACTCTGAAACGCTGTAGATCTTCTTCAGATGAACATTGCTTCCCGGTGTGGCAATCAGAATATCCAGCATATTCAGGACAAGGTGAGCGCCTACCGCGGCATCGTTGCTCAGGGCAATATAGAGATTGATTTCGTCGCTGCCGTTCAGCGTTCCCTGATCAACGTTCAAAACGCTGCTGAACCAATACTCCCGGTTTTCCAGCATGTCTGACGGGATGTAACGGGCCTGGATGTTTTCGTTGACCGGCAGGATTTCCAGCTTGGCGGTAGGCTTTAACTGCGTATACAGATAGTTTTTCACCCACTTCATGACAGGCCCGGAATCCTTTTGCGCTTCCGGGAAAGCGGTGAAAAGCGCATCCTTAAACTGTGCGTAGAGCTGAGGGCTGCACGCCAGCTCGTCAAAAAAGCGGTTGAGACGCTTTGGTTCCTGCCCGGAGCGCTGCTCCTGGAAGCCGCGGATAAAGTCGGTGAGCTTTATGCGCTCCGCTTCGGGCAGCAGCGCCTCGTAAACCTGCTGCTCCTGACTCAGCTCGTTGATATACTGCGAGAGCCGGGAACGGTACAGATCAAAAGGGGAGAGAGCCCCGGGCTCATTGGAAGTACTCGGGGCAGCCTCCCGCAGACGGATGGGCTTCCTATCGCCGGCGGAAGCATCTTCGCCAATGACGAGAATCTCGTCTATGGGGAAATGGGCCAGGATGTATTTGGCGGCCGCCTCCATGCTCTGCAGGGCTTCGCAGTAGTCACTGCCGAATTCTTTCCGCGCGGAGTAATAACGCAGAGTTCTGTCGCCCGTCAGGGCGTCCAGGGAAGTCAAAAGGATATTCTTTTTCATGTCGATGCTCTCCTTGTTTCAGCAGATTAATCTTTGCCCGACCTGCGGTATATCAATTCGCGAAGGAGTTTTCTTCGGTGAATTCCAACTTGAATCAATATTACTTAATTCCCATATCAGTTTACAGTTTATTCGCGGGTCATTCAAGAGGGGTTTCCAGATTGTCAAATCTGCCGTTACCACTCAGCCCTGCGCTACCCCGGGACGGAATTCCCCGGCGCTTGAGGGCTGAGCTGTAATGCTGAAGGGTTTGACAATCTGGAAACCCCCTTGCAGGGGACCGGGATAACCTCTATAATGCATATTGGTTCTCTATCATCATAATTCAGATGGCGGAAGCCGACTGAAAACAGGAGGAAAGTGTCTGATGATCAATTCCCGAAAGGCCTGTGCAGTTCTGCTGGCCGTGCTGATGATGTTTTCTGTCTTTCCTGTGTACGCGGAGTCCGGGGAAGTTGCTGCGGAAGGAAATGGTGTGATTGTGCCTTTTCCCCAGGCGGAATCGGAGGCTCAGCCTGAAGCTGCGGCCGAGCCGATGCCCGGCGGTGCGGTCCCCTCGCTGCCGCTGACCGGGTACTGGAGCGCGGATTCCGAGGCCGCGGAGCATCTCAGGGACTATGTGGCCAGGGTTACCAACGGGGACGACCCGGAGAATTTCATCCCTAAAAAAGACCGTATCGCGGTCTTCGATATGGATGGAACGCTGACCTGCGAGACCTTCTATACCTACTACGACACGATGATGTTCATCGATTACTGCGCCACCCGCCTGGACAGCAACGATGCGCTTTCCAGGAAGGACAAGGATGAACTGAAGCAGGTGGCGGAGTCCATCTCGCCGGACTATAAGGCCGGTGAGGAACTGGCCCGGAATTTCGCCCGGGCTTATACCGGCATGACGATTCAGGAGCTCTATGACTACGCGGTAGAATTCGGCCGGAAGCAGACCGACAGCTTCACCAACATGCGCTATATCGACGGTTTCTATCTGCCGATGGTCGAGCTGGTCGCCTATCTGTATGAGAACGATTTTACCATCTATGTGGTCAGCGGCACGGAGCGTACCACCACCCGGGCCATCGTGGCGAATTCGCCCATCAGCGAATATGTTTCGCCCAGCCATGTGATTGGCACCGAATTCGAAATCAAGCTGAAGGGACATGAGAAGACCTCTTCGAACATGGACTACAAATACGGTCAGAACGGCGAGGACGATCAACTGGTGATCACCGGAGGCTTCATCCAGAAGAACCTCAATGCCAACAAGACCATCTGGATTGAGCGGGAGATCGGGCAGCGTCCCGTGCTGGCCTTTGGCAACAGCGGCAGCGATACCAGCATGATGAACTATTCCATCATCGACAACAAGTATCCCGCCGAAGCTTACATGGTCGTCGCGGATGATTCCGAGCGGGAATGGGGAACCCAGGACTGGGAGAAAAAATCAAAGGAGTATGCCGCGCAGGGCTACATCCCCATTTCGATGAAAAATGATTTTGCCCGGATTTATCCCGAGACGATCGCCAAAGCGGAGGTTCAGTACGTGCCTGCCTGGGCGAAGAGCGTGGATTTCGCGGAGACATTCCCCTCCTGGAACTCCCGGAGTCAGTCGCTTCAGGAGCTTGTAGCCTTCGTGTATGGCTGCACGAATCCTTCCAGCCCTGAATATCTCGAGCCGGCGGACCGCATTGCCACCTTTGACATGGACGGCACCATTCTCTGCGAGAAAGCGCCTGTCTATGTGGATTACTGCCTGACGATGTACCGCGTGCTGGACGATCCCACCTACCAGGCCACGGAAGAGGAACGGGACGCCATGCAGCAAATCCGCGACCACGCTTATGCGGAGGGCGAGACGTTCCATCCCGAGACCATCACCAAGGCGGACCTCGTGGCGAGCGCCTTTGCCGGCATGACCCCCGAGGAGTTCCGTGCCTACGTGGTGAAATTCATCGACAGTGAGAATGTGGTGGGCTTTGAGGGCATGACCTACGGACAGTCTTTCTACAAACCCATGCTGGAAGTGATCGACTACCTGCGGGCTAACGACTTTGACGTATGGATGGTCTCCGCCTGTGAGCGTGAAGTAGTGCGGGCCATCGTTGAACGTCTGGATATTCCCTTCGACCATGTGGTCGCCACCGATGTACCCTATGTCGCCGCCGGCAAGGGCGATAAAGCCGCCGATGATTACAACATGAGCGCGGATGAGGAGATCGTTCTCGGCGCGCCGCTGGACGCGGTAGAGGTCGGAAAGTCCGGCAAGCCCGCGGCCATTGCCCGGGAGATCGGCAGGCGGCCGGTGCTGGCCTTCGGCAACAGCTCCGGCGACTATTCCATGCTCAACTATGCCGAGGGGAATCCCAACCACACCGGCATGGGTTTCCTCGTTGTGTGCGATGATACCGAGCGGGAGTACGGCAGCGACGAAAAAGCCGCCGGCTTCTATGAAACGTCGGAAAAACAGGGTTGGACGCCCATTTCGATGGCGAACGACTGGACGACGATCTACGGCGAGGGTGTTCAGAAGACCGAACTGCCCGGCGCGGCGGAAGAGACTTTGCCTGATGCGGCGTAAGCACACCCGATAACTGTTCAGAGATGACAGAGGCCCCATCCCGAAGCGGGATGGGGCTTTCTTTACGGAAACGCGGATGAAAGCACTCCCGCGGAGCAGGGGTGCTTACTGATGTATCGACCTTGCGGTATGAAGAAAAATGAGAATTGATTTCAGGACGTGAAACAGATATAATTGATCCAGAGACAGAGAATGCCGGCGGCTGGGCGGTGCGCAGGGAGATTTGAGAAAGAACGGGATACCTTGGCGCCGCCCGCAGGGCGGCAGCAGGACAGATTTCTAACACCAAAACAGTTCTTGCGAGGAGGTGGGGCAGGATGAGAATGTGGCTGGAAGAGGAGAAGATGACCTATACCGCGTCTGAAGATTTTAAAAAGAATCTGGAAG
>Ga0310694_10007575_pt1 | contig 10177 bp, 2 predicted proteins | sample 174DNAGHGhighgp2_FD_203884 | JGI IMG/M metagenome (GOLD analysis project Ga0310694, IMG submission 203884) | Sheep rumen microbial communities from Palmerston North, Manawatu-Wanganui, New Zealand - 1742 DNA GHGhigh gp2 (v2) (version 2) | ecosystem: Host-associated > Mammals > Digestive system >... | reverse complement strand
CTGTTCAACACCAATGGCACCACGACGTTCCGCCGCCAAGATGCGCTTTTCCAAGGTCTTGTTCCAAATATCATTGCACAATTTTTTCAGTTCATCAGAAGGATTCTCGAGTGCTTCAGGATCAATGCCTGCAACCAACTTGGGTAAATCCTTGAAATCACCGATCCAGTTTTCGAGAAACTTTGAGACATACTCCTGTTCTTCCTTCTTTGTTGGAGCTTTGTCAAGTTTCTCGCCGGATTTGTCTTTCGATTTTTGAGGGAGCGAATAATAATAAACAGCATCGGTAGAAGTTTCAGCAGAACCGTCTTTAGTTTCATTTTTCGAGAAGACAGGATGTAGCACAAAAGTCTTGTCAGGTGCTGGAATTTTCGGATTCTCTGCACAAGCCTTAATTGCCTTTGCAAGCACGCCAATATTTGAATCATCCGTATAGCGCACTGATTTGGTAAGCTTGGCAGTAAAATTCGCCCCCGAGGCAGAACCCAGAATGTTTCCTAGCACAGCACCAGCATCAACAGAAGGCAACTGGTACGGGTCACCCAAAATAAAGAGACGGGTAACTAGGTCACCTTCGGCTTGACTCGGGATGGCTTGCAGCAAAGATGCGAATAGGTTTACATCGATCATGCTCGCTTCGTCAATCACAAAGATTGACTTCTCAGGGAACTGGTTCTTGGCATTGTAAGAAAATCCGTTGTCGGACCTGGAATACTTGAGCAGACGGTGAATCGTCTGGCCTTCGAGGTCCTTTAGCTTTTCGCAGATTTGGAGGTCTTCTTCGTCGACTTTTTTTCCCAATTTGACGTCGGCATTGAATTGATTCTCTATGTCATTCAGACCTTTTTGTAGGCTTTCCTGCATACGGTCTGCCGCCTTGCCACTCGGAGCCGCAAGATAGATAGTATACTCGCTAAGGATTTTTTTGGGAGAACGGCCGGCGGCTTCGCCCTTTTTAACGATATTTGCCAGCACGTGCCACAAGATATAAAGCACGACAGTTGTCTTGCCGGTGCCGGGCCCACCCGTAATAACCAGGTTCTCGTTTTGTCCACGACGAACAGCATCTTCCTGTTCAGGGAATAGAGGTATGTTACTGTTGAGTTTGAATTCCTCCGGATCTGGTCCCTTCTTTCCGAAAATACGGGCCATTGCGTCCTGAATTTCACCTTTAGCCTTAAAATGCTTCGCCATGTACAGGAACAGACAATGATAAGGCATGCAGTCAACCTCGGTAACGCCTTCTGCCTTCAGAAGGGGCGCTTTATCGCCAATGATTTCAGAGAAATCGTTGCTACTCAAATCCGCGATGCCGCTTTCGATAATTTCGTTAAACGATTTTTCCAATTCGGCAAAGTCAAAAGATTCTTCTTGACTCTTCTTTAATATCTTGAGAGCATCCCACTTTTTGAACCACCGTTCCTTGAACAATTTGGCATCAAGCGGAACACGAGTGTTGCCGTCATCCCACAACGAAAAACAGAGGCACAGGAACCTTTGCGTTGTTTCGGACGCGCTCGGTTTCATTTCAAGCAACAGGTGCAACAGATGCCTATCCAATTCGGCAATGCCGCGCATTTCCTTCAAGCTGTCAATAAAAGAATCAATCTTTCTAAAATCCATCATATTACGATTTTCCTTCTTATTTCACACCCTGCTTCATCAAATCTTTAACGTTCTCATAGGCGGCTTCAAGAGTCTTGTAATCTTTCCAAGTTTGAGCGTAGATACCCTTGCCGGTTTTTCCATCGGTTCCACGTAGGAAGGCGTAGTAGATACCGCCGAAATGTTTATCGAAAATTTTCTGTTCCGACATACCTTTACAGAATTCAAAGTTCTTAAGCCACTTGATCAAGCAGTAACTGTAGAGCACTCGTTGCACGGAGTATTCTTCATTGACCTTATCCCTGACACTTCTGGGACTATAGTCATCAAGGAAATCTGACTTCCAGTCCAGAATCGAATAACGCTTATTGTCGCCTTCACCACGCACAAACAAAAGGTCAATAAAGCCCTTGCACACGCGATGCAGTGTTGCAAACGCTTCGGTACTTTCATTCTTGACATCGGCATTCAAGCCGAACTGCACTTCGGGCTTATGCGCATTTTCATCTAGTTCAACCAAATGGAAAGGCTCTTCCGTTTTGACAAACTCACCCCCCGCAATGACAGGGAGAGCAGCATGCAACGTGTTAAAGAGATAACGGAGCGTAATTTCCATCCATTCGCCTTCGTAAGCTGCAAGAGGAAGCGATTCTGCGCAGAATTCCTCCTTGATAATGTTCTTCAGCTTTGCCGGAACATTTTTCCGCCATTCTTCAAACTTTGCATCAAGATCGCCAAAATTCTCGAATTCAGATTTTTCCAACGTATTGTGCAATACGTTACCGATCTTTGCTCCGCGAGGATATTTCTCTTCGGCTTGAGTGAGCGGTTCAGACGCTCCTTTAACGGAGTCATCTGCGTCGTTTAAAACGACATCAGGGTCAATTTTTTTCTGTTCTTCTTTTGTTTTGGCAGGAGATTCCAGCAGCGAATCGTCCTTATCCGCACGGCTTTCATCAGCATTTTCAATTTCGTTATCATCCGTTTTATTTTCTGCATCGGGCTTGGCAACACGCGAAGCAAGCGATGAGTATGAATACTGCAGAATCGACTTGCTAGTGAGCGTTGACTGGAGGGAGGACATTTGGTCAATGCTCTGCGCGGGTGAGCCATCTGCATCCTTGGAGGATTCAACTCCATGAGATAGGATTATTTCAACATCGCTTTTTTCGGATCCACCATGCTTTTTACGGTTAGCCAACAATCTTCCCTGATCTTGCACCCAGGACGTATTTATCGGCATTTCCTTGCATTTTTTTACAAAACCTTCTCTGAATGCGTTGCTTAAAAATTCATAGCCGTCTTTCTGCTCATATCGCGGCAAAACAAGAATAGACGAGGCTCTAGTAAAATCAACGTAGAGCAGTCTCTTCCACTCTTCCAGTTCTTCTTTTTTGCGATTCGCCTTTGCAACCGCGCCAAAACCCATATGAATTTCTTTCTCATTATGGTATAGGAACGGGCCGGAAGCGCCCTCATAATAGCCCTTGAACCCTGCAACCGAAATAACCACAGGGAATTCAAGCCCCTTGGAAGCATGAATTGTCATGACCTGCACCGCATCAAAATCACTCCCCTTTTCTATTAGGTCGCCATTTTCATCGTCTGCGGACTCTTCATAATGGGCAAGTCCCTGCAAATGCCGCACAAGATCTTCAAGGGAACACTTATGATTATACAGATAATCGACTGCATAGTTGCCGATTTGGCGCAAGCGAGCCAGGCTCTGCATATTAGACACGTCCATCAAACGGTACACGATTTGAGTGTCCTTATAGATGCGTTCAAGCATTTCTGCATAGCGATGTTTAAGGGCAAGAGAACGCCAAACGGCGATACTCATTCGTTCGGGGTTGTTCGGATTGTCAAACACCTTGCTTTCAACAAAATGCAATTCTTCAAGGCCGGCTTCGTTCGCCTCCTTTTTGGACAATTTTTCCCTTTCGGAAACAACATCCTTGAAAAAGTCCGTAATAAGTACTTCGCTTAAAAGGCGGCGATTCCATGAAGAAAAATCAGGGGCGTTAATGGCACGGAATACGGCGATCCATTCGGCACATTCCTTGCTCTTGAAAAGATTGCCTTCCTTATAGCGGGCATACGGAACGCCCACATTCCGCATACAGCCTTCAATGACTTCCATTTCGCTACGGGATTTTGCAAGAATGGCAAAATCACTAAAATGCACATTCCGAAGCTTTTGGCAGTCATCCTTGTCAAACACCTGCAATTTTGTGGTTTTTCCATCGGCTTGATATGAGCACCACTCCACAATTTTAGCAACTGCTGTCGCAGCGAAGTTTTCGGGAGAAATGTCTTTTTCGCTAATCCAAATGGATGGTTTTTCCACTCCATCTATTTGGGGGGCAGCCTTCTGCTTATCGGCATTATCACCATCAGGCTGACTAGAATCTTCAAACTTTATAAGTTCCGGCATGCCATCAGCGGGATCAAAGAAGTGATTTGCGAAAAGTTCGTTGCATCCTTCGATGATGCCATTGGTCGATCGGAAATTGGTCTTTAAAGAATAACGCTTGCCATCCTTTCCAATTTCTTCTACCGCAGCCTCATAAACATTGACATCGGCGCCCTGGAAACTGTAAATAGACTGTTTCGGATCACCCACCACATAAATGGAATGACCGGGAACCCGCTCTTCGCCTTCTTTCAGGAATACGCTACGGAAAATATCCCACTGCAATTGGTTCGTATCCTGGAACTCATCGATAATGGCGTATTGGTACTGCGCACGGAGTCTCGTTTTTAGCGAATTATCTGGAGACAATACCGCCTGATGAACCGAGAGAATCATGTCGTTGAACGACTGCAACTTCTTTTCGGCTTTAAGCTTTTGCCATTCTTCAAAAAGACTTTCCGTATGGGAATAAAGGAAACGATTAAGGACTATATTTCCATCATTCTTTTTCAGCAAATCTTTTAATTCTTTAAAATATTCAAAGGTATTAGCGATAGTTTTTAAATACCGTGCTTGATATTTGGTTCCACTAAACAAATCCTTGCCCGGCACCCATTCTTTCATATTATCACGGAATGCTTCGGCTTTTTTCTCTGTTAAAAAAGAGGATTCAACAATTCCAATGTTCTTTTCAAAATTTGGCAATTTCATCAAATCGTTAAAACATTTTAGTTCTGACAAATTGATAATATAATCGCCCTTGGCATCCTTTCCCTTATATAAATTAACGGCATTGACTAGCTGTTTCTTTATATCTTCTAGAAGCGACGAAGTATTTTTATCACCATTGAGCAATTCTTTAAGGTCATCACCCCAATCATCACGGATTTTGCGATCGATCAGATCTTCTACAGCGGCATCATCGACCATCGCCATATCAAACGGGCGCCCTGCATCATAGGCATATTCCTTCAGAGCCTTTTGACAGAACGAGTGAATAGTGAATATGGCGGCATTGTCCACATCTTGATACGCCGTTTTGAACAACGACAATTCGTTATCATTAACAGGAAGATCCTTGCTAATTTGTTTCTTTTCAAGAACTTCGTTAATCTTTTTGCGAATACGGTCCTTTAACTCACCCGCAGCCTTTTCGGTATAAGTGACAATAAGAATCTTCTTTAAAGGGACCTTTTCCTTGATCATCTTCGCCACCATTAATTGGATGGTGAAGGTCTTTCCGGTTCCCGCAGAGGCTTCGATAAAGCAGCTTTCTTCTTTCTTAAAATAGGTTATTTCAAATTTATCATCCATTTTCGCAACCTCTATTAATTGTTGTCCGAATCAGCCGGCTGTTTTTCTGAAAATGCCGTAAGCGCACCCATCTTTTCAACCGCAGACTTCCACTCTTTTTCAAAGCCATTAACCGTATAGCCGATATCGGTTATCGGGTTAAAAAGATTCTTTTTATCAAAATAAGCCCATGGACCATGTTCGTCCAGCAATTTATTCTTGAACTTATAAATCGTCGTGTACGAAGAAGACTCTTGCAACAGATTCACAGGCACACACTTGCTAAACTTCGCTTCGCCAAATGCTTCGTTATAAATGTCTCGCAGCCTACCCTTGGCATCTTCGGGAGTGAACGATACAGTTTTTTTGCTTATTTCATTTTTGTTCTTTTTACACGAATAGATGGATATAGTTACAGCACATTTTTCCGAACCACTCTTGCTTGCAATTATTGCCAGAGCCTTTACATACGGAGTAATAAACTTATCCAAAGGCGTTTCGGAAATATTTTTCTCTTCCGACGATGAAATTTCAAATATTTCCGTCACATCCTTCAATTCTTTAGCATTGCTCCAATCCAGTTTACCCGTCAACAGCCAATAGGCTCCATCGGGGCGAGATATCTGCATATCAGGAATTTTTTCGCCGAAGAACCATTTGTCCTTAACCTCCTGAACTCGTTCAGGATTCATTTGATCTAACAGAACCTGCTTCTTGGCCTCAAGCGCATTTCTTTGCTTTTCTCCAAACACTCCATTCGGGAGTTTTCCTTTCAACTCGAGATCTTTCAAGAACTCCTTATATTCATCTTCTTTCCCGGACAATTCTGCAGCAAGCATCTTTTTCAAGACCGCATTTTCATCCAGTCCATTAAAAAATACAGGTTCAAACTGTTCCTTTTCGACATCCTCATCGTCTTCGTCCATCAACATCTGCGAAATACGGAACTGGAACGGATCTTTCAAGAACTTGGAGAGCGAATAGACACTCACTCGATCCGGGAGCTTAACCGCATTTTCTTTAGATTCAGCGGCATCAAGGTGTCCCATTCTCTTTTCCTGGCGCTCTTTTATTTTTTCCTTTCGTTCATCTTCCGACAAGAGCATCCATTCGTACGCTTCCTTATTCCGCAGGCTTTTCTGCGTCCAAAGTTCGCTGTAGTCGCGATTTTCATCAAGGGAAATAGTTTCTTCTTTCCACTTGAGCGATTTTCCGTTAGTGTCTTTTTCCGCACCGGCTTCGATAAACTTGCGTAAATCATTCACCACCGAAGACGGGTAAAGTTCGGCATCCTTCTTGATATCTTTATTCACGTAGCTCAAGTGGAAACTATCACTTGTGCTCATGAACTGGCAAAGGAAAGCGTAGCGATTCTTGGCAACAGGGGAATCGTCGCCGGGCCATGGGTAGCAAGACTTGCGCAGATCAAGCGTATTGCGCTGCTTTGCACCGGGGAAACTTGCCGCATCGGCACCAATAAAGAACAGGTGCTTTACAGGAATCGTCCTATTCGGCACAAACTTCATAAAGGTAACACCGTTCACAAACAGATTGCCACAGCTGTACTCCGTACCCTGTGCGGCAAGTAACAAGCTCTGCTTGACGATGTTCATCGAAATTTTAGAAGCATTTGCGGAGAACTGGCAGTAAAGCTGTTCCAGCGCCTCGGCAACACGCTTGTGCACAATGTCTTCGCTCTTCAGGGATTTAGGAGTATTCTGCATCCCAATCCATTCATCCAAGAGCGCAGAGAGTTCGCTTAATTGCTCGCGATCGATTTTCTTGAGGAAGTCGCCATCCTTCTTGGATTTATCGCAGCCGAATTCTATCCAACGCTCAAGAGATTCAATGCATTCCACAAACCGACAAAGCGAGGCCTTGTCCGAGCATGCCATATCCGCATAAGGTCTATATTCATCGACACCAAACGAGACATCGTCTGTCGTCATCTGCGCGAGAAGTAGGCGTTTTACAACTTTGTCCCAGTCGTCTTTCTTAATCACCTTATCCCCGTCAGCCTTCGTATCGCGAGTGCGGTAGGTATTCGTTTCGGCGACCCATTCCTGCCAAGCATCAATTTCTTCGTTCCTGATGCCACGAGCAGTTTGCACAACGGGATTGCGGACCAATGCGAAAAAGTCCGGACGCGTGATGCTCTTCTGCGCAAGGATCGAGAATAGATTGCTTAACGCATTTTCGGTAAGCGAAGCCTTGGCGGGCGAATCGACAATTGCAAAACGCACGTGCAAGAATCCATTTTCATTCTTGGGATCTTTTACGGGAGTCTGGTCAAAAACCATGTTGATCGCCGTGCGGTATTCGTCCAGGCAAGGCGACACCACAAGGATGTCTTCGACGCGGGCGCCATCCCGCAACAACTTACATATTTGAGTATGCAAATTTTCAATTTCACGGATTTTGGTCGGAGCAGCGGTCACATCGAGAGATTTATCGGACAAATCGTCTTCAGTCACTCCACTCATTTTTTCGCGATGGGCAATGGAATACTGAACCTTGTGCAAGAGGGAATCTTGCGACATTTCGGCATCCTTACCGGACTCATCAACATTTCCCTTAAAATCAAAATCGTAATCCGACGCAATACACCAAAGCTTGATGTTATCACGGCCCGAGCGGCCCCAACTGGCGAGCAAGTCGTTTTCCTGGTTCAACGAACCGGCGTATTCGGGGATATCATCAATATCCGTTTCAAACTTTCCTGCGGTCAACTGAGCAGGATCACGCACCTGCATGCGTTCCTGTATTTTGCCGATGTTTCCTGTTTCAGATTTCCAATTGCCTTTAGACACATTCCATCGGCGGCAAACAGAGTCTTTTTCAAGCTTTGCGTCTTCCCAGAATTCCATACACGGGTTCTGGATGTAGGCGTACACTTCGTGCTGCTCGGCATATTTCTGCAAGATGACGCGGTAGAACTGGCCCATGCCCGAAAGACCAAAAATAAAGATCGGGAGAGCTTTGCCGTCATCCTTCGGTAATTTGTCTAGATTAAAATTGCCGTTTTCGCATGCCTTGAACAAGAACGGAATTGTATCGTATTCCTTGTTTTCGTCTGTACGTCCGGTCTCTTCTTCAAAAACATGTTCGAGCAGGGACTTTTCGTTTCCATGTCTATGGAATATGGCGGAATAAAGCTTGCGCTGCCATTTTTCGCGGAGTTCCAAAGACTCCTTGGTTTCGGTAAAGAAGAGTCCATCTTTTTCACTTACGCCCTGCTTCCACTTGTCCAGAAAGCCCTCTTTTCCACCAACAAAACCCTTCGGACGGCTCGTTTCGTAATCCAGGAACAGCGAAGCCATTTTTGACGCGAAGTCAAACAGATGATTATAGTCAAGTTTGCCGTCTACTTCCAGATAACGGCTCACTTCGTCGTCACCTTCGTTGCAGAGAGTCTTGTAGTTATCATCCTTTTCCAAATACGCAAGGATGACATTCGTGAGCATTTCTGCCGTCAATTTCTTTTTAGAATCGTCTTTTCCCACCAGGATATCGAACAAAAACCTGTCAATGGTACTCTTGTTCAGGTTGGCGAGAACGCCCTTCTTTTTCATCCAGCGAAGGCGGAACCACTGTTCCAGTTTCGGGTCCGGGAAGATGACAACCGGGGCTTCAAAGGGATTCTTCCAGACAGACGAAATTTCGTCGATCATCTGGTCGGCGAGATTTTCAAGATTCAGCGCAAATTTTAGATGTAGCATAGTGAGAATATAGTTACTCGTTAATCGAATTCTTATTTATTATCGCTCAAAAAAGGCTTTTTGTCAAATTTTCGGAGTAAATTCGCTTTTGTTGGGAAAATTCAAAGGAATATACGTAACACGGTTTCGTTTCAACTCCTTTATCCACTTGCCGTTTGCCTCGTAGGCGAACTTGCCGCAGAGCACCCACAGTACATCGATGGGGCGTTTGGTATTGAACTTTGGCGGCGGGGCGTAACCGTCCGTAAAGTAGATGAGTCCATCATATTCGGGATGTGCACAATAGTAATCGGCAGCAGGCTGAAAACTTGTACCGCCACGCCCCATGACTTTCACCGTCTTGCAAGCTTTTTTCAGCGGTTTCGGTTCCCCTTGAATTTTAGCATCAAACTGCAAAACATCCATTTTCTCGATGCTATATTTGAAGAGTCTGTTAATCACCGAGAAAAAGAAGGACAGACTTCTATCTGTCACGGAGCCACTCACATCGACCGCGATCAGCAAGTTCGTCGAAAGTTCGTAGCGGCTTCCCATGGCATCAAAACCGAAGCGGCGATTCGGACGCATACGCGTAAGGCGACGCTTACTCGAAATGACAGATGTCTTGAACTGGCTCAACATTTTGCGGTAGTCCATATCGACTTTCTGGCTTGCCTTGATAACGCCTTGCAGCTTGCCTGAAATGGAACCCCATTTGTTGCCCGCTTCAGCAACTTCGATAAATCCGTTTATGTCGCAGCAGGCTTCTTCATCTTCGTCCCAGAGTTCTGAAATCAGTGAATCTCGTACATCCTGCGCATTGAACTTTATTTGCGCGTCACGAAAGCCGCCGCCATTATTCTCGCCACCGTTGCCATCGGCGGCGCATTCTCCTAGCTCGCCGACGCATCCTTCGCCAGCATCACCCTCACTATAAGAGTCATGCTCGCCCAAAGCCCCGCCCATCGGCACCGACATTTCCTTGAGCAAAGTGTAGTACTCCTCGAAACATAACCCGCTAGGCAAACCCAGCTCCACGCCATTCATTTGCGCCTTTACATTCCGCGAGACCTCATACACATCGGCAATCGTGACATTGCTCGCTCGCGTAAGCAGCGATTTCACAGCAAAAGGAGGCTGCCGCTGATACGGGTGCTTGAGCAAA
>Ga0310694_10007574_pt1 | contig 10179 bp, 7 predicted proteins | sample 174DNAGHGhighgp2_FD_203884 | JGI IMG/M metagenome (GOLD analysis project Ga0310694, IMG submission 203884) | Sheep rumen microbial communities from Palmerston North, Manawatu-Wanganui, New Zealand - 1742 DNA GHGhigh gp2 (v2) (version 2) | ecosystem: Host-associated > Mammals > Digestive system >... | reverse complement strand
GGATGAAGATCCGGCGGAAGAGATAGCGCAGGCGTGCCGGGCGGCTGAGCTCACCCTTCAGCAGGATGGAGGTGTCGCGGATGAGACCGGTATCTGTTTCGGTCGGCTTCGCGCGGGAATAACGGAACAGCGAGACGCATTCGCCGACAGGGCCCAGCGCAACCCCGAACGCCGCGGTCCGGTCCACCCTGCGGCCGAAGGCCATCGGGGATTCGCCCTTGTCGCGGGTCAGGTTCTCCGCATGGAGCAGATCCGTGATTTCCTGCGCCCAGACGTCAAACACGGCGTCCCCGTCCTTCGCGCGGCGCGCGCGGAAAGCGGGGGACGTAAACCAGGTCCGTAGCGCCAAGGCCAGCAGAAGCAGCAGGGGTAGCAGCCAGTACCAGGGGAAGGGACCGCCGCGGTCCGGTTCTTCCGGCGGCAGTTTTTCGCTGTCCGGCGGCGGGGAAGGCGCATCGTCATCCTGCCCGTCAGAGGGAACAGGCGTCGGTTCGGGCGTATCCTCCGGCGTGGGTTCTTCGGAAGGTTCCGGTTCATCCGGTTCCGGTGTGGGTTCGTCTTCATTTCCTTCCGGCGGTTCCGGAGACGGCGTCGGCTCCGGCTCGGGAGACGGTGTAGGCGTGGGCGTCGGTGTGGGAGAGGGGCTTGGCTCCGCATCGCCCTGGTCGCTGCCGGAACCGGTATGCTTCGGCGTGGCGTCAAAAGTCAGCCAGCCGAATCCTTTGAAATAGACTTCGGTCCAGGCGTGCGCGGACAGACCGGTTACGAGGGCAGAACCGTTTTCATCCGGTTCAGCGATATAGCCTTCGACATACCGTGCGGGCAGGCCGATCATCCGGCACAGCACCGTCATGGCGGACGCGAAGTAGGTGCAGTATCCTTCCTTGGTATCCAGCAGGAAATGGGTGACGAAGTCAAGGTTGGACGGCTGGGGTTCCACATCCAGCGTATAGCGGAAGTTCCGCGTCAGCCAGGACTGAATGGCCAGCGCGCGGTCATACGGCGAGGAAGCGACGGAAGCCGTTTCGCGGGCCAGGGCGTAGACCGGTTCTTCCAGGTGGCTTGGCAGGGTGGTATAGGTTTCAACCATCTGCTCATACCGGCTGTCTTCCAGCGTCGAACAGACCTCGATCAGGGTGCCCAGGCCGGAGTCGCCGGCCAGGAAGAGCGGAGCCGATACGGTATAGGTATCGCCGGCCCGCAGATTCCGGGTGACAAACAGTTCGGAGGAATTGGAGAAATAGGGGACCAGTTCCCCGCCCGGAACCAGGTCGCGGACGCGCTGGGGAACGAAGAGCGTGGAAGCGCTGTCAATGAGCATCCGTACGGATATGGTAACGGGATTGCACAGGGCGTTCCGGACCGTCTCAGCCGGCAGGTCCTCGTCGAACAGGACGGCGCGCTGAGCGGCCAGCCGGGGAGACTGGCGAAGGTACCGCCTGCCGCCGGTGGTGTTTTTCCAGTCGCGGCCGGTGTACAGGTTGAACACAACGCCGCGCAGGTACGCGGTCCGCGGTGTGGAAACCTGCATCACAGGCGTTTCATCCGGATTGGGTTTGCCGCCGAGCTGTTCCTGACCCTCGGGATAATACCCTTCCGTGGAGAGGGAGAACACGTCCCGGGGTTCGGTGAAGAACAGCCGGTCGAGCACCGCCTGGCGCAGTTCGTCTGCCTTACCCCGGAGCGGATTGGGCCCCACCCCGCCGGAGGTCAGCAGGAAAGCGCCGGCCACCAGCAGCGCCGCGACGGGCAGCAGCGGCAGCAGAGACGTTTCCGGGAAACGGTCCGTCATCAGCATCAGCAGCAGCGCCAGCAGCGCGGGCAGGAACCAGGGAATGGTTTCCGATGCGCCGGACAGATAAATCAGCAGGATCATGCCGAAACACAGCAGCGACGCCGGCAGGACCGATATGTTCTTCAGGCAGGCGAAACAGCTGATCAGCGTAATCAGGACGGAAAGCAGGATGACGGCGGAAGAGGCCACCAGCGGCAGCGCGGTCCGGATGCCGGAAAAGCGCAGCGTTACCGCCAGCACCACATCCGAAACTGTGATCATCCCGCCCAGGCCGAATATCCATACCAGCAGGGCCGTCAGGCACAGGCCGGCGGAAACCAGGGCCGTTATCCGGTTGATGGACGCGAGCTCAAACAGAACAACGACAGCCGCGCACCAGAACAGCACCGACGGAGACAGGAAGGAAGGCTCCAGGATGCCCAGGAAGGGCAGCAGCAGGCCGGCTGCCAGCAGCATGGACAGCAGCGCGTGGGTCAGGCGGGTTCTGACCTGCTCGCTCATGGCGGAGACCTCCTTCCTTGAATAATTCAGAATTCATAATTAAGATTTCTTTGGAATTCTATAGCTGGGAGAGCTCGGGGGTTACATAAGATACTTCGAGGCCGGACTGCTTGAGGCGGGCAATCAGGGGCAGCACGTTTTCGTCCTCCGGGGCGAAGGTGACCAGGTACAGGCGGATGTTCGGACCGGTCCGGTGCATCCGGATCATGATATCCACCATGGGGATGTTCAGCCGGGCGGCGACCACCACGACGCAGCCGACTTTCCGCAGGCGGCGGCTTTCCATGGCCAGCACCCGCTCAAACCGGTCGGTTTCGGAAAAATCCACCCGGGAGAGATAGTCCAGGGCGATGGGCAGCCCCATACGCTTGTCCACGTCCACCGGATGGGAGCCGAGCAGCGGCAGGCGGATCTGGTGATCCGTGGCGGCCTGGGCGGTCAGCACCGAGGCGGCGGTTTCCAGCAGCGCGTCCCGGAGGTCGGCTTCCGCCTGGGGATGGCCCCAGGAGGGAGGCCTGGAGCAGTCCATCAGGAGCAGCACGTCCTGCAGGATCGGCTCGTCAAACTTGCGGACCATCAGCTCGCCCTTGCGCATGGAGAGCTTCCAGTGGATTTTTTTCATCGCGTCGCCCTGCTGGTAGGAGCGGATATCGGACGGCGCGTTCAGGTCCTCTGTCGCGCGGGCCATCAGCTCGCTGCCCGGATCGCCGGGAGCGAGGGTCAGCGGTTCCACGTCGAAGGTCTGGGGAAGGACCAGCATCTCGAAGAAGGTCTGCTTCAGCACCACCCGTTTCCGGACCAGGCCCAGCAGGTCTTCCACCGTGCAGGCGTGCAGGCCCACCGGAAAAACGCCCACATGGGCGGCGTGGATGGGCAGGCGGAAGCTCTGGAGACGGCCGGGCATGTTTTTCAGGCGGATTTCCCGGTCCCTGTTTCCGGAAGGATCGGACAGTTCCAGCAGCAGCGGGGCGATGGGGATCAGCCCGCGGTGCCGCATGCGGAGGAACAGCGTCGCGTCTTCCCCGCGCCGGACCGTTTCGGCCGACAGCTCGCCGTCCGCCTCCAGCGTCGCGGCGGCCCATAGCACGGCGATGACGGCCCCGGCGACGATCAGCAGGATCAGGACGGAAAGCAGTAAAAAAAGCTGACTGCCGGTGCAGACCGCAACCGTCAGCAGCGTCAGGAATACCGCCAGGGGAAGGATCAGTTTCAATTTCATAATTTCACGGGCACGGTGGTGTTTTGCAGAATGGTCAGCAGGAACTGTTCCGCCGGGATCCCTTTCATCTTCGCTTCGGGCGAGAGAATCATCCGGTGCGCCATGACGGGCAGGAACATGTGCTGCACGTCCTCGGGCAGGACGAAATCACGGTCGTCCAGCATGGCGCAGGCCTGGGCGCCGCGGATCAGGGCGATGGCGGCCCGGGTTGAAGCGCCCAGGGAGAAGGCCGCGTCGTTGCGGGTAGCGGCGGCCAGCAAGGCTACGTAGTTGCGGACCTCAGGCGAGCAGTATACCGTGGAAACCTGTTCCTGCATGGCCATAACGTCCTGGGCGGAGCAGATCGGCTCGATAGTTGTCATCGGGACGACGGAGCCGCTGTAGCGGTCCAGTACGTCCATTTCCTGCTCAATGGTGGGATAGCCGATGGAGATCCGCAGGAAGAAACGGTCCACCTGGGCTTCCGGCAGGGGATAGGTTCCGACGAATTCGCCCGGGTTCTGCGTCGCCAGGACGATGAATGGCTGTGGCACCGGATGGGTGATGCCGTCCACGGTCACCTGGTGTTCCTCCATAACCTCCAGCAGGGCGGACTGGGTTTTCGGACTGGTTCGGTTGATTTCGTCCGCCAGCACGATCTGGGCCATCACGGAGCCTTCTTTGTATTCCATCTCACCGGTCTTGAAGTTGACCAGGGTGAAGCCGGTGACGTCAGAGGGCATCAGGTCCGGAGTGAACTGGATCCGGCGGAAGGAGCAGTCCAGCGAACGGGCCAGCGCGCTGGCCAGCGTGGTTTTGCCGACGCCGGGGACGTCTTCGATCAGGACGTGGCCCTTGCACAGCAGGGCAATAAGCGCATATTCAATCGCTTCTTCCTTGCCGACGACGGCTTTACTGATGTTCTGCTGCAGGGCGAGGATCATTCTGCCGGGATTGATCATGGGAACCTCCGTAACAATTCAAAATTCATAATTCAGAATTCATAATTAGGATAACTGATCTGAAGGGTGAAACCGGGTTCTGAATGCTAACATGATGAACATTCTTATTATACCTTTATTTGAAGAAAACCGCAAGGTGTGGTATGATGCGGTCAAGACAACCACGGGATGCGGTATATGAGGGGGATAACGGCATGGTGAAGGGACTCGGGCTGGACCTGTGTGAGATTGCCAGGATGGAGAAACTGCTTGAGGACGAGCGCTTCCTGAACCGGTATTTCAACGAAGGCGAGATCGGTTATATCCGGTCCAAGGGAAAGGGCGCGGCCCAGACCATGGCCGGGATTTACGCCGCGAAGGAAGCGCTGTCCAAGGCGCTGGGCACAGGCATTGCCTTTGAACTGAAGGAAATCAGCATCTTCCACGACGAGGCGGGAATGCCGGGCTATTCCCTGTCCGGCAAAGCAGCCAAACTCGGGGAGGGGGACCGCTTCTGGCTGTCCATTTCCCATGACGGCGGAACGGCCGCCGCGGTCTGCGTCCGGGAGGACAATCAATAAACGCCGCGGCGTTGTTTTTCCTTCCGGTTGTTTTCGTTTTGGCTTGTCAAAAAAGGCGAATAAAACTATAATTAATATGCGGTTTTCCGCATGTGATTATACCTGGTACCGGAACCGGATGAAACATAGAAAGGCGGGGAAATCATGACGATTCTTGAGAACTACGAACAGTGGCTGAAGGACTTTGCCGATGACGCGGATACGGTCCGCGAACTGGAGGCCATCCGCGGCGATGAAAAAGAGATGGAAGACCGCTTCTATACCGAGCTGAGCTTCGGCACCGCCGGTATGCGCGGCGTGCTCGGCGCCGGAACAAACCGGATGAACAAATACAACGTCCGCCGGGCGACCAAGGGCCTTGCGGGCTACCTGCTGGAGGACCCGGAGAACGCGAAACGCGGCGTGGTCATCGCCTACGACAGCCGCCGTTTCAGCGCCGAGTTTGCGAAGGACACCGCCCTGGTGCTCTGCGCAGAAGGCGTTCCCGCTTTCCTGTTTGACGCGCTGCGCCCTGTGCCGGTGCTGAGCTTTGCCGTCCGTCATCTGAACGCCGCCGCCGGCGTGGTGATCACGGCCAGCCACAACCCGCCGCAGTACAACGGGTACAAGGTTTACGGCGAGGACGGCGCCCAGGTGGGGCCGGAAGCCGCTGAAGGCATTACCCGCGTGATCCGCGCTACCAAGTACACGGACTGCGTGCTGATGGATGAACAGGAAGCCCTGGACAAGGGCCTGCTGAAGATCATCGGCAACAAGGAAGTGGACGACGAGTATATCGCCCGGATCAAGACCCTGAGCATCAATCCGGATCTGCTCCGGAAGGAAGGCTCCAAGCTGAATATTGTCTATACGCCCCTGCACGGCAGCGGCAATGTGCCGGTCCGGAGGCTCCTGAAGGAGATCGGCCTGACCAACGTTGCGGTGGTGAAAGAGCAGGAAATGCCCGATCCCAACTTCAGCACCATCAAGGTACCGAACCCCGAGGATCCCGGCGCCTATGAGCTGGCCTTCAAACTGGCGGCGGAAGTCAACGCCAACGTGATCTTCGCTACGGATCCGGACTGCGACCGCCTCGGCGTGGCCGTCAAGGACGGCAAAGGTGAGTGGCATCTGCTGACCGGAAACGACATCGGCTGTGTGCTGCTGCACTATATCCTTTCCAGCAAAAAGAAGGCCGGCACCCTGCCGAAGGACGGCGCCGCGGTCAGGAGCATCGTGTCCACGAGCCTGGCCAACCGGATCTGCGAGAGCTTCGGCGTTTCCATGTTTGAGACGCTGACCGGCTTCAAGTTTATCGGCGAGAAGATCCAGCAGTTCATGGACAAAGGGGACCACACCTTCCTGTTCGGCTTTGAGGAAAGCTACGGCTTCCTGTCCAGCACCTTCGTGCGGGACAAGGACGGCGTCAACGCCAGCCTCCTGGTCAGCGAGGTCGCCTGCGCCTGCATGGCGGAAGGCATCACCTTCTACGACCGGGTTCAGGAGATCTTTAAGGAATACGGTTACTATATCGAGAACGTGGTCTCCACCACGCTGCCCGGCAAGGACGGCCTGACCCGGATGAAGGAGATCATGGCCGGCCTGCGCGCTCAGCCCCCGAAGGAGATCGCGGGCCTGAAGGTTACCGCTGTCCGCGACTATCTCAGCGGCATCCGTACTGAGAACGGCAAAGAAGAGCCTACCGGCCTGCCGACGTCCAATGTGCTGTTCTTTGAGCTGGAGAAGGGCAACTGGGTCTGCGTCCGGCCTTCCGGCACAGAACCCAAGATCAAGCTGTATGTCAACAGCAACGCCGCGGACCAGGCTTCCGCGGAAGCCCTCAACGCCAGACTGTGCGAAGCCAGCAAAGCACTGATGGCATAAACATCAATTCATAATTCTGCGATCGCTGTTAACAAAGCTCTGTTCGCCGCAGGCTCCAGACCTTTGACAGCTGTAGCATGGGAGCCATAAATCGCGCTGAAGCGCGAATGGCTCCGCAACAATTCCAAATAACGTCAGGGGAGTAATACTCATGTTCGGAAGAATGATGAACAACTACTACTACGGAAAGAGCGGCAAGGGCGATTTCCGCAAGGACGATCTGCCGCATAACCGGCGCGAGCTGTTCCGCGACACCCTGAAGACCAGGCTGAGCGGGCTGTGCCGGATCAATCTGCTGTATATGCTCATCTTCCTGCCGGCCATGCTCCTGATCATGTTCAACCTCACCAACGTTCTGTCCGTGACGTCCAATCTCATGCTGATCGAAAACAACGATTACGCGGGATACGTCCAGACGCTGACCGACGCGGAACAGGAGGTCCAGCTTTCCGAGGAGGAGTACAACAAGATCAAGACCGAGGGGGTCAAATACAACGACTACCTGGACAGCGTGGTGCTCCGCCTGCTGATCTGGCTGATTCCGTGCATCGCCATCACCGGGCCTTTTACCGCCGGCCTGAGCTATGTGACGCGGAACTGGGCGCGGGATGAGCACGCCTTTATCTGGACCGATTTCAGGGACGCGATGAAGGCCAACTGGAAGCAGTCGCTGGTGCTGTCCGTCATCACGTCCTTCATGCCGCTGATTGCGTATCTCGGCTGGACTTTCTACGGACAGCTGGCGGCGCGCAGCCCTGTCATGTTTGTTCCTCAGATCCTGGTTGTACTGGTGGTGCTCGTTTGGGCCATCAGCATCACTTATATGCATCCGCTGGCCATTACCTATGACCTGAAGATGAAGGACGTCATCCGCAACGGCCTGCTGCTGGGCGTGGCCCGGCTTCCGATGAGCGTGGGGATCCGCCTCCTCCACTGCGTGCCCGCCCTGATCGGCGCGGCGCTGATGTGGTTCTGGAATCCGATGTACGGCATGCTGATCCTCTTCGCCTGGTATGTGCTGATCGGCTTCTCCGCCAGCCGTTTTGTCACCGCCAGCTATACCAACGCCGTGTTCGACCGGTTCATCAATCCCAACATCGAAGGCGCGAAGGTCAACCAGGGCCTGCACAAGGATGAGGACGAAGAGGACGACGAGGACGACACAGCGGAAGGGGAAACAGACAACTGACCATGTACCAGGGATTTGCTGAGATCTATGACGATCTGATGAACGACGTCAATTATGAAAGCTGGGCGGATTATTATTCCCGCCTGCTTTCGATTTACGGGATCCGCGGCGGAAAAATCTGCGAATGCGCCTGCGGCACCGGCAGCCTGACCATGCCCCTGCAGCGCAGGGGTTTCCAGATGACCGGCGTGGACCTGAGCCGGGAAATGCTCTGGCAGGCGGCGCAGAAGGCCCGCAAGAGCGGCCTGTCCATTCCTTTTGTCCAGCAGGATATGCGGGCGCTGAACCTGCACAGGCCGGTGGACGGTGTGCTGGCTACCTGTGACGGCGTAAATTACCTGCTGACAGAGGAGGACCTGATGAGCTTTTTCCGGGCGGCGAAGCGCTCTCTGCTGCCCGGCGGCGCGCTGATCTTTGACGTATCCACGCCCTACAAACTGAAAAATATCCTGTGCGCCGGGCTGATGTGCGAAGACCGGGAGGACGTGACCTACCTGTGGCAGAACTCCTGGCATGAGCGCTCGCAGACGGTGGACCTTGACCTGTGCTTCTTTATCAAAGAGCAGGACGGCAGATACCGCCGGATGGAAGAACACCAGCGGCAGCGCGCCTGGAGCGCGGACGCGCTGAAGGAAATCCTGTGGAAGGCCGGGTTCCGGGCGGTGTGCCTGTATTCCGGAACCACGCTGAATGCCGCGAAGGAAGACGATCAGCGGTGGCACATCGCGGCCACGAACCCGGTGAAGTAATAAACAATTCAGAAGGAATGACATTATGGCAAATAAGGACGAGATGCTGCAGATCGACCTGTGCAACGGGCAGGTCCGGGTCATGCTGTGCGAGACCACGGAAACGGTACAGCGCTGCGCGGATATCCACAGTTCCACGCCGGTCTGCACGGCGGCGCTGGGCCGGCTGATGACCGGTACCGCGATGCTGGGCATCATGATGAAGGGTGAGGACGAAAACGTAACCGTGACCATCAAGGGCGACGGCCCCATGGGCTCGCTGGTCGCGGTGGCGGATCACGGAAAGATCCGCGCCTGCGCCGACAACCCGCAGGTCGAGCTGCCCCTCCGGGAGGACGGAAAACTGGATGTGGGCGGCGCCGTGGGGCATCATGGGCGGATGAGCGTGATCAAGGACCTGGCGCTGCGCAAGAACTATATCGGCCAGAGCGAACTGGTCAGCGGCGAGATCGCCATGGACTTTGCCCAGTACTTCACCGTGTCGGAGCAGCAGCCCTCGCTGGTGGCGCTGGGCGTGCTGGTCAGCGGCGAAACCGTGCTGAAGGCGGGCGGTCTGCTGATTCAGCCGCTGCCGGGCTGCCCGGACGAAATCATCGACCAGCTGGAGCTGCGCAGCCCCATGTTCGCGGATATCAGCCGGGAAATGACCTTCGCGCCGATTGAGCAGCTCTGCGAGGACTGGTTCCGGGGCCTGGAACCGAAGATCCTGGAGCGGACGCCTATTTCCTATACCTGCACCTGCAGCCGGGAGCGGATGGAAAAGGCCCTGATTTCCATGGGAGCGAAGGACCTGCAGTCCCTGATCGACGACGATGAAGGCGCCGAACTGGTCTGCCACTTCTGCCACGGAAAATACTTTTTCACCACGGAACAGCTGAAGGCGATGCTGACGGAGGCAAAGAAACAATGAAAATGCCGGTCATCAATTTTGACGAACACTTCGCGGACTTTATGTCCGAATGGCTGAAGAGCCATCAGGACCAGTACGCGAATTTTGACGAGATGGAAGAGGACATGCCCCGGATCTACATGGCCTTCCTGAACACCCGGGCCAAATGGCTGGGTAATGTGACGCCGGGCGCGTATTTCACCCAGTTTGAGGATCCGAAGGTGCTGGTGGACTGGCTGGCGCAGTACTGCGAGGACGGCGTTCCGGTGCCGGACCTGCTGTGCGAACAGATCACCGCTGTCGGCCGCCCGTGTGAAAAGCGCCTGCTGGAGCTGCTGAAGGACGAAGAGGCGCCGGAGGAAGCCCGGATGACCGCCGTGAACCTGCTGCGGGAAATGGAGAGCACCCTGCCGAAGATGCTCTATATCCAGTGGCAGCTGAACCGGGAAGGACAGGACGAACTGAAGGACAAC
>Ga0310694_10007571_pt1 | contig 10181 bp, 9 predicted proteins | sample 174DNAGHGhighgp2_FD_203884 | JGI IMG/M metagenome (GOLD analysis project Ga0310694, IMG submission 203884) | Sheep rumen microbial communities from Palmerston North, Manawatu-Wanganui, New Zealand - 1742 DNA GHGhigh gp2 (v2) (version 2) | ecosystem: Host-associated > Mammals > Digestive system >... | reverse complement strand
CATGTTGGATTCCGGTGCCCGAGGCAGTAAGGACCAGATCCGTCAGCTGGCCGGCATGCGAGGCCTGATGGCCAAGCCGTCCGGCGATATCATTGAAAACCCGATCAAGGCGAATTTCCGCGAAGGCCTGTCCGTCCTTGAATACTTCATCAGCTCCCACGGCGCCCGTAAAGGTCTGGCCGACACGGCTCTGAAGACCGCCGACTCCGGCTACATGACCCGCCGTCTGGTCGATGTCGCGCACGATGTCATCTGCACGGAAGACGATTGCCACACCGCCAATGGCATCTACATGAAGTCCATCAAGGAAGGCACGAAGGAAACCGTTAAGCTGGAAGACCGTATCATCGGACGTTTCAGTGCGGAAGACATCTATGACACCGTAACTGGAAACGTGCTGGTCGCGGCAGGCGAGGAAATCACGGCCGAACTGGCGAAGCGCATCGTGGCGATGGGCATCGACAAGGTCCTCATCCGCTCCGTGCTGACCTGCGAAAGCGAACGCGGCGTCTGCTGCAAATGCTATGGCCGCAATCTGGCCACTGGCGATTTGCCGAAGCATGGCGACCCCGTCGGCATCATCGCGGCGCAGTCCATCGGCGAACCCGGTACCCAGCTGACCATGCGTACGTTCCACCTGGGCGGTACGGCCGCGGCCGACGCCAACAAGATGAGCCACAAGGCACGGAAGGACGGTATCCTCGCCCTGCAGAACCTGATGGTCGGAGACACCCAGCAGCTGGTTCCGATCCAGGTCGTGAAGACGCTTTGCAGCGAAGAGAAGAACCGGAGCAACGCCGGACTTTTCTACAACGGCCCGAAAAACAATCCGCAGAGCAGCAGCGACTACTACAACGAGGGCTTCGCCCGTCTCATCAAGGATGAGAAAGCCCGCGACCCCTATCTGGACTACTGCAAGCTGAACGGCAAGCCGATTCCGGCGGAAGCGGCATTGGCCGAGCAGGTCGCCGACAACCAGCTGATCGCGAAGGGCTACATGGTCCTGACGCAGAACGCGCATGTCAACGTGAACTACACGACCGCGGAGGCGCAAGCCAACGGCGCGGCGTCGGAAATCGACGAACTGGAATTGCCGCAGGGCTCCATCATCTATTTCCAGGACGGCGCAATCAAGGCCGATTTCACATTCGCCGAATGGGATCCCTTCAACGTTCCGATCAATGCGCCCATCAGCGGCTGCATCGAATACCGCGACTTGGTTGAAGGCTCGACCATCTCCAGCGAGGAGAACAGCCAGACCGCGAAGATCGAGCACAAGGTCGTCGAGCACAACGAAGACATTCGCCCGGCTTTCGATATCGTCGACATGCTCCCGTTGGAACTGGCTGGCGGAAATCGCGTGAAACTGCGTTTCCAGATGCAGCTGATCAATACGAGCGCAAAGGGCTATACCGAGATGATGGAAGACCGCAAGGGCGGCGCGTCGGAACGCGTTGTCTACCGCTTCCAGCAGGGCAAGGGCTATTACCAGGATGCCGCCTCCAAGGTTGGCGAAGACGAAGTCCGCGTCAATCTGGACGCGCAGGGACGCTGCTCCCTGGTCCTGACGGAGAACGACCTGAAGTCCGGCAAGATCATCCGCATCGACCATTTGAGCTTCGAATCGGACAAAGTCTCCAAGGGTGACACGCTCGTTTATGATGAAGCCCGCAAGACGGCCGTCAAGGCTCCTTGCGACGGCAGCGAAGTCAAGATCGACGACATCCGTTTCGGCAAGAATCTGATACAGCTGTCTGGCCTGAAGTTCAACGAAACGATTGAACTTGACGGCCTGCAGGAAATCGACGGCAAGCGTCTTGGCACGACCTTGACGGGATTCTTCCGCGTGAAGGAGAATCTGCGCAAGTCGGTGCACGTCGGTATGGCGATTGTCAGACGCCGCAGGAACATCCAGCTTCCGACGGGTGCCTACTTCACCCTTGAGGAAGGCGAACTGGTGAACGCCGGTGACGAACTGGCCAAGTTCCCCCGTCAGAACGTCCGTACCCGCGATATCACCGGCGGTCTGCCGCGTGTCGCCGAGCTGTTCGAGGCGCGTCGTCCGAAAGAGGCCGCCGAGATCGCGAAGATCGACGGCGTGGTCTATATCGACAAGCCTGTGAAAGGAAAGCAGAACATCCGCATCGAGGATCCGGAAAGCGGCGCAAGCCAGGAGCATGTCATCCCGCAGGGCAAGCGAATCGTTGTCACGGAAGGCGACTTCGTCACGAAGGGCACGCCGTTGACGGACGGCGCGGTCGTCCTGCATGAAATGCTCGAAATCTGCGGTCCGCAGGAGTTGCAGGAGTACTTGCTGAACGAAGTCCAGCAGGTCTATCGTCTGCAGGGTGTTGAAATCAACGACAAGCACGTTGAAATCATCCTTCGCCAGATGATGCGCAATGTCCGCATCACGCAGCCCGGCCAGACGCGCTTCCTGTTCGGTGAACTCGTTGACAAACGCGAGTTCCAGGAAGAGAACAAGCGCGTTTTGGAGAACGGCGGAATCGCGGCTGACGCGCAGCCGATCCTGCTTGGTATCACGAAGGCCTCCCTTGCGACGGAGAGTTTCATCTCCGCCGCGTCCTTCCAGGATACGACCCGTGTCCTGACAGAGGCCGCGACCCTTGGCCGCGTCGATCATCTGCGCGGTTTCAAGGAGAACGTCATCATGGGTCATCTGATTCCCGCCGGCACGGGCTATCCCGATGCGCAGGACTTCAAACTGACCTTCAAGGCAAGCACGGCTGAAGAGGCCGCGGCCGAGACGGCGGCGTTGGAGCTCAGTGAAAAGGAAACCCAGGACAAGCAGAATCTCGACAACCTGCAGAAGTTCTTCGACAACTGACGGAGACAGGCGTCCATCCTGCAAAAAAATGGCGGATGCCTCATGGCGATTCGGAAAATCCGAGCGGTCATGGGGCGTCCGCTTGACATTCTGGATTGGCGTATTAAATTAAGAGAACGATTTTTTATCATATCTATATTATAAGTCAAAGAGAAACGCGAAATGCCGACAATCAATCAGTTGATCAGAAAAGGTCGTAAGGTCAAACCGGTCAAGAGCCGTGTCCGTGCTCTGGATCAGTGCCCGCAGCGCCGTGGTGTCTGCCTTCAGGTCAGCACCCGTACCCCTAAGAAGCCTAATTCCGCTTTGCGCAAGTATGCCCGTGTTCGTCTGACGAACGGGCAGGAAGTCAATGCGTACATCGGCGGCGAAGGTCACAACCTTCAGGAACACAGCGTCGTGCTGGTGCGCGGCGGCCGTGTCCGTGACCTGCCTGGTGTCCGTTATCACATCGTCCGCGGCACGCTGGATACGCTTGGCATCGACAAACGCCGCCAGGGCCGTTCGAAGTACGGCACGAAGCGTCCGAAGCCCGGCGCGCCTGCGAAGGGCAAGAAGTAATCCGGCAGTACAGGAAGCTCCTTGAGAGGAATACAGGATAATGAGAAGAAGAAAAGCTGAAAAACGTCAAACGATTCCGGACATCCGGTTCAATGACATCATCATCGCGCGTCTCATCAACACGGTTATGGAACGCGGCAAGAAGACGGTCGCGCAGGGTATTGTCTATGGCGCCATGGACATCCTGAAAGAGAAGAAAGCGGACATGGAGCCGCTGGAAGTTTTCCGCCAGGCCCTTGAAAACGTGAAGCCGCGTCTGGAAGTCAAGAGCCGCCGCGTCGGCGGTGCGACATACCAGGTTCCGCTGGAAGTTCCGGCCGAGCGTCAGACGGCTGTCGCCCTTCGTTGGATCGTCGGCTACAGCCGCGCCCGCAAAGGCGTGCCGATGGCGAAAGCCCTGGCCGCCGAACTGCTGGATGCCTTCGACAACACTGGCAACGCCGTGAAGAAGAAGGACGATACGCACAAGATGGCGAATGCCAACAAGGCGTTCGCGCATTACCGCTGGTAATCAAAACTACTTCCGTCCGAAGCCATTCGGACGCTGATAGGCACTGGGATTGCGAAGATGAGTTCCACCGCGTTGCGGAATCTGGGAATCATTGCTCACATAGACGCGGGGAAGACGACGCTGACGGAGCGGATCCTCCGTCGGACCGGGGAGATACGATACTGCGGTGAAGTCCATGAGGGCACGACTGTGACGGATTGGCTTCCGCAGGAACGTGAGCATGGCATCAGCATCCTGAGTGCCTCAGTGGTTTGCCAATGGCGTGATGTACGGATCAACGTGGTCGATACGCCCGGCCATGTGGATTTCACGGCGGAGGTTGAACGGGTTCTCCGGGTTCTGGATGGCGCGGTAGCCGTTTTCTGCGGCATTCGCGGCGTACAGGCCCAGTCGGAGACCGTATGGCGTCAAGCGAACAGGCATCGGATCCCGATGCTGGCGTTCGTGAACAAGCTGGATCGCGAAGGTGCCAGCTATGAGCGTGTCATTCGTCAGATAGCGCAACGTTTCCATGTGTCCGCGGTCGCCATGCAAGTTCCGTTGACGGACGAAAACGGATTCGTCGGCATGGTTGATATTTTGACGGGGCGATGTGTCGGAGAAGGGAGTCCGGACATCGATTTCAGATGCGATGAGCGGGTGAAATCCGCGCGGACGCATCTTGTGGAATGTCTCGCGGAGACAGACGACGAGGTGATGACAGATTACCTCTCGGACAGGGAGACGGACGAGGCGACCTTGCGCAGGGCGTTGCGGAAGGCGGTGCTGAATCGGAGCCTGCTGCCGGTATTCGGCGGCAGCGCCGCGAAGGACGTCGGAGTGGACGCGTTGCTGGATGCGGTTCGCGACTATCTGCCGTCGCCGACGGAAAGCATACGCAAGAAGCTGGACGGAATCGGGATGCTGGTCTTCAAGGTCTATCCTCCCGAAGTGTTCGGTGAGATGTTGTTCTGCGTCAGGTTGTACGGCGGGCATGTCGAAAACGGAACGCGGTTGCTGAATCCGCGAAACGGCGCGACGTGCGAAGTCGGAACGATCTATCGGATGCGGGCCAGCCAGCTGGATCCGATTGAAGGCGCGGAAAACGGCGATATCGTCGCCTTGACCGGCCTTGGCGCGGATGTCGTGACAGGGGATACGCTCTGCGATTTGTCCTGTACGGCGGTTTTGGAACGGATGACGTTCCCTGAACCGGTCGTTTCCATCACGATGGAAGGTCGTGGTGGCACAGACAGCGAGACGCTGGGGAAGGCGTTGAAGGCGTTCTGCCTGGAGGATCCGACGCTGAGGACTACCTACGGGCCCGCCCCTGGCCAATGGACGTTGGCGGGAATGGGCGAGTTGCATCTGGCGATTGTCCAGGAGCGTCTGAAAGGGGATTTCGGCATTGATGTGACGGCTGGAAAACCGCAAGTCAGCTACCGAAAGACGGTACAGGGCGCAGGACACGGCCGTTGCGAGTTTGAAAAGCGTCTGCCTGACGGGCGGACGATGGGGGCGATGGTAGAGGTCGAGGTGGAGGCTCTTCCGCGAGGCGGAGGGCTTGTGATGGATTTGGAGGCAGCATGCGCCGCCGTGGAGCCCATCTACGGAGAAGCGGCGAAAGCGGGCCTTCAGGAAATTGTCCGTTCAGGAGTCGGTGACGGCAATCCGTTGACGGACATGAAGATAAAGGTCATTGCTTTGGCGCCTGCGGAAGGCGGGACGTCAGAGCTGGCGTTCCAGACAGCGGCGCACAAGGCTTTGTCGGAAGCGGTGGAGACCGGTGGTCCGCTGGTGCTGGAACCGATTATGAAATTGGAGGTGACGAGCCCCCAGGCTCAGATAGGCAATGTCATTGCCGATTTGACGTCGCGGCGTGGACGTGTCACGGAGGTGGATTCCCAGGACATGGGGATTGCGCGTGTAGTGGCGTTGGTGCCATTGGGCGAGTTGTTCGGTTACGCAAGTTCGTTGCGTTCGCTTAGCGGCGGACGGGGCGATTTCGTTGCCGAGCCGTCAGTTTATGCTCCATTATGACCCGTAGCCGTAAAAGGAGCGGCAACTGAATTGAGCCCCGGCATCCACACTGTTTATAAGTCAGTAAACAAAAGAGTGAGACATGGCAAACAAGCAAACCATTCGCATTCGGCTCCAGGCTTTCGAGCACACGATCCTGGATCAAAGCACAGCCGAAATCGTCAACACGGTCAAGCGGACGGGCGCCGATGTCGCCGGCCCGATTCCGTTGCCGACCCGCATCGAGCGCTTTACGGTGAACCGTTCCCCGCACGTCGACAAGAAGTCGATGGAACAGTTTGAAATCCGCACGCACAAGCGTCTGCTGGACATCATCAACCCCAGCAACCGGACGGTCGAAGAGCTGAAGAAGCTCAATCTTCCCGCCGGCGTTGACATCATCATCAAGATCTGACGGGGGAGGGCGCTAACATGAGAAAAGGATTGATCGGTAAGAAATTGGGCATGACCCATGTTTACACGGAAGATGGCGTCGCCGTTCCAGTGACGGCGATTGAAGTCGGTCCGTGCCCTGTGATTTCACTGCGTACCCAGAAGCGCAACGGCTACAGCGCGTTGCAGCTTGGTTTCGGCAGCCGCAAGGTGAAGAATGTGACGAAGCCCGTGCTCGGCACGCTGAAAGAGGCGAAGCTGGAGTCGAATCCCCCGATGATCATCCGCGAGATCCGTCTGGAAGAGGATTCCACGGCGGCCGTCGGCGATGTTCTGAAAGCCGACATCTTCGCGAAAGATGAGTTCGTCGACATCACGGGCCAGACGAAGGGCCGTGGTTTCGCCGGCGTTGTCCGTCGCTGGAAGTTTGGCGGCGGCCGTGCGAGCCATGGTGGCGCGTGGGTCCGCAGAAGCGGTTCCATCGGTATGTGCGCCGCCCCGGGCAAGGTCTACAAAGGCCGCAAGATGCCTGGTCACATGGGCGATGTTCGTCAGACGATTCTGAATCTGAAAGTCGTGGATGTCCGCCCCGATGTCAACCTGCTGTTGGTGAAAGGGTCCATTCCCGGCGCGAACGGCTGCTTTGTTATCGTGCGCAACGCAATCAAGAAGCATTAATCGGGGGTGACATCAGATGGCTACTTTGACAGTGAAAAATGCAAGCGGTGCCGACCTGGGCACCCCTATTGAAATTGATTCCAGCTGGCTTGAGTTCGAAAAAGGCGAACAGGCCGTGAAGGATTCCGTGGTTGCGTTCCTGGCCGGTTGCCGTGCTGGCACCGCCTCGACGAAGACCCGCGGCGAAGTGAGCGGCGGCGGTGCGAAGCCGTGGCGCCAGAAAGGCAACGGCCGTGCCCGTAGCGGCAGTAACCGTAGCCCGGTGTGGCGCGGTGGTGCGATTGTCTTCGGCCCGAAGCCCCGCAGCTACGCGAAGAAAGTCAACGCCAACGTCGAGACCCTGGCCCTGCGCCGCGTGTTCTCCGACCGCGTGAAAGACAATGAGATCATCGTTGTCGACGACATCAAGCCGGAAACCCCGAAGACGAAGGATTTCGTCGCCTTCCTGAAGGCGATCGGCGTCGAAGGGACGGCCGTCGTTCTCGTTGAGTCCGCCGCCATGAATGTGATTGACGACGAGAAGGCCTCGTTTGGCTTCCGCGAACCGAATCTGGTTCTGGCGAGCCGCAATCTCGGCAACGTGATTCTGGTCGCGGCCGAGTCCGTGAATCCCTATACCCTGATGAAGGGTGAAAAAGTTGTGATCACCAGTGCCGGATTGAAGGCCCTTGGGCAGCGCCTGGCGAAGAAGAAGGAGAGATAAGATGTTCAATCCTTACGATGTAGTTTATACCGTTCTTATCACAGAAAAAGCGACGGCGCTGAGCGAGAAGTTCCATCGTTACACCATCAAGGTGAATCCGCGCAGCAACAAGATCGAGATCCGCAAGGCTGTTGAGGCCATTTTCGAGAATGTCAAGGTCTCCGAAGTCAAGACGATGAATTGCCTTGGCAAGCGCAAGCGCATGCGCAGCGCCCGTTTGGGCAAGCGCCCCGATTGGAAGAAGGCCCTCGTTACATTGACTGAGGGCAGCATCGAGCTGCTGTAAGGCGTAAGCGTTTTTTAAAGACAAAGAGGCTAACAAGATGGGAATTAAGAAATACAAACCCACGTCTCCAGGACGGAGACAGATGACGGTGTCTGATTTTTCGGAACTGACCCGTCGTGAACCCGAGAAGTCCTTGACGGAAGGCAAGCGCTCGACCGGCGGCCGTAACAACATGGGCCGTGTGACCGTTCGTTTCCGTGGCGGCGGCGTGAGACGCCGTTACCGCATCATCGATTTCCGCCGCGTGAAGGACGAATGCTCCGCGACAGTGCGTGAGATCGAATACGATCCCAACCGCAGCGCGCGTATCGCCTTGCTCGAATACGAAGATGGTGTCAAAAGCTATATCATCTGCCCCGTCGGCCTGAATGTCGGCGACGTCGTGAGAAGCGGCGAGAAGGCTGATTTCAAGCCTGGTCACGTCCATTGCCTGAAGGATATTCCGGATGGTCTGAACGTCCATTGCATCGAGCTGTATCCCGGACAGGGCGCCTGCATCGCGCGTGCGGCCGGCCAGACGGCGATTGTCCGTGCTAAGGAAGGCAACTACGTGCAGGTCAAGATGCCGAGCGGCGAAGTCCGTCTGATCCATGGCAACTGCCGTGCGACGATCGGCCAGGTCGGCAACCTCGACCACAACAGCATCAGCCTGGGCAAGGCTGGCAAGAAGCGCTATCTTGGCTTCCGCCCGCATGTCCGCGGTGTTGTCCAGAACCCTGTTGACCACCCCATGGGCGGTGGTGAAGGCCGTGCGAGCGGTGGCCATGCGAAGTCCCCGTGGGGCCAGCTGGCGAAAGGCTATCGTACCCGCAAGCCGAAGAAAGCATCTGACAAGTTCATCATTCAGCGGAGGAAGAAGTAATGTCATCACGTTCAATCAAGAAAGGGCCGTTTGTTGATGAACACCTTAAGAAAAAGGTGGAAGCCTTGAACGCGAAGAACGAGAAGGCTCCGATCAAGACCTGGTCCCGTCGTTCCATGATCATGCCCGACTTTGTCGGCCACACCTTCGCCGTCCATAACGGCAAAGTGTTCAACAACGTGTTCGTGACGGAAAACATGGTCGGCCATCGCCTTGGCGAGTTCAGCGCGACGCGTACGTTCCGCGGCCACGGCGCCATCTCCGGCAAGTAATCAACGAGCAGGACAGAATCTTGAGGGCGCGGTTATGAAAATCGCGCCGTCAAGATGCGAAAAAACGGTTTCAGTGCTACAGTATATGCTGTAGGCATTGGAACCGTTTTTTTGTTTTAGTCATATAGCATAGGAAAAGTGGCATTATGGAAATCAGACGCGGGCTACCATCGGATTACGACGTCATGCTGAACCATGTCGTCCAGAGCTTTAGGGAAAACAACCCTTGTCATTTGCGCTTTGAGCATTTGTTTCCGGATGTGATCAGCGCGTCGCCCGAAACGATGGGATACTGGCGGTTTGCGTTCATCGATGGCGAGATGGCGGCGGGCATCGAACTGATTCCACGTCAAATGAAGATCGGCGATGCGGAATTCACCAGCGGCGGCATCGGCAACGTCCATTGCTGGCAGAAATTCCGCAAGTCCGGTTGTTTCAGCGCATTGCTGAACCGTATCATCGAAGACATGAACCAGGAGGGCTGGGGGCTTGGGCTGCTTGGAGGCGACCGCACGCGCTATGGCAATTACGGATGGGAACCGGCCGGCGTGGCGCGACGGATGAACCTGTCGTCGCATATTGTTCGTTTTGAGGACCTTGGACCCGCGCCATCCGTGACGGCATTCCGCGACTACAGGGGCGATGACGAAGACGCGAAGAAGATGTGGCAGGCCCACATGGAGAAGAATGTGCGCTGCACACGGCCGACGCTGGAGAAGTTCAAATTGGCGTTGGCGCGTCCGGGCTCGGTGACCTACATCAATGAAACAACGGAAGAGGGCTTCGCCTATGTGACTGTCCGTGGCGGCAACATCACGGAATACGCGGGAGCGACGGCCGCCGTGGAGCGCATCCTCCGTTATCTTCTGAAGAGTGGCGGATGGGGCGTTGAAGTGCCGCCAGTCTCCTGTTCAGGCCCGACGGAGGAGATGTTCCTCCGCTATGCGTCCGGCTACGGCATCAACACGACGGCCATGGTCCGCGTGAATTCCATGTGCCGTGTTCTGAACGACTATGCGCCGTGGCTCCGCCGTCGTCTGGAGAACTGGACAGGCGAACGCATCATCGA
>Ga0310694_10007570_pt1 | contig 10184 bp, 4 predicted proteins | sample 174DNAGHGhighgp2_FD_203884 | JGI IMG/M metagenome (GOLD analysis project Ga0310694, IMG submission 203884) | Sheep rumen microbial communities from Palmerston North, Manawatu-Wanganui, New Zealand - 1742 DNA GHGhigh gp2 (v2) (version 2) | ecosystem: Host-associated > Mammals > Digestive system >... | reverse complement strand
CAAAAAAATTTTCTTAATTTCTTCCCAAAAAACATAAATTCATCACGAGTATACTCGCGATATTGTAGACTTGCAGATCAACCACCTCCCAAATTTTTCTCCCCTGATAGGGGGAGATGGCCATAGGCCAGAAGGGGTTGAGAAAGGGATATAGAGTGAGATTGTTTAATCTAGTTCCCACCCTCTATCATAGTCTACGAAAGTATTACTAGTTTTATTTTGTAGACAATACAAGGACATTTAATTTAGACAATTTTTGCAATTTTGAAAAAATTCTGTCAATATAGACATTTTTTACATCGATTTTTTTTTCTATGGTCAGTTGCTATATTACTTCATTAATTCAACCCCTACCTTGACACTCCAGATATGTCAATGTCTAACTCAATTTTCATTGGACATTTTCTGTTTTTATGTTGAAATATGTGTGTTTTATCACCTTTTTTATCCAAAAAACCTAATTTTTTTTCTATTTTACAAAAAATTTTACATAAAATATCTCTTTTTTTTGATAAAAAATGATTTCATAATTCGATAACAAAATTATTAAAATCAAGGACACACAATTTTATTACAAACTCATAAAAAGAGGAGAAAGGTGTCAACCAAAAATTTTTCATTTGTCAGACTTACTGAAATTACTATCCATTAATATGCCAAAGCTGTTCGGTAGAATCGGATGTAACGATTCTCCGTTTTCTTTAGTAAATAAGCAAACAGGAAGTATGACTGAAAAATTTTTTAAAGAGTCTTTTTGGCTACTTTTGTGACTCTAGACAAAAGTAGCTCGCTTCAGCGAAACTAAAAAAAATATAAAATCCTCTATCTTCATCACATTCAACCTTAAATAATTGAATACAAAATAAGATTTTTTTAAACGAAAAAGGACCCCAGGAAATTCCTAGAGTCCTTAAATAATAAGAGTAACTCCCTTGGGGGAGCTCCCAAATATAATCAGACTGAGGGATGTTGCTCCCCATTGGGGAGCTGGACTGCAAAGCAGGACTGAGGGGGTACCCCACCGCCACTTCGTGGCCCTCCTCCCCAATGGGGAGGTATCTCCAGCCATTCCTATACCTACCTCTTCACAAACTTCACAATCTTACTAGCTCCATCATGAGATACCAGACGAAGCATATATATCCCAGATGCTAAATCCGAGACATCAAACGTGAAAGTCTGATCCAGCATTTTCTCCGTTTTAATTACCTTTCCTGTAATATCCAAGATTGATAATTCAAAATCAGACATACCTGTGCTACTCAGATTCAAAGTGGTTGTCGCAGGATTTGGATAGATGGAGACATTATATTCCCAGTCAGGTACAAATGGATTTGTCTCCACTTGGATTGGGATAGATATCTCATCTTCACACGACAATCCCATACTCCCTCCGAAAGTCCCAGCATATTTCAAAATATGTGGTCCCACTGAAATTACATCTGTATACACAGTAAAGACTGATGGGATACTTGATATCAACAAAGCATCATCAATATACAAATCCCCACCCGGAGGAGATACATAGACGACAAATGTAGAATCAGCATAAACTTCTGGAGTCTCTACAGTCAAAGAGACATCCGGATCATATACTTCTACCCACACTGAGTCATGAGTGACACAATTGTGCTGGTCATAGAAATCTACAGATACCCATGCAGATTCAATCATTGGTGGCGTAAGATATTCTGCTATATATACCGAATCTGTATCTATCCACGTAGAATAATTTGTACTATCAGATAGATCTCCCACATGCCAGATATAATTAGTTTCTTCTCCTATACTCTGTGCATGTAATGTATCAACTCCTCCATAACAAATTTTAGGATTAGTCACTGTCAGAGAGATTGAATCTTCTACCCACTCATAGAGATAACTAAATATAACCTCTATTTCTTCACCAAGAAATTTACATCCTCGCGAATCGTACATATAAGTAAGATACAATTTTCCTCCTGCTTCTAAACCACATGCCATACTAGTGGTATCCTCCAAAAAGATGGTATCTATATCATCTCCTGCTTGTTCAAGATAAAACCACGTAAAACTATAAGGTGGAGTTCCTCCATACAATTCCAATCCTATACATCCAGTTTGTCCATTACAGACTGTATCAAAATAACATCCCAAATCTACCCATGGATCAGGCTGTTCAATAGTCACACTATCATGATACACACAACCATTAACTCCATGTGAAAAGACATGATAAGTTCCAGACCTTAAATCACCCAGAGTTACAGAATCATAAGACATATAAACCCAAAAAAATGGCGTATCTATCTCTATATTTATCCATGCATAATTCTGTACAGAATCATTCAAATTCACACGAAACGAACCATCTGTATATGGATAAAACACACCATTGGGATGTGCTCCATCTGGACATGTAACATGTTTAATTGAATCAATTGAGATAGTAGGAGCTGTCTTGATGTGGATAGTCAGATAAACAGGACAGTCGCCTATCAAAGTACCACTACCATTGATAGACACAAGCTTGTAAGCTCTATCCATCGATGGCGAGAGAATCACTTGATTACCCAGTACTGTATCATACTGAGCCACTTGATAAAACAAAGTCCAATCATTTGGACCACTGGCATAGACCAGAGTATCATCAGGCATACAATACTCACTCAAATCCCATGAATAAGTATCCCCCTGACAAAGGTAGATTACATCGTGCCTAGCATAACCACAGATAGCTAGACACACAACAAAAATTAATGCAAAAATCTTTTTCATAATATTTATTTTTTATTTGTTTGTTTTTATTTTAATATTTTAATGACCACAAAGTGAAAAAAATCACTTTTCAAAAAAGATAATAAACAAATATAAAAAAATGTCAAGTTATATTGATTTTGTTTGATTTTTATTTACTATATACATTGTAATTCACAGATCATTAACAAAAAAAATACAAGTATATGAAAAAATTAATCATTTTTTTAATTTTAGTTTTAGGAATTTTTCACTGCAATGCACAATCTTACATACGAGAAGAGTATGTCTGTGCAGGATCATCCTTCACGTGGCAAATAGATGCATCTGCATCTGATACCATCATACTTAAATCAGAATTTGCAGAAGAAAATGTATACGACACTTTGGTGGGAAATGAAATTATTCTATATCCAAATGACATAGATCCTGCTTATTATATGATTATAAGCATAAATGGTTCATCGCTATCCTGCCAGGAAATACTTTTTATCAATGTATTAGCTGTACCTGAAGCCAATATAACTGCAAATAATCACGACTTAATTATATCAATGAATGATAGGTGTAATTATCTCCGGATTATAAACACATCAGATAATACACTATTTTATGCAGAAAATTGGGGCAATCCACCAAGCAACACAATTGTAAATAATGTACCATCAGGATATTATAATATAATAATAACAGATGATTCCGGTTTTAGTTGCAGGACAACAATCCCCATCACAATTCCCTAAAACAAGCACAAAACCAACCCCTGCATCAGAGGTTGGTTTTTTTATTTTTTAAACTTATTTTCTCACACCACGATAGCATTACAGATTATCGACTATTGACTGCAGATTCTGTCATTTCGAGTGAGTGTAACGACTGAGAAATCCATCTGTTATATAAATCACCCCTAAATCCCCTCTTTCCTGCTAATCCCGCACCGATAGATCGAGTGTCTTCGACTGAAGACGGGACCGCTTCGCTTGAGCTCAGACACGGCGATAAAGAGGGGACCTGCTCCCCTTCCTTTTTCGACTGAAAGGAGTCCTCGACCTGTCGGGAAAGGAAGGGGCTGGGGGATGATTTAAGTATCTGCATGGACAAAATGACTACCGACTGTTGACTACCGAGTGTTGACTACCGACTAGCGACTAATCCTCTATCGTGAAATATATATTAGCCCTATACGTATCTACAGGTACTCATGCCGGTACTTCCAACTGCATAAATGGTCTATCCCCATACACTCATCCATTACACATAAAGTCTCACTCTGGATAATTTGCTATAAAATATGGTGTTCATTGATTATTTTCATTATATTTGACAATATTTGAGAAGCTACTCAATGCATCACTCAATTTGACTCCTGCGGTATATTCAGGGATAATTCATGTCATATAATGTCATAGATCTTGAATTGAATCATATTTCATCCTAAATCATGTAGACGAGAACATAAAATGTTTATTTTGTCATGAGAAATTATCAGATATTCTCACAGATCACGTCCATCAATTCCTTCCTATCCAATCTTCTACTTTTATTGATACTGTATATTGTCCTATAAATACCTGAGAAGTATTTTGAGCTATTCCGGTTCACAAATTCATATTTACTCATCATGTCATTACGACAGTTGGGATACATGTAGATATCTTCCTTCATGTAGTCTGTAATTGTCCATACCTACTAGTCACTATTCCACTATAAGCATAAGTTCATGACTGAGCTAGACATGTATTTAATGTCTGGAATAACCATGTTCATGTATTTATCTTGCTCAAATTAGATTTATACAAGAATTGTATCTCATCTTGAGACAATGCACGATTGTACATACGTACTTCATCTACCTGTCAATTAAATTTTGTAGATATATATTGTGCAATAACCAAGTTTGCATTTGTCGAGAATAATCATGTATTTGCACCTGTTCATTGAAGGACTCCATCTACATACAATTTAATCTGGGATCCATCATGCGTAAATGCAATATGATGCCACTGCTTATCAACTACATTGATATCAGAATCAATTGAGACGTTTGCAGCACCACCCGTTGTAGATCAAAGGAATTGAATTGTCTTTGTACTCTTTTTAATCAATAATCACCACACCCTCTTGTTATTATTATTTGTAGTATCTCGCCTTGATACCACATAAGTATTTCATGCTGATGTATTCGTATTATTTGTCTTTATCCATGCACTGACTGTCATATTACCCGTAACTGTCAATCAAGTACCATGTCATGCATTGATATTTCAATCAACGAAATTATAAGCTCATCACCATACACCATCAGTAGTCCATGTCGCTGAAGTTATTGTACCATCATTTCCATTATTTGACAAATCTTTTACCAATGTAGATGTCTCTCATAGACTTGCTACATTATCAAAATTATACATCAATACTAGTCCGCTATCATACACACTATAATTCTTTGAATTTGTAGATCCATTTATTGTCTCCTTGAATACATATACTAAATCTCATAATTCTGGAGTATTTGATATCTGCATCTTTGTCAGGTATCTATTCTTTTTTATACACGATGATCCACTTGGATTAATCTGACTTGCTACTGTTCATGTAAATGTCACTGTAGGCTTCAATGTCTGTACAGTGAAATTAATCGTTCATGTCTGCCGTGTATCTCCATCTGTAAACCTCACTGTACAACTTCATATTCATCCTGTATTAAGTGTCGGTGTGATAGTCAAATTACCACCGTTTAATACCATAGTAGCTTTTGTACATGTTCATGTCTTGATTGTAATTGTCTCACAACTTCCAGATAGTACTACATTGAATACACTTGATCATATCAAATTATTGATTACCGTAGCTCATGTGATCAAGCCAAGCTCATATGGAGAACTAATACTGAAAGTCTCGTCAGTCCATATACCCGTATTTACTGCACTACAAGTTCCACTTCACTGACTATCACTCACTTTGACATATACTTTATAATTTCATGTCTTATTTAAACTGTATGTATACATTTGTCATGTAGCTCAGTTTATTGGAGATGAACAATTTGCTCATGTATACCACTGATATTTCAATGTAGCTCATGTATCTACTCATGTAACTGCAAATGTGATAGGCCTACATTCTCATGTAGATCCATTGTTTGTGACATTTACACCCACAGGTGCAGTATTCTTCCATGTAAACTTAACTGCTTTCACTGTACTATTTCCAGCAGCATCTGTCACTCTGACATATCACGTCTTGACTATAGGTTCATCTTCCATCTTTCCATAACTTCATGTCGTATTTCAAGATCAGATATCTCATGTCCAATAATATGTGAGAGTTCCACAGTAACCACTAGTGTCACTTGCTGATACACCTCATGTGATCCATGTAGATTCATTTCCACTCGCATTAGTTACCGATACAGTAGGCGCTGTCTTGTCTATCTTGATAGGGATTCATCACGCCGTACTACAATTTCACACCTTATCACAGATTTTCCAATATACAGTCACATTTCTTTCTAAAGACCATGTAGCTGGATAACCAGTTGTTGATGGTGTACCAGAGACTCATCACCAAGTAGTCATATTATCTGAAGATACCACTAATGATCCTGTATTTATTCCAGCTCATGTATCATTATACGAGATTTGATGTTGTACACCAGTATTTGTACATCCTGTAGTATTTGGTACTACCGTAATCGTAGGACTTGTCCTGTCTAATACAAATCCTGTACTTGCTATTCATGTATTTCAGAGAGCATCTATAAATAACACATAAATTGTCTTTGCACCGTCATTTCTATTACATCCGTATGATGATGTTGGTATAGTAAATCATGTAGTACTAGCATAATTTACCAAAGATGACCAGCTAGTTCCGTTACAACTAAACCTCATCTTCTCTACTGTACTACATCCACTATCCAATCCACTCAGCAACAAGGTCAAGCTCAATCAACTGAAATACTTAGTACCATTGATTATCACTCATCCACTGACATTGATAGTTCATGTAGGTCAAGATCTATCTATATTGTTTATTCATGTACTACAGCTTCCTGTATTTCACGCTCTATCTTCCAGATACAATGTCTTATTACCATTTCACGTCAATACAAATGTAGTGAGAGTAGATTTCATATTACTCCATCATGTCCAACTATATCATGAGTTATTTACCTCTGTCACAATTCATGACAGCGTCACATTTCCACTAGTACATCACATTGGATTTATATTGATAGTACATACCGGCGCCACAGTATCTATATTTATAGTCCTAGAAATTCATGTGCTCTGTCATACTACATCCACTACCTCTCATCCGTATGTATGCTGTCAATCTGCTACTCATGTATAATTGATAGTATACGACCACTTATTTGTACTTATCTTTGATAGATTTGAACGATACAATACAGATACTTCATCTGCAGTCAATGCACGGTTATACATACGCACTTCATCCAGATATCCACTAAATTTTGAACTTCACATCAGCAAATCTGTAGTAGGTGCATTATACAATGATCATACATTAGACAGTTTTGTCTTATAAATTCAATCCATATACATCAAAACATCATTTCAATCATGGACCATCACTACATGATGCCATTGTCAAATAGGTAAAGAAACATTTGAAGTAGTCTTCATATTTGATCATCATGTAGAGATATAGAAGAATATATTCTGTTGACCATTCCTAATAAACATTCACCATACTCTTTGATTATTTGAGCTACTCCATCTTGACAAGAAAGAGGTATTTGCATCAGGTGTTTTCTCATTTTTTACCCACACACTGACTGTAAAATTACTTGTAGATCTCAATGATGTATCATTTCATGCATCTATAGTTGATCAACTCAATCCATACGCTCATCACCGTACTCCGTCAGATGTATGTGTGATATTACTAGTAGACGAAATAATAGCATCATTTCCATACTTCGACAAATCTCTTACCAGGCTTGATGACTCTCCTAGTCTTGCCACATTATCAAAATTATACATCAAAACTAATGAGTCATCATACAATCTCATTCCGCTATTGTCCAACGTTCATGTGAATGCTGCCATATTTCATTCTATGATTTGGATCTCTTTGGTGAAATAATTCCAATTTTGCCATATATTATTTGCAGGTGTTGCTCATGTAAATAATAATCTAGGTGGCGTAATATCCTTCGCTACTGCTGTCAATTTTGTATTTTCTGTTAATGTCACCGTAGTAGTTAAGGATGTCACATCTGCTGGTGTATTTCAATAATTTACCGTCCATCCAGAGAAAGTATATCATGGACTAGCAAGCACTGCTATAATATTTACCGTATCCTCATATTTATAGTTTCATCATCAATCATTCACATCTGCTCATCATATGGAATCTATCGTTCATGCAGATGGATGGAATTTGTTTCACACTACATCATAGATTCAGTATAGATTTCCACTTCTACATGGCACTCAGTAGAATGTCAATACTCCATCTTCTTCTACTTTTACTCGATAGATTTTCGTTCAAGATAAAGTATGTGACACTGATGGTCAATTAACTGTTTTACTCGTAAATAAATAGAATCCTCCACTTGTCTGGAATTCTGGTATTGCAGCACTCCAACCTGTTTTCAATTGATCATCAACCCACAATCATCCACTATTTATCTTATATATTGCTATATTAGGTGTATATAGCTTAGGATGTACTTTTGTTTGATTTCCAAATTTAGATGAAATACTACTCGAATTTCTTACGTTATATAACACAGAACTATTACTATCTACAGAATTTCAGAATAAATGTTGAGTTCCACTATCATAATTTGCTACAACCTTTGCTTGTACTTCTACTGAAGAATGATTGCTCAATACATACTCTGTGTCTATATATCATGTTCATTGAGACATCACATATGCTACTCTCGTATATCATACTGGTAGTTTCACTACTTGTGTTCATGTTCATGACACTAAATCTAAATCATAGTAATTCCTATTGTACCACCTATAATACGTTAATACAGTTCATGAATTTACCTCTGGATTGACACTACTTACCGTCGCTGCTTGACTAGCACTAAACGATAAGCTCCATCATGTATATGTATCGTGTCATAATATAGGATCTTCATACAATGTTCCACTATTCAATTTTATCATCGTTCAACTCTTTATCACATAATAATTTGTACTTGGTTGGATTGCTCCACTCTTTACATACTGTCATGATAAATAAGTTCACTGAGTTCCTGCCACAGTATCCACTAAATTTTGGACCTTATATCAATTGTATATTATACTTGTACTTCAAGTATTTCATGCAGCATCTTTACAAATGAGATAATATGTTCCTGCAGTACTTATTGTTATTCATGTAGTATAAGATGTCTGACCTTGTACGGAAATATAACTAGTAGGATTAGCATTTGTTCAGAAATAATATGCGGATATTTCCATTCCATCCGTACATGTTCATGTCAATTGCTGTGTTGGACTTTTTTCTATATTGGTTCATATCAGAGTAGCAATTGGCTTTGCCGTATCATATGTATATGTCACTGTTCACTCTACATGATTTCATTCATCATCTTTAAATGATACTGTACATACTGCATTTCACGTTGAGTTACTTGGCGGTGTTACACTTATTCCATTTGTACTCCATGTCGCACTTCATACCGTACAACTGATGTTTCCACTCTTACTCATCGTTCCTGTTCCACAATTTCCATCTATTGGTTTCATACTTGTTATCAAATTACTATACAATGTCTTCGTTCATGTTACTACAGTACCATACGTCAACGTTGATGTCGTCAATGTCGGTAAAGTATCTGTTATCATCAATGTAGCACTCGCTGTATTTGTATTTCATTGTGCATCTCTTACCGTCAAATTCTGTACTTTACTTGTTCATCATGTTTTTACTTTCGCTGCTGTTACACTCAATGTCGCACTTCACCATGTTCATCCTCCAAAACTTGTTGTACTGAAATTATATGCACTACTTGCTGTTATTCATGCACATCATACATCTGTCGCACTTGCACTCCAACTCTTCGCTGTACACTCCGCTGTACTTGCATCTTCAAACGTTATCGTTGGTCATGATACATCGTAATGTGTTGGTGTTATACTACATTTTCATGTATTTCACGCTGAGTCTTTTATCGTTACACTTACCGTACTATTACTTGTTACTCACTTCGTATACACTGTACTACTAGTACTTGACCATCCACTTGGTGTACTGATCGGCTCACTCGCTGTCAGTGTCAACGTCAATGTTCCGCTCGTACATGCCGCCTCTGCTATACTACATGTTGGCTTTGCCGTATCATATGTATATGTCACTGTTCACTCTACATGATTTCATTCATCATCTTTAAATGATACTGTACATACTGCATTTCACGTTGAGTTACTTGGCGGTGTTACACTTATTCCATT
>Ga0310694_10007567_pt1 | contig 10187 bp, 5 predicted proteins | sample 174DNAGHGhighgp2_FD_203884 | JGI IMG/M metagenome (GOLD analysis project Ga0310694, IMG submission 203884) | Sheep rumen microbial communities from Palmerston North, Manawatu-Wanganui, New Zealand - 1742 DNA GHGhigh gp2 (v2) (version 2) | ecosystem: Host-associated > Mammals > Digestive system >... | reverse complement strand
CTCATTGAGCATTTTTGTTTTTTTACAGAATGGAACTATTTTGAAAATACTTCCGATTGATGCAACCGCACAGGTCGCCAACTTCCATAGACAATTCAATATAAAGCACTGACAATAAAGATTTTATCGGATTATAAACCCTTATATTCGCTGCTACCGGATTACAAATCCGGCAGAACAATCTCGTGAATATTACAGGCCATAAATTGGCACGTCTTTATGTCCTTTGCCAGCCCCGTTCTCATATCGTCTAACAAACACCTTTTCCTTATTGATGCGAAGGATGTAACAGTTGCCCTCTTTTTCAGGTTTGTATTGCTCCACAAAGGAAACATCTTTCAATTCATCTCCAATATTTCGTCTCAGATGCGACATGGTGGTTTTGTCAACCTTGGCACAGGGATATCCCTTGGAGTATGAGGAAAAAGTCCTCATTGCAACATCATGATACAATGCGTATCTTTTGGGAGTAAGATGCAAAATCCTTTCACGTCCTTCCTCAAACTTGAAGGCCACATTGTATTTACCCGTTTTCAAATCCTGGCCAAGGAATATCAAGTCGGGCGCGACAGGAGGTGGGGCAATCAGGAAGTCGAACAAAGCCTTATAAAAGCCAAAATACTTGAACTGCCCATTATTGTCCATTACGGTTATGGTCCTCAGGCTAACTTTGCTTTTATAGAAATCCAGGACTTCCCTCACCAAAGACAACGTACTATTTACAATAGGTATGCAAAGAAATTCCGTGTAGTATTGGACATTGCCCACTTCCGTACAATATGGCACCACAGAGGTTCCAATGTTGATGAGCAAAGAAGGCTTGGCATCATACAAGGCCTTTACCTGCAACCTTTCATACAGTACGTTATGAAAGAAAGTTGCGGTTGTCATCTTGCACAATCTTCCATACACGTCGGCCACTACCTCTTGACTAAGATGGGGAGCCATATAACTTATGACATCCTTCACATATTGAGAGTCCATGTTCTCGAACTCCTCAACCATCTTGGGTATATAAACGAAGTTGAACCCATACAGTCGAGAGCGAGTGACCAACAATTCGAAGTTCTGTTTTATTTCCTCGTTGCGTTCCTCATCATATGCCCCCTCCAGATACACCATGTACTGGTCGTTCAAAGAAACTTCGCTAGTAGGGCAAGATAGAAGATATGGTTTGGGATAACTATTTCCTTTCGAATCTTTTTGTTTCTTTCCTATCAGGCAATATTGCTGAGCTATCAGTAGCAAGGCTTCTTTTGGAACGCAGACATTGTCGCTAATCGCTATTTTGTAAACATTTTCAAAGAAAGTTTTTCTTTCCCTTAAGCCCAATTCTTGCAATATGGTCACGGCATTGGAGAAACGGATGTTTCTCGCATCACTCATATCCTGTCGTGTTAGAGAATAATAAGACATGAGTTCCTTCATATCCCTTATCTCACTTTCTTCAATGATATTATCAGCCTTTATCATATCACTGATAATGCGAGCCATCGCCGTCCTCTGCTCGTGAGTCATGATGCAAATCGTTTATTCTACTCTATTGATAGTCCAGCAATCTCTTGCCTTCCCATACGCCATCACAAGCGCACCTTCCAAGAGTCCATCATTTCAACTTATCAATCCAGTCCACGATGTCTTGGAGTACTTCGGGGGAGATGGTTTCCTCAATGCTTTTGTATTCAGAGGGGTGGCCAGTGGTGCTGTGTTGGAAGAGGTGGTTGAGGGAAGGGTATTCCTTGACGAGGTTTTTCTTAGTACGGGGAAGCAAGCGCTGGATGGCGGTGAGGTTCTGGGAAGAGATGACCTGGCAGTCGCGGTCGCCGTTGAGGGCGAAGACGGGACAACGGGAGTTGCGGATGTCATCGGACGGGTCGTAGTCAATGAACCACCTCAGCCATGGGTTGCTCGTCAAGGAGGAGTCATTGCGTAATTTCTCCACCGTCATCACGGCGGGTTGCCCCATCAGTTCCATCATGCGGTTGCTCTGTGCCGCCGAGAGGGTGTCGCCCTTCACACCCGGACCTGCCAGCGATACGATGAAATCCACTTTCTTGCGTGAGGCGAGCATGAAGGCGATAAGCCCACCCTCGCTGTGTCCTAAGCATCCCACCTTTTTGAAAGCCTTCTTGTTGCGCAGGAACTCGATGCCAGCCGCTGCATCACGCATAAAATCCTCGGAGGTGGCATTCTTCACGTCACCCCCGTGGGAGGCAGCGGTGGCTCGGTCGTCGTAACGCAACGTGGCGATACCGTGTCGCGCCAGATAGTCGGCAATGACGAGGAACGGTGAATGACCCATTAACTCCTCGTCGCGGTTCTGTTGCCCGCTGCCCGAGACCATTAACACGACAAAGGGTTTCTTCTTCGAAGCCGGGTCGTAGCCTATGGGATAGGACAATGTGCCAGCCAACGTGGCACCATCCGCCTCGTTCTTGAAGGTCACCTCCTCTGTCGTGTAGGGATAGGGCGGTTTGGGTTGCTGAGGACGTTTCACCTCCGCCACACCTTTCGTCAGCACGAGCGGAAACGACATGCCGTTTTGCGTGAATGTGCCATCGAGTTTGCCTTCTTTCAGTCGGGCGCGATAAGTGACATTCAGCATCTCCACCTTCACAGCAATGGAGTCGTCGGAGAGGTATTCCTTGTATGTGCCAATGCCCTTTGCCCCCTGGTCGGGACTGTCGAGCGTCACTATCACATAGCCGTCGGCTTGTTCGAGATTCAAGACCAATGTCAAGGACATGACCCCTACTTTAAGTTCGCCAGACCAAGAGCCAAGCAAGGCCGTGGTGGAATTTACTTGTGCCTGCGCAGCCAGTGTGGCGAGGGCGAAGAGGATAAGGAGAAGTGATTTTTTCATTTTTTATAGGAGGGGATAGGAAGTTTTAGGAGAAAATAGGAGGTCTTAGGAGTGAATAGGAGGTTATAGGAAGGAGAACTCATTTTCTTATCTCTTTCACGTCGGTATCACCGGGTTTGTAGAGCAAGCCGTAGGGTGTGGCGCCATCGACCTTGTATTCCTCGATGGTGACTTTGTCCCAATCGATTTTATCGGTAGACTGCGCCACCGGCACCTTGGGAATGAGCGAACCCGCCTTGACGAGGATGACGCAAGGAATTTTTCCAGCCTCTATCTCTTGGTAGCCACCGTCATACACCTTCTTGGTCTGGTAGTCCACCCATTTACCCTTCGGGAGGTAACACATTCTCTTGCTGCCACTTTCCATCAATGGAGCGACGAGGATTTGCGAACCAAACATGTACTCATCCTCCACAAGCCAAGCTCCCGGGTCTTGCGGGAACTCCACAAACAACGCCCTGACCATGGGTAGTCCACGGTTGGAGCAGTCCTTTGCCTGCGCATAGACATAAGGCATGAGTTGGTATTTCATCTCGGCACAGTCGCGGAAAGCCTTGGTGAACGACTCGCTGATGAGCCAAGGTTCGGTAGGCGGTGCACCGTGCGCCCTGGTATGCGAGGACAGGAAGCCAAAGGGCAGCCATCTGCGGTAGATGTCTTCCGGCGATGCCGTGACGAACCCACCCATGTCGTGACTCCAGAAGGAGAAGCCACTCAGTCCGAAGCTCAGTCCACCCCTGAGGTCGCCCAACATGCCGATGTCGTTGGTCGCGGCGTCGCCACCCCAATGCAGTGGATAGCGTTGCGACCCCGCCCAAGCACTTCTGGCCCAAATCACGCCCTCTCCGGAATGTTCCTTGACAGCATTCCACAGTGCCATGTTGTATCTAAGCGGATAGAGGTTGTGCTCATAGAATCCAGTCTTGCCACTGGCATAAAGCCCGTTGAAGGGAGCCGCCTCACCGAAGTCGCACTTGATGGCCGCCACCCCTTGGTCGATGAGGCCTCCAATCTTGTCTTGGTACCATTTCACCGTCTTGGGATTGGAGAGGTCGAGCACGGCATCCTCGTAGGGCATTCCCCCCATGGCATTCTTCACGTGCATCCCCCCTTCTACCAACTCGTTGAAATAGCGGTTCTTGGGAGTGAAATACGGGAGTTGCCAGAGGCACACATGGAAGCCGTCCTTCCGCATCTGCTTGAGCATGGCCACCGGGTCGGGGAATCTGTCCTTGGCAAATTGGTAGTCGCACTGCCAGTCCACGCCAAACCATCCCGTATCGAAGTGGATGACATCTGCCGGTATCTTGTGCGCCCTGAGTTGGCGTGCAATCTCCAATCCCTCCTGTTGGGAGAAATAGGTGATACGGCTCATCCACGTGCCGAAGGTCCATAGCGGGAGCATGGGGCTCTTCCCGGTGACATCAGTGTAAGCATCCAGGATTTCCTTCGGTTCCCCGAAGAAGACGAAGAAGTCCATCTGCTCATCACCCATGAAAAGTCGCTGCGCTCCGATATAGGATGCTCCGAAGTCGCAAGTCACGGGTGCGCTGGTATGCATGAACACACCATATCCCCTGTTGCTGAAATAGAAAGGCACGGGTTTGTACATGCCGTCGGTCTCCGGTCCCTGTGGGTCGGTGACGTAGAGATGCACCTTCTGTCCCACCTTGTTGAGCGAGGTGAACGACTCGCCACAGCCATAGATGCGCTCGCCCGGAGCAAGGAAGAATACGGGGTTGATGCTGCGGGAGTTGTCCGCCCCTCTTTTGATGAAGCAGAACGGGAGGAGTTTCACCTGTGTGGAGTCATTGTCGATGATGGCCCTTGTCTGGGTGAGCACCTTTCCTGTCTTGTCCTTCAGTATGATTCTCCAAGGGTATTTCTGTATTTCTATGGAACCGTTCTCACCCTTGTAGGCGATGCTGCCGGCCTTGTTCTCCACTTTCCACCCATTGGCGGCAGCCGATGTGGCCTGTGCCTTCATCCTCGTCTTGAACTCGTCAGAGAACATGGGGTCGTCAGCGTCACCATTCTCGGGATTGATGGGCGTGGTGAGCATGCGCACCCTCACCGTCCTGCTGTCGATGAACTGCAGTTGCATCTCGAGGTTGGGGTCGTTGTCATACTGCGTGTCGGGGAAGTCGAGCATCTGCATTCTCACAGGCCAATATCCATTAAGGTTGAACGCCTGTCGTGGCGAGAGCCTGTATCGTTTCCAGTTGACGGTGCCCTTTGCAGTCGAGGCATCGAAGGAAACGAGGCTGTCGGCGAGGAAATAGGTGTTCGACAGGTCGTAGAAGTCGGTGGACATGTCCTTGGGGTTGTTTTGCAGGTACTGCACACCGGCGTTGGTCTGCAACTGTGCTACGGCAGCCAATGGTAGGCAGGCCATCAAGAGGGAGACGATTGTTGATTTCATTTTTTCGAATTTTCAGGTAGTTTTTCAGTCGAGTGCAAAAATAGTGAATTTTTCTGAATGACCATCGAATGTTTTCATAAAATCTTCAAGGAGGATGGAGATTTTAGAGGAAGAAAGAGGAGGAAAGAGGAGGAAAGAGGAGGAAAGAGGATGGAAGAGGATGGAAGAGGATGCTGCAAACGTTTTCGTGGTTTTTTCTTTTATAAAAAGGAAAAGATTTGGGCTTGATGAGATAGTTTTCTAATTTTGCCGCAGCAAACTGGGATTACGCCCTTTTTACCACTTAAAAGCAATCAAACACTTTCAACCACTTTATGAAAAAAACCATTTTCCTATCCATTGTGATGGCCATGGCATTCATGATGACCTTGGCAGACTCGCGGGAGACCGTCGTGGTGAATGGCTCCAATGTGGACAACACCGCCACCCGGCTCACCTTCTCCGGCGACGAAGTGACGCTGACTTATGAAGACGGTAGCACACAGACCGCCGACCTCTCCACCGTCAGCATCTCCTTCAACCATGTCGCTGTGTTCAAGGCATCCGGCAACGACAACCTTGGCACCATCAAGACCTATGGCGGACGCACCCTCCCGGCAGAGGTGACCCTCTCTCTCGTTGCCGGTCAGTGGAGCACCCTCTGCCTCCCCTTCGACGTGCCCTCCTCCTCCCTCCCCACCCTTTTCGGCACCGGCACCATTGTGGCCACGCTTAACGGCTCCACCGCTGAAGGCATCGATTTCGTCACCGTCGACAAGATAGTCAAGGGAATGCCCTACCTCATCAAGCCAGGCCAGGACGTGACCAGCTTCACCCTCGTCAACGTCACCATCGGCACGATGGGCGAAGGTAGCACGGTATCCTCCGACCCCTATCTATTCACCGGCAACATCGAAAGCCTCAGCGCCACCCTCACCGGCGCAGGCACGGGCATCCTGATGGGTGATGTGAACAATGACGGACAAGTCAACGTATCCGACGTGACCCTCGTCGTGAACCACATTCTCAACAACGGTTCATCCATCAACACTGAATTGGGCGACATGGACCACAGCGGCGACATCACCATCTCCGACGTCACCTTGCTGGTCAACGCCATCCTCACCAACAGCGGCAGCAGTGCCACACAGCCCGCCATCCTCATCGACGGCGAAGACATCGGACTCAAACCCAGTGACTTGCAATAAGAAACCCATCATCTTAAAAGAAAGCGAATCATGAAAATAAAAGCCATACTAACGATACTTACGCTTGCCTTGGGTTTCCTCGGCCTGCAAGCACAAACCACATGGGATTTCACCACCCTGAGCGATGCCGACGCCACCCTGCTGAGCGCCGACGCCACAGGCAACTGGATGAAAGACAGCAACAACCGTTGGTGCTACATTGCCAAACTGACCAACTCACCCCTTGTCGCCAACGGCAGCGAACTCGCTTGGGGCAAGGACCTGCTGTTCTCCTGCAACGCAGGGGAGTCAGGCAATCTCCGCATCGACCCTGCAAAGGGACGTGGCTGGATTGGCGGCTCCGGCGTCATCACCATCCCCGGCCTGAAGCGAGGCCAGACGGTGACCATCTCCTACAAGACTTCATCAAACACTGAAGCCCGTGCCTTCACCCCCACCAATCTCAGCGGCACCAGCGGTTTCGACCCCTCCTCCGACCAGCTCACCGGCACCGGCACTGTGACAGCCGACGGCGACGTGGTGCTCACCCCCACCGGCGCCCTCTACATCTACAGCCTCACCGTGAGTGAAGAGCCCAGCACCAGCGCCATCGTCATTCCCGGCGCCAACGCCGAATTGTATGAAGACGTGGTGAGCAACGAGGTGAGCCGCAACTCCAAAGTCAACCAGATGCTGGTGGAAACCTACGACGGCAACATCCACTACTACAACACCGACGACCTGAGCGGCGTCGACATGGACAAGGCTAACAGCACCGTCGTCATCACCCCCAAGCAAGGCAGTGCCGACACTTATTATGGCACGGTGAAGAACATCTCGTTTGCCAAGGGAGTGAGCCAAGGCGAGAACGGCGACATCCACAACAACGGCGTGGTCATCACCGAAGCGAAAGGCTGGCTGGAGTCGGCCTACGTGAAATGGGAGCCATACCAAGGCGCCACCACCTACAAAGTGTATGTCAAGGGCGGGCAGTTCAATGATTACACCGCATTGGACAACATGCTCGTGCGCGACTACGGCAGTTACGGACGTGCCGACATGGTGGGTCTGAAAGCCGCCACCAACTACAGCTTCAAGGTTGTGCCCGTGGTCGACGATGCAGAGGTCGCCACAGCCGCCAGCACCGCGGAGAACATCACGGTGAAGAACTACAACCGCGAAGGCTTCGCCCACAAGAACTGGACGAAGGGCGTGGGAGCCTACAACGACGACGGCACGCTGAAGAGCGGCGCAAGGGTGTTCTATGTCACGAAGAACACGGCCAAGACCATCAAATGCGACGTGGTGACCGAAAGCAATGGCGGCATCACCTCATGCACGGGAATGCAAGCCATCATCGAAGCCTATCAGAAGGGGAACGACACCACCCCCGCCACCTTCCGCATCCTCGGCAAAATTTCCGCTGACGACTTGGACTACTTCGGCAGTTCCGCAGAAGGCTTGCAAGTGAAGGGCAGGAACGCCGACTCCGAGTTGAACATCACCATCGAGGGCATCGGCGAGGACGCCACCCTCTACGGCTTCGGCATCCTCGTGCGCAACGCCAAGAGCGTTGAGATGCGCAACTTCGCCGTCATGCGCTTCATCGACGACGGTCTCTCCCTCGACACCGACAACTCCAACATCTGGATTCATCACATCGACATGTTCTACGGCAGGAACAAGGGCGGCGACCAGAAAAAGGGCGATGGCTCCATCGACATCAAGAGCGACTCCAAACTCGTGACCGTGGACAACTGCCACTTCTGGGATGCCGGCAAGTCGAGCCTCTGCGGCATGAAGAGCGAGAGCGGCCCCAACTACATCACCTACCACCACAACTGGTTCGACCACTCCGACTCACGCCACGCCCGCGTGCGCACGATGAGCGTCCACATCTACAACAACTATTACGACGGCAACAGCAAATACGGTGCCGGAGCGGCAACAGGCTCAAGCGTGTTTGTAGAAAACAACTACTTCCGCAACACCAACAAGCCGATGCTCATCTCCATGCAGGGAACAGACACCAAGATGGGAACCGACGAAAGCGACGCCCCCACTTTCTCCGGCGAGGACGGCGGCATCATCAAGAGCTACGGCAACGTGTTTGCCGAGCAGAGCAGCAACTTCAAGTATGTGACCTATCAGCAGAACCAGACACATTTCGACGCCTGGGAGGCCACCTCTCGCAACGATGTCGTGCCCTCCACGGTGAAAGCCAAGAAAGGTAGCACCTCCTACGACAACTTCGACACGAACAGCAGCGTGATGTACTCCTACACCCCCGATGCAGCAGCCGACGTGCCAGCGAAGGTGGAAGGCTGGTATGGCGCCGGACGAATGAACCATGGCGACTTCACCTTTGAGTTCAACAACAGCACCGACGACAGCGACGATGAGATTATCCCAGCCTTGGAGACCGCCCTCAACAACTACACCTCCTCGTTGGTGGGCATCTTCGGCGGCGAGACCATCAGCGGCGGCGGTGGCGGCAACAACCCCGGCGACGACCCAGGTGACGACCCCGGCGACAATCCCAGCGGTTCCACCATCGATGCCGACATCGAGTGCACATTTGCCGCCAACAACAGCTATACAAACAGCAATGTGTTCGACATCACGGGCAACACGTCCAACAGCAAGGGCACTGCCGTAGTGAACGGTGAGACGCTCACATGGTGCCTGAAACTCGAGACCAACACCTCGGTGAAGTTCACCCTCGACAAGGCAATGACGATGACACTCATCTTCGGCAGCGACGACAGCAAATACACCATCAAGGTGGACAGCGCGAAAATGACAGGAACAGCAGACACCAGCGTCTCCAGCAAACAAGGCAAATTGGTCGTAGAGCTGGAAGCCGGCGAGCATACACTGACCAAGGCCGACACGGGCAACCTGTTCTACATCGGACTGAAAAGCGAATGACACGGGCGGAGGCGAAGCCTCCACCATGCTGAAAAAAGCGCGTGGCTTGCTGGTGCACAGCAGGCCACGCGGCTTTTTCATGGGGGGGAGGGAGGAGGATCGGAGTGATCGGAATGGTCGGAGTGATCGGAATGGTCGGAGTGATCGGAGGGGTCGGAATAATCGGAGTGATCGGAATAATCGGAGTGATCGGAGGGGTCGGAGGGGTCGGAGGGGTCGGAGGGGGATGGAGGAGGACTATTCCGAGAGCTCCAGGAGGAGGGCGTGGGTGGTGGTTTCCGTGATGCGGAATCGGTGGTCGGGGCGCCGGTTGACAACCCAGAGGATGGCGTCGGAGGCATCGGTGAGGAGGAGTTGGTCGCGCTTCTGGAAGAGGTCGACTTTGAGGTCGGTGAGGAAATCACTCAGCAGACGTGTTTTTCCACCCATTCCGAGAGGAGCGAACCTGTCGCCCGGCGCCGCTTGTCGCACATGGAGAGGGAATACGACTTTTTCTGCATCGAGAGCCACCATTGTGGGCTGTTTGGGGATGACGAAGTCTTTGTCCACCGCTTTTCGGGTCACCCTCAGTTTCTTGTTCTCGGAAAGCACATAGCATCCCTCCATGGGGATGGTCATTGGTTTGAAAGGAGACGTCAAAGGCCTGACCAACAACTTGTCACGGTGGAACACCAACTCATGTGTGGCGGAAGCGAACGCCGCCCCCGTGCGATGACTCTGCATGGCCAGGAAAATGTCGTCGACGGCCGCTGGAGAGAAACCGAAATCCTTTAGAATATAAAACAAGGTATATTCATCGGAGAGA
>Ga0310694_10007564_pt1 | contig 10188 bp, 5 predicted proteins | sample 174DNAGHGhighgp2_FD_203884 | JGI IMG/M metagenome (GOLD analysis project Ga0310694, IMG submission 203884) | Sheep rumen microbial communities from Palmerston North, Manawatu-Wanganui, New Zealand - 1742 DNA GHGhigh gp2 (v2) (version 2) | ecosystem: Host-associated > Mammals > Digestive system >... | reverse complement strand
TATGTGGGGCTGTGCAAAGCCCGTCAGGGCGAAGAGTCCCAAACAAAGCGTCAGAATAATTTTTTTGCAGTTCATAATTTATTTTTTAGGTGTTGTAAAAGTGAATGTCGCGTGTCGAAACTGTATGATGTGCCGCCATCGTCAGAAATCCTACTCGCCGCAAATCAGTACGGTGGCGTAGGCACTGATGCCTTCCTCGCGTCCGGTGAATCCCAGTTGCTCTGTGGTGGTGGCTTTTATGCTGACGCAGTCGGCGTCGATGCCCATCACCTCGGCCAGGCAGGCCTGCATCTCGGGGATGTGCGGCTTCAGTTTCGGGCGTTCGGCGCATACCGTGGCATCAATGTTGCCTACCCGGTATCCTTTTGTGGCGATGAGGTCGATGGTCTTGCGCAGCAGCACCTTGCTGTCGATGCTACGGAATTCCTCGGCCGTGTCAGGGAAGTGGTATCCGATGTCTCGCATGTTGGCTGCGCCGAGCAGGGCGTCGCAGATGGCGTGTATCAGCACGTCGGCATCGCTGTGTCCGAGCAGGCCCATGCTATGTTCCAGCCGTATGCCACCCAGCCACAGCGGGCGTCCCTCCACCAGTCGGTGTACGTCGTATCCCATTCCTACGCGAATCTTTGTCATTTCGTTTGCCATAGCTAATTTCTTGTGTTTGCTGTTTCGTTTTTGGCGCGGCTGGCGTAGTAACCCATTTTGCGGATTTCGTGCCATACGGCGCGCGGGAGACCTTTTCCTCGGTAGCCGCCTCGGGCTATGTTTTGGCGTATCTGAGTGCTGCTGATGTCGAGCAGCGGTGTGCGTGCCACGGTGATGCCGTCGGGCAGCCCGTCGAGCGCGTAGCCCGGCCGCGGCAGAATGACGAGGCGGTGGTGGCGAAGAATCTCGTCGCTCTTGTGCCACTGCGGAAAACGTTCCCAGTTATCAGCGCCGATGACGAGCACAAATTCGCGTTCAGGGTGCCGGCGGCGCAGTGTCTCGAGCGTGAAAACCATATACGAGGGGCGCGGCATTCGGAATTCCGCGTCGCAGACTTGCAACTTCGGGTGTCCGCTTACGGCCAGCCGTGCCAGACGCAGGCGCTCATCGTCGGCCAGTAAATCTTGGTCCGCCTTAAACGGATTCTGGGGCGAGACAAGCAGCCACAGCTCGTCCATCAGCCCGTCTCTGACCAATGTCTCTCCCAGGCGGACGTGTCCCAGATGGATGGGATTGAAGCTGCCTCCGTAGATGCCTGTTATGATTTTCCTTCGCTTCAAGGTGTTTGCTTCAGAAAGTTGCTTACGAGTCGCAGGGTTTCGGCTTTTGCATCGTCCAGATTGTCGTTCACCACGATGTGGTCGAAGCGTGGCGCAAACGACATCTCGTATTCCGCCTTGGCCAGCCGCTCCTCTATCTGTTCCGGCGAGTCCGTGCCGCGTCCTTCCAAGCGGCGGCGCAGTTCCTCCACCGAGGGCGGCTGTATGAAAAGGCTCATGGCGCGCTCTCCGTAAAACTCCTTAATGCGGAGGCCACCCTTCACATCCACGTCGAAGACCACGCTTTGCCCGGCTGCCAGTTGTCGTTCCACCTGCTCCTTCAGCGTGCCGTAGAAACGGTCCTCGTACACCTCTTCGTATTCGAGGAAGGCGTCCTCCTGAATCTTCTGACGGAATTCCTCGGGCGAGAGGAAGAAATATTCCACTCCGTGTTGCTCGGTGCCTCGCGGCGGGCGGCTTGTGGCGCTGATGCTGAAGGCCAGCCGCAGTTCCGGGTGTTCGCGCATGAGCCACTGCACGATGGTGCTTTTCCCGCTCCCGCTCGGAGCGGAAACAATGAGTAATCCTGTTGGCATGTCACATTACGTTTAGCACTTGTTCCTTTATCTGTTCCAGTTCGTCCTTCATGCGAACGACGATGTTCTGCATCTCAGCCTGGTTACTTTTGCTGCCCGTGGTGTTTATCTCACGTCCCATTTCCTGTGCGATGAATCCCAGCTTCTTGCCCTGCCCGTGGCCCGTGGCCATCGTCTCGCGGAAGTATCGCAGATGATTCGCCAGACGCTGTTTCTCTTCGCTGATGTCGAGCTTCTCGATGTAGTAAATCATCTCCTGCTCCAAGCGATTGCGATCGGTTTCCACTTCGGGAATCGTCTGCAGGCTATCGATTATGCGCTGGCGGATTCGGGCCGTTCGTTCCTTCTCGTACGGCTCGATGCTCTGCAGCAGAGACTCTATGTTGTCTAGTTTCTCGCTGAATTTCTTCTCCAACGCAGCGCCCTCCTGACGGCGGAACTCCATCAGCTGGCCTATGACATCCTCCGTCAGTTGCTTCACTACGGCCCATTCCTCGTCGCTCAATTCTTGGCTCTCCGGTCGCGCCGTTACATCCGGCATGCGCAGCAGTGTGGCCCACCAGTCAGCGGGTTGCGGAATGCTGTAAACGTCGCAGATGTGGCGTATCTGACGGCGGTAGGATTCAATGAGCGGCCCGTTGAGCTGTGTGGCACCAGCCGTGTCTTCTTGCTCAATCCACAAACTGAAGTCCACTTTTCCGCGCTCGAGCGTCTGCGCTATCATGGCACGCAACTCCAGTTCCTTTTCGCGGTAGAGCGGAGCGATGCGAGTGCTCAAATCCAGCGCCTTGCTGTTGAGAGATTTTGCCTCTGCTGTGATTTTCTTTCCTTGGAACTCGGCCGAGGCTTTGCCGTATCCCGTCATGGATAATATCATATCGTGCGAATTTTTCCACAAAGGTAGTGCAAATGAGCGGAAAAGCGAAGAAAAATCTTTTTTTTCTTCCTTTTCCCGAGTGCCGCCCTCCTTCGACAGGAAGTCAAAGGGTGCAAATGAGCGGAAAAGCGAAGAAAAACTCTTTTTTCTTCCTTTTCCCGAGTGCCGCCCTCCTTCGACCGCATGTCAAAGGTAGTGCAAATGAGTGGAAGGGGAAAGAAAAACTCCTTTTTCTTTCCCCCTTCCCGAGTAGAGCCCGCTGGGCGTTGTATTCTTTTGGCGTGTTATTTCACCAGAACTTTCTTGCCGCCTAAGATGTAGATTCCCTTTGCCGGACTTGCCACGCGCCGTCCTTGCAGGTCGTAGATGGCGGCTTGTCGGGGCGTGGGAGCGGCAGTTTCTGCAATACCGTCGGGCGCGTTCAACGGCTCGACCAGCACGCCCAGCACAGACATCTCGCTGGTGAATCCTTTATTACGGCGATCTAATGTTGACGTAACGTCTTTAATCTGAATTCTGTTGATGTGATCCTTCGTTACTTCTACTTCCTCGAAGAGAAATGCCTGTCCCAAAAAGCCTGTATAGGCAATCTCAATGTTTGTTCCATTGACTGTCTTGTAGTTGGTGCCGTTAGCCGAAATCATCGATGGTTTCACTTTGTTTTTCAGCGAGTCTGAGCATTCCACACCGTCTTTTGAGTGGTGTGGGGCTACGAGCAGGGATACGTTGTATTTGATGCCCGGCAGCATTCTCACGTCGAACGTCAGTGTGGGTTGGGAAGTTCCCGTTGGCGTGACGTAATAGTAGGTGCCATTTGGGATGTCCCATGCCGGGTTTGCTACCACAGAGGCGATACTTCCTTTTTCAATCGTGGCGTAGTTTGCCGTCACAGTGTCGGGCGTCAGATACCATTTCAGGTAGTCGTTGGTGTCAAAGTTGTGGGATACGTGGATGTTTCCGTCAATGCACTTTACCAGGCTGTCGGGCATGGCATACTGCTTTTCCTCGGTGAGATATCGTTTCAAGATGGAGAAGCGGTAGTCCGTTGGAACGTATGCTCCTTTCGTCACTGCGTCGGAAGTGAAATATTCGGGCAGGTCGTTCTGCAGCGCATTCTCCCAGTCTGCATTCCACACGTAGTATTCCGTCTCGCTTTTCTGCCGCACAACAGACTGCTCTGTGCTGAAGGCTGGCAACGATTCCTTCAGATACATCTGCTCGCCGGGCAGGGAGAGTGTCTTGAATTCAGCCTGATATAGCGCATGTCCATAAGTGGATTTGCCATCCCAATCGAATCGGAAATTTTTTGCAGCCTTCTCGTAGTCGGCTTTTGCGTGGTCGAAGACGTAAATGTCGGGGTTCTTGGTGTTGAAGTTGATTATATTTCCGTCCTCGTCGTAGATGGGTCTCGGATTTTCGCCCGCCGAGTTTTGTTTCCAGTATATGGCATCTCCGAAAAGTGTGGGCTTTGCCGAGCGCAAAATGAGTTCTTCGAGTTTGGGCATGTAGGCCTCCATGGAGTTATCGACGCCTACTGCCACGTCCCACGTGCAGGGCAATTCCAGCCGGCGGAGGCTCTTGAAGGTACCCTGAAGGGCTGTTGTTTTGTAGTCTTCTAACTTTCGAGGCAGTTCGCCTTCGTCGACGTAAAAGTCATCATATTGGTTGATTCTACCCGTGACGGGGTAGGGAATGACGAGTTCCTCGGCTGTAGGGAGCACAGAGATGAGCACCGGTTCGCAGATGAGCGTGTCTTTGTAGGCCCACTCGCCATCACCCGGCTCTACCCAACATCTGGTGCTATCGCGCTGGAAGATGAGTTTGCCGTCGGCGGAAGTGTAGTAGCGTGGGTCCTTAGCCGGCAGTGTTACGCGGTCGAGCCGCTGGCAGTCGTTGAAAGCGAGGAAGCCGATGCTGCCCTTGTAGCCCGTTAAGTCCATCGCCGTGAGTTCACTTCCGTAGAAGGCGCGCAGCCCGATGCTCTGCACGCTCTGCGGGATGTTGATGGTCTGCAGGGCGCTTTGGAGAAACGCAAAATCGTCAATCTTTTCCAGGCCGTTGGGCAGTGTGAGGTTCTTCAGGCCGGCGTATGCAAAAGCGTAGGCACCAATCTCCTTCAGGCTGCTGGGCAATTGCGCAGAGTTGATGTCTGCTTTTTGGAAAGTATAGGGCCGTATGCGCTCGAGGCCCTCGGGTATCACCACGTTGCGCACCTCGGTTCCCTGCACGCTGAGCGTGCGAGCGTAGCAGATGGGGTTGGCCGCCGCGTCCATGAACTCGATGTTGCACAGACTTTGTATGCTGGCAAAGTCGGCACGCTTGAGTTTTTCGCAATTAGCGAAAGCATATTCCCCGACGTAGCGCAGCGTGGAAGGCAGACTGATGGACGTGAGGGTTGTTCCTGAGAAAGCTTGATTGGCAATACTGTCCACGCCTTCCGGGATAACAATCGAACTGACTCGTGTTCCAAAGAATGCACCTTCCCCGATGCTTCTGAGCGTGGAAGGCAGGCTGACGGAGAGTGTGTCGGCCCAACCTCCGGCCCAAGCTCCGGTCCAATGGAATGTATATGGCTCTATGGCGGTGACTCCTTCGGGGATGCTGACGTGGGTAAGGTTCATGGCGTATTCAAAGGCTCCCTGCCCAATCTCCTTCACACTCGCAGGCAAGATGACGGACTCCAATGCCGGCCATCCTGCAAACTGGTATGGCGCAATGGACGTAATGCCCTCAGGCACGGTTATCTTTGTCACTTCCGTGCCGTTCAAGTAGAGGTGGCGTCCGTCTCCAATGCCGCCTTCGCGCGGATATAACTGCTCCTCTGTTGCGGTCACGGGATTGCCACCAAGTTTCCCGTATCCGATGCGCAGGAAACGGTCGAGATTGGTAATGTGAATGGATTTTAGGTTGATGCAGCCAGAAGTGAAGCGGCAGCAGATGGAGTCGAGCGAGACAGGCAAATGTAATTCCTGCATTTGGGTGCAAGCATAGAAGTTGGCTCTAATTTTCTTTACGCCCTCGCCGATAGTGTACTTAGTAACCTGTGGGCCAAAGATAGTTCCCAGGCTGGCTTCAGAAGCCATCACTTCGTTGCTGTTGATGGTGACGGCCGTCAGGTTTGGGCAACTGCGCGTTAAATCTAAAGTGGAAGGAATGGTTACGTCGCTGCCGACGACGATTTCGCGGACAGATTCCTTATACGTTGCCCAAGGGCCATTGGGGATTACTAAGCGGGCGACGCCCTCGCCGGAAAAAGTGAGAACACCCGTCTCGGTATTCAACTCCCATGTTGCTTCGCTTCCTGAGAAAGTTCCTGAGTAAACCTCAGCCAGCGCGTTTTGTACCCCTCCCAGTATCAGACTGGCTGAGAGCAAAAGTTTGGTAATACTTCGTTTCATAGACTCCTTTCTGTTTGTTGTTTTTATATTTTTTTGTAGTCTCTTCATTTGTTTCTCGTGGCAAATATGCGACAAAGATACGAAGAACTTGGATGAATGCAAAGGAAAGTACCGGTTTTTTGCACGAGGAAATCTGAAAGTCTGCGTGCGATTTTGTGCCATCTGTGCCTCGCTGGCTGAAAAAATGGGAGGCTGAAATAATAAAAGTGCTCGCGTATGCGTTATTATTTCCGTGAGCGCGCGTAGAATCATACTCATCCTGCTGTCTGTCTTCTGCATAGAAATGCTGACGACGGGCAGTGCTGTGTCTTTCGGTCGCAGTGTGGCGGAGGCTCCCGCAGATACCACGCGGCAGAAGCACGCGCGCTACAGCGTGCGCCGCACCGGAGTGCAGGACAAAAAGGACCTGAAGGAGCGCACTGCCGACCTTCGCGACCCCGACAACTTGCAGACAACCGTTACCTACGACGAGAAGGACAACACCTACACCGTGGGCACTACGCTGGGCGCACAGGGCGGTCAGACTGCAGGCAAGGGCGGCACGGCCAGTCAGGCGCCAAAACCTACCACGCAGACGGCAACGCCCAACTTCCAGCGCAAGTCGTCCACCACATCGGGCAGCCAGCAAAGCAGTGCGGCCAGCGTGGGAACCGGCATTCCCGGACAGGCTGGCATGACGCTGGGCACAGCCACCGGCTATCTCGACGCTCCGTTGCTGATGACGCCCGAGGAGTATAGCCAGTGGAGCCTTCGGCAGTCGATGCAGCGATACTACCGGCAGAAGAATCGTGAGGCGTTCGAGAACTCGGGCAAAAGCAAGTTTGACTTCACGGACATGAAGTTCGACCTCGGACCGGCTGAGAAAATCTTCGGTCCCGGCGGCGTGCAGCTGAAAACGCAGGGTAGCGCCGAGCTGAAGATGGGCGCCAACATGAAGAAAGTGAACAACCCTGCTCTGGCTGCAAGCCGTCGGAAAACGTTTGGCTTCGACTTCGACGAGAAAATCAACCTGTCGATGAACGGTAAAGTGGGCGACAAGGTGGACCTGAATCTGAATTACAACACAGAGGCCACGTTCGACTTCGACCAGCAGAACCTGAAGCTGAAGTACGACGGCAAGGAGGACGAAATCGTGAAGCTCATCGAAGCCGGCAATGTGTCGTTCCCCAGCAACGTTAGCCTGGTGCCGGGCGTAAGCAGCCTCTTTGGATTGCGCACAGACGTGCAGTTCGGAAAACTGAAACTGCAGACCGTGCTGAGCCAAAAGAAGAGTGCCACGGCTACAGCCAGCAGCAAGGGAGGCAGCCAGACGAACGCTTTTGAGTTCAGCAGCACGAACTACGAGGCCAACCGCCACTTCTTCCTCTCGCATTTCTTCCGCGAGCAATTCGACAAGAGCATGCGCACGTTGCCGACTATCGCCAGCGGAATCAACGTGAAGCGCGTGGAAATCTGGGTGACAAACAAGACAAGCAACAGCGAGAGCAACCGCAACATCATTGCCTTGGCCGACTTGGGCGAAACCACCTTTATCTCCAACAGCAACTGGACGTCGACAGGCATCTCCGTGCCGAGCAACCGCAGCAACAGCGAGTACGACGCCATGGTGAGTCAGTATGCCGGCGCACGCGACATCAGTCAGGCCACAAATATACTGGACGGCGAGGCCGGTCTGGAAGGCTCGGTGGACTACGAGAAACTGCAGTCGGCCCGCAAACTGACGAGCAGCGAGTACACGCTGAACAGCGCACTGGGATATGTGAGCCTCAACAGCACGCTGCAGACGGACGATGTGCTGGCTGTCGCCTACGAATATACCTACGGCGGGCAGACTTATCAGGTGGGCGAGTTTGCCAGCGACCTTAGCAGCAACACGCAGGCTCTCTTCGTGAAGCTGCTGAAGGGAACGACGGGCAGTCCCAGCCTGCCTACGTGGCGCCTGATGATGAAAAACATCTACAACTTGGGAGCGAACTCCGTGCAGAAAGAGAAATTCCGACTCGACATAAAATACCTGAGCGACAGCACAGGCGTATATCTGACCTACCTGCCCGAGGAATCGCTCAAGAATACCACGCTGCTGAAGGCCATGAATCTGGACCGACTCGACGCAAACAACAATGCGAACTCCAACGGCCAGTTCGACTTCGTGGAAGGCTTCACGATACAGAAGGGACGTATCATCTTCCCCGTGGCAGAACCTTTCGGCAGCCATCTGCGTAAGTGGATTGGCAATGACGCTGTGGCCGACAAGTATTGTTTCGACGAACTCTACGACAGCACCAAGACGGTGGCAGAGGAGATTGCCGAGCACGACAAGTTCCTTATTACCGGACACTACAAGGGCACGAACAATGCCGAGATAGACCTCGGAGTGACGAACGTGGCGCCCGGCTCGGTAATCGTAACTGCCGGCGGCATGACGCTGACCGAGAACACCGACTACACGGTGGACTACAGCATGGGACGCGTGAACATCATCAATCAGAGCCTCATAGACGCCGGCACAAACATCAGCGCCAGCGTGGAGAGCAACGACACGTACGCTATGCAGCGCAAGACGATGATGGGCGTGAATCTCGACTACGAACTCAACAAGAACCTTACCGTGGGCGGCACCATGATGTTCCTCAACGAGCAGCCGCTGACGACGAAAGTGAACATGGGCAGCGAGCCGCTGAAGAATACGCTCTGGGGCGGACACATCAGCTGGAAGCACGAGAGCCAATGGCTCACGGATATGATAGACAAGTTGCCGCTCATCCAGGCCACGCGACCCAGCTTGCTGACCTTCAACGGAGAAGTGGCACAGCTCATTGCAGGGCAGAACAAGAAGATTCAGGGCAGCGCCTCGTATCTCGACGACTTCGAGAGCAGCAGCATGAAGACGAGCCTCTCGCAGCCTACGTACTGGAGCATGTCGAGTACACCCTCCATGTTCCCCGAAAGTTCGCTCACGGACGACCTACGCTACGGCCAGAACCGCGCATTGCTCGCGTGGTACTACGTCGATCCTATTTTCACACGCCGCAGCAGCACGCTCACGCCCAGCCATATCAAGAGCGACATGGAGCAGCTCTCGAACCACTACGTGCGTGAGGTATACGAACGCGAACTTTATCCCCACAAGGCGCAGAACAGCTACAACAGCGCCAGCAGCCTCAATGTGCTGAACATTGCCTATTATCCCACGGAACGTGGTGCCTACAACCTGACGACCGACGTCGGGCAGGACGGACGACTGGCCAACCCGCAGACTCGCTGGGGCGGTATGATGCGCAAGATGGACAACACAGACTTCGAGGCACAGAACATCGCGTACATCGAGTTCTGGATGATGGACCCGTTTATCTACAAGAAAGACAAGCCCGGCAATCACGGCGGCGACTTCTACATCAATCTGGGCGAGGTGAGCGAGGATATCCTGAAGGACGGAAAGAAATACTTCGAGAGCGGAATGCCCGTAGACGGCAACAGCCAGTATTGGACCGACGGGCTGTGGGGTCGAGTGCCGAACACCACCAGCGTCACGTACGCATTTAATAATGAAAAAGGCGCGCGCGCGCGACAGGATGTCGGCCTCAATGGCTTGAACGACGACGAGGAGCGCCAGTTCAACACCTATGCGCAGTATCTGCAGCAAATGCAAGGAAAGGTGAACGCACAGGTGTTCGACAGCCTGCAGGCCGACCCGGCAAACGACAACTACCATTACTACCGGGGCACGGACTTCGACGCAGCGCGCAAGAGCATCCTCGACCGATACAAGCGCGTGAACATGCCGCAGGGCAACAGCGCTGACAGCGACACGAATCCCGAGAACTACGAGACGGCATGGAAGAGCACGCCGGATGTGGAGGACCTCAATCAGGACTACACGCTCAACGAATACGAAAAGTACTACCAGTATCACATCAGCATACGGCCCGAGGATATGGTGGTCGGCCGCAATCACATTGCCGACAAGCGTGTGGCCAGCGTGAAGCTTCGCAACGGCAACACGGAGGAGTGCACTTGGTATCTCTTCCGCGTGCCACTGGATGCCTACGACTCGAAGCAAGGTAGCATCTCCG
>Ga0310694_10007562_pt1 | contig 10190 bp, 2 predicted proteins | sample 174DNAGHGhighgp2_FD_203884 | JGI IMG/M metagenome (GOLD analysis project Ga0310694, IMG submission 203884) | Sheep rumen microbial communities from Palmerston North, Manawatu-Wanganui, New Zealand - 1742 DNA GHGhigh gp2 (v2) (version 2) | ecosystem: Host-associated > Mammals > Digestive system >... | reverse complement strand
CTTACAAATCGAGGCGTATTGATGGAATCATCGTTTGGCTATCCATGGATTTTTTTAAGAATCGACTGTAAATAATTGAAAATCAATATAACCGAACTTCCGAAACTTAAGTCATTACTTTTATCAGAGGCGGAGAACCGCCCCGCCAAGATGCGTCAGGGTGGCATACGATACAGCCGAGGGCAAAAGTCCTCGGCTGTATTCTGTCATCCATCCAGGAGTGGTTTTCACAAGAGTAACCTATTTTCAATTTTCATCTTCATCTTCTACTTCAACAACGTTCCCCTTCTTGTCTATATACAACCCTTCCCCATTTTCATCTTCAACATAGGCAGTCCCATCGCTAAAATAATTCACAGAAGACCATTTGCAAGGAACGACCAGCTTTCCAGTCTTGTCGATGAAGCCATATTTCTCGTTGGCGTCTTGAACTGCAGCCAAGCCCTCGCTGAAATCATCAGCATCATTCCACTGGCAAGGAACGACCAGCTTTCCTGTCTTGCTTATAAAGCCATATTTCTCGTTGGCATCTTGAACTTTGGCCAAGCCATCAATGGTGAAGGAACCTATATAAGACCATTTAAAGGGAATGACCAATTTTCCTTTCTTGTCGATAACTCCATATTTATCATTTTCATCTTGGAGTACGACTATTTCATCATAATAATCTGGGGCTATATCTTTCAAGGTACAAGGAAGAATCACATTTCCTTCCTTGTCGATAATCCCATATTTCTCACTGTTATTTTGAACTTTGATTAAATCATCCATGAGATGATTAATTTCGTTCCATTCAAAGGGGATGACGTTTTTTCCAGCCTTGTCAAAGAGGCCATATTTCATACTATCATCTATGGCCAAGACCATATCCCTATCATAAAAATATTCTAAACCTTTCAATTTGCAAGGATAGAGCTCTTTTCCGGTTTTGCCCATTAAGCCATACTCTTCATTGGCATCTTGGACAACGACAAAATCCTTATCTTCAACAAAAATGATTTCTTTCCATTGACAGGGAAGAATCAATTTGCCTGTCTTGTCGACAAGACCCCATTTCTCATCCTCATTTCGAACTTTTGCGAAACCTTCTTTGAAGGGCTCTGCATCTTCCCACTTGCAGGGGATGACCAAAGTCCCAGACTTGTCGATGAAGCCATAATTCTCATTGGCGTCTCGAACCTTGGCCAACCCTTCATTGAAAGAACTTGCATATTCCCATTTGCAAGGGATGGTCAAAGTGCCAGACTTGTCGATGAAACCATATTTCTCGTTGGCGTCTCGAACCTTGGCTAAACTTTCATTTCCGAAATCGGGCATTTCTTCCATGGTGCAGGGATAAACCGACTTTCCTGTCATATCGATGACTCCCCACTTCTCATTCTCATCTTGAACCAAAATCAAACCCTCACTAAAGTATCTGACATCATTCCATTGGTAAGGAATGACCAATGCCCCGGAATTGTCAATGAGGCCATATTTCATGTCTTCATTCTGAACAGGAGTCAAATCCTCAATGGAGTAAAAGCTTACATCTATCCATTGGCAGGGAACGACCAACGCCCCCTTGTCATCCATAAGACCCCATTTCCCGTTATCATCCTCTACGAGTACCAAGCCCGCAGTGAAAGACCTGATGTTATTCCATTGGTTAGAGACAACCTGCTTTCCAGTCTTGTCTATGAAGCCATATTTATCATTGGCATCCTTAACTTTCGCCATACCATCGCTGAAATCATCAGCTTCTTCCCATTGGCAAGGAATGACCAGCTTCCCTGTCTTGTCGATAAAACCATATTTCCCATCCTGGTCTCGAACCAAAGCCAAATCATCATAAAAAGACCCGATATAATTCCATTGGCAAGGGACGGCCAACTTCCCTGTTTCGTCTATTAGTCCCCATCGCTCATTTTCATCTTGGACCTTGACAAATACATTATCAGAAAAAAAGCTATAACGTGGCTTTTCGACTTTTATCCATTGGCAAGGAACAACCATTTTTCCCGTTTTGTCAACAAGCCCCCATTTCTCATTCTCGTCTACAACAAAAGTTAAGTCTCCATTGTAATAATCGGTGTTTTTCCATTTACAGGGAACAACCAGCTTCCCTGTCTTGTCCATAAGACCCCATCTCTCATTCTCGTCTTCTACCAAGTATAAATCATCGCCATTGAAAGAATCAATCTCTTTCCATTGGCAAGGAACAATCAACTTACCTGTCTTGTCGATAAAGCCGCATTTGTTATTGCCATCTTTAACTATTGCCATTCCGTCTTGGAAAGGATAGGCTGATTTCCATTGGCAAGGTATGACCAACTTACCCATCTCGTCTATATAACCATATTCCTCGTTGTCATCTTGAACTACGGAAAAATCATCACTCCAAGAATTCATGACTTCTTTCCATTGGCAGGGAACAACCATTTTGCCTGTCTTGTCAACAAGCCCCCATTTCTCATCCTCATCTTGAACAAAAGCAAAGTTATCATTACGATACTCGGTTTTTATCCATTTACAGGGAACGACCATTTTCCCTGTTTTGTCCATAAGTCCCCATTTCTCATTCTCATCTTCTACCAAGAGCAAATCATCACCAAAAGAACTGATGTAACTCCATTTACACGGAACGACCATTTTTCCTGTTTTGTCAATAAGCCCCAATCTCTCATTTTCATCTTTTACCAAGATAAGACCATCACCGAAAGAATCGATGTCGTGCCATTGGCAGGGAACGACCATTTTTCCTGTTTTGTCAATGATTCCCCATTTCTCATTCTCGTCTTCAACCAAGGCTAACATGTCAAGACTGTACCAGGTCGCTGCCTTTATCCATTGACAGGGAGCGACCATCTTTCCTGCATTGTCCATAAGGCCCCATTTCTCATTCTCGTCTTCTACCAAGAATAAACCATCACTGAAAGAATTGATATCGTTCCATTGGCAAGGAACGACCATCTTTCCTGCTTCATCCATAAGTCCCCATTTCTCATTGGCATCTTGAACTTTGGCATAATCATCACCATATGAAGTCCTGACCTCTTTCCACTGGCAGGGAGCGACCATCTTTCCTGCCTTGTCCATAAGTCCCCATTTCTCATTCTCGTCTTCAACCAAGAATAAACTGTCATTGTAAGAATTGATAGTGTTCCATTGGCACGGAACGACCAACTTTCCTGCATCATCCATAAGTCCCCATTTCTCATTGGCATCCTGAACTTTGGCATAATCATCACCATATGAAGTCTTGACTTCTTTCCATTGGCAAGGGACAATCAACTTACCAATTCTGTTTAGCAATCCCCATTTGTCATTTTCATCTTTTACTATGACAAAACGATCAAATAACCCACTGATTTCTTTCCATTGGCAGGGAACGACATACTTTCCAAAATAGTTAATGCCACCCCATTTCTCATCCTCATTTTCAACAAAGATTAAATAACTATTCCGAAAAGTGAGAACATCCAACCATTGGCAGGGAACGACCAACTTACCAACCTCGTCAGCAAGCCCCCATTTCTTGTTCCCATCTTGAACCAACGCCAAGTCTTTACTGAGTTTTTTGGAATTCATCCATTGGCAGGGAACGACCATCTTTCCAGTTTTGTCCATAATTCCCCACTTCTCATTCTCATCTTCTACCAAGAATAAATCATCATTGAAATAATCGACATCCTTCCATTGGCAAGGAACGACCAACTTTCCAGTCTTGTCCATAAGTCCCCACTTCTCATTCTCATCTTCAACTACTGCAAAACCTGCATCATTGAAATAACCGATTAGCCGCCATTTTAAGGGAACCACCAACTTTCCTGTTTTATCCATGAGCCCTCTTTTCTCATTCTCGTCTTCTACTCTTGCCAATCCTGCATCATTGAATGGGAAAATATCATTCCATTTGTTAGGAATGACTGTCTTCCCTGTCTTGTCGATAACCCCCCATTTCCCATTGTCATCACTGACAGGGGCTAAGCCCTGACTGAAAACATCTGCCAATTTCCATTTGCAAGGAATAACCACATTTCCCGTCTTGTCAATAAAACCACATTTTTTGTTGTCATCGACAACGACGGCCAAACCCTCACTGAAACGAATAGCTCCTTTCCATTTGCAGGGAATGACCACATTTCCTGCCTTGTCGATGAACCCCCATTTATCATTGTCATCTGCAACGTTGGCCATTCCCTCATTAAAATAATTAACCGATTTCCATTTGCAAGGAATGACCACGTTTCCTGTCTTGTCGATAAACCCAAATTTGTCATTCTCATCTTTCACCGGGGCCAAATCCTCTTTAAAAAGCCACGCACCTTCCCATTTGCATGGGATGACCACTTTCCCAGACTCATCTATAAAGCCAAATTTTCCATCGGCGTCCACAACATATGCCAAACCTTCAGAATATTCACCCTTATAAAGCCATTGTGCCTGAACGTTGACTGGGAACAACAATGCCATCAACGACACGAAGACAAAAAGTTGTTTGATCCTTTTCATGGTATTCAATTTTTAGTTGTTTGATAAATGTTTGCATATATGCAGCCCCTCACCAGGGCAAAGGGCCGATAAACACTGCAAAGATATGCATAAATAAGTAAAGTGCAAAAAAATATTGGTGTCTGCTAAAACTTTTTGAAAAAAAATGAATTAAGGCAGAGTTCCTCGCTTGGAAAATCAGAGGGAGTAAATCAGAGGGACAGGTTTTTGATTCTTCAAAAAACCTTGTAGTGGAGGTTTGCTCACACCTTTTGGCGAATAAAAAGGGCACTTCCTGGGTTCCAAGTGTGACAGCAAGTGTGACAAGGATTGTGACACCTCGTGTGACGCTTGATGTGACGCACAGTGTGACGCTTGATGTGACGCTCAGTGTGACGCTTTTAAGCCATCATCAAACGCCATTAACCCATTGTAATACAACGAAATGCAAAGATGGTCATTTTGAGGGTGTGACGCCCTGTGTGACGCTTGATGTGACGCCCTGTGTGACGCTTGATGTGACAGAAAAAAAGGAAAAGAAATAAAAGAAAGAAAAAAATCCCCCTGCACCCCCTAAAAAAGAAATAAAACAAAAAAAAGAAAAAACACTCACACAAACGTGCGCGCATGCAAGAAAATCACCCGTTCTCTGTATGCGAAGGTTCTGTCTTCGCCCACACCACACCAGCGCGCATGCGAGAAAATCCCGTTCTCCGTATGCGAAGGTTCTGCCTTCGCCCACACCACACGTGCAAAAGAAGCCATAAAACGAAAAAAAGCGACAGGTTTATGGCAAAATGACATCCACTTTAATGAAAAATCATTATCTTTGCACCATCTTTGAGTCATCTATCATTTTTCGACACTAATCTACATCAACATTCTGACCTGGCAGCCTCCCTTTTCAGGCACCCACACTCAAATCAAAAAAATATCATTTCATTTATAACTAATCAATTACTAACAACATGACAAAAAAAATCCGAACCATCACCCTGCTCTTCCTGGCACTGCTGGGAATGGCACTTGACGTGACGGCCGCCGACTTCAAGGACTTCAGCGTCCAGGTGAACAACCAGTCGGGAACACTGCTCACCAGCGAAGAGCAAGTGCAAGGCACCTCCGTCAACTTCGGCGTGGCGGTGGCCGACAACGGCACCGTCTCCCGCGTGGCAGCCGACGACGCCTCCGCCGTGGCCACCATCAGCGGCACCTACCACAGCGACCACGGCTGCACCGGCCTGCAAGTCGTCGTCGCCGTCCCTGGCTCCGTGAAAATCACCGTGGGCCAATGCACCTACAGCACCAACACCATCAAGGTGACCAACAGCAGCGGCGAGACAGTGGCCAGCAAGACCCCCTCCTCCCCCGCCTGTTGGAAGAACAGCCACAGCAACGTGGACGAACTCTACTACAGCGGCGATGCCACCACCCTCACCATCTCCGGCATGGGCTACTGCCCCTATGTCGCAGTGGAAGCCGTCAACGCGACCCCGACGAAATACACCGTCACCTATGCCTTGGGCAGTGAGACCGCAGAAGGCGTACTTCCCGCATCCAGCGAAATCGACGCCGGAGAGTCGGTCGCCATCCCCCTCAATCGCACCCTCTACAAGGACGGCTACACCCTCACCGGATGGACCGACGGCACCAACACCCATGCCCCAGGTGCCACCGTCACACCGGAAGGCGACCTCGCCCTCACCCCGGTCTTCACCCAGAACAGCGTGGCTCTCGCCGACCGCACCTCTGACGTAACGCTGAAATGGGACTTCCAGAAGAGAAACGGCGCACCCGTGCTCAACTACCAGAACCAAGCCGGCATCTACGTCACCCAAGGCAACGTCAACGGCAGCACCATCGACGTGAAACTCGACTTCACCACTTCACCCGGAAAAATCAACAACACCAGCTGGCCCGACTGGTGCCAAATCAACCAAGGCACCACCTTCACCATCCCTTCCTGCAAGGGAGCCGTCGTCTCCGTGGAAGCATACGCCGCACTGAGCGAACTCACCATCGACGGACAGAACGACTACACCAGCGAAAAGACCATCTCCTACACCGTGGCCAACTCCGCTGATGCCATCGACATCGTCTTCGGCAGCGAAGGACAGTACTACCGCTACATACAGACCGTGCTCCCCGTGGTGGCCAGCCAAGGTGGCGGCGACTCCTTCGACAATGTGGACGGCACCATCACATGGCCGGTGGGCAACGAGGCGACACCCGACATCGCCACCGACATCGCCAAAGCCATCAGCAGCGCCTCCGTCAGCGTGGGCGAAGGGTTGGCAACAGAACAAAGAACCTATTTCGACACCCCGATGGTGATGTACACCCCGGCAAACAGCAACGCCGGCACCGTCCCCGCCGCGATGATTGAATACCGTGTGAAAGCAGCCAAGGGCGTCACCTTCAAACCCACCAACGTGACCTATGCTGCAGTGAAGGTGGGTACCGACAACGCCACCTACAGTTGGAGCTACACCCTCGACGGCGTGGAGAGCACCATCACCAAAATCGACCCCAAACCAGATCTGTTACGCAATAGCGGATCCAACTCCAATACGGCACAACTCTACCACAGCCATGACATTTCGACCAACGGCGTGGAAGAGTTCACCTTCCGCATCTACATCTCCGACTGCGCCAACAACAAGAACATCTGCATCGGCAACATGGTCATCACCGGCACCGTGAATGGCACGACCCAGGCCGTGGAGACCTTCCCCCTCACCATAGCTGCCAGTCCCGAAGCAGGCGGCACGGTGAGCGCCTATCCCAATGACGAGGCCTACGAGGCCGGCAGCGAGGTGACCCTCACCGCCACGCCCAACTTCGGCTACCACTTCATCAACTGGACCGACGGCGACAACGAAGTGGTATCTACTGACGCCAAGTTCACCTACACCGTGAACGCAGCCTCGACACTCACCGCCAACTTCCAGGCCGTGAACACCTACGCCCTCAACCTCACCGTCGACGGCAGCAACGACTACATGGTGACCCTCGACCCCGCACCCACAATGGTGGACGACAAGATGATGTATGAGGAAGACACCTATGTCACCCTCACCGCCAACCAATACGAGAGCCTGGTGACCTTCAGCAACTGGAGTGACGGACAGACCTGTCAGGAAATCCGCGTGAAGATGACCGAGAACATCGACCTCACCGCCTACTACACACAAAACGACATCATCGCCGGTTGGGATTTCTACACCCGCGGCAACAGCGGCCGCGTGGCCGACTTCTCCTCCGAGGACAACGAGACGACAGCCTTCACACTCACCAACGGCACCGAAACCACCTCCTGGCTTGACAAGAGCACCGAAGCCGCCGGTGGCTATGAGTCGATGAAAGGTGCAGCCGTCAACTGGAAGACCGACAACACGGAAGGCGACGTAGGACACTACTACTGGCAGACGAAAGTCAACGCCGAAGCCTTCACCGACATCAAGGTGCAGTTTGACATGCTCTACAACTACAACTCCTACACCGTATACAACGTGGACTATTCCACCGACGGCGAGAACTGGACCACCAACGGGAGCATCTCCCTCACCGGAGCCAAGGCCGTCTGCCACTACGAAGGCACACTGCCCGCCAACGCCAACTATGAGTCGGCCCTCTACATCCGCATGATTCCCGACTACTCCTCAGCCATCCAGGGGTCTTCTTCCAAGAACGACGGCAACGCCATCGCAATGGTGTTCATCACCGGTACGGAGCAGTTGGAAGACGACGAGACGGCTCCCGTGCTCGTCAGCACAGTGCCTGAGGAAGGGGCAGACAACGCCTCCGCCAACGGCAAGGTCGTCCTCACCTTCGACGAAAAGGTGAAACTGGCCGACGGAGCCACCGCCACCCTCAATGGCAAGGCCCTCACAGGCACCGCCTCCGGCAAGACCGTGGTGTTTGAGTACAAAGGCCTGGAGTATTCCACGGCATACACCTTCACCCTGCCCGCCAACAGCGTGAGCGACCTCACCGACAACTACCTTGCCGAGCCCGTCACCATCAACTTCTCCACAAGGACGCTCCCCGACATCACCAAGGGTCTCTACGACTACTATGTGAAGAGCAATGACGACCTGGTGGCCGCCATCAACGCCGCCAACAGCCGCAGCGACAAGACCACACGCTACCGCATCTTCATCCACAACGGCACCTACACCCTGCCGCAGAGCACGACAGCGACCATCAACAGCGACGATGGCAACACCTACCCCAGCCCCGTCACCTTCATCACCGCCTCCAACATCTCGTTCATCGGAGAGAGCATGGAAGGGGTGGTCATCACCAACACCATCCCCGCCAGCGCCACCTACGCCGGCACCTATGGCACGACAAGCGTCTATGACGGCATCAGCAAGAGCGACGTGCTGCAACTGCAGGGTTCGGTGAGAAACACCTACTTCCAGGACCTCACCGTGAAGAGCGGCATGGCAGACGCCCGCGGCCGCAACATCGCCGTGCAGGACAGGGGTTCGAACACCATCTACAAGAACACCTGCCTCTGGGGCTACCAGGACACCTGGACCTCGAACAACAACAACGGCCTCTACTACTTCGAGAACGGCCTCGTGCGCGGCCGCACCGACTTCCTCTGCGGCAAGGGCGACGCCTACTTCAACCAAGTGGACATCCAGATGTGCATGAACACCGGCGGCTACATCGCCGTGCCATCAAACAGCATCAAATATGGCTACGTCTTCAAGGACTGCACCATCAAGGGGGAGAACAGCGCCCTCAATGGCAAGTACACCCTCGGCCGTCCCTGGGGCGACGGCACTCCCGTCGCCCTGTGGATTGACACGAAGATGGAAATCGTGCCCTCAGCCATCGGCTGGAGCGAGATGAGCAACGGCTGGCCGAAGCGCTTCGCAGAATACAACTCCACCACCGCCAGCGGCCAACCCGTAGACCTGAGCGGACGCAAGACCATATTTGGCGACAACCATCCCAACAACCCCGTGTTGACCGCCGAGGAGGCAGCCGAAGCAGCCGACATGACCAACATGTACGGCGAATGGGACCCCACCTCCTACACCGAGCAGGCCAACGCCCCGTCGAACGTGAAGCTCACCGACGGCATACTGACCTGGGATGACAGCAACCATGTGTTCTGCTGGGCCATCGTGAAAGACGGCAGCGTCGTCGACTTCACCACCAACCCTGTCTACGAAGTGGATGACTTGGAAGCCACCTACGCCGTGCGCGCAGCCAACGAGATGGGCGGACTGGGCGAGGCCACCACGGCCGTCGTCTCCGCCGGCTGGCTTCCAGGTGACGTTAACCACGACGGCGAAGTGAACATCACCGACGTGACGCTGACCGTCAACTATCTCCTCGCCAACAACGACAACAACTTCTTCGTCACCGAGGCCGACGCCAACGGCGATGGCGAAGTGAACATCACCGATGTGACAACCATCGTGAACATCGTGCTTGCAAAACCCCAAGAATGACACCACCGCCATCTTTTGGCAGATATGATAATCCGGGTGGGCTGTGATGCCCACCCGGATTTCGTTTTTTCGTCATCACCAAGAAAATCTTAGAGACTATAGAAACCATAGTGACCATAGTGACTATAGAAACCATAGTGGCTATGGAAACTAAGTAATCGTAAAAAAATAACTTGGTACGATTATCATTCTTCAAAAGAGGTTTTCTCACCATAATAGAAATCAATAAAATAGTTTACATAA
>Ga0310694_10007561_pt1 | contig 10190 bp, 7 predicted proteins | sample 174DNAGHGhighgp2_FD_203884 | JGI IMG/M metagenome (GOLD analysis project Ga0310694, IMG submission 203884) | Sheep rumen microbial communities from Palmerston North, Manawatu-Wanganui, New Zealand - 1742 DNA GHGhigh gp2 (v2) (version 2) | ecosystem: Host-associated > Mammals > Digestive system >... | reverse complement strand
ATCTTCCAATGGGATGATGATATTGGTATCTAAGAGTATATTCATTTATTTGAAGTCATGGCTCTATAAACACAGGCGTTCCTTTTGCATTTTCCGGATTAATGTCAATCAACTTTTCTATTAGACGGTGATTAGCCAAAAGGCTTAAATCTATGTCGAGTGGTTCTATAGAGAAAGTCATGTAACTTCTGCGAGGATTCTTGTTGGGATAGTCCATCGCTTTCAGTTCTTCCTTCCCCATCTCCTTATGTCCTGTAATAGTATAGGCAGACAGCTTGTCAGGTTTACCAAATTCATATAGGACTAACAGGGACGTTCTTCCAAACATCTCTCTATGCTCTTCCATAGATCCCTTAGTCTTACCCAACCTTACATTATATATATTATGCGTGAGAATCCAGTCTTTCTGTTTCTTATTCTTGGTACATCCAACAAGAATGGTTTTATCTCCACCAAAGAAATCTATAATGTCCTGATCAAAGCGATTCCATTGATAGCACTCAAATGGTTCAGCAGCCATCATCATTCCTTCTTCTTCCTCAAATTGAGGATACATAGAGATGACTGGAGCTGTTTTTCCCGTCTCTTCGTCATCTGTTTGTTCGTATTTCTTGAAATTTTCTGCCTGCTCAAAGATTTCCTTGAATACTTCGTCCTGAGGAACTGGAGGATAACCGTGCTCTGCCAATATCAAAATCAAGTCCATCTGCAATTCTGCCTTGATGTCTGAACGATTAGCCCAATCAGTATATTTCGACTTGTCATCCACCATTTTCTTTACGGCAGCTGCCAATGTCAGCAGTTTGTCTTCTGGATATTCAAAACCGAACTTATGGGCTATCTCTTTCAGAATATCATAGAAAGCCTTCTCCTCGTATGTGATTCCTAAGTCCTTGAATGATTTCTTCTCTTTGTTCACCTCCTTCAACAACTCTGCCATCTGCTTGGCAACCTCATTGAGCACCTCTTCAGCAAACACGGCATTGTCACTTCGGTCGTTATATCGCTGCACCAACGCATTCAGACGCTTGGTAAAATCCACACCCTTCATCTTATTGACCTTCTTGAAGTCGGTAATGACAGTCCGAAGCAGTTTTTCCATCAACTTTACCTTCGTATTAGGCAACTTCAGTTTCTCCAACCTCGTCATATAGTCTTCACTCAGCAAGTCCAGGTCCTTTGTATTCGCATTCACCTGAGCTACTTCCTCCACTCCGTCCGACTTTAATGCTTCTGCTATCATCTGGCTCACCTTGCGGTTCATCTGCGAGGCATCGGGAGCATCACCCTTTGTCAGTTTGTAGATGATAGACCTCACTCCTGTAAAGAAATGTATGTCCTCACGATCCTTATCGCTAATTGCCTCATGGTTGGAACAGAGATTGAAGGCTGATTTCAGTTTCTTAGCATGCCCCATAAACAGGTTTTGTGATTTCTCCGTAGCCTGTACAAACTCTGCTGCATGTTTCAAGCATTCCAATTGTTCCAATGGTGTACCCGTTGAGAACTTGCTATAATCGAAGGTATGGAACATTCGGCGCAGGATATCCAATTCGTCTTTCACCATCGTCACGCTCTGTTCGATGGTTTCCACATTGTCACCCATGTCACCACCACCAGCGTACTGTTTCAGGGCATTGTTCATATTGCTCTTGATGCCGATGTAGTCAACCACCAGTCCTTTATCCTTACCCTCATAGACACGGTTCACTCTCGAAATGGTCTGTACCAGCGTGTGCTTCTGCAAAGGTTTGTCAATATACATCGTGTCGAGACAAGGCACATCAAAGCCCGTTATCCACATCGACACGACGATAGCAATCTTGAAATTCGAGTCTGGATTCTTAAACAGTACATCCAGTGCCTTGCGGTCTTCGTCTGAACCGATTAGTTCACGTAGTTTCGGATCATCATCCTTCTCTCGAGTCATCACCAATCGGATGCGCTCAACAGGGGTTTGGTCCTCCGAACCAATCTTCTCTTCCCATTCAGGACGCAGGGTAACAATATGCTTATAGAGGTCGTAGGCTATCTCTCGACTGGAGCAAACGAACATCGCCTTGCCACAAACGGTGCTTCCTTCCTCAATCCGCTTCTCATAGTGCTCAATGAAATCCCGTGCCACCACTGCCAATCGCTTCGGGTCGCCCAGTATTTTGTTCATTTGCGTCACCGCCTTCTTGCTTTCCTCTATCTGGTATTCATTGGCTCCTTGTTCAGCACATTGTTTATAATATGCCTCTATCGCCTCCAGTTGTTTGTGGTCGGCAAAGACCTTGGCGGCTCTTCCCTCATAGACGATGCGGCGGGTGATGCCATCTGCCACCGATTCAGTCATCGTGTAACTATCCACCACATCGCCAAACACGTCTATCGTGGCATCTATTGGTGTTCCCGTGAAGCCCACATAGGTAGCATTGGGTAACGAGTCGTGCAGATACTTGGCAAAGCCATAGCTGCGTTTCACACCCTTATCAGAAATGGTCACATTCTGCTCCACATTCGTCTGCGAACGGTGGGCTTCGTCGGAGATACATATTATGTTTGCTCGGTCTGAAAGCAGGTTGATATCCTCGCTGAACTTCTGTATAGTTGTCAGGAACACACCTCCGCTCTTTCGTCCTCTCAACCTCTTGCCTAACTCTTCGCGTGTCTCAACATTCACCACCGTCTCATCGCCAATAAACTGCTTGGCATTCACGAACTGTGCTGAAAGCTGGTCGTCCAGGTCAGTGCGGTCAGTTATCAATACGATGGTAGGACTTGCCAGATGACGGCTGCGCATCAGCATTCTTGTTAGGAACAGCATCGTGAGACTCTTGCCACAGCCTGTAGCACCAAAGTATGTGCCACCCTTTCCGTCACCATGCAGGTTGATATGCGAATGCTCCAAAATGTTTTCGTAAAGCCTGTGTGTGGCGAAGAACTGCGGATAGCGACACACTATCTTCCTTTCACTCTTCGAGGTGTCGGGGAAGAACACAAAGTCTTTCATCACGCTCAGTAGCCTCTCCTTACGAAACAATCCTGCCATCATGGTATGTAGGGAGTCGATGCCGTCGTTTGCCTTGTCTGTTCGCTCCACCTTGCGCCATGCATAGAAGAATTCGTAAGGCGTAAACAGCGTACCATATTTATTGTTCACGCCATCGCTAATGACCACGAAAGCATTATAGCGGAACAGTTCTGGAATATCCCTGCGATAGCGCACTGTCAGTTGCGTGTAGGCATTCATAATGGTAGTGTCTTCCTTCACGGCACTCTTAAACTCCAGTACCACTACGGGCAGACCATTCACATAGACTATTCCGTCGGGAATGCGTCGCTCCAGTCCCTTTATCTCCAGCTGGTTGACAATCTTGAAGATATTCCTATCAACATCCTTAAAGTCTATCACTTCTACGAACAAGTCTGGCAGCGAGGCATCCTCACGCTTGATGGCAAAGCCCTCCGTCATCAGCCGATACGTCTGCGCATTCTGTTCATACAGAGGAGCACCATTGTCTGCCGTCAGCTTCGCAATGACTCGCTCCACCTCCAAGGACGTAATGCCTTCCTTGGCATATCTGTCCATCAGATACATCCGCAAGTCATCACGCAGCAGCACCTCCGTCTGCTCCTTGTGTATCGTCTCGCCATTCACGTAACTGTAGCCCTGTTGTTCAAACAGTTCCATGATGGCTATCTCCAGCGTATGTTCGTTAAAGTGTGACATAGGCATTATTCACTTTTTGTTAATTCATTATATAGAGCCATTCCCTTCATTGTCAGCAGATACTTCTGCCGTGGATGCCGAGGAGATTGTGGATAAAGCATTCTTACATATCCTTCCTTCATGGCAGGATTCAGGTGATACTCCAAAAAATTCGGTCTGTGTTTCAATCCCAACAAATTCATCAGTTGAGAAATTGAGACGGATTCATTACCGATCTTCTTGATGAGGGCAACAACCAATGTATTATTAGTATGAAGCAAATCCACCGCTTGTTCGGGTACTTGTTCGGGTACTTGTTCGGGTGCATGTGGGGTACTTGTAGGGTCTGCAAGATTCGGCTGCACACTCCATTCTGTCGTTGGATGAATATGCAAATAGCGGTTACGCAAATCCCATTGCTCACCCAATAGCAGATTGCGGAAGAAGCGTTCCAAATACTGTGGGCTGTAATCAATGCCCTCCACAGCACTGCGATAATTAGCCCGCACCAGAGCATTACGGAAATACCACGAATGGTCTGCAAACATATCGTTCTCCACCTTGAAACCGATGTCGCGCAGATAGAGAATAGTAAACACCGCCGTCGCCCGAGTGTTACCTTCACCAAAGGCATGTATCTGCCATATCCCAGAAACAAAGCGAGTGATATGAGCAATCAACTCGTCAGAAGAAATGCTTTTATAACTAAAATTGCGTTCCTGTTCTATATCATGGTCCAACGCCCTGCGCAAGTCCTCCCAATTCAGATAATGCACCGTGTCATAGTTCAGCACCCATTCTTTTTTTGTAATATCATAGTCACGCACTCGTCCTGCATGTTTAAATACGCCCTCAAAGATTCTCCGATGCAGAGCAATGTAACCTTTTGTGCTGAAATCCAACGTCTCAGAAGAAAGAATCTTGGTAATGTTTGCAGACACCTTATCGGCTTCCTGTTTGTCATCATCGTCGGGTTCACGTTTCGTTTTCGACTGATAATAGGTCTTTATCAGTTCCCGTGCCTCGTCAATGTCTATTTCCCCTTCGATATGTTTGCAGGCAGTATCTTTCAGATAGTCTGATGTCTTCAGACCATCCACTGCTTGCAAGCCAATAGCCGTCCGCCAGATGGAAGCCTTTTCCTTCTTGTCAGGCTCACCCTGACGGATGTACTCCTCAAAATCCTTATATCCTTCCTTCATGTTGTTTGTATTTATTTACTCGCCAAACTTCGAAGCGATTTCTTTATAGATGATAGCTTTCTCCAAGAACCAATTATAGGCTTTCGGCCAACAATCACGTTTCTTGGGATTGATATTGGTTGTGATGAATATACGACATGCTTTCTTTGCCTCTCGCCATTCCACCTCGCTGTTCAACATCGTAGAGATTTCATCTTTGTGCGTTTTGAATCGCTCAAACAACTCTTTGTCATCATTGATATAGATATCTGCACCAATACTTTGTTTTTGGGTATTGATGGTCAGAGCTACATGATAGGCCGAACTACCGATACTTAAATCATACCAATGTTGAGGCATTGCTTTGCGGGCATGGAAATTGCGAGTAAAGTCATTGTTGTCGCTCATCGCTTCATTAAAACCTGTCCAGAATTCAAGTTTTAGTAAGTCTGTATCAGAAAGTCCTTCTATCGTCTTCATCGTTTTGGACCAGTCATTAGGTCTTTCCACAATATTGAAGCGTGGGGCCTTTGCCGAGTCACCAATCTGCCACAATTCTATTTCCAACAAGAAGAATCCGATATTGTTATCTGTATGCTGGTTCAGCCATTCTATAGCCTGGCGATGTTCGTCACGTGCTCGTTTCACCACCCAAACAATCACTTCAGCACCTTTACCTGAGGCGTATGTAATCAGTTTGCCAAGATGGTCGTGATTGGTATCTTCCAATTGGTTCTCGATAATCACACGACGATTAGTACCCACTTCTTTAGCAAAGATATCCACATTGAAACTGCCAACAGAAGATTCTCTTTCCTCCAGTTCCAACTCAATATCTATCGCATCCCCGAGCAGCGTAAGATTCTCTTCTTGCGCTAACCACTTTGTGAAATCATTTGCCTCATGAGGCCACACCGACCTTAAATCGGTAATTCTTATCATCTTGCCTAATTTATTCATATCGACATAAGTTATTCGGTTACATAACAAAATGATTGGGGGGCCTGTTGGATATTGTAATCTGATAAAGACTTTGCTTTTTCGTATTTTTTAATACGACCAATTTGTATGGCATTTGCTGTCTTTTTATTCTGGAAATATGATTTGTAAAATGCCTTAGTAATGCCTGAGTACTTTTTGGTTCTATCCCATACAATATCTACATCATCCGACAATATATCATCTATTTCAAATTCTCCAACCACACGTTTAATTGGAGCAGAAGCATAAATAACGACGTATTTTACTCCACTTTTCTTGAACAAAGACTTGCGAAACTCATATTTCTTTGTTCCGGCAAATATCTTTTCTACGAATTCTGGCTTAATCGATAATAAAACTTTCATCACTTCTTGTTTCTTTTAAAATTATCTCAAATTGTTCTTTGGTAATTGGTTTAAAGCCTCGCGGAGCATCATTTATTCCCGTCAAGACTTTTAAATCGATGAGTTCCTTCATATTGATTCTATGTGGGAAAGAATAGGCATAAAGAAAGTTTACCACAAACGGTTTTCTTGTCGAATACCTCCACATCTCACGTAGAGCCTGTTCTGGATATACGCTTTTTTTGCGGCAATAAAGAATGAAGTCATTTTCATCCTGAAAGTCTGTTTTTACCTCCAGAACCTCACCAACTGTAGTTACAACACTTTTATAATATCCTCCTGTTCTGTAAAACACAAGTATGTCCCCTACACCAGGGTATGGCTCCATTGCTCTTGACACATATACCTTATTAATACAGTTTCGGTGAGGGAAATCCTCAATAAATTCTTCTGGAGATTCTGTATTCAAAATAGAATCAGGTAGCAATTCGGTGTGATATTCAGGGTATATTGGAACGATATACGCATTCTTTCCCTTTGAAATATAAGGGAAGCATGCTTTTAAATTCCCTATATCAAATCTCGGAGAGAAATCTCTAACATAAACTAACTCTCCTTCACCTTTTGTTCCCCATAGAACAAATCCCCATTGCTCTAACAGGTCTATAAGTCTGCGTTGTTCTGGACGCTTGTCATAAATGGTTACATATATTTCCTGAACATGATTCTTCAATGCGTTATCAAATATTATTTTGACAAACCGTTCCCCAAGTCGGAATCCATTACTTATCACTTTGAATGTTCCTATCTTTAAGCGACGCTTTGGAGAAAACTGTGGATTTATATTCGAATAATTCTCATTCTCGTCTTCTACTTTGAGGTATAGGAATGACAAGAGCATACCATTATTAGAATTAATGGTAATGTATGCCTCTTCATCGTATTTTTTTATAAACCACTTATCAAACCCAACGTAATCTTCTTTTAGACTATCGAAAAAAGTGTCATTTAAGTCAATCTTTCCGAATTTTAGTTTCTGGACATTTAAGACTTTATAGTTAACAAGCTCTGGGTGTTCTGCAAAAGTCTTTTCCAAGAATGAATCAATGGTAAAAACTTTATCTTGAATTCCCAGTTCAAGTGCTTTTTTATGAATCTTTTTATCTTCGGTTATTAAAATGTCAACTCGTCCAATAAACACTTCATTAAGCAGAACGGTATCCACTTTATCATTATTTGTTGTATCGAGCTGATCTGACACTTTTTTTACTTCGTCTTGAAGTGGAGAAGGTATGTCTATAACTTCATAACTTTCAAGCTTAACCAAAAACAAATCGACTGTTTCTTTATTTGGGTTCTTTTTAACTTCTCCAATCGTTGCAGAGTGAATACATTTTGTGTATTGCCCTCTATCCAACCAACGGTAGAGAATGCCGATATCCTGAGAAACGATTCTGTTCGCCTCTCGATGAATAATTATATTTGTATCTAATAATGCTTTCATCTCCTTTTGTTATCTATTTTTTTTAACCATGACCAAACACTCTTAGTGGGCACAAACAAATATATGCATAAAATTAATAAGATTCCAATAGCAGTCCAATATTCCCAAGGAATCTGACTATACCACTCTATGTCGGGATTCCTGATAAATCTCAAAGAAGATAGAGCAAATAGCAAACTACACAATATATTTGCTCCAATAGCAAATGCGATTTGTTTGGAACCGATTGTTTCTTCCGTACATATAGTGAATAAGGAATAGCTTTCTTTACCATCACTGTTATCGTCTTTCAAAAACATTATGTTATAACAATCCTTGCTGATTCCTTCTATTTCAGGAAGATATCTTTGAAATGCTATAGATTCCAATTTTCTAATATTTTTCAGTTTAGATGAATCGACAAAACTGAACACGAAATTATCAGGAACAGCATGAAGGCAAAACACTCTATTAACCTTACATATACTTAAATCTATATTCTTCTTCAAATCATATATGTTTTGTGGAAGATTTCGTGTCTCGTTTATTTTAAAGTCATAAATGTAGCTGGTTTGAGCGATTCCTTTCTTCTTGATGGCAATCGTATCATTGTCTATTTTTATTAAGACACGAAAATAAAGATTTCCTTCATATCTGTTGGGCTTTTTTATTTCAAAAGAAATAAATCCATTATCAATTTTGATATCGCACGGAAGTACGGTTAGTTTGTCCCTCTTTTCAAAAGACAATATACTTCCATCCCGAGAATCATCCCCGACATTGCTTATTCCACAAACAACATCATTAAAGATAAAACGTCCATTAGCTCTATCCGACAAATTCTTTAGCAAGCATGAAACGGTACCACCCTTCTTTATAAATGGAGCTGCCAAATAGAATAGAATCGAGTCCTTTCTGAAACTCTCAAACGAAAATTCCAGACCTAACTCTATATATGATGGCTCATGGGGAAACTCCCATGTGCAAATATGTAAGCGTTCAATACTTACTTTGTCTTTCGCTAATATATAATATGAATTATCCATAACTTGTATTTTATCGCCCCATCTTTGCCAAAAGCAAAGACTGTAATTCGGTTAATTTCAAATTCTCTTGTTTCTTTAGTATATACATTTCAAAAATTGGATGCATCTTTTCATTTAACTCCATCAAGCACTTCTTTGAAGGGATTATAACCTGAGCAGCATCTAAATCCTCGCGCTTTATATGGCCCATAGATGTTGCTTTTGCAGAAATCAAGCGTTTCCATTCTGCAATATGATTCTGAGTCCATAAGAAATAGAACCATTTTGGAAATTCAGATGAGGTAACCTTAAAAAGGTGCTGATTTAAAGCGCACTTTCCACCACACCATATATCTATAAACAAGGTAGCAGACCATGAGAATATAACATCTCCAGTGTTTATAATATAATCTTGTGGGATAGAAACATCAACATGGTCGCTATTTTCATCACAACGACCTTGTGATAATTCTCTAATTTTTAGAACAGGTAGATAATCTTGTCCTTTTGTCTCATACTTTTGGCAGGCTGTTCCATTTAGATATGTTGCGATATCCGTCAGAGTTCCCTTTCTCCAGCCTTCGGGGAGGTTTTCCTTGTCGATGTTTTCGACGAAGGTTTTGCGGTAGAGGGTTTGGGAGGTGGCTTCGAGGTGCTGAATCATTTGATTATTGAGACGGATGCGGTTAGTCAGCGTTTCATATTCTGCTACGATTTCACATTGGCGAGTGAGAGAAGGGATGGGGAGTCGCATATTGCAAAAGTCTTCCCAAGTCAGACTACCACGAACACCACCTACAGCATAGTAGCTGGCTTCACGGTCAAACTCGCTACGAGAAAACCACATCATCAGATACTGAGGCATCAACACCGTCTTATCAATAACCTCAAACATGGGATAGGCAGGCGACATAATAGCCTCATCTTCTTCAAACATGGCAACAGGCATTTTCCCGTCACGGCTAACCTGCATCAAACTGCAAGCAAATTGCTCCTTCTGAATAACTTTATAATTAGATAGGTCTGTGCCGATGACATTTGCCACCGACGGAATGAACGCCTTGTCAATCGTAAGACCAACAAGTTTCGTAACCTTCAACTCCCGGTTACGAACATTCACCTCTCTGATATAGTCGCCTAAACGTTTGTATTCCGCCATTTACCCCTCCTGCATTTTAATGTAACCACGAGTAACCTTGTTTAGTGCAATCTCTATCAAATAGCCCTGTTGAACCAAGTCTGACAGGTCTTTTCTTGCAGTCATAGAAGATACAGAGAACTGTTCTTGCACATCTTTTACTGTAAAGATGGTGTCAGGTTCTTCCTTGAGCCGCTGAAGAATAAGTGCTTGGCGCTGATTGATGTTTCCAGCCATCATAAATGAACTGGCTGCCCTCTTTTCTCGTTGCTTCCGCTGGATATAATCACGCAATTGCTGGAAGGATTTTTCCAATGCTCCCAGATTGTAAGCAACGAAATAGC
>Ga0310694_10007560_pt1 | contig 10192 bp, 10 predicted proteins | sample 174DNAGHGhighgp2_FD_203884 | JGI IMG/M metagenome (GOLD analysis project Ga0310694, IMG submission 203884) | Sheep rumen microbial communities from Palmerston North, Manawatu-Wanganui, New Zealand - 1742 DNA GHGhigh gp2 (v2) (version 2) | ecosystem: Host-associated > Mammals > Digestive system... | reverse complement strand
GAAATTTGTATTGATGGCAATTGTGAAAAATTGTGATTTGTGTACAATACGAAGTTTGATGATTGCTATCGCAGTTGAACATCCGCGCCGTTTATGTTTAACCGTTCAATAAAACAGAACGGCGGCATTATGCCAGCACGGGTGTTGCCACATGCTGTGAATGCCGCCATCAACCGATTGCCTGACTAGTTAGAATGTTGGGCGAATGGCAACCTTGCGGATTTCCTGCTCATCCGACCAGACGATTTCGCCAGTGCGCAGATCCTTCAGTATCATGTTGAACTTGTAGTAGCGATCTGTCACCCGTCCAGCATGTGTTGTCATGTCAAACAGCGTTCCGGTCAAGAACATCTCCGCTGCACTCTGCTGTCCCGGCTTGATTGCCTTGCGGCGATCGGTCAATCCGAGCTGCGCCTGCTCGTCCATCATAGTGATATCCACACCACTCGTTGAACGGTCCATGAAACGGAAAAGGCGGGAACGGATCAAACGCGTACGGATCGAATCCGTGATGCTCTTCATATCCACAATCATCTGCGACCGGTTCTTCATCAGCTCAATGTCGAGAACTGGACGTCTTCCACCAGTCGCTTCAAGAACGCCGGGGTCAGAAATAAGGGACTCCGCCATTGCCTCCACAGTGCGGCGGATATCCTGCGGCTCAATGCGAGAGGACATAGCCGCACGATCAAGTTCAGACTCGTACACATGCGGCGCAGTGGCACAACCAGTGACGGTAACCATAAAGACGGCTCCTGCAACGGGAATAAAAACAGATTTCATTAGTCTTCCTTTACTGTAGTTTATTGGTGATTTACAACAGATTGCCATTCTCAGCGACGATGATCAGCCGCACGAGCCTCACGTACACGAAGCCGTGAAGTGACTGCGGCCGGATTATTTGCGACGCCCGTAACCGTGACGGAGTCCAAACCCTGAAGGATCAGAGGCCGATACGTGCGACCTGCGCCGTCAATCTCCATGCCTTCCGCGTTGAACCACGCAATGCGGTACTGGAGGTGCTGTTCGCGCTGCACGAGCGACGTGATCTGGATGTTAACCCGGTTCAAGCCAGCCGGCACCTTGTCATAGGTAACTGCCGTGACCGCTACTGCGTTGTGAAGGCGCGTATTGCCTTCGTATATTACCGAACCGCCTGAATCATGGTTCAGGACAACCGAGGTCCCGGCTGTGGTACGGCATCCGCCGCACAGCGCGCCAACAAGCGCGCACGAAAACAAGCAAACGAGTTTTTTCATTTCTTTTGTTCCTTTCTGTAATGAGACGATTATTGAACGACAGGCGTCTGCACTTCGGGTGTGGCAGGCGTCTGAATCACCGGCTGAATGACAGGCTGCTGGACGGTAGGCTGGATTACGGTGGATGAAGACACCGATGAGGCATCTGCACCCGGCGCCCATGTCACGTTCTGCCACGCGGCGGAATCGAAGTTGATGCGGCAGCCGCGACGGAACGCCGCCTCCGCGTACGCAAGCGCGAGCTCCGCCCTCAGCACCTCTTTGTTCCGGTAGTGGCGGAAGCCTTCATCGGAAAGCTCAAGCGCCACGTTGAACACCGCGCCGGAAGTAATATTGACAGTGCCAACCCACGGCGTCATCCACTGGCGGCTTACGCGCAGCTGATGGAGGCCAGGGCGAGCGTAGAACGTGCCGCCGGAAGACCCCACAGCCGCTCCATCCACCTCCACCGTTATGCCGCCCGCAACGATGCGGAGTTCTTCCTGCACAGGCTTAGAGGCATCGACTGTTGCCGCAAGCGGAGCGATTGTCGCGTCAATCGTGGTTGTGACGGTGAACGGAACCAACGCTGCCGTGTTGGCAACTGGCGCACGCCAGCGCGGACGCGCCGCAGCAAGCTCCTCGCCGATCTCCTGCACCCACATGTCAATGAGGTCGTCATAGTGCCCCATCGCGTCATCGCCATTGCCTTGCGGAACCGGCTGCTTGTTCGACCAGTTCTTGCCATATACGCGTCCTCCCGTGGTTGCATCAAGCACCTTGGTGGCCATTCTCAACGTATAGATCGTTACCGCCCGGTCTCCCGCAATGCGATTCATCGACGATGCGCCAATGATGGAGGCGGTGAGAATGTAGTCGGCGTTAAGCATCTGCGCCACGCGCGTAACGCTGCCGCCGGTGAAGAGACCTGCTATCAGTCCTGCACGTTCTTCGGCGGTGGTTATCTTGTAGCGGTTGAACGCCGCTCCGATCTCGGCGGAGTCCATCACGATGAAATCCAACCCCGACACCTCTGCCGCCAGACGGTCACGTATGCCATCCACCTGATCGTCCATGCCAAACGTCTTTGTCTGGTTCTTCACGAATATGGCCATCACCGGCGCCTTGGCTGGAGGCGGGGGTGGAGGCGGCGCGAGAACAGCACGGCGCACAACGTCTTCCTCAATCTTGACCACGTTAAGACCCGGGTTTGCTGCGGCGACACGCGCCTTGAACGCATCGAGGTCGGCGGACGACTGACGCGACTCAACTTCAGACACTGTCTGCACGCCCGCCGTCTGTCCAAACGCAACCGCACCCATTATGGTTGCGGCAAACATGAACATCTGCTTAAGATTCATAGTCTGTTTCCTTTGTTGCTGGCTTGCCTATCAGAAATACCCGTTGATGATCGGGAAGAATGAAAGATCAGAGTTGGAAATGATGTTCACCACGCCAATCTGAATGCCCTGCATCTTATTTGCGGTATTGATCACGCCAATCTGCAGCCCCTGCACGTCATAGGCTCCATTGTAGCCACCGATCTGGAACACATCGCCGGAGTCCACCCAGTTGGCAAAGCCAATCTGCAACCCCTTGAAATCGCCGCTGAAATAGTTCACGCCGCCAGTGTTAAGGCCCAAGCCATCGCCATGGGCTACGCTCACGATATTTGCGAGCCAGCCATTGGCGTGGTTCTGCGACACACCTACAACGCCAAAATCCAATCCGTCAAAGTTGCAGCAGGTTCCGTACAGGAAGTTAAGGCGCAACCCGCCCACATCAAAGTCCTGATCCGGAACCTGCACCGGCGTAACCAATGCAAGCATGGCCGGAGTGAAACCCAAGCCTATGCGGTTGTCCTTCGCAAGTTGGCGACTCGCCTTTGGCATCGTCTCCTGCGCACCGGCAGGCATTACGCCTGTTCCGGAGTTATACACCGGCCGGACTCCCGGCTCAATCTGCCGCACTGTCGCAACCGCTCCAATTGCAGAGGCGGAAGCGCACATCAGCATGCCAATCATCAGTTTTTTCATTTGTTCATCTTCCTTTCTTTGTAGACAAAGTTGTTTTCATCAGTATAGATTAAGCAGGGAGGAAGTGCGGGCCCATGTGGGCGCGCCGTTGCCGCCCAATGTCACAACAGTCACGGTTGCGAAGCCGCGCACGTCAGTGAACCAGACGATGCGTGTGCCTGCGCCCGCGCTTTCCGCTGGCAATACGATCTCGTTGGACTTGCCGGTCATGGCATTGCGCAGCACGATGCTGTTTCTGTCCGCCGGAACACGCAATCTTGCCACGTGCACATGTTCCGGCACCGTCTGCCACGTGCGAGTATCCGCCTCTGTAACCGCAGTGCTTACAGCGTTAAACGCAAACACCCCAGCGCGCAGCGCAAGGTTCGCATAGGTGTTGCCCGTATTTACGTGGTTTGCGACCTGCTGGGCGGAAATCTTGACCGCTGCGCGTGTGACATTGCGCGTGGCTATGCCGGGCATTCGATCCTTTAGGCTTCTGTATGCGAGCGCCTGAACGTTCACCACAGGAACGCACGTAGCCGCCATCACACCGCCAACCTCCACGGCAATCTGCGAGGGAACGCGCAGAGGTGCATTGTAAACCGGGAAGTCAACAGAGCAGACTGTGCCGCCGTACGGCAGAGGGATTTTCATGGGTTCTTGCTGATCTATGAGATCTTCCTCATAGATTACAATCACATCCTGTCCATCTCCGGGCGCAGGCTTGGTGAAAGGAAGAATCGCCGGACTTATCTGGCCCGCCTCCCGATAGGCTATCTCCGCATTGCTTGGATCGTTCTCCTTCGAGAAGACCAGTCCCATCAGATACCAAGCCAAGGCATTCTCGTAGGAGGCGCGCACAGCATTGGCCACTGGCGTCAGCTTGGCGCACACCTGTTCAGATGCCGTGCTTGCATTCTGTGCATTCTCCGGGTTGTCGTCGCTGACTTGAGTCACCTTCTCCTCCTTCAACTGCTCCTGCGCAGCGGTGGCGCGCCGCAGAAAGACGCGCGCATTGTCGGGTTCGCCAAGGCAGAGCGAGTTGAGCGCCTGATACTGCAAACCAAACAGCAGCTCAAATGCCGGAAGCTCGTATGGAATGGCGCGGTCATCGCCAAGGGTGCCGGCAAGGATGTTTCCGGCGATCTGGTCCTTCTTCAATATCGGGCCTTCGTTCGTCTCGTCAAACAACTCCTCAAGTTGCGCCCCCAGCACAGCCGAACTGCCCGCGAAGTCGCCTTGCAGCATTTTGATACGTCCCAGCTCAAGGCTGCCAAGCCTCCTGTTCACCGTGCTGTTGGCCATCTCCGCGGCGCGCTCAAGCGCAAAATTGCCAGTGCCGAGCATCACATCCTGACGCGCGGCTACAGCGTTCTGGTAGGATGTACGGCACCCGCAAAGCGCCACACCCAGAAAAAGCAGGACAAATACCGGATACATGGATAGTCTCATTTGCTAATCTCCCATCTTGAACTCAACCTCAAGAACATTGTCATCACGCAGAACCTCGCGCCCTATCGTAAAGCGCAACCTTCCGGCAAATGCGTTCAGCAAACTCGGATCCTTGTCGCGGGCCAACGTAGCGATGTTGCTCCGCACCCACTGCCGCGTCACTTCGTACTGGCGCGGATTCACCTTCACCGCCAAACGGCCCTGCATTGTATCAGGATCATAGACGAACTCCAGAAGCTCCACCGACATGACTACAGCCCGCCCTTCCACCTTTCCATCGACAATCGCATACTGAGAGAACTCTATTCTCAGCGTGGCGGCGTCCTTCATGCCGGAAGCCGCCGCATAGTCAGCCCTCACCACCTCGCGTAGCTCAGCCTGTATCCGGCGCGAAAGGGACAGATCGGCAGACGACGCATCAGTTATCGCAAGCACAAACCGGTAGGCGAAGCTGTCGCCGGATTCGCGGGCGAACTCCTTGATCACATAAGGCTTCGCCGCCGGCGTTGCGGCTATGCCAGCGGAAACTGGCGTTGCGGAAACTGGCGTTACGGACTGGACGATGACTGCCGCCGGAGCACGGAGAGCCTCGCGCTTGATGCGCTGGCGCAACGCCTCAACCTGTTTGTTGTAGGTGACGTGGATGTCGCCAAATTCCGGGCGGTAGAACAAGCCCTCGGAACTGACGTATGTGATTGAGAACGTCGGGCCGGAATGCCGTACATCCACCTCAATGCTCCACGACCGTCCGTAGAACTGACACCGCACCACATCAGGAGCCGTAACCGTCGTCGCCCACTTGCGGCCACTTGCGGCGCGAAGTATCACCGCTGTCATATCCACGCCAGCAGCGGCGGCAACCGTATCATTGTTAACCTGAAGAATCGGTGCCCGCCGCACAATGCCGAACATCGCACAGCCTGAAAACTGTGCGCATATGGCAATCAATGCCACCGTTCTGAACATCCGCATTTTGTTCACGGCGCGAAATTATACCACAAATTGCGTCGGCTGTGCAGAATTTATGATATAATTTTGCGCATGGATTATGGAGATACAGAGCCACTTGCGGCGCGCATGAGACCTCAGACCATTGATGAGGTCGTAGGGCAGGAGCACATTCTCGGCAAAGGCAAACTTCTTCGGCGTGTGATCGAAGCGGATCGCCTCACCAACGTCATCCTTTTCGGCCCGCCTGGATGCGGCAAGACAACACTCGCCGAGGTGATAGCAAAAGCGACAAAACGCAACTTCGTGCGATGCTCCGGCGTCGTCTCAAACGTCGCCGAGATACGCAAGGTCTGCGACCGCGCGCGAAACGAGCTTGGCGGACCCGGCACGATCCTTTTCGTCGATGAGATACACCGTTTCAACAAGGCGCAGCAGGACGTGCTTCTTCCATACGTCGAAGACGGCACGGTTGTGTTGATTGGCGCAACGACGCACAACCCTTCGATGTTCGTAAACACGCCTCTCACTTCGCGCTCTCTCGTATTCGAGCTTAAGCCACTGTCGCCTGAAGCCGTCATCACCCTTCTCGACCGCGCCTGTGCCGACAGGAACCGCGGATACGGCGATTATCCATCGTCATTCGATCCGGAAGCCAAGCGGTTCCTCGCCGAGATATGCGACGGCGATGCGCGCCACGCCCTCACTGCGCTGGAGATCGCCTTCCGCTCAACCCCTCCCGCCGACGACGGCCTCATCCACCTTACGCCAGATGTGATAGCCGAGTGTGTGCAGAAGCGACTCGTGCAGTACGACAAGAAGGAGGACGGCCATTACGACACAATCTCGGCATTCATCAAGTCGGTGCGCGGTTCCGATCCAGACGCGGCGATCTACTGGCTTGCAAAGATGCTGGTGGCGGGCGAAGACCCACGTTTCATCGCGCGCCGCCTCGTCATTCTCGCCTCGGAAGATATCGGCAACGCCGATCCGCGCGGGCTGTCAGTTGCCGTGAACGCGCTTCAGGTGGTGGAGTTCATCGGGATGCCGGAAGCGCGAATCACACTCGCTCAGGCGACGACCTACCTCGCCACCGCACCGAAATCGAACCGCGCGTATCTCGCAGTGGAACAGGCCATGGCAGACATCCAGTCTGGTGCCGTCCAGCCCGTGCCGGAACACCTGAAGAACGTCCATGTAAAGGCCGTCGGCAAAGAAAAGGCCGATGGCTACATCTATCCGCACGACTTCCAGGATGCCTGGGTTCAGCAGAGCTACCTACGCATACCCAAGCGGTACTACGAGCCATCGGACCGTGGCTACGAAGCCACAATCGCCCAGCGCATGGCCTCGCTCAAGAACCGCTAACCCCGGCAATCTGCACAAAGCCCAATACGCCGCAGTCCCTGCCGACAAGGTACGATGAAGCGATGGCCTTGTGCACATAGTCTTTCGCGCCTTCAACAGCAGTGCGCAGTCCATGGCCGAGCGCAAGCTCGGCCGCAAGGGCCGCCGCAAGCGCACACCCTGTGCCATGCGTGGATGCGGGGCTGCCTATCCATGGCATGGTGGCGGCAAAGAAATCAGAGCCGTCGAAAAGCGTATCCTCTGCGGCGGCAAGATCGCCAACGGCGTGCCCGCCCTTTATCAATACCGCGCAGCCATACGTGCCGCTGAGACGCTTCGCCGCCCCGCGAACGTCAGCGCGGCATGTGAGCTTCATGCCGGAAAGCACCTCCGCTTCTGGGAGGTTGGGAGTGATTACCGTTGCAAGAGGCAGCAGTTTCGCCTTGAGCGTATCGATTGCATCGTCAGCGATGAGCTTCGCGCCGCTCGTCGCCACCATTACAGGATCGATCACCTTGGCTATCTCTGGATGCCCGGCAAGATTCTCTGCAACCATGCCTATGGCAGACGAGTCGGCGATCATGCCTGTCTTGAGCGACTTCACGGCATACATCTCAAACACAGCTTCCATCTGCGCAGCGACGAAATCCGGCGGCACCGCGTGAATTGCGGTTACGCCGCGCGGGTTCTGCGCGGTGAGCGCGGTAAAAACCGTGCATCCGTGAAGACCATAAGCGTGGAACGCACGCAGATCGGCCTGCACTCCGGCATTCCCGCCAGAATCACTTCCGGCAATCGTCAAACAACAAGGTTTAATGTCTTTCATGCTTCGCGATCCTGTCGGTCTTCCCAGTTTTAAATCCACGAATGGCGGAGAGGGAGGGATTCGAACCCCCGGTCCCTTGCGGGACAACGGTTTTCAAGACCGCCGCGATCGACCGCTCCGCCACCTCTCCAAAACACACGCCTATCAAGGGCAGATGGGCGCGTATTATACCACAAATCCAAAAATTGCAAATGCGGGAGGGGCGCAGTTTTAATGCGACCGATTTCGGACGCAGTGAATTGCGGTCATCCCGCTTGTGGCATTTGTGTTCAATGCGAAGTTAATGGTATAATTGCGCGCCATGAAACATATGGAGAGCAGATGTGCATGAAACGGCAGCGATAAAGACAGTAAGAAGCGGAGCAAACGTCATCAACGGTGTGCCGGTTACGGTCGTGCGCAGAAAAGCACGGCGGATAAACATCCGCATACTTGAAGATGGAACCGTGAGGCTTACAGTTCCATTCTGGTGGGCAACACTTGCGCAGGGGGCGGCATTTCTCTCCGCACAATGGGATTGGGTGCTCAAAATGCGCGAACGCGTCCTATCGCGTCCGCCAACGCCGCCTCCACACGAAATCAACGCCGAGGAACTGCAGAGGCTTGGGCGAACGCTAAACGAACTGACCGCATTTTGGGCAACACGGCTGAACGAACCGAACGTGACATGGAAACTCAGGCGCATGAAAACGCGGTGGGGAGTATGCGATTTCATCAAACGGCGCATCACCTATGCAGTGATGCTTGCCGACAAGCCGCGCGAGCTTGTTGAATATGTTGTAGTCCATGAGCTGACGCATCTAAAGGCACACGGGCACGGCACTCACTTCAAATCCCTTATGGATGAACGTCTCCCGAACTGGCGCGCACTTCGCCGCCAGCTCAACTCAAACGCCATTGCAGCACCCTCGTAAATAAATAGGCAGCGCGGGCGGAGGGAACGGCAGCACAGAAAATCATGGTCAGGGGCAACCCATCACACTTTTCCTTTCAGGAAATCTTTTTTCCACCACCCCGCAACTTTTATCTTGCTTTTAAGTTCCCGATATGATATCTTATTAGGTTTTAGAGGAACATCGCCGAACGATTCTTCGTTTGTACACGGAGTTTGCGACTTGAATACAACAATAATTGGCATAGCAACAGCATTAGGGTCCACCGCATCGTGGGCGCTTTGCGGTGTGCTGTTCAAGAAGCTGGGAGAGCGGCTTGATCCCATTGGGATGACAACCGTCAAATCGCTTGTGGCTGCATTGCTCCTCTCCCCGCTCCTGTTCTTGGCAGGAGGAGCAACCGCCGGCGGGCGCGACTTGATGCTTCTTGCGGCAAGCGGCATCATCGGCATAGCCATAGGCGACTGCTTCTTTTTTGCTGCGCTCGGACAGCTCTCACCGCTGCTGTTGACAATCCTGCTCCTCACGTGCCCCAACGTTTTTACGGGAATACTTGGAGTGCTCTGCTTAGGCGAAATGCCGTCAGCAACAGTATGGTGCGGCATTGCTCTCATCATGGCGGCGACGGCGCTGCTGGTGTTTCCTGTGGATTCAACGGAAGGCGGCAAGTCAACCATAAAAGGCGTACTGCTCGGCGTGGCCTCGTTCATCTGCTCGTCCGTCTCCACTGTGATTGCAAAGCCGGTAATGACAGGCGAAGCCGGCGTTTCTCCGTTTGCCGTGACATTCTATCGAATGGCGGCAGGAGGATTGGTGCTGGCGGCGTTCGCGCTCTGCACTAAGCGCACAGGCGTCTGGGCGAAGACGTTCCGGGATGTCCGCTACAGTGCGGGATTCATCGGCGTGACGGGCATTGTGGCGTTTGGCGGATTCGGCCTTTCGATGGCGGCGTTCAAGTATCTGGACGTAGTTGTAGCCGGAGCGCTTTTGAGTCTGGAGCCGCTTTTCGTGTTGCCGTTCATGGCGCTATTCGGGCACCATAAGGTGAAACTGCGTGAAATCGCAGGCATGGCAATGGCCGTGGGCGGCGTGCTGCTTATAACATTAGGAACCAGGTAAAAGAGAGGAACTGACAAAATGGAACTCAACGATCTCGTGCATCTTGCAGACAGGCGGGTGGAGGACTTTCATGAAATGGTGAGGCTTGGGCTTCACTGCAAGCACGGCGATTTCGTGCCGGCCGTGCACTATCCGCCAATCACGAAGTATCCCCCAATCTCGCAGGAGGAGATGTTTAGGGGCTATACGCCGCCCGCCAACGGGCTGATGGACGTTTACTACCACATCCCCTTCTGCCCAAAGCGCTGCATCTACTGCCACTATCCCTCGCAGTACGGCGCAAGCGACTGCGAGAAGGACCGCTACATCGATGCGATGTCAAAGGAGATCGACATCTACAAGGCGCAGCTC
>Ga0310694_10007559_pt1 | contig 10192 bp, 1 predicted proteins | sample 174DNAGHGhighgp2_FD_203884 | JGI IMG/M metagenome (GOLD analysis project Ga0310694, IMG submission 203884) | Sheep rumen microbial communities from Palmerston North, Manawatu-Wanganui, New Zealand - 1742 DNA GHGhigh gp2 (v2) (version 2) | ecosystem: Host-associated > Mammals > Digestive system >... | reverse complement strand
CCCAATCCCCAATCCCCAAATATTAGATTCAATGAAATTAAAAAAATTATTTTTATAATCAAAGTTAAAACTTTTTATTCATTAAATTTTTAAATTTTATAACTAATTGGTGATATTTAAATTATTTGGAACTAATTTTTTAATTCTCAATTTATAATGGTCAGTTTCAATCCAAAAAGAGCTTTTTTCCTTTTCATAAATGGTTTTATTTTTATTTTTTTCTTTACCAGTATCTTCAATTAATTTTATCTTTATTAATTCATCTAAATAATCAGTTACTTCATAGTTTTTGTTATTATAAATAACTTGATCTCCAATTGCAAATTTAAAATCAGATAAATCATAATAAATGCTTGATATATCAATCTGTGTATTTTTATTATTTAATAAATTTTCTATTCTTGCAATCTTTTTACTTGTTTTCTTTAATTCTACAGTATTAAATTCACCTAGAAAATCATTACCTATTGCACTTTGATAATAGCTATTTGATTCATTTCTATACATTGAAATTCCTTTCTGTTCAGTATATTTGGGAGGTGTACTAAATTTATTTAACCAACCTAGAATATCTGTAAGTTGCTTATTATATTCTTTTTGCAGTTTTCTAATATCTATAATATCAACTATAATATTAATTATTACAATTGACATTCCATAATATTTCCTATTATCTTTGAAAAATGAATATAATTTATTTATGCAACTTTTTATTTTGGATTCATCAATTTTATCATTTGTTTCCATTGCAAGTTTTTTGAATATCATTGTGACATTACTTCTAAATAGTATTAATCGATTAGTATTATTATTTTTCATATTAGAATATATATCAAAATTATTCTCCTCATCAGACTCATCATAAAATGAATCTTCACAATCATTAACTCTTTCTAAAATATCAACTAATACATTTAAAACATTATCAAATATTTTTTCACTATTAATACACTTTATTATAATTGCATTCGAAAGATAATTTATATCTTGTTTTGTTTTAACAGAATCAATTAATTGCAATATATACTCACCATTCCAAAAACTAAAACCTATGTCTCTGCTTTCAATTTTTGCAATTTCTTCTTTTGATTTTTCTTTAAAAGAAATTAAGTGACATAATAAAAGAAAATCATAATGAGAATTTTTATTTCTATTTTTGGTATCACCTTCAATTCTGATATGATCTTCATGAAGGCAATTTAAAATTTCATGAGATGATTTAAACATAGAGCTCTCAAAAGTTATAATGGTATCATCAGGATGAGATTTTTGCTTTAAGCCTTGGTATGACAACATATTTAATAATAATACTACATTTATTTTTTTTAATTTAAATTGTCTTGTTTCCTTTGAAATAAGAGAGAATTTTAGCAAAAGTTTATATAAAAACTGAGAATCTCTTAAATTTCTAAATCTTACTTCCCTAATTACACATAATATATTATAATATAGTTTAATTACGGTCGGGGAAATATTATTATTTTCTAACATTTTTTCATCTTCTTTTTTTCCATCATCATTATTACGTCTTGGTCCATTTAATTGTTCATTTAATTCTCTTGCCAATTCTTCATCTGACTTTTGTTGAGTTTTATTATTATTATCTTCTTTTTGACCTCTAGAAGAATTAGTTTCTTCTGAATAATGAATATTATGCCCACCTTGTTCAGTTTGGGGAATTTGGGGTCTTTCTTGGTTATCTTTTTTCTCAGTATTCTGTTCATTATTATCATTTTTTTCCTTTTGGGAAGAACTTTCATCATTTTTACCATCTTTTAATATATTTTCATTTTTATTTTCTTCAAGAATTATTTTATTTTGATTATCTTTATCATCTTTATTGTTATTTCCTTTTGAGTCTTTATTATTTTTTTCTTCATTTTTATCATTATTAACATCTTTTTTGTCTTTTTCTGTCTTATTATTTGTCTTTATTTTAGATGTCTTAAAGGATATAATTGAGCTATTGATAGCATAGGATAAGATTTCAACTATAACTTTTTTGATTTCATCTAAAGGACAATTTATTAAATATTCAACTATAACATTGAAATTTAAAAATTCTTCCAATAAATAATTAGCACAAAAATCATATTTATCAACAAAAAATTTTATTAAATCTACATAACACCCAAAATATTTTTTTTCTCTTGATCTAATTATAATATTGAAAAATTGAATTAATATATATTTAAATAATTCAGTAATTTTTTGGGTATTATCTACTTTTTGAACATCTTTTAGATCATTTTGATTTATATCAAATATTTTCAATTTTCCTTTATCTAAATATTTATTTATATTTGAACCTTTGGGCCTTAAATTTCTTATTAAATATAACTCAGTTTGATAATTATATTCAAAAATGTTTAGATTAGATAAAGTTTGAAGAAATACATGAAGAGTATTATTGTTATAGTCAAGGACATTTAATAAGTTTAAGAAAAGTCCTAAAGTGAATTGATGATATTCATTTGAAAATAATTTTTGATTTAAATTATCTCTTTCACTCTCTTCATTAATTCTTTTTATAATTGTATCTAAAACATCGTTTTTCTCACCAGAACTGGAATCTTTTTGCTCAATAGTATTTTCTTCTTTATCCAATATACTGAAACCATCATTATTATCATTAGTTTTTGTCTCATTAGAAATATTATTTTTATTAATTAAAGAATTTAATTCTTTATTATTATCAAAGTTTTCACAATTTGATTGATCAATTTTTTCATAAAATAATAAATAAGCACTTCTAATTTTATCGCTTCCATCATCTTCTTTTCCACCAAAAGTTTCTTTATTTAAATCTTTTATATCAAATTTTGTTACTGATGTATCATTAAATTGATACCAATTATTTGATTTTTTATCTTGTATATATGCATAATAATGTCCTCCTTCACTATGGCCCATATGAACTACAACACTTTTCAATTTATATTTATTATTTTGTTGTGTATTCTTTTTATAAATGAATTCACTAGTATATTTATTCATATCTAATTCAAGTGGGAATTCATAATAATCATTAATTTTAAATTTTGTCATAGTATCAAAATTAAATTCAAATCTTTTTAATACAAACATTAAAATTCTTGGCAATACACCAAAGCATTGGCTTTTTAATGCCGGAAACTTTTTATCACATTTTGGACAAAAAATACAATTATCTCCATTCATTAATTCACTTTCAGTTAATGTATCTAATGATTCATAAACATTTCTTTTGTTTTGAACTTGTAATTGAATTGAATAGAAACTATTTACATTAGTTCTATCATGTGTACATCCTTCTCTAAAAGATAGTGTATCATTGAGTTTTCCTTGGAAAAAATATTTTATCAAATTGTCATTTTGGGTATTTTTCAGTCTATTTTCAAGTTTATCTAATATATTTGAAAAAAATTCATCAACATCCATTTGTTGATGTACATCTAATTTTTCGTTGTCATAATTGTCTACGAAACTCCTGGCTTCATAATAACCTGTTTTAAGATATTTTAACCATAAAAATACTTTTTTTACTTCATATAATGAATTTTTTTTCTCTTCTGGGCAATTACATCTCAATAAACTTTCTCTAAAAAGCTCTATATGATAAAATACTTGCAATAAACTATTCATATAGCATGTGCATCCTAAATTTTTAAGTCCAACGAAAGCATTTGATGAATTATTTTCCCCGAAATACAATTTCCAATCAGATATTTCTTGACATGTTGTTTTTTTCCAATATCCTAATTGATGAAATTTATTTAGCTTTTCTAAATAAGATATGGCATTATTATATGCATTTGATTCATTATTTTGATCATTAGCTATTTCTTTTGCTAACATGCAAATAAATAAATTTGCTGCTTCACTTAATGAATTCTTGTTTCTCACTGGGTTTTTATTAACATAATTTTTATTAGAATTTTTATCTTTACTAATTCCATTCATAATTATATCATTAAATAAATATTCTTTCAAATTGTTTCCTTTATAATTTTTAATTAATTCATAGTTTTCATAATTTGCTTTTATTATATAATTACATAGCATTTGACAATGACCTCTAAAGAATATCTCATGCAATTCATCATCTTCTTTAACATTATTTAATTTGGGCTCATATAAATATGGAATAACTATTTCATTTATATAATTATTAAAATCGAATTCAGCATTTACATATTCATAGATAAATAATAATATCTCAGATATCATATTCTGATATAATTTTAAATTTAATATGTATTTTTTTGTATATAATACAACAAATATATTTTTATTATTTATTAATTCTAGTATTAATTGAGTCATTTTTTCATAACTATTTTTAGTAAAGAAAATAGAGGAAATGTATTTATAAAAATTACTTTGGATATTAATTGCTTCTTTTTCCTTATAATATTCATTTTGAATTAAACATTTTAATAATTCAGATATTTTTTTAGCATAATTTGGAAAATTGTTTTTGATAATTCCTTCTATAAAACAAATTTCAAATTGTTGTTTCAAATTATTCTCACTATTTTCTTTATTTAAGAGTAAATTGATAAGCATTATTAAAGCATATTTATTATTTTTAAATAAGTCAATAACTTCTTCAAAAGTTTCATTAAAAATTATATTAATTTTTTCTTTAAAATCAATTTCTTCTTTATTTTTAAGACTAGTATTCATATTCGCAATATTGATGTTAACAGTATCATTAATAAAACTGCAATAAATATCAAATATTTTAAGTATAATAAAATCTAATTTTTGATTATTATCAGATATGCTATTCATTATTATTTTATATATTTTTAATAAATTATTTTCATAACTTTTTTGTTCATATAATTCCTTGATTGAAAGTTTTTTTCCATCACCATCGCTTGATGATTTTGTTGATAGATTTTTTATTTTATTTTCCCATATAATACTATTAATAAATTTTGTTATGTTTTCTTTTTGTTTATTATCATCATTTTTAGTTAAAAATTTGTAAATAAGAGATAAAACCATACTCATAAAAAATATATTAGAATCATCGAAACTGAATAATTCTTTAAAAGATTCTTCTTTTTTTTGAGAATCTTTATTATCATTTAATATTAAACTTTCAATTAATACATTCATTTCTTCTTCTTTATCTTTATTTAAACTATTTTTATCATTTAAAATTCCCCATATTTCAGTTCCATAGTCATTGTTTTTGACTTTTAGTAAATTTTGTAATATAGTTTGCAATTCTTTATTCGAAGTAATTAAATTTTTCAAATTAGGAATTTCACTATCATTTAAAGGATTTTCAATTTTATTAATGATTATTGTTTGGTATGTTTCATCTTTTTTATTTTTTTTCTTAATAGTTTGTAATAGTTCTGGGAATGTTTTTATTATATTAATGGAATCATGTAATAAAGTATATTGGGGAATTTTAGAATTTTTTGTAGGTAAAAGGTTTTTTCCATCTTGTATATTATTATTATTAGCATCATTAGTAGTATTCTGAATCTTTGAATTTTGAATTTGAATACAATTTAAAGGAATTTTAAATTTATTACTTATATAATATCTTAAATGGTAAAATAATTCATCCTCATATATATCACAAATATTGCTTACTTTATTTCCTATAGAATTTTTTTCATTTGAATCATCATAATACTCTAAACATATTTTTAAAGGAAATATTTCATTTTTATCTTTATCCTTATCTTTGTCTTTATCTTTATTTAATTGCTCCTTTTTATTTTTTAGTGGTTTAAATAAATTTTCAACAAGTGTTTTATCTAAAATTATATCTCCATCTTTGCTTGATTCATCAACTATTTTTTTAACAACACATATTAATCCCTTAACAGCATTATTATCTATATTATTATCAGTAGCTTTTTTAAAATTGTCTATTATCTCTTTTAATATAGAGTCCCAAACTTTCTTGTAGTTGTTTATTGAAGAAAATTTAATTCCTAAATATATCGATGCAAGAAGACTGCTTACATCATTTCTAATATCTTTATTAGTAGTTTTGGTCAAAATTTCGATTAATTTATCATATTGGAATATTTCTTTGCAATTATCACGTATTAAAACTATAATATTATTTTTATTAATTATTTTGAATATATTTTTGGAGGAATTTGTTTGTAATATATATTCTTTTAACAATTCATAATTCATCTGATCATCCATATAAAATAATCTATTAATATTATTGATGATACTTATATTCCTTGATTGAATATCGGATAAATTATTTTCAGTTGAGCATCCAACAATTAAATCTTTAATATCATTAATATTATTTGTATTCAATTCTGATGAACATTCCTTAATTAGGCTTGATATATCTTTATCATTTCGTTTGTTTGGTGTGGGAATAGGTTTTGGAGCTTCTTTATAGACTAATTTATTATTAAAAATATCTAAAAGAATTTCCTCTTTTATTTTCAGGATATTTTTTTTCATTTTTTCATAAAAAATTTTTTTTATGAAAATATTAGAATTTGTCATTTCAAAAAAAAATAAAAGAAAATCATCTTTAGAATAATTTATTTCATTTTCTAATAACAAAAAAATTAAATCTAACCTCTTTTGTATTTCCATTTTAATATTATTTTCCTCTTTTCCATTGAATTCTTTTATACTTTTTATATATTGAATTGATTCATTCATTAGACTTTTACTGACATTATTTTCTTTGAAAAAACCTTCTAAAGATTGTTTAATATTCTTCTTTTCACATATACTTAATATTCTTTCAAGTAATTTAATATTTTGGATTACATTATTAGATGATATAATCGATGATAATATTTTAATTAATAATATCTTAATAATATTATTATCTGATTTAAACTTTTTCACAATTTCAATAATTCCATCATTAATTGTATTTATGACATTTTTTTTTAATTCTTCATTAACTTGTAATTCATTTAATTTATTTTTTTCTACCATATGATTAATTAATATTCCAAAACCATAAAATTTCTTTTCATTAAAATTTCCTTTTATAATTCCTTCATAATCTTTCTTATTATTATAATAAATAAAATCTTCACCAACACTTGCTGTTTCATTTTTATCATTTTTACTATATTCAATGCATTTTATTGAATAATTGTTAATAAATGAAAACATTTGAATTATTTTAGAATTCTTTTTAGTTGTACTGTTCTCAAAATATTCTTTAATTAAATCAAAAACATAATATTTATCTTTTTCTTTCAATTGTTCTGAGAATTTCAATATTATATCTAATAATATAATTTTCCACAAACTTTCATTGTTTTGCTCAGATTCTTTTAATTTTTTGAACAATGTATTAAAAACATAAATTTCATCTATTTTTTCTTCTTTAATACCTTGAAGGGTTTCATTGCATCCTTCTTTTGGTGTATCTCCTTTAGTATTTCCAGGAGTTTCTTTTTTTTTATTTTGAGGTATTTTAACTTCTTTCTTATCTTCTTGTTTAGGATAACCAAAATTATTCGAATACATAATAAGTAATAAATCAAACAATCTTTTAATTACTTCTTCATGAGTTGTTGTTTTATCATCTAAAAATAATTTAATAATTTTATTTTCTTGACAAAGATTACAAAAATATTCTTCAGTCATTTTACTTATACTTTTATCCCTTCCATCAAATTGTTTATCATTTAGCATTTCTTCAACATAATCAGGATTATTTCCTTCTTTTATTTCTTTATATAATTTATTATATTTAACACTTTTTATTATATTATTAACTTCTGATAATAAAGCAATATTTTTTTCTAATTTTTTTGAGCAAGTTAATTCCTTAAATTTCTGTCTGATGTAAATACCTTCTAAAGCTATTGTTCTTTTTTCTTTATTTTTTTGAGTTAAATCAAATAATTTTATAAATAAATTACTCAATTCTTTTTGATCTGCACTATCAATATTTTCTTCTATATTATTATCGAAATAACTGTTAACATATTTGTTAACTTTTTCTATTTCTTTCTGATTTTCAATTGCAAAAGAATCAGTAATTATTTTTGCTGTATTTAAATCTTCAATTAATGAATATTGGACTTTCATTTTAGATTTAGAAGTTTCATTAAAATGATATATTGAACATAATATATTAAACAATTTCTCATACCCACCTATAAAATTGAAATAATCAACAAAATATGCAATTATACAAGAACTAATTGATTTATTTAAAGTATGGAACATATGTTGTTTATTATATACCTCAGGTAAGCAGGTTTTTTTCATTAATTTCAAATCCTTAATTCCTCCTTTTTGATCTTTATATAGCAATAATATTTTTGAAATATTTGAAGTTTTAGGATTATCATTAACAGCAGGATTAAACATATTAATATTATCTCTAAATTTAATATACCAATCTAAATATTCACTTGAATCTCCAAATATCTTTTTAATTAAAATATTAATATCATCAAAAAAGCTAAATATTGAATATTTTTTATCAAGCAATACACAATCTTTTAATTGAGAAAATTTTATATCATCTTGAAATAAAAGAAATTCTTTTAAATTAGATTCAATATAATTCAAGCAATCACAAATAATATTTAATATCATCAAAATTATTCCAAAACTTATTTCAACTTTATCACTTTTTATATTTGGATTCATGCAAAAGTCTAATCCATAATATATTGTTGTTCTCAAAAAATAATAAAATTCATAATTATCACTGTTTTCCATGAATTGTTTGAAGTTTTTATGAAAATTAGTAAATAATGCTAATTTATTATGCAAATTTTTTTCTGGACCTTTTACCATATATTTATCTGGCTTACTATTTTTTCTAAAATAAGCCAAATTTCTGCTGTCATTAATTTTTATTTTTGATATTGATAAGTTTGTGTTATTCTCAGAAGTTGCCTGAGATATTTCTAAATAATCGTTTTTTGTTATATCAATGATGAATCCTGCTTTCCATTCTTTTCCTATATAATAATCACAAAAATGGAATTTTTCATAAAATTTTTTGTAATTAGTTTTATTATATTCAGATATTTTATCTCCATATTTGCTTGTTAAATCTGATAAAATTTTATTCTTATAAGCTTCCATTGGGTTTTCTTTTACTTTTTCTGCAATTTTATTTTGTTCTTCTTTTTTTTCTTGGCTTATATCTGTTTTCTTTTTTTCATCAGTTTTAATATCATCTTTTATTTCTCCATTCTTGCCATCAATTTTAACTTCTTTGTTTTCTTGCTTATCTTCTTTTTTTCCTCCTTTTTTATCCTCTTTTTGTACATTCTTTTGTTCTTCTTTCTTATCTTCTTTTTGCCCAACTTTTATATTTTCTTTTATGTCTTCTTTTTTTTCTTCTTTTACTTTTTTGGTTTCCTCTTTTTCTCCTTCTTTCTTTTCTCCTTTTATTTCTTTTATTTCATCTTTTACTTCCAATTTTTCCCCTTCTTTCTTTACTTCAGTTAACTCTTTTATTTCTCCATTTTTTTCGATTTTTTTGCCTTCTCCTTCTCCTACTCCTTCTTTTATTTCTTCTTTTATATCTTCTTTTACTTCTTTTGTATGGTCCCTTTCTTTGGAATTTTCATCATTTTTCTTTAAAACTTCACTTTTATCATCCTTTAGTTCTATATCTTTTTTCTCTTCGATATTTTCGGTTTTTTCATTAGTTGAAATATTTTCATTAATTTTATCTTTTTCTTCTTTTCCATTTTCATTTTCATTTTTTTGAATGGTTTTATTTTCATTATTTGATTCATCATTTGCTCCCTCTTTTTGTTCTAATTTTTTTCCATTTTCTTTTTCTTCTTTTTTTTCAACATTACTTTCATCATTTTGTTTTTTATCTTCTTCTTCTTGTGTTGAACTTTCATCATTTTTTTCTTTTAATTCTTTAATCTCCTCATTTTTATTCTCTTGATTTTCTTCATTTTTTACTTCAATTATGTTTTCTTTTTTATCTTCTCCTTTTAAGTTTTCATTTTCTTGATTAGTAATAGATGTTTTTTGTTCGGGATTTTGTTCTGATGAGTTCTCCATTTTTATATAAAATAATATTTATATTTAAATTCCTTATGATATAAATAAATTTAATTTATCATATTAAGCAAAGAAATATTATATTAAATTAATAAATGGGGATTGGGGATTGGGGATTGGGGATTGGGGATTTGGGTTTTGGGGGTGTGGGCCACACCCCCAAACCCCAAACCCCAAACCCCCAAACCCA
>Ga0310694_10007558_pt1 | contig 10193 bp, 9 predicted proteins | sample 174DNAGHGhighgp2_FD_203884 | JGI IMG/M metagenome (GOLD analysis project Ga0310694, IMG submission 203884) | Sheep rumen microbial communities from Palmerston North, Manawatu-Wanganui, New Zealand - 1742 DNA GHGhigh gp2 (v2) (version 2) | ecosystem: Host-associated > Mammals > Digestive system >... | reverse complement strand
GGAGCTAAAGGGCCACTCTATAGGGGAGTTTTTCGAGGTGCGAGGTGCGAGGTACGAGGTACGTGATGGAGAAAGTGGTTAAGGGCGAAAAACGCGCGCGCTGGGCGCGACGGCCGGCGGCATCGTCCAGCTGGTAGTCGGCACCGCCATTGAGGATGGTGCCCTTGATGCCAGGTCCCTCGAAGGTGCCGTCCGTGATGGGGATGACCGTGCGGCGACCATGCTGCGTGTTGTTGATGCCGAAGGCCTCGCCCAGCGTCACCTTCAGTTGGAGGGCGAACTCCAGTTCGGGGGTGTTCTTGGGAGCAGTGACCTGGGCGCTGACAGACTGTGCGAGAAGCGCCAGCAGGACGGAAAACAGGAAATTCCTCATTTTTTGATGGTAATGACAGGAATAGTGATGGTTTCTGTAAGTTTACGCTGTGCGTCGCTGACCTTGAGAACGAGGTCGCCAGCCTGATAGCCGGCCTGGACGACGACCACCAGCTGTCCGGAGAACAACCTCATCGTGGGCTCGGTGAACGGTTCCAGTGAGGTGGCATCGCCGTTGCAGACGGCGCGGAACGTGCCGGCACCGCTGACCTCGAACGTCAGTTGGTCGGCAGCGTCAGGAATGAGCGTGCCGTCCTTGTCGACGAGCGAGACCGTGACGAAGGCGAGATCTTGGCCGTCGGCTTTTAGAGGAGAGAGGAGAGAGGAGAGGGGAGAGAGGTCACTCTGCTGAGTCCATGCGCTGAGCTGCAGACGGGCGGGCTTGCCGGCGGTCTTTACGGTCTGCTCACCGCAATTTTTGCCCATTTCATCGTATAAAACCACCTTCAGCTCGCCCGGCTCGTACTTGACATTGTTCCAGCGCAGGCGGTAGCGGTCTAGGCGGTTCTCGTCCTTCCATATGCCAGGTTCTTCCTTGACCTTGCGGATACGTCCCTGGCTCTTGCCGTTGACGAAGAGCTCGGCCTCGGGGTAGTCGGTATAGCAGTAGACGGGCGTCACCTGACCGATGCGGTTGCCCTTTTGCTTCTTGTCGGTGCCCCATGACCAGTGTGGCAGCAGGTGGATGGTGTGCTCGCGGGTGTTCCAATGGGAGCGGTACAGGTAGTAGCGGTCCTTAGGCAGGCCGGCGAGGTCGCAGATGCCGAAGTAGCTCGAGCGCGAGGGCCAGTACTCGTCGAAAGGCGTGGGCTCACCCAGGTAGTCGTAGCCCGTCCACACGAACTCGCCGATGACCCAGGGGTAGTCCTCCTGTCGGCGCCAGTCGTCGTCGGGCAGGTTCGACCAGGCGCAATGCTCCACGTCGTAGCCCGAGCACTGGCCGTCGGCATCGCGGACGGCCGTGGGATCGTAGGTAGGCCTCCACGACGAGAAGCGCGAGTAGTCGTTGATCTCAACGGGGAACTTATAGATGCCGCGGGAGGAGACCGTCGAAGTCGTCTCTGAGCCCAGCAGGAAGCCGTGTGTCAGCGTCTTGTAGGCCAGCTCATACTTCGGCAGACGGTAGTTCAGACCGGGGATGTCCATGGCCTGTGCGAAACCGCTCTGCAGGGCGTTGTCGACACGGTCCAGTCCCTGGGTGACGGGACGCGACGGGTCGAGCTGGTGGCAGAGTCCCTGCAGACGGTCGATGATGGCGATGGCCTTCTTGTCGCCCTGCTCGGGAATCTCGTTGCCGATGGACCACATGACGATGCTGGGGTGGTTGCGATTGGCCCGCACGAGGTTCTCGATGTCGCGGTCGCTCCACTCGTCGAAGAAGCGGGCGTAGCCGTTCTTGCACTTCGGATATTTCCACATGTCGAACGACTCGGCCATGACCATCATGCCCAGTGAGTCGCAGAGATCCATCTGCATCTGACTCGGCATGTTGTGGCTGGTGCGGATGGCGTCGCAGCCCATAGCCTTCATCGTCTTGATTTGGCGGATGAGCGCAGCCTTGTTGACGGCAGCACCCAGAGGACCGAGATCGTGGTGCAGGCAGACGCCCTTGATTTTGCGCGTCACACCGTTCAGCTGGAAGCCGCCTTCCTTCGAGACCTTGACGGTACGGATGCCCACGTTCTGTGTCATCTCGTCGACGACCTTACCGTTGTCCATCAGCTTGATGATGGCCTTATATAGATAAGGTGTCTCGGGCGTCCACAGGTTTGGTCGATTAACGGTCATGGTCATCTGTCCCTTGCTGCTATGGCGGTGGTCAACGATGTGTCCCTGCCTGTCGCGCAGTTCAACCTCTACGGCCAATCCCTCACGCAGTGTGCATTCCACCTCGACGGTAGCCTTGCCGTCGGCAATCTCCGTAGTACGTATATACGTCTGCCAGGTGTCTATGTAATCCTTACCTTTCATTATGAGCTTTACGGGGCGGTAGATGCCGGCGCCAGGATACCAGCGCGAGCTCTCCTCAACGTTTTGCAGGTCGACTTCGACGAGGTTGGCACCAGGCTTCACGAAGTTGGTGATGTCCACGCGGAAGGCATTGTAGCCATAGGCCCAGTAGCCAGCTTTCTGGCCGTTGACATAGACCGTTGGTTCGGCCATGGCGCCGTCGAATAGCAATTCGGCGTGGCCGTTAAAGTCTTTGGGGATAAAGATGTTCCGTTTGTAGTGACCCTCGCCAATCCAGGGCAGCGAGCCCGAGCGGCCACTCTTCTCCGTAGGAACTGTTTCGCCGTTCTGTTCTATAGCCACCTTCTGCAGGTCCCACTTCTTGTCAAACGGTCCGCTGATGGCCCAGTCGTGAGGCACGCTGACGGTCTGCCACGACCGCTTGTCGCGTGAGAAGAGCCAGTCGTCGGTGAGGAGACCCCCTCCCGACCTCCCCGAGGGGAGGGGAGTCGTTAGAGCATTGTTCCACGCCTCCAGTCGCTCGTACTCGGCCTTGGTCAGACGGATGAAAGAGCCGTGCTGTGGTCCGCTGACGCCCTCGATGTTACGTGGCTCGCGGAAGTTACGCATGAACTTGTCGGCCTTGCACAGGCGGTAGTTCTTCGGGCGCGACGAGTACTCGATGTAGGCGATGGTCCACTCATCCTCGCCAGCCAGTTGGAAGGCCGAGACACCCTCGCACTTCTTCTTGCCCTCAAAGTTGACGTAGTCGTCCTCAACAGGCAATGTCCATGGGCCGGTGAGCTTCTTTGCCGTTGAGGTGAACAGACCCGGCTGTCCGCCCTCTTTCTTAATCATCATGTGCCACTGACGGTCGCTGTCGAGCCAGTTGATGTCGGCATCGATGGTGGCATAGCCCCAGTCGAAGAGCAGGCGTGGCTGCGTCAGCTGTGTGAAGTCCTCGTTGGCGTAGGAATAGTACATGCGGTCGTACTTCTCCTCGGCACGGTTCCACATGGAATAGTACACGAAGTAACCGCCCCGCTTGCCGTCGGGCCAGCGGTAGGTGGGATCCCAGACGGCCTGCGGCGCCCACACGCGATTGACGGTGCTCCAGTTCTTATAGACGCTCTTGTCTTTGGGGTTGCTGAAGATGGCCGCTCCCTTGCGGTAGTCGAAAGATGTGGACTCCCAATGGATGAGGTCTTCCGAACGGAGCAGCGTGATACCGTAGTTGTCCCACTCGGCCTCTTTCTTCAGCCGTTTGAAGGCACCTACGTTCATGTCGGTGCAGAGCATCAGGTAGCCCGTGCAGTCATGACGGCGGAAGATATAGGCGTCGCGGGTAGCCCCCTCGATGCGGGCATGTTCGGCATCGCTGAACACGGAGTCGCCCCCGAGCAGGTCGTGGTAGTGCAGACCGTCGCGGCTCAGTGCGTAGGCCGTCCATGCGCGGCCGTTGCCGTTCATGTGGCAGTAGAGGTAGCCGTAGTCGCCCAACTGTGGGTTTTGCGATGTGGCTGTCAGGAAGCAGGCTCCCCACAGAGCGAGTGTTAGTAGTAGTTGTTTTTTCATTATATCATCGATTTGTAGTTAGTAATCTGCTTGTGTTGCAATGGCTCTCCTGTTGTCACGGAGCAATCTGTTCTACGGTCATAAACTTTGTGAAGCCTGTCATTTGTAACACTTTGTAGATTTCCGGTCGCGTATTAGTAATCTTGAACTGTCCCTTCTTCATCATGACCTGGCGCATGGTCTTCTGGATGATGCGCAGTCCGGAGCTGGCCATATAGGTCAGTTCTTCGCAGTCCATTTCCAAATTGATACCAGCCTCCTGCAGTGCCGGTTCGATTTCTTTCTCAAACGTAGCAGCGTTCAGCGTGTCTATACGTGCTCCTGTCTTAATGATGGTCTTGCCATCCTCTTTTAGTATCTGTGTCATAATCGTTATTGTTTATTCAATCTTTTCTTCATCGTCAGCAGGTTCTTGCCGTTCAGTCGCTGGTAGGTCACTTCGTTCATGATGTTCTTCACAATGAAGATACCCATGCCGCCAATCTCACGCTCCGCAGGACTGATGTCAATGTCAGGCTCTTTGCTGAGCGTGGGGTCGAACTTTCGGCCTTGGTCACTGACCACAAATGTCAGTTCGTGGCCATCGCTTTCGGCTATCAGGGTGATAGAAGCTTCCGTACCTTGGGGGTGGGCGTAGCAGATGACGTTTGACACCGTCTCTTCCAGAGCAAGTCCGATGTTCATCTTCATCTCCGTATCGAAGTGAAGTTCACGGCTAATCTCCTCGACGAGCGCTTCCACCTTGCGAAGCTCGTCAATACGGTTGCTGATGGTGATTTCCTTTCTCATAGGCATTCAGTTTGTCTACTGTCTGAATCGCTGCAAAGTTACTACATTTCTGCGAATAATTGTCAAGGTGGCGTAATTTTTTTATGAGTTATTTTGTGTTGTGCCAACTTCTTCGTACCTTTGCACTCACGACAATGATGAACGACGACTTTGACATCCACGAGGAACGCTTCTCGAACGGCGAGAAAGATTTTGAGAACGCGTTGCGACCGCTGAATTTTGGAGACTTCAGCGGCCAGCAGAAGATTGTAGAAAACCTGCAGGTGTTTGTCGAGGCGGCGAAGTACCGTGGCGAACCGTTGGATCACACCCTGCTACACGGTCCCCCAGGACTGGGCAAGACCACGTTGTCAAACATCATTGCCAACGAGCTGGGCGTAGGCTTCAAGATAACAAGCGGCCCCGTACTCGACAAGCCAGGCGACTTGGCTGGCATCCTCACCTCGCTTGAGAAGAACGATGTGCTTTTTATTGACGAGATTCACCGGTTGTCGCCCGTTGTCGAGGAATATCTCTACTCTGCGATGGAGGACTACCGCATTGACATCATGATAGACAAAGGTCCGTCGGCACGTTCCATACAGATAGACTTGAATCCTTTCACCCTTGTCGGTGCCACAACCCGTAGTGGTCTGCTGACGGCGCCTTTGCGGGCACGCTTCGGCATCAATATGCACTTGGAGTACTATGAGCCGGAGACGCTGCAGCGCATCATTGAGCGCTCCAGTAATATATTAGGTGTGCCCATTACGGAGGACGCCGCCCTGGAGATTGCCGGTCGTTCACGTGGAACGCCACGTATAGCCAACGCCCTGTTGCGCCGTGTGCGCGACTTTGCACAGGTCAGGGGTGATGGTCGTATTGATACGAAGATTACGCGCGTTGCCCTTGAGGCACTGAACATTGACCAGTACGGACTCGACGAGATAGACAACAAGATACTGCTCACCATTATCGACAAGTTCCGTGGCGGACCTGTGGGTATCACCACCATTGCTACCGCTATCGGTGAGGATGCCGGAACCGTTGAAGAGGTCTACGAACCCTTTCTTATTATGGAAGGATTTATCAAGCGAACCCCCCGTGGACGAATGGTTACTGAACTGGCTTATCGCCATTTCGGTCGGAATCCCTATACCGGTAACATCATGGAACCCACCCTCTTTGAGTAACAAAACCGAAAAAAAAACGGTAAAAATGGAACTTGTCCAATAAGATTCACGGTATTTCTCGTTATAGTACCATTTTTTTTCTTAACTTTGCCGCCGTAAGAAGATGAAAACTAAACAAACTCATCAATATTTGGGCGTATGCACATCGGAGAAAGAATCAAACAGGTACTGGAAGAGAGACAGAAACCAGTGACTTGGCTCGCTAAGGAGATTAATTGCGAGCGAACCAACGTCTACAATATCTTCAGCCGTAAGGAGATCTCTACCGGACTGCTGCAGAAGATTAGCGTGATACTAAATCATGACTTCTTCAAAGAAATATCTCAGGATACTTTTAAGAAAAAGTGATTTTTTTTACTCTAAAGGCGTAATTTAACGTAACTTTTCGTATCTTTGCCCACAAAAACATGAGAACAGGTGTTTTTGTGGGCACATTTGACCCATTTACCATAGGACATGCTAACATCGTTGAGCGTGCATTGCCATTGTTCGACAGGTTAGTAATTGGTGTTGTCGCAGACAATGTCCACAAGCCTTCTATGAGTCCTGCCGAAGAGCGTGTCGCTGCCATTCGGCAAGTATACCGTGATGAGTCACGCGTCAGCGTAGAAGTCTTTGGCGGACTGGCGATGGACTTTGCAAAGGAGGTCGGAGCCCAGTTTATTGTCAAGGGTGTCCGCTCTGTCAGCGATTTTGAGTACGAACAGGCACAGGCGGAATTCAACCGCCGTCTCGGTGGCATAGAAACGGTTCTGCTTTATAGTGAGCCGCAACTTGCGAATGTTTCGAGTACGGCTGTCCGCGAACTGGCACATTTTGGGGTTGACGTCAGCCAGTTTCTGCCGAAAATCAAGTAAGGGATAAAACGAGTATTGTTATGATTACGTATAGTGCTGAAAATGTGAGGATGCCTCAGATTAAGAAACGTGACACGACAAAGTGGATACGTGTCGTTGCTGCCACCTATGGAAAACGTGTCGGCGAGATAGGCTATCTCTTCTGCGACGACGAGTACATCCTGTCGGTTAATCGCCAATACCTCGGGCATGACTACTATACAGACATCATCACCTTCGATTATTGCGAAGGAGATGTTCTTAACGGCGACCTCGTCATTTCGCTCGATACAGTGCGTACGAACGCTGATCTTTTTGGAAAGCCCTACGAAGAAGAATTACACCGCGTCATCATTCACGGCATCCTGCACCTCTGTGGACAGAACGACAAAGGCCCAGGTGAGCGCGAGCAGATGGAGGCGGCAGAGAACCGCGCCCTGTCGCTACTCCCGTAATCAATAAAATCTTTTATTGGCCAATCACTTCCAACGCCTTACGTACGACATCGTTCTGTTCGTTCATCACCGCATAATACTCGCTCATATCCCATAGATCACGAGCAATGAGGGCTTTGAGTTGCAGACGGAGTTGCGGCATGGTGCGCTGTAGCTCCTCATCGTCCTTTGGCTTAATGTTCTGCTTGGTCGCTTCCTGTAGTAAGGCATCGATAAACTGCTGGGGGACCTCGAACTGCGCTTTGAACTTCTCAAAATCGGGATACAGCTTCTTCAGCTGTTTACGGTGAGAATCGACATAACGCAGGTTTTGCTGGATGATAACCGACTTGGCGGCAAGTTCGCGATGGAACTTGGTGTATCGCGTGGTATCGAGGGGGACAAAATAGTCGGGCATAATGCCGCCGCCACCGTAGACTGCGCGGTGTTGGCGCAGTGTCTCAAAGCGTAGGGAGTCGGCAAAGTGAATACTGTCCTGATTGGTCAGTTCACCGTGCTTCAGACGATTGACGACATCCATCGCATAGTCCTTTTGATTTCCTTTCTCGTAAGGCTTCTGAATACAACGGCCTGCCGGTGTGTAGTAATGAGCGATGGTGAGACGTATCATCGAGCCGTCAGGCAGGTCTATCGGGCGCTGGACGAGTCCCTTGCCAAAAGATCGGCGTCCAACGACATAGCCGCGGTCCTGGTCCTGTACTGCACCAGTGACAATTTCGGCTGCCGAGGCGGTGTATTCATCAATAAGAACAACCACTTTCCCTTCGCGGAAGATGCCATTGCCGTCAGCACGATAGTCCTGACGCGGTACGCGTCGTCCTTCGGTATAGACGATGAGATCTCCTTGCTGTAATAGTTCGTTTCCGATGTTAACCGCAGCCTGTAGGTAGCCGCCACCGTTTTCTTGCAAGTCCAGGATCAGGTCGCAAGCCCCTTGTTCGCGCAGCGACTTCAAGGCATCACAAAACTCCTGGTGTGTGGTCGCCCCGAAGTTACCGATTCGAATATAGCCAATGCCAGGGCGTATGATATAAGCCGCATCGACACTTTTGACGGGAATCTTGTCGCGGGTAACGGTGAATGTCAGATGATCCTTGATGCCTGTTCGTACAACGCCGAGAACTACTTTTGTTCCCTTTGGACCACGAAGACGCTTCATGATCTCCTCTTTCGACATTTTTACACCGGCAATAGCTGTGTCGTTAACGCTGACAATACGATCGCCAGCTATGATGCCGACCTTTTCTGAGGGACCGTTGGTCACCGGCTGGATGACCATCAGCGTGTCGTCAATCATGTTAAACTGCACACCGATACCCTCGAAATTACCTTGCAGGGGCTCGTTCATCGTCTTCACCTCCTTGGGAGTGGAGTAGCTGGAGTGCGGGTCAAGCTTCTCAAGCATTCCGCGAATGGCGTCCTCTACAAGCTTATTCTCATCAACGCTGTCTACATAGAGGTTTGTTGTCGCAATCTCTGCTATCTGGAGTTTACGTAGTGGCGAATTCTCGCCCATGTTAATGCGCATTTGAGCGCATATGTCGGTTGTGTGGATTGACAAAAGCGTCGCACACAGCAATGTTTTCAGTAGGTTATTCATATTGGTCTTCCTCTGGCCTGTCTTCCTCAATGACAAGGTTGTCAATGATGAAGTTCTGGCGTTCCATGGTGTTCTTACCCATGTAGTATTCTAATAGCTTTTGTACCTGATCGGTTTTCTGGAGTGTTACCTGTTCAAGGCGGATGTCTGGACCGATGAATCCCGCAAACTCCTCTGGCGAAATCTCGCCCAAACCCTTGAAGCGCGTTATCTCTGGGTCGGGTCCCAGATTTGCGATGGCCTGCTGACGCTCTTCCTCACTGTAACAGTAACGGGTAATAAAGTCGCTCTTCTTCTGGGGGGTGGAGGGTTTCATGTCTTCCTCGGCCAAGACTTGCTTGTTACGGATTTTCGTCCGACGGTTACGTACGCGGAAAAGGGGTGTCTGAAGCACGTAGACATGACCTTTCTTAATGAGTTCAGGGAAGAATTGCAGGAAGAAAGTGATAATCAGGAGTCGGATGTGCATACCGTCCACATCGGCATCCGTTGCTACAATGACCTTGTTATAGCGCAGTGTCTCAAGCCCCTCTTCAATGTCCAATGCCGCCTGTAGCAGATTGAACTCCTCATTCTCGTAGACGACCTTCTTCGTCAGCCCAAACGTATTTAATGGCTTACCCCTTAACGAGAACACGGCCTGTGTGTTCACGTCGCGGCTCTTCGTGATACTGCCACTTGCAGAATCGCCCTCGGTGATGAAGATGCTCGATTCGCCCTTGCGCTCGTTCTTAATGTCGCTGAAATGGATGCGGCAGTCGCGCAGCTTGCGGTTGTGGAGGTTGGCCTTCTTGGCACGCTCACGCGCCAGCTTGGTGACGCCGGCCATCGCCTTGCGTTCGCGTTCGCTCTCTTTAATCTTGTTTTCGATGACCTCAGCTATATCGCTGTGGATATGCAGGTAGTTGTCGACTTCCTGTTTGATGAAGTCGCCTACGTACTTGTTGATGGACACACCACCATCGGGTTCCATCGTCAGCGAGCCCAACTTGATTTTCGTCTGACTCTCGAACAGCGGCTCCTCGACGTTGAGGGCGATGGCAGCCACGATACCGGCACGAATGTCGGCATACTCGTACTTGCCGAAGAACTCCTTGATGGTCTTGGCAATGTGCTCCTTAAAGGCGCTCTGGTGCGTACCGCCCTGAGTGGTGTGCTGACCGTTGACGAAGGAATAGTATTCCTCGCCATACTGATTAGCATGGGTGAAGGCAATCTCGATGTCGTCACCTTGCAGGTGGATGATGGGGTAGAGGGAGTCGTTGGTCATACGGTCCTTCAGCAAGTCCTCCAGACCGTGGCGCGACAGAATGCGGCGCCCGTTATACATAATGGTCAGACCCGTGTTCAGGTAGGTGTAGTTGCGGAGCATGTTCTCTACGAATTCATCGTGGAACTGATAGCCAACGAATTTTGTGGCGTCGGGCTCAAAGTAGATGTATGT
>Ga0310694_10007556_pt1 | contig 10196 bp, 8 predicted proteins | sample 174DNAGHGhighgp2_FD_203884 | JGI IMG/M metagenome (GOLD analysis project Ga0310694, IMG submission 203884) | Sheep rumen microbial communities from Palmerston North, Manawatu-Wanganui, New Zealand - 1742 DNA GHGhigh gp2 (v2) (version 2) | ecosystem: Host-associated > Mammals > Digestive system >... | reverse complement strand
GGTATGCTCGCCGCGTGTGCTCCACTTGTGGCCGATGACGTCGGTCTGCGAGTAGCTGACGCAGAGCATATCGGTAGCCTCGCCGCGTCCGAGCTGCTCGCCACGCAGGGCGGCGATGGCCATATCGGTGGTCACGGTGCCGCAGAGGGGGTAGAGCCCTATGTCACCTTTCTCTTTCTTGATGGCCTTCACCTGCTTGTCGGCAGCCAACACCTTATTATATTCGCGCGCCCACGCGGGGAGCTCTGCCATATAGTAGGTGCTTGTGATGAACTGCAGGTTCTTCGTGTCGAGCCAGTAGGCGGCATTGGCCGAATGGCCTGCCGGCAGAATGGCGGCTCGGTCCTTGTAGCTGACGCCAATGACCTTCGAACGGAAGTCGGTATGCAGACGCAGCTGGTCGCCGATGGTCGTGGCCAGCATATTGCGCGGCGACATCTGTCCCTTCGCCTTGTTGTCCGTCCCCACCACGTCTACCGTCGTGTCCGTCGTACAGTATGTCTTGCGACCATCAATATAGAAGTTATTGCCGCAGATGCCGTGGAATGCCGGCGTGGTGCCTGTATAGACCGACGTATGACCGATGGCAGTCACCGTCGGCACGTAGTTAATCTGGCAGTTGTCACACGAGAATCCCTCGTCTATCAGTCGGCGGAAGCCGTCTTTGGTAAACTTATCGTAGTAGCGCGACAGGTAGTCCCACCGCATCTGGTCTACCACGATACCCACCACCAGTTTCGGGCGCTCGCCGAACTCAATCTGGGCTGTCGTCTGGGCTGCGAAGGCCGCCACGACAACAATCATCATCAAAAGTCTTTTCATCATTCAGAGGTTTTGTGGCTGCAAAGTTACATAAAAATTCCGAGTTTTTACGCGAAATCGTAGTAAGTTTCGCATAAAAATATTTAAGATACTGAGTGGGTGCCATGCCATACATGGTGCGAAAACAGCGGCTGAAATAGCTGACAGACGAGAAGCCGGTAGCATAACTGATTTCGGTGATGGTCAGACAGTCCTCTCGTAGCAGTTCGGCAGCACGACGCAAACGGATGGTGCGGATAAACTCGGTGGGCTTCTGACCCGTGGTCTCAATATCGTCCGTGAGACAATAAACGGAAAAATTAGGAGTTATAAAATTGTAAAACCATAAGTTTTTTTATTTATGAAGAAACTCTTCGTACTCATACTGCTTGCAACAGCAACCTTTACTCAGGCCAAGAATATCTATGTGGCTCCTAATTGGAGACGGGCTTCGAGGTGGACGAGCAGCACCCCGAACTGATGGAGGAGGGCCGACGCCAGCTGACACGCATCATCCGTGAGGCACAGACCGAGACCGACGGCCACTGTCGCGGCGTCTTCTACTGGGAGCCCCAGTGTCTGCCCGGCGGCTATAAACTGGGCGCTTTCAATAGTAAGGCTGCCCCCACGGTCATTATGGAGGGATTCGTGGAGAATCAGACTAAGAACATCGACGAGGGCGGCTCAGGAACATTGAAATGATAAGTTTTTCCGCTAAATCATAACAAGTAAAGCGAAATTTTTGTATCTTTGCACCCACAAACAAACTACTAAAAGCTATTACTAAATCAATGAAAACTAAAAACTACGCTTTAGTGGCGCTGCTCCTCACGATGGCCATTGTGCTAAAGGCAGAGAATTATCCCTACAAGAGTGACTACCTGTGGGTGACCGTACCCGACCATGCCGACTGGCTCTACAAGACAGGCGAACAGGCCACGGTCGAGGTGCAGTTCTATAAGTACGGCATACCGCGCGATGGTGTGGTGGAGTATGCCATTGGCAACGACCTGATGGAGGCCGACGCCAGGGGCACCGTCACGCTGAAGAACGGGCGCGCCGTCATCAAGGCGGGGACTGCGAAGGAACCTTGTTTTCGTGACATCCGCCTAACGATGAAGCTCGACGGGAAGACCTATCAACACCACGTGAAGATAGGCTTCTCGCCCGAGAAGATTGTTCCCTACACCCAGGAGCCGAAGGACTTCTGGGCATTCTGGCAGGACAACCTGAAGGAGGCGGCCAAGTATCCGCTGAAGTTCACGAAGACACCCTGCCCGGAGTTCACTACCGACAAGACCGACTGCTACCTCGTTCACATCGAGCTGAACCGCCAGCACCAGGCCCTCTACGGCCTGCTGATGATGCCGAAGGAAAAAGAAATCGTAAATAGTAAATCCGCAAATCGTAAATTTCCTGTCGTGCTCTGTCCGCCAGGTGCTGGTGTGAAGACCATCAAGGAGCCCAACTCGCGCGACTACTACCCCGAGAACGGCGTCATCCGCTTCATCACCGAGATCCACGGCATGAACCCGCTGATGCCTGAGAAGTATTTCGAAGACGTGCGCTCAGCCTTCGACGGTCGTGAGAAGGGCTACCTCTATCAGGGCATCGACAGCCGCGACCATTATTACATGAAGCACGTCTACCTGGGACTGGTGCGCTGCATCGACTTCCTCTGCTCGTTGCCTGAATGGGACGGAAAGAACGTCATCACGCAGGGCGGCAGCCAGGGTGGCGCCCTGTCGCTCATCGCTGCCGCCCTCGACCCGCGCGTGACCCTCTGCGTGGCCAACCACCCCGCCCTCAGCGACATGGCTGCCGCCGCCGAAGAAGGCCGCACCCACGGCTATCCCCACTTCTCTAAGCAGGAAGGCTTCCTCACCCCGCAGCACCTGCAGACACTCCCCTACTTCGACGTCTGCTGCTTCGCTCCCTACATCAAAGCCAAGACCCTGATGACCTGGGGCTACAACGACAACACCTGTCCGCCCACCACGAGCTACGCCGTCTGGAACCTGCTGAAGTGCGAGAAGGAGAGCCTCATCACGCCCATCAACGAGCACTGGACCAGCGATGTCACCAACCGCCAGCAACTCGACTGGATATTGAAAAACATCAGTGCCCAGAACGAGGCCCCCATGGTGCACGACCCCGTGATGGCCAAGGAGGGCGACACCTACTATCTCTATGCTACGGGCATGGGCATCCAGCGGATGACCTCGAAGGACCGCAAGAAGTGGACTGTGGAGCGCCAGCCCGTAATGAGCGTCATCCCCGGGTGGACCACCGACGGGTGGCTGGAGCTGAAATAGTTATTTCGGATTCCAGTAATGCGCACAAGAAGTGTGCACAAGGGTCGGTCCTATTGTACATCCGAAAGGAACTCTTTGAACGGAAAAACACCCACACCGGCCACACCCGCCACACCAAGAAGATTGAAGATTGAAGATTGAAAATTGAAGATTCTTGCGACCCATTGGTAGCAAGCGTCCTTCGGCCGAGCGGAAAATTGGAGATTATTTCATACCTCGAACCCTGAGAGATGGATAAATATTCAGTATGTGTATAAAAATTCATTTCTGAGCGAAAATCAAGCAGAAAAATTTGTCCCACGGCCTGGGACAATTCTAAAGCGCCACTTTAGAATTCTAAAGCGCCACTCTATACTACAGAGAGTGGCGCTTTACGTCGCTAAAGTGGCACTTTACGAGTGAAAAGTGGCACTATTTTGACCAGAAACGTATAATTATGCGTTTTCGAGGAACGAGAAACGAGGAAGGAGGAACTTTTTCCGAGGTACGAGGTACGAGGTACGAGGTGCGAGGATAGTCTTGAGCGGAGGGGTTTTAGGGGTCATCACTAATCATACCTCTCAATTCTCAGTTCTCAATTCTCAGTTCTCATTTTTCTTGGTGTGGCGGGTGCGGCCGGTGCGAGCCAATTTTTGTTAAACCATAGATGTCATGCTACGCGCGCGGACGAGGCGGCCAGCGTAGCAGGAAGAGGCCAGAATGGGTTGATGGTGACGGAACGCGCTGAAGATCTGTGACTTCCGTATTTAGGATTTGACGCAACTGGACAGAATGCTTGCGGCTCTCAGGAAAACGCGCTACCTTTGCACCGGAATTCAATCAGGACGGGAGTCCTCATACTTTGCGGCCGTCGCAAACAATAGATATACATACCTGCGCGCCGCACACTTACGGAACCAGCAAGGCCTGACGACCCGATCGCCTCTTACATTCTCCTATTCGGACATTGGCGCGGTCTCAGGCAGCAGTTCCTACCGCCGTGAGGGCGGAATGATTATTATATTTAGGTTTTTGTTTACCTGAGAACAATCGGGCGATCTTTGACTTCATTTTTTAATTCGCTGCTCCAAAATTTGGACGTTTGAAATCTTTTACCTAAATTTGCGCCATAAATGCCGCGAGGACGGGATTGAAGAGGCCAGAAAGAACGGAAAACTCATCGAACTGCAAAATTGTATAATTGTCAAATAGTCAATTAAGATAGTGTGGACGAAATCCTGGACTTTTAAGGAAGGCTTCCTCATTGGAGGAGGCCTTATCTTTGCAGGACTGATGCTGGAGCTGAGCGTCGGCCCTGTGGTGTGGGATGCATTTGCGTGGCCAGCCAACGGGATTGTGCTGGCAGAATTCATGGCAATCATCGCCCTTATGTTTATCATAGGTAATCTTCAATTTTCAATTTTCAATTTTCAATTAAAATACGCCTTCCAGTTCATCGGCACGTATCAGGCTGCCATCCCAGCGATGGTGTATGCTGTGGCGCTGACCATTATTATGGGACTGACGCGCCAGCAGGTGGGCGGCACGTGGCTGAACAACATGCTGTCGTTCTGGCCGTTCGTACTCATCTATACTTATATCGACGTGATTCTGGGCGTCATCATCCTACGGCGACTGATGCACTTAAGTTCGTGGAAGCGCGATGTGCCTTTCTTGCTTAATCATCTCGGCCTTTTTATAGCATTGACCACAGCCACGCTCGGCAATGCCGATATGCAGCGGGTAAAAATGATATGTGGCGTGGGCGAGCCTGAGTGGAGGGCGATGACTCAGGATGGTGCAATCAAGGAGATGCCGATAGCCATCGAACTGAAGAAGTTCATCATGGAAACCTACGATAACGGATCACCCAAACGCTATGCCTCCGAAATTCAGATTATGACGAAGACTGGCAAGAATATCGAGACCACTATCGACGTGAACAAGCCATGCGAGGTGGAGGGCTGGAGAATCTATCAGTACAGCTACGACACGCAGATGGGGGCGCAGAGCCAGATTTCGATTCTGGAGCTGGTACGCGACCCGTGGCTGCCGTGGGTTTATGCGGGCTTCTACATGATGCTGGCAGGCGCGGTACTGATGACACTGATGGTACTGTGGCGCAGGTTGAAGAACGCTACGAGAAAGGCGCTGTGGATATACTTCGCCCTCGCTGTCTTCGCCTCGCTCTTTGCCTACTTCTTCTTCGACAGCTACAACACCAAGACGCTGGTGCCGGCCCTGCAGAGTCCGTGGTTCGCGCCCCATGTCTTTGTCTACATCTTCGCCTACAGTCTGCTTGGTGTGGCGGTGGTCATCGCTTGGTGGAAATCTGCCGACGACCTCGTCTACGTAAGCTTTGCCTTCCTCACCATCGGTATGCTCTTCGGCGCACTCTGGGCTAAGGAGGCGTGGGGCCACTACTGGTCGTGGGATCCCAAGGAGACGTGGGCAGCCATCACTTGGATAGCCTACCTCGTCTACATCCACTATCGCCTGACGCCACACCATCGCAAGCGTCTTGCCCTTTGGATGCTCATCGGTTCGTTCGTCCTCCTGCAAATGTGTTGGTGGGGCATCAACTACCTGCCCTCCGCCCAGGGTTCGAGTGTACACACCTATAGCACGAATGAGTAAACTTTAAAAACTATGATAGGAACAATTGTCAATGCAACCACCATCATCGTAGGCAGCATCATCGGCAGTCTGCTGCATCGTGGCGTGAAGGAGAAATATAAAGAGGTACTCTATACGGGATTGGGACTGGCATCGCTGGCCATCGGCCTGAATGCCACCATCAGCCACTTCCCACAGTCGCAGTACCCCGTGCTCTTCATTATCTCGCTGGCCATAGGCGGCGTCATCGGCACGGCACTCGACATCGACGGACGATTCAAACGGCTCGTTGACAAGTTGCAGCGCGGAAAGAAAAATAATGGAAACCGCCTGGCCGAAGGCTTGTCGACAGCCATCCTGCTCTATTGCATCGGCCCGCTGTCGATGCTCGGACCAGTCATCTCGGCCTTGAAGGGCGACCACACCTTCCTCTTCACCAATGCCACGCTCGACTTCGTGTCGTCGACGGTGTTTGCCTCCACTTATGGCATCGGCATGGTCCTGGCGGCACCCGTGCTGTTCTGCTGGCAGGGCATGTTCTGGCTCGTGGCCCACGTCAGCAGAACCGCCATCAGCGATGCACTCATGGCCGAGTTGCTGATTGTCGGCGGACTGCTCATCACGGGTAGCGGACTCTCGCTGTTGAACCTGAAGGACTGCAAGACGCTCAATCTCCTGCCTGCCCTCCTAGTGCCCGTCGTCTGGTTCCTGATACGTTCCGTCATATAAGGATGGCTTGGAAACTGAAATATCGCTGCAGGCAGTGTGGGTATGAAGCCGAGGCGTACGAGGGGCGCGGACTCTTCCGTCAGGAGATTACAGCAGTGTCGTGCCCTGACTGCAAGACCATCCAAAACATTGTGGTGGGTGGCATCATAGCCGACGTGGCACCTTCCTACAGAAGCGAGGTGGGGCGCCTCTGTCTACAATGCGGCAGCGATAACATCAAAATCTGGGATAAGCGCACCTGTCCAAAATGCCAGGGCGAGATGGAACAGACTGACGATAAAGAGTTTTGGACTTAAATTTCAACGACAGGATACATGCTCGCCTTTGCCGCAGGTGCCATGTTCTACGTCGTAGTCGAGGAACTGATACCAGAAGCCTCCAGCGGTCAGCACTCCAATCTCAGCACCATCGGTTTTGCCATCGGTTTTGTCCTGATGATGGTGCTCGATGTAGTGATGGGGTAAATCCAAATAAAATATAAATCCCAAGGCAAGATTACCATGCTTTGGAATTTTATTCGTATATTTGTCAGCAGATTTACAAAACAAATACTAATATGTTAGGTAACTTCTCTTACTACAATCCCACCAAATTGTATTTTGGTGATGAGTCCTTGAATTTCCTCAAGGACGAACTGAAGGGCTACGGTCCCGTGGTGCTGCTGAACTACGGCAGCGGTAGTGTGAAGCGCAATGGTATCTACGACCAGGTGGTGGCTATCTTGAAGGAGGCTGGCAAGACCATCGTGGAGAACCCGGGCGTGATGACGAATCCAACGCTGGAGAAACTGAACGAGGGCGTGAAAATTGCCCGCGAAAATGAGGTGGATCTAATTCTGGCTCTGGGTGGCGGTAGCGTGTGCGACTACTCGAAGGCGGTGGCAGCATCGGTTTATTACGAGGGCGACTACTGGGATAAGTTCTGGCTGAAGCAGGAACAGCCCAATGCCAACCAGAAGCTGTTGCCCGTGGCATGCATCCTGACGATGGCGGGAACGGGCTCGGAGATGAATGCCGGCACGGTGATTACCGATGCAGAGCACACATTCAAGGTGGGCCACGTGTTCGACAGCCGCCTGATGCCGAAGTTCTCTATCCTGAATCCGAAGTTCACGATGACCGTGCCCGAGAACCAAATGAAGGCGGGCATCTACGACATCATGAACCACATCATGGAGCAGTACTTCTCTGACTTCGACGATAACACCAGCGACTATCTCGCTGAAGGGCTGATGCGCTCAGTCATCCACAGCAGTCGCATTGCCGTGAAGAATCCGCAGGACTACGAGGCCCGCTCGAACATCATGTGGACAGCCACCTGGGCACTGAACACGCTCATCGGACTGGGCAAGAAAGAGGACTGGATGGTACACATGATTGGCCATAGCGTAGGCGCCTGGACACACGCCCCTCACGGCTATGCGCTGGCTTCCGTCTCAATGGCCTACTATCGCAGGGCTATGAAGAACGGTCTGCCTAAGTTCGTGCGCTTCGCCAAGAACGTGTGGGACATTAGTGGTGACGGTCTGACCGATGAGCAGTTAGCCGAGAAGGGCTTGCAAGCCCTGAAGGACTGGATGCTGGAGATTGGATTGCCACTCACCATCAGCGCCCTCGGCGCCACCAACGAGATGATTCCAGGCATCACCGAAACCACCGTTGTCTATCCTGCAGGCTATCTGAATCTGACAAAGGAGGATATAACAGAGATCCTCAAAGAGAGTATGTAAAGATGAAAAAGATAAGGGCGTAATACCCAATAAATCATAAATCCCAAAGCATTGCTATTCTGCTTTGGGATTTTTCCGTATCTTTGTCCGCAGATTGCAAACTACAGAGTATGAGAAGACTGATTATTTCTATTTTAGCATTGATTACAACACAAAGTATCTTTGCTGCCGACAGACTATCATCACTGCCCGGCCCAATCCTCGGTGGCGAGTTGAGTAATTCTGCCGCTACATCGGTAGACGATATCGATGAGGTGATGCCACGGATGCGGGCATTGGGACTGAACACGGTACTCGTGCCTGCCTATTGGGAACTGATGGAGCCAGTGGAGGGGAAGTTCGACTTCACACTCATCGACCGTACAATTGACGTGGCGCAAAGGGAGCAATTGCAAGTGGTGTTCCTCTGGTTCGGTGCGTGGAAGAACTCGATGTCGTGCTATACGCCCGGCTGGTTCAAGCGGGACACGAAGCGGTTCCCAAGGGCGATGACTGCCGAAGGGAAGCATATGGAGATTGCATCGTGTTTCAGCGACAATGTACTGCAGGCCGACCTGAAAGCCTTCTCGGCACTCATGCGGCATATCCGCGAGAAAGACCCGCAGCGCGAGGTAGTAGTCATGATGCAGATAGAAAACGAGATCGGTATGCTGGAGTCAGCACGCGACCATTCGCCGTTGGCAGAGAAAGCCTATAAACAGGAGCGCTGGGCAGAGCGCTACGGCACGGACGAATATGCCGACGAGCAGTTTATGGCACTGAGCTATGCCCGCTATGTGGAGCATCTGGCTAAGGCGGCTCGAGAAATACATGACATGCCGCTCTACGTGAATGCAGCCATGAACAGTCGTGGACGACGACCTGGCGAATACCCATCAGCTGGGCCATTGGCACACCTCATCGACTTCTGGCACGAAGGAGCACCCAGCATCGACATGCTCGCCCCCGACATCTACGACACAGGATTCAAGTCATGGTGTGCACAGTATGCAATGCCTTTACGTCCGCAGGATGGAGGAAAAATCAAGAATAGACTCTTTATCCCTGAGAGCCGCTGCTGCGAGAATAGCGGCGTGCGCGCCCTCTATGCCTTCGGCGAGCATCAAGCTTTGGGCTTCTCACCCTTCGCCATCGACCAAGCCAGCACGAAAGAAACGGAATCGGTAACGAAAGCCTACGCCCTGCTGCGACAATTGTCAAATGGTAAATTGGTAAATAGTAAATTGTCGTGGGGGTTACTCTTTGATCAGGAAGATCGTGAACGCATCATCGATGACAACGGTGTAATGATTACCTGCCGCCATTACTTCACCCTTCCTTGGGATCCCCGTGCCACCGACGGCAGCACGTGGCCTGAAGGCGGTGCTATGCTCATTCGTCTTGGCAAATTCGACTACCTGTTGGCAGGCAGCGGTGTAGTCATTGACTTCAAGACTCCTACAGAGAAACAACAAGAGCAACAAAAGACATTAGGTGAGGACGGCTTTGCCGAGGCAAGCGGAAACAACTCAAAGCTTAAAGTTCAAAGCACAAAGTTTAAAGGATCTCGTCTCGGCCTTCTTTCCGTAGATGAAGTTTCTATCGCTGATGATGGCACTATGCAATATCTCCGCCGCCATAACGGCGACCAAACGCACCAAGGCCGTCACGCCCGCATTGGTGTCGGCGAGTGGAAGTTGTTACATATTAAACTATACGAATATTAGGAAGATATAAACTAACAGATTCCGTAATTCTGGTAATTCTTTCCAAGATTTGGGTAGTCGGTGTGTCAGAAATAGTGCGTACCTTTGCAGCGTCAAAATAAAACGAACGAGAAATGAAGAATTTTGCATTGATTCTGATGTCGCTTCTGATGGCGTGCTGCACGAAGGACGACGAGGTGAAAGCGCAGACTATGACACAAAAGATGTATATCACTATCGACGGACAGGCACAAGCTGTGACGCTCGTCGATAATCAAGCAACAAAGACACTTGTTGAGAAAATGCAGCAAGCTCCCGTCACCGTGACGCTGAACAGCAGCG
>Ga0310694_10007555_pt1 | contig 10196 bp, 9 predicted proteins | sample 174DNAGHGhighgp2_FD_203884 | JGI IMG/M metagenome (GOLD analysis project Ga0310694, IMG submission 203884) | Sheep rumen microbial communities from Palmerston North, Manawatu-Wanganui, New Zealand - 1742 DNA GHGhigh gp2 (v2) (version 2) | ecosystem: Host-associated > Mammals > Digestive system >... | reverse complement strand
TTGGATGTAACCGGTCAATATGCGATTGTACAAGGTAACGGTTTGAAACTGAAAGAGATCGTTGCATACTATCGTGACTATGCTGCCGGTTTGGCAGAGCAAGATGCGGAGCTGCGTCAATCGATTCAGCAGAACCTGGCTACCGAGCGTGGATACAATGCACATGAGAAAGACTCGTGCGATTGGGAAGTCGCTATTTTCGACGGTATGCCTGTAGGTGCTTCGATCACGATCCTGACAAAGATGCAGAACGATGTTCGTTCGACGGAGAGTCAGTTGATTCAATACTTGATGGATCGCACGGACGCGGGTGACCTGCGCGTAAATAAATTGAACGCGTACGTGATCCCGAATTCGAACTATGTGATTCGTGGTGGTAAATATACGGCACAGATCATCTTGGCAGCCGTTGACTCGACGCAACGTCCTGAGTATTATATCGAAGGTCAGCGTATCAACGATCAAGGTATCTATGAGGTAGCCGCTTCGGGTACTGGTTTGAAGAAATATTCCGGTTGGATTGCTTATCAGAACCCGTCTACGGGCGAGATGGAGAACCTGCCTTTCTCGAGCGAGTATAGCGTAGGTGAGCCGGCTGTGACGATCTCGAATACCGACTTGAATATCATGTACCGCGGTTATGACAATAAGTTCTCGATCTCCGTACCGGGTGTATCGAATGATAAGGTCAAAGTAACCGTTAACGGTGCGCAAGTACGTCAGCAAGGCGGTTTGTGGATTATCAAACCGGGTGATGCAGCGAAGAGTGTATCGATCTCTGTATCGGCCGAGTTGGATGGTCGTATGCAACCGATGGGAAGCAGGGAGTACCGTGTGAAGGCACTGCCGAAACCGGGTGCTTACTTCAAGTCGGGTGAGAACGAGTACAATGGTGATAAGGCTATTCCTCGTGGTGCATTGTTGAACACGGCAGCTACGGTTATCGCTTCGTATGGTCCGGACGGTCTGTTGGATCTTCCGTTCCAGATCACCGGTTTCCGTGCGAACATCAACGGTGTATATCTCGAGTCCAAAGGTAGCAAGTTCACCAAAGAGCAGTTGGATCGTATGGCGAAGTTGAAACCGGGTAACTCGGTCATCATTACTGATATTCGTGCCAAGGGTCCGGATGGCAAGGAGATTCGTCTGTCGCCGATTCCTTTAACTCTGAATTAATAGATAAGGATATGATAAAAAAAATTAGTATTATTGCATGCTTGATGTTGGGCGTTATCACCGCTCAAGCACAGCATAAGGTTATCTCGTTCTTCGACGAGATGGGTAGCGCTCGTATTCAGACGGAGGAGTTCTCTCAAGCACATGACACGATCGTGATGGTAGATCACCGCATCGATGATGTCATTTGGGCACGCTATATCTATCGTATCATCGATATGCGTTACAAACAGAACTACCAGCTCTATTTCCCGACGAAATCGGATGATGCGGACTATCGTAACCTGTTCAAGGTAATTACGGACGCTGTGGTGGACGGTATGCCTATCTATGAGAAGAACATGGAGACGATTAAGCCGGACTTCAAACAGCAACCTATTCCGCGTGCGTCTATTCCGATGATGTTTATGGCAGATGATCCTCTGGAGGACTATTCGGATGATCCGACTCACTACAATATCACCGAATCGGACGCTATGTTGGTTCACTATGACAGTATTGCCGATGAGTTGTCGTTCCACTTCTATCCGTTTGAGAAGATTGTTCGCAATCAGTTGAAATATCTGATTCAGGAAGTGGTATTCTTCGACAAGCACACATCGCGTTTGCATACGAAGATTATGGGTATCGCACCGTTGCAGTCCGATAAGATCATTACGCGTGATAGTACCAATGTAATGGGTTCGTTGCGCGAGTCGATTATGTTCTGGATTCCGTTTGATCAGTTACGTCCGTATCTGGCAATGCAATATGCCATTCCGAACCGCAACGAGGTAAAGCGTGTGACGTTTGACGAGTTCTTCCAGAAACGTCTGTTCACCTCTTACATCGTAGGTGAGGGCAATATGTATAACCGTTGGATTCCGGATTATACCTTCTCGGATGTAGAGGCTACCCGCAAAGAGCAGGAGCGTATTGCAACGGAATTGCTTAACTTTGAGCAAGATCTCTGGGAGTATTAATGCGAAAACATCGGTTTCGTAATTCCTATGTGACTGCGGCTATCAGTGTATCACTGGTGCTGTGTCTAATCGGGTTGGAGGGCATTGTATTGCTCTCCGCCGATTCTCTTATTACGCGCATGCGTGAGAACATCACGATGACGGCAGTGCTGTCATCGGAAGCAGATAGCACGCAGTGTGCGCGGTTAGAGACGATCTTGTCATCAGGCAATCAATGTAGTGGATATAATTATATCTCGGCGCAACAGGCCTTAGAGGAGCATATACGCTCGTTAGGTGAGGATCCCAGCGCATTCTTGGGATATAATCCGTTATCTGCCAGTTATGAGATCCATCCTACCGATGTGTACAGTGATCCTGACAGTCTGGCAGTCATAGCGGCGCAGTTAGAGGCTTTGCCGTATGTGACGGAGGTGATCTATCCTCGTGATCTGGCGGACTTGATGAGCAGTAATGTGCAGGATTTCTCGCTGATCCTACTGGCGGTAGCCCTGGCCTTATTGTTGGTATCACTGGTTTTGATTGTCAACACCATTCGTCTGCAGATATATGCCAAGCGGTTCCTTATTAACACAATGACCCTGGTGGGTGCTACGTCCTGGGTGACGCGCCGTCCGTTCGTGCTGCGTAATATGCTGATGGGCTTTATATCCGGCATTGTGGCATTGGCCATTCTGAGCGGCGTGGTGTATTATGTGGATTTCAAGTTGGGCGTATTGCTTTTCCCGCTTACATGGCAGAATATCACGTTCGTCTCGGCGCTAGTGCTTGCATCGGGCTTATTGATAACCCTCTTTGCTTCGCTGATAGCTACGGGCAAATATATCCGCATGGATAATAACTCGTTGTACGAAATTTAGGATTTTTGATTTTTGATTGAAATGAAACATACATTACCCAAACTCAACCTCATCCTTATCGCCGTTTCGGTGGTCATCATCGTGATTGGTTTTGCATTGATGGCCGGAGAACCGTCCGGCGAGGTGTATAACCCGGATATTTTCTCTTTCCGTCGTATCACGGTCGGTCCGATGATTGCCTTGTTCGGATTCGTGTTCATGCTTTTCGCAATCTTGTTCCGCGGTAAGAAGAAATGAGTTGGTTAGAAGCGCTTATATTAGGTATTGTTCAAGGTCTGACGGAGTTTCTTCCCGTTTCGTCGTCCGGTCACTTGGAGATCGGACAGGCTTTGTTAGGCACGAGTGGAGAAGAAAACCTGACCTTCGCGATCATTGTGCATACTGCCACGGTTTTATCGACACTGGTGGTGTTATGGCATGAGGTGGCGCAACTGTTCAAGGGTACGTTCACAACGCTCCAATGGAATGCAGAGAAGGACTATGTGGCGAAGATCTTGGTGTCGATGATACCGGTGTTTATTGTCGGTATGTTCTTCAAGGATCAAGTGGAGGCATTCTTCGGAAACGGTTTGTTGTTGGTCGGTATATGCCTGCTTATCACGGCAGCGCTGCTGGCACTCAGCGAGTGGTTGCAGAAGAAACGTCAGAACGCCGGTCATGAGGTGACGTACAAAGATGCGTTCATTATTGGTATAGCGCAAGCTTGTGCGGTGTTACCCGGTTTGAGTCGTTCGGGTACGACGATTGCTACCGGCTTGCTGTGCGGCGTGAAAAAAGAGAGTGTGGCGCAGTTCTCCTTCCTCATGGTGCTGATCCCGATCTTAGGCGAGGCTTTTCTGGACTTACTCAAGCTGCTGCAAGGGGAGTTGGTTAGCGATTTGGGACTGTTGCCGGCTATCATTGGTTTCGTGGCAGCGTTTGTAACGGGCTGTTTCGCTTGCCGTTTCATGATAGAGATCGTGCGTCGTCAACGTTTAGTGTGGTTCGCGCTCTATTGCGCTGTAGTGGGAACGATAACGATTATTGCAACCGTTTGCTGAGATGTGGGATTTTGAGGCGGGAGAGATATTAGCGTATGACAAACCGCTACACTGGACGTCGTTTGATTTAGTGGCAAAAGTTCGGTGGAACCTATGCCGGAAGTTAGGAACAAAAAAACTCAAAGTAGGTCACACGGGTACATTAGACCCGTTGGCAACAGGAGTGGTAATCATCTGCACAGGTAAGAAAACGAAGCTCATTGATCAGCTTCAGTACGATGTAAAAGAGTATATCGCAACGCTCCAGTTGGGTGCAACCACACCGAGTTATGATTTGGAGAAGGAGATCGATGCTACGTACCCCACAGCGCATATAACGCGCGAACTGATCGACAAGACGATTCCCGAGTTTCTGGGCGAACAATGGCAAGTGCCACCCATGTTCTCTGCCGTGCAGATCAACGGCAAGCGGGCGTACCAGTTGGCACGAAAAGGCGAATCCGTGGAACTCAAACCCAAGTTGCTGGTGATCGATGAGATAGAGGTGTTGGCCTTTGATGAAGCGAAGATGCAACTGACCATTCGCGTGGTGTGCTCCAAAGGAACGTATATTCGCGCGCTGGCAAGGGATATCGGTGAAAAACTGAACTCCGGGGCACATCTGATTGCTCTCCGCCGCACGAGAGTCGGTAACACAAGAGTAGAAGACTGCTATACGATAGAACAATTTTTAGACGAACTGAGTAAATTCGAATATGTACAAATCCAATGATATGAGACTCTGTCAGTTTAAGTTTAGACTGCCGGAGGAGTTAATAGCCCAATACCCTGCGTCGTATCGTGACGAGGCTCGTTTGATGGTCGTACATCGCAAGACCGGCGAGATAGAGCATAAGATGGTATCGGACGTGGTGGGTTATTTTGATGAGGGTGATCTGTTTGTGTTCAACGACACGAAGGTTTTCCCGGCGCGTCTGTGGGGACACAAAGAGAAGACAAATGCCCTGATTGAGGTGTTCCTGCTGCGTGAGTTGAGCCACAGAATGCGTTATTGGGATGTGTTGGTTGAACCGGCGCGTAAGATCCGTATCGGCAATAAGATCACGTTTGAAGACGATCCTTCTATCGTAGCCGAGGTGATTGATAACACTACAAGCCGTGGCCGTACGTTCCGTTTTTTGACGGACTATGATAACGAAGAGTTTGTGCCGCGTCTGTATGCCTTGGGTAGTGCTCCGCTGCCGAAGTATATCAAGCGCCCGATGGATGCAGAGACGATGCAGCAGTACATGGAGGTCTTCCATGACCAGCCTGTTCGCGAGATGGATACCGAGCGTTATCAGACTATCTTCGCTGATAAAGTAGGTGCAGTAGCTGCTCCGGCAGCAGGTCTGCATTTCTCCAAACAACTGCTCAAACGTATGGAGATACATGGTATCGAGACAACCTTTATGACCAGTCATATCTCGTTGGGCATCTTCAAGGAGATCGACGTAGAGGACTTGACGAAAAACAAGATGGAGTCCGAGCAGATTATCCTTCCGGAGGCGATGACGAATGCAGTAAACAAGGCACACGAAGAGCAGCGGCGTATCTGCGCGGTAGGAACCGAGGTGATGCGGGCTATGGAACATGTAGCTGGAACGAACGGTATGCTGAAGGCGTATGACGGTTGGACGAATAAGTTCATCTTCCCGCCGTATAAGTTCTCCGTAGCGAATAGTTTCTTTGTTAATTTCTATATGCCGCAGTCGAGTCAGATGCTGATGGTAGCCGCTTTCGCCGGCTATGAAGAGACGATGCATGCGTACGAAGTGGCAGTAGAGCAAGGATACCGATTCGGAGACTATGGGGATGCGATGTTAATTGTCGATTGATGAATGTACGAATAGACCCATCTTGGCAGCGTGTATTGCAGACGGAGTTTGACAAACCGTATTTCGAACTCCTCACCTCGTATGTGCGCCAACAATATCAGACCCGTCGGTGCTTTCCTCCGGCAGGTCTGATTTTTAATGCCTTTGACTCGTGCCCGTTTGATAAGGTGCGCGTGGTCATTATTGGTCAAGATCCGTATCATGAACCGGGTCAGGCGATGGGACTCAGTTTCTCCGTGCCGGATGGCGTACAGATCCCGCCTTCGCTGGTGAATATATACAAGGAGATCCACCGTGATTTGGGTACGCCTATCCCGCAGAGCGGCGACCTACACCGTTGGGCGGAGCAAGGGGTGTTACTGCTCAATGCGACGCTGACCGTCGAAGCCCATAAAGCCGGCAGTCACCAAGGCAAAGGATGGGAAGAGCTGACGGATGCGGCGATCGCGGCACTCAATAAAGAACGCGAGCACTTGGTTTTCATGCTCTGGGGCTCGTACGCGCAGCGCAAAGGACAGTTTATCGACCGTCGCAAGCATCTGGTATTACAGACCTCGCATCCGTCCCCACTGTCCGTTTATCGCGGATTTGACGGTTGCGGTCATTTCAGTGCAGCGAATAACTATTTGATTAAAAACGGCTTAGAGCCTATACAATGGTGATATGAAAAACGAAGTTAATCGCGCCCTTGTGGCAGAGAAAAAGCTACTTCTTATTGATGCGTATGCAATGATTTTCCGTGCGTACTATGCGTTTATCCGCGTACCACGTATGAATAGTAAAGGCGAGAATACCTCTGCTATCTTCGGTTTCTGCGTGACCTTAGAGGACTTGATTCGTAAGATCAACCCGACCCATCTGGGAGTGGCTTTTGACCCGGCCGGAGGTACGTTCCGCCACGAGGCGTACGACCAGTACAAAGCGCAACGTCCCGAGACACCGGAAGACATACGCAAGGCCGTTCCGGTCATCAAACAGATTCTCGAGGCGATGAATATACCTGTGCTGGAGGTGCCGGGGTTTGAGGCGGATGACGTCATTGGTACGCTTGCTGTGCTGGGCGAACAGGCGGGGTACGAGGTTTATATGGCCACCCCCGACAAGGACTATGGTCAACTGGTCTCCGATCATGTGTTCATGTACCGCCCGCGGCATACAGGTGGTTTTGAACTGATGGGTCCCAAAGAAGTGTGCGAGAAATACGGACTTCAACGCAAGGAGCAAGTCATTGATCTCTTGGGGCTCATGGGCGATGCGTCCGATAATATACCCGGTTGCAAAGGAGTAGGAGAGAAGACTGCGGTGGCATTGTTAGAGCAGTTCGGTTCAATCGATAACATGCTTGCACGTACGGATGAGATCAAAGGGGCGCTGCGCGCGAAAGTGGAGACACAGGTGGAAGAGATCAAGTTCTCCCGTTTCTTGGCTACTATCCGCACCGATGTACCTATCGCGCTGGATGAAGCGCTGCTCGCGAAGAAAGAACCGAATTTTGAGCAACTCACGGCGCTGTACCGCGACCTGGAGTTCAACACGCTGCTACGCAAGTTACCTCAGCAGACTCCTGGTGCTCCTAGTACTCCGGTTGCTCCGAAGAAATCCAAGCCTGCAGATCCTGCTCAACTCGATCTCTTTGCCGAACCCGAAGGACAACCCGTAACCGGTAAGCCGTCACCCGTAACCTATGACACGATCGAGAATCGTCTTTGCCAGTACCTGTTGAATCCCGAGGTGGCGTTCAATCCCTATAAAGAACCGGATTTCGCGGCGCTGAAAGCAGATGCTGATCTATGGAACCTGTACAGCGAAGTGGAGTTGCCCTTAGTACCGGTTCTACGTGAGATGGAAGCGGCAGGTGTACGTATCGATGTTGCTAAACTCAAGCAGGCGGAGATAGCCCTTACGGAGGAACTCAATGCGCTGGAACAACGTATCTATGCCTTGGCAGGAGAACCCTTTAATATCAACAGCCCGCGGCAAGTAGGTGAACTGTTGTTCGAGAAACTACAGTTAGATGAGAAGGCAAAGAAATCCAAGACCGGTCAGTACTCGACCTCCGAAGAGGTGTTGGTGGCGCTCAAAGAGAAACACGAGATAGTAGGGCTTATCTTGGATTACCGCGAACTGAAAAAACTGATTTCTACCTATATCGCAACGCTGCCGAGTTATATCGCCGCGGACGGGAAGATCCACACGACGTACAACCAGACCGTCACGGCCACGGGACGACTCAGTAGTAGCAATCCGAACCTGCAGAACCTGCCTATCCGTTCGGAACGCGGACGTTTCATACGCGAGGCGGTTATACCAGACGAGGGCTGTCTGTTCCTCAGCGCCGACTACAGCCAGATAGAATTGCGACTCATGGCGCATTTCTCACAAGACGAACATATGCTTGCTGCGTTCCGTTCCGGCCAGGATATCCATGCAGCAACGGCAGCGCGTATCTACGGACTGCCTATTGAGCAGATCAGCAAAGACCAGCGCCGTAAGGCCAAAACGGCTAATTTCGGCATCATATATGGTATCTCCGCTTTCGGTTTGGCACAACAATTGGATTGCTCACGTACAGAGGCCAAACAACTGATAGATGACTATTTTGCCGCTTTCCCGCGGGTGATTCAATACATCGAGTCCCAGAAAGAACTGGCACGGCAGAAAGGGTACGCTGAGACACTCTTCGGACGCAAACGCTACTTGCCCGATATCCACTCGCAGAACGCTACTGTTCGTTCGTTTGCGGAGCGTAATGCCGTTAACGCACCTATCCAGGGTACGGCGGCAGATATCATCAAGATGGCCATGGTGTCTATTCATCGTCGGCTCAAAGAAGAAGGACTCAAGGCACAGATGATCATGCAGGTGCATGACGAACTCAATTTCAATGTGCCCGCTGTGGAGATAGAACGCGTACGTGAGATCGTGGTGAACGAGATGCAGAATGCGGTGCATCTGTCGATCCCTTTGATTGCCGAGTGTGGCGTAGGAGAGAACTGGCTTGAAGCTCATTAGTGCCATATTGATTATTATCCGCGTCCTGTGTATAGGGAATTCGTTCTCATGGGATGCCGTCGAACAGGAACTCGTGCCGCTCTGCGATGCGAAGAACGTGCAGGTGGAGATCCATAACCTCTACTATGGCGGTTGTTCGTTGGAACAGCACGCACAATTCTTATTAAAAGACACGGCAGCCTACTCGCATCGTGTGTGTACCAACGCGTGCCCGCGTGTGGTGAAGGACACGGTTACGCTGCGTCAGGCACTCCAAGACGGCGCGTATGATGTGATCTCCCTTCAGCAGGCCAGTCATGATAGCGGTATTCGCAGTTCGTATGAGCCCTGGCTCTCCTTATTAATAGATAGCGTACGCGCGTATCAGCCGCGCGCGCGTGTGTGCTGGATGCAGACCTGGGCGTATAGCCAAGATGCCAAACATCCTGCTTATCCGAGGTATCATTGCAATCAAGCCGAGATGTGGGACAGTATAGTCGCTTGTACACCAAAAGTTCTGCCGGTGATTCCTTGCGGAGAAGCGATTCAGTTAGCCCGTCAAACGAAGTTAGGGGACACTTTATGCAGAGACGGATACCATCTCAATTATGTGTATGGACGTTATACGGCAGCCTGCGTGTGGTACGAAATACTGACAGGAAAAGACGTTCGGTGCAATCGGTATAAGAATGCACAGATGACCTGTCAGCAACGCCGTTTGACCCAAAAATCTGCCCATAAAGCAGTGCGTAAGTAAGAAAATGCACTTTTTTTGCATTTTTTTTCAAAAAAATTTGGTCATATCAAAAAAAAGCAGTACTTTTGCACCCGCTTTTGAAAAAGAGACTACTGGTGCGGTAGTTCAGTTGGTTAGAATACCGGCCTGTCACGCCGTAGGTCGCGAGTTCGAGTCTCGTCCGCACCGCCAGCCAGCGTAAGCTGGTTTACTTTTCAAAAGCAATGGTCCATTAGCTCAACTGAATAGAGTACCACACTACGGATGTGGGGGTTGCAGGTTTGAATCCTGCATGGATCACAAAACGAAAATTAAAACCTCATCTGAGAGCTCCTTCTCAAGTGAGGTTTTTATTTTTGGTTTGTAAGACGTCACACCGAAGGGGGACGGATTACGTAGAAATCCTGCATGGATTTTTTACCTTAATTTCGCCTATTTTCATTAAAATTTGTATTTTTTATTAAAAAAATTTGGTCAATTAAAAAAAATGTTGTACCTTTGCGCGATTTTTCGTGTAGATATGCGAAGAATCCCCGAGATTGAGAAAAATATAAAATATATACTACAATGTCAAAAATTTGTCAAATTACAGGCAAGAAAGCCATGGGCGGCTG
>Ga0310694_10007554_pt1 | contig 10197 bp, 7 predicted proteins | sample 174DNAGHGhighgp2_FD_203884 | JGI IMG/M metagenome (GOLD analysis project Ga0310694, IMG submission 203884) | Sheep rumen microbial communities from Palmerston North, Manawatu-Wanganui, New Zealand - 1742 DNA GHGhigh gp2 (v2) (version 2) | ecosystem: Host-associated > Mammals > Digestive system >... | reverse complement strand
GCATATCGACAATGATGATGAAGGGCTTGAAGCCGACCGCCATCTGATAGGACTGAGTTACAAACTGAAATTCTAAAATTAATCCCCGCCAGCTGGCGGGGATTAGTTTTTTACATGTCCTCGTAAGTATCGAGGTAAGTGACGTGGGTGACGAGGTATTCGTCGACGCCGTGCTTACCATCGGCACCGCCGATACCCGATTTCTTCACACCAGCGTGGAAACCCTGAATGGCCTCGAAGTGCTCGCGGTTGACGTAGGTTTCGCCGAACTCCAGTTCGCGGCAGGCCTTCACGGCGATGTTGAGATCCCTGGTGAAGATTGAAGATGCCAGACCGTACTCGCAGTCGTTGGCATACTTGATGGCCTCGTCGATGTCAGAGAACTCGATCAACGGAATCACTGGGCCGAAGGTCTCCTCATGGATGATGTCCATGTCCTGACGGCAGTTGTCGAGCACGGTAGCGGCATAGAAGTAACCCTTCGTGCCAACACGATGACCACCGCAGAGCAGCTTGGCACCCTGTTTGATGGCACGCTCCACCTTCTCGGTGACGCTCTCCAAGGCACGAGCTTCTACCAACGGACCCATGTCGACGCTCTCGTCGGCGCAGACATCGCCTACCTTTACCTTCGACATCTTGTCGACCAGAATTTTTGTGAAGGCTTCCTTCACCTCTTTCTGCACATAGACACGCTCGGCATTGTTACAGATCTGACCGTTGTTGCCGATACGGCTGTCGACGATCCACTGGGCAGCGCGCTCCAGGTCGGCATCCTTCATGACAATGGCAGGAGCCTTACCACCGAGTTCGAGGCTGACCTTGGTGATGTTCTTCGAGGCAGCGGCCATGATGCTCTCGCCGGCACCTACGGAACCCGTGACGCTGACGATGTCGATCTTCGGTGAGCCAGCCATCTCGTTGCCGATGACGGAACCCTTACCGGTGACGATGTTGATGACGCCTGCGGGAAGACCTGTCTCTGCGACCACTTTTGCAAACTCCGTGCAGTTCTCCGGTGTGAGCTGACTCGGCTTGATGACGATGGTACAACCGGCAATCAGCGCAGCTCCAGCCTTACGGGCGATGAGGAAGAACGGGAAGTTCCAGGGCAGGATGCCGGCAACAACACCGATGGGCTTCTTGGTGAGCAGGATGGTCTCGTTGGGACGGTCGCTGGGAATGATCTCACCCTCGATATGACGGGCGAAGGTGGCCATGTACTCGAAATAAGCGATGGTAGCGCCCACTTCGATAGAAGCCCATGTGCGCGTCTTTCCCTGTTCGCGCATGATGATCTCCGTGAACTCCTTCTCGCGCTTCTTGATACCCTCGGCCATTTTCAGCAGATATTGGGCGCGCTCGATGGCGGGCGTCTTGCCCCAAGCCTTCTGGGCAGCACGGGCAGCGTCGAGGGCACGGTTCACGTCCTCGATGGTGCCCTCCGGCTGACGGGAGATCACTTCCTCAGTAGAGGGATTCAACACTTCAATCCATTGGCCGTTTGAGCTCTCGCAGAACTGGCCGTTGATGTACATTTTTAAATCTTTCATATTCGTTTCGTTTTAGTATAGAGAAGTTTGTTGGTGCAAATTTAGTGAAAAAACGTGGGATTACAAACGTGAGTGATTAAAAAAAACTTAAATTCTGCATTTCTTATGAATAATTGTGTATCTTTGCGGACTCAAAGTGTGTCAAACATGTGACTTATAACATTATTTTAATCAATATGAAGAAGATTTTAACAGCAAGCTGCCTGATGATGGCGATGACCGCCATGGGGCAGAATTTCACTCAGAACCTCGATCCGTCGGTGCGTCCTGGTGATGATTTTTATGAGTATGCTGCCGGAGGATGGATGAAAACTCACCCCCTCGACGCAGAACACACGAACAACGGTGCCTTCATGGATCTGTATGACGAAAACCAGAAGCAGATTCAAGATCTGATTCTCCAGTATGCCAACAGTCCTCAGGAGCAGGGCACACTGGGTCAGAAGATCGGCTCGCTCTACAAACTGATGATGGACAGCGTGCGTCTGAACCGCGAGGGTTGGACACCGCTGAAGCCGACTCTGGAGAAGATTGCCGCCATCAAGGACCGTCGCGAGTATCAGTTGGTGACGGCTCAGCTCGACCGTAAGGGAGAGAATACGATGATGTTCGGTGTGGGCGTAGGTGCTGACATGCGCAATGCCTCGATGAACCTCGTGAGCATAGGGCAGGGTGGCCTCGGCCTCGGCACGAAGGACTACTATCTGAACGATGACGAACAGACCAAGCGCATCCGTGAGGCCTACAAGACCTACATGACTAACCTTTACGTGATGGTAGGCAATGATGAGGCTGTGGCCAAGAAGAAGATGGAGGCTGTGATGGCTATTGAGACACGTATCGCTAAGGCCAGCAAGAGCCGTGTGGAACTGCGTGATATCGACGCCAACTATCACAAGATGACCTACAACCAGTTGGTGTTGGATTATCCTGGCATCGACTGGGGTAATTTGTTCCTGATCTCAGGATTCCCCGCTTTCGACTTGGTAGATGTTGGTCAGCCGGAGGCTATTCATGAGGTGGAAAAGGTTCTGACAGAAACCTCGCTTGACGACCTGAAGGCGTATGCCGAGATCAAGGTTGTGGCTGGTGCCAGCAGTCAGTTGAGCGACGCCTTCCGTGCTGAGGCTTTCAAGCTGAGTTCGGTGATGGACGGCGCACAGCAGGACCGTCCGCGTTGGAAACGTGCCGTGAGTCTGGTCAGCGGTATCTTGGGCGAGGCCATCGGTAAACTCTATGTGGAGAAGTATTTCCCCGCAACGAGCAAGCAGCGTATGCTCGACTTGGTGCACAACCTGCAGACGGCGCTCGCACAGCGCATCGACGAGTCGACATGGATGGGTGCCGAGACCAAGGCCAAGGCTAAGGACAAGTTGGAGAACTTTATTGTCAAGATAGGTTATCCCGACAAGTGGAAGGATTATAGCGGACTGAAGGTCGACGAGAGTCTGTCGCTCTATGAGAACCTTGGTAATATCGCAGAATGGCGTACGCTTGATGTGTTGAACCGTAAGGTGAACAAACCCGTGGACAAGAGCGAGTGGCACATGACACCGCAGACCGTGAACGCCTATTATAATCCCACGACCAACGAGATCTGCTTCCCCGCCGCTATCCTGCAGCCGCCGTTCTTCGATCCGAATGCCGACGATGCTGTGAACTATGGTGCTATCGGTGGTGTGATTGGTCATGAGATGAGTCACGGTTTCGACGATCAGGGTTCGCAGTTTGATAAGACCGGTAACCAGAGCAACTGGTGGACCGATGCTGACAAGGCGAACTTCGACGCTCGTACGAAGGTGCTGGCAGATTATTTCAGCACGATCGAGATTGTTCCTGGCAAGAAGATCAATGGTAAGCAGACGCTGGGCGAGAACATTGGTGACAACGGAGGTCTGAACATCGCCTACCGTGCGTTGCAGAATGTGTTGAAGCAGCAGCCTGCCGGTAAGATAGAAGGTTTCACGCCTGAGCAGCGTTTCTTCCTGAGCTGGGCTCGTGTGTGGGCTGGCAACTTCCGTCCGGAGTATCTGGAGTATCTGATCACGGTGGATGTGCACTCACCGGCCAAGGCTCGTGTGAATGCAGCCCTGCCGCATATCAATGAATGGTATGATGCGTTCGGCATCAAGAAGAGTGACAAGCTCTTTGTACCGAAGAAGAAGAGAGCACAGATCTGGTAAAAATAATAATCCCTCGCCAATCGGCGAGGGATTTATTATTTATTGAACGATGACTTTTCTGATCTCGTTGTCTTTCCTGATGATAAACACACCCTTTCTGCCGTCAAGCATGTCAATTCGTCGGCCGTTCAGATCGTAGATGACTGCTTCGTTAGAAATGACGTCGTTACGCTGCAAGGTGGTAATGCCTGTGGCGTTGTTCTGCGACACCTTTGAGGCATCGTAGCTGTGTGTGCCACCATTGACAACCAACTGACCGTCGGTCCAGATGTCATTGCCATCACAGTTGCTGATGGTCAATTTTCCGTCGTCCAGATAGCAGTTGCCGGTATCCTCGTCCTCATCCCCGTTTTCATGCTCAGGGTAAACTTCCGTCGGCGTCTTGCCGTCGAGCTCTACCTTGATGCCATTGGCCTTGGCACCAGAGATGCTGATGGTACCGCTCTGCATCCAGAAATACTGTTGACAATGCAAACCGTCTTTTGCGGCAGCGGTGACGTTCAGCGTCAGGTTCTTCACCTGCATATACTCCTTACAACTGATGGCGTGGGCAGTATTACCAACAACATTTATGGTACCCTTGCCTTTTAGCTCAAAATGACCTTTGGCATAGATGCAGGCTTTCCAGTTGCCGTCTGCACCGTCAGCGAGCGTGTTGGTTGTTTCTTTGCTGGCATTCAGTTCGACGCGCTTGCCATCATCAATGTTGATGGCGGCACCCTCTGGATTGGTAAGTGTTAATCCTGCTAGTTTAACTGTACACTTGTATTTGCCACTCATCTCGAATCCTCCGTCATCGCTGCTGCCGGAGAGTTGGTAGGTGATTTCGCCTGGTGCGCCATCTGCAACGTCGTCTGACTGTACTAATTTCACATGCGATGATGTACCGGATGTGCATGTCACATAAGCGGCCAACTCATCAGGAATAGTAACAGTCGCCGTTGCTCCCTTGTATTCGATGGTTACTACATTAGCAGCCCTCACGACCATGCAGATCATGAGGGCTGTTATCATTAAGACTAGTTTCTTCATTCGTTCTTAAGAATTAAATTCCCAGAGCTTTCTTGGCCTGATCGGCAGCAGCGTCAACAGCCTCGCCTGCCTTCTCCTTGGCAGCGTCCTTGGCATTCTCAGCAGCATCCTTCACAGCGTCGGCAGCACCCTCTGCAGCATCCTGAGCTGTGTCAACAGCACCTTCTGCAGCATCCTTGGCGCCATTCAGTGCCTGCATCAGACCGTCGACAACGGTCTCAGCAGGTGCAGCAGTGATAGCAGCCAGAGCAGCCTGTACAGCCTCGTTCTCACCAGCAAAAGCCTTGATCTTATCGGCATTCTCCTTCAGGAAGTCCTGAATCTTGGTCACATACTCCTTAGCCACAGCGGGATCAGAACCGATGATGTCCTTGATCTTCTCCTGGATAGCGGTCAGCACTTCATTGAACTTGCTGGCATCCTGAGCCTCAATCTGCTCGGTCAACTGGTTGATAGAAGCAGCAGCCTCTTCTTCAGCGTTGTAAACTACAGCCTCTACTTCGTCTGCAGGAGCTTCTGCAGTCTGAGCCTTGTTACCACATGCGGTGAAACCGATAGCACACATTGCCATCACAGCAAACATGATTTTCTTCATAATTCTTTCTTTTTAATAGTTAATAATGTAAACTTTCTCTCTCTCAAATTTGGTTCTCACATAGTGAGGAATTGATTTTCGGCAACAAATTTAGGTTATTTTCAAATAACTTGTTCATATTTTTTGCGCTTTTTAACTTTTTTCTTAATTTTGCAGCTGTTTTCAAGATAATTAACAGTAGATGACAACATTAGAGTTCAAACCAAAGCTGTTTTCGACGTTGAAGAATTACAACCGGAAGCAGCTGACGACAGATTTGCTCGCCGGCATTATTGTCGGCATCGTGGCATTGCCGTTGGCCATCGCCTTCGGTATCGCCTCTGGCGTGACGCCTGAGAAAGGTATTATCACCGCCATCGTCGCCGGACTGATCGTATCGGTCTTTGGAGGTTCCAAGGTTCAAATCGGTGGTCCTACAGGCGCATTCATTATTATTATTTACGGCATCATCCAGCAGTATGGTTTCGAGGGTCTGACCATCGCAACGCTTCTGGCAGGTGTCTTCCTTATTATGTTTGGCGTGCTCCATTTGGGCACTATTATCAAGTATATCCCGTACCCTATCGTGGTGGGCTTCACCTCTGGTATTGCGCTGACCATCTTCACCACGCAGATCAAGGATCTCTTCGGACTGACGATGGCCTCTGTGCCTAGCGATTTCGTAGAGAAATGGATTGCTTATATCGGTTCATTCCCAACGATCGATTGGTGGAGTGCGGCCGTGGGTATCGGTTCGGTGGCAGTGATTGCCCTCTGGCCGAAGATTGCACGTTATAATAAGGTGCTGAAGAAACTGCCGGGCTCGTTGATTGCCATCATCGTGATGACTATCGGCGTGCTGCTACTCAAGCAGTATATGGGTGTGACGAGTGTCGAGACTATCGGTGACCGTTTCAGTATCTCCAACCAACTTCCTGGAGCCCAGGTGCCTGAGTTGACGTGGGATGTGATCAAGGGCCTTGTAGCGCCCGCCTTTACCATTGCCATTTTGGGTGCTATCGAATCGTTGTTGTCGGCAACGGTAGCTGACGGTGTCATCGGTGACCGTCATAACTCGAACACAGAACTCATCGCACAGGGTTTTGCCAATCTGGTTTCGCCCATCTTCGGCGGTATTCCTGCTACAGGTGCCATCGCCCGTACGATGACGAATATCAACAACGGTGGCCGTACACCTGTGGCAGGTATTATCCACGCTGCTGTGTTGTTGCTGATCTTCCTGTTCCTCATGCCGCTGGCACAGTATATCCCCATGGCTTGTCTGGCTGGTGTACTGGTGATTGTGAGCTATAACATGAGTGGCTGGCGTTCGTTTGTCAGCATCTTGAAGAATCCCAAGAGCGATGTCATTGTGCTTTGGGTAACCTTCCTGCTGACTGTCATCTTCGACTTGACTATTGCGATCGAAGTAGGACTCATTTGTGCATGTCTGCTCTTTATGCGTCGTATGGCTGAGACGACCGATGTTAAGGTGATCAGCGACGAAATCAATCCTGAGGAAGAGGAGAGTGATTTCCAGCTGGGCAATCTAGAACATCTGACTATTCCGGAGGGTGTCGAGGTCTATGAGATCAACGGTCCTTATTTCTTCGGTGCTGGAAATAAATTTGAAGAGATTATGGGTGCCTTGCGCCATCAGCGTCCGAAGGTGCGCATCATCCGTATGAGAAAAGTGCCTTTCGTGGATTCTACGGGTATCCACAACCTGACGAATCTCTGTCTGATGTCACAGGCGGAAGGCATCCAGGTCGTGCTCTCGGGTGTCAACGAGAAGGTTCAGGCCGTGCTTCATAAAGCGGGTTTTGATGCGATGCTGGGCGAAGACAATATATGTTCGCATATCAACATTGCTCTCGAACGCGCGAAACAATTGATATAATCAAAAAGCCCGCTGAAATCCAGCGGGCTTTATTGTTATTGCATGTCATAGACGACTTGCATAAGTTTCTTGCCTAGTTCGTCGGCCATATCCATCGTCGGCGCCTCGCTATAGACGCGGATGATGGGTTCTGTATTCGATTTGCGAAGGTGTACCCAGCGGTCGGCAAAGTCGATCTTCACACCATCGATATCGTTGACCTTGGCGCTGTTGTCCTTGGCGAACATCTCCTTTACCTTGACGAGGATGGCGTCTACATCGGTCTCTGGAGTGAGGTCGATGCGGTTCTTCGCAATCTGATAGTCGGGGAAGGTTTTGCGCAGTTCGCTGGCGGTGCAGCCCTTCTGTGCCAGTGCCGACAGGAAGAGCACAATGCCAACCAGAGCATCACGGCCGTAGTGGCTCTCGGGATAGATGACGCCACCATTGCCTTCGCCGCCGATGACGGCTCCCACTTCCTTCATCTTTGTAGTAACATTGACCTCGCCCACAGCGGCAGCATAATACTTGCCACCATATTTCTCAGTAATATCTCGCAGAGCGCGGGTTGAGGAGAGGTTGCTGACAGTGGTCAGAGTACTCGGAGTATTCTGATTACTCAGATTTCTCAGAACATAATCAGCCACAGATACCAGCGTGTATTCCTCGCCAAACATTGTGCCGTCTTCGCAGATGAAGGCCAGACGGTCGACATCGGGGTCGACGACGATGCCCAGATCGAAACCGCCCTGACGCATCTTGTCCATGATGCCGTGCAGATTCTTCTCCAAAGGTTCTGGGTTATGGGCGAAGTCGCCTGTGCAGGCACCGTTGAGTATATGGTAATCCACTTCGAGAGCCTCGAAGAGTTTAGGCAGGATGATGCCTCCCACACTGTTGATAGTATCCACACAGACGCGGAACTTGCGGCTCTTGATGGCGTTGAGATCAGCAAGCTTCAACTGAAGCACGCTGTCAATATGACGCAGGTCAAAAGAGAAGTCTTCACTATATTGTCCCAGTTGGTCGACTTCAGCATAGTCGAAATCTTCGCGGGCTGCGATGTCGAGTACTTCAGCTCCATCAGCTGCGGTCAGGAATTCGCCCTCGCCATTGAGCAGTTTCAGGGCATTCCACTGACGGGGATTATGTGAGGCGGTAATGATGATACCACCATCAGCTTGTGACATGCGGACGGCCAACTCTGTTGTAGGGGTAGTGGCATAGCCGATGTTGATCACATCGCAGCCGCAGCCCATGAGCGTGCCGCACACTACATTCTTCACCATCTGGCCAGAGATACGTCCGTCGCGACCTACGACAATCTTGCCGTGGCGGCCTGTCTTACGTGCCATGAAGGTGGCATAAGCGGTGGTAAACTTAACAATGTCTAAAGGGTTGAGTGTGTCGCCGGTACGTCCACCGATTGTGCCGCGGATGCCGGAAATGGATTTGATAAGTGTCATTGTATATTATTTCAAAAAATCGTTATGCTTCTTTCTCGTAGGTGATCTCGTAATAGAAGGGCAGCACATCTTGTGCGGCGATGGTGTGTCCCTGGCTGTGAGGCACGATGATACGCACCTTGGCCTTCTCTTCGGTGAGGGCTTGTGGACGGCCTATCTTGATATAGGCGAGGGGAACAAGCCAGCCTGCAGGCACGGAGGCCGACCCATAGGCTTTGAGCATGAGACCTGCTGTGAAGGAACCGGAATAGGTACCGCTAGTGTTGGTAACACGCATCACATCGACATAGTACGACAGAATGGAGATGTTGTTGAAGAGCGTGACGGTATCACCTTCGATACTAAACTCCTCAAAGCGGCAACAGACGTTGGCAGTCTCACCAACCTGGAGTTTCTCGCCGCAGCCAGGGCGGACAATCTGCATATAGACACCGCTCTTGTCGAGTTTGACAAACTCGTTGCGGTCGAGGTTGGTGACGTAGCCCTGAAGCACGAACTGGTCTTCAGAGATGACTACAATACTGGAGTCTGAAATGAACTTGGAGATGGCGTTGCGCTCCTTCTCCTTCTTGTCGCCATAAGTCTCATAGTCGTTGCAACTGGAGAGAACTGCTATGGCAGCCAGACATATCAATAATAGTTTCTTCATATCACTATTCACAATTCATTATTCACTATTCACTGTTCACTGCTTCAACTTTTCGCCGAAAGCTTCGATGGCCTTACGGGTAATATCGACAGCCTCATCTAGGGAACACTGCAGACGTCCGCCAGAGGCATTCAGGTGTCCACCACCGTTATAGAACTGCTCAGCCATCTCGTTGCAGGGGAAGTCGTCGACGGAGCGCAGGCTTACCCAGATGACCTTGTCTTTCTCGGTATCTTCACGCAGGGAAATGGAGAGTTTCAGCCCCTTGATCTGCTGGGGCAGGTTGACAAGTCCCTCGGCATCACCCTTGATGAAGTTGAAACGCTTCTGTTCGTCCTTGGAGATGGTATAGAACGAGGCGTGGTATTCAGGCAGATAGACCAGTTTCTCATACATGACAAAACCCATCAGGCGCAGACGATTCTCTGAGTAGTTGTGGTAGACGTTGCGATAGATGCGGTCCTTGTCGATGCGTTTCGTGAGCAGCTGGGAGATGATAAAGTAAATCTCCGGACGCGTAGATGCGAAGGTGAAGCCGCCTGTATCGGTCATCATACCACAATAGACGGGGATGGCGAAGTGTTTGCCCTGTTTCTCGAACTCTCCGAGCTGCCACACGATGCGAAACACGATTTCGCTGGTGCTACAGGCTTCAGGGTGAGAGATGGTGAGCTCAGCAGGCACATCAGGGTTGAGATGATGGTCGATGAGCACAATCACGCCAGGAGTTCTGAGCAGGGCGGGTTCCATCTCGTCGACACGACTGGGCGTGTTGAAGTCGAGACAGAACACGAGATCGGCAATCTGCAGGAGCAGGTCGCACTGTTCGCGATGTTTGTCGTAGCGGATGATCTTCTCGGT
>Ga0310694_10007552_pt1 | contig 10197 bp, 8 predicted proteins | sample 174DNAGHGhighgp2_FD_203884 | JGI IMG/M metagenome (GOLD analysis project Ga0310694, IMG submission 203884) | Sheep rumen microbial communities from Palmerston North, Manawatu-Wanganui, New Zealand - 1742 DNA GHGhigh gp2 (v2) (version 2) | ecosystem: Host-associated > Mammals > Digestive system >... | reverse complement strand
TCAGGACTCGAAGGCGAAGTTTCCTGCAAAACATTACCCATCAAGTCCATCATTTGGCAATGAATGGCGTATTCCGACAAGGCAATGTGAATCTTGTCCGAAGTAGGGTTGGGATAAAGGGCAATATTTTGGTTTTCAATGAATTTGTCAATCTTCGTCAAATCATCGCCAATGCCCCAGTTTTCAGGCAAACTATTGTCGGAATCAAGGTCTTTCAGTTCGAGATAGGGCCCGTTGCCATCAGCTTCAGGTGGCCATGGCAGGCTGTCGGAGTAATGCACCTGGTCAATGATGTTGCCCCAAGCGTCGGCCAAGACGAGGTTCTCTGATTTGTTGGAAAGCTTGCGCGTGTATTGCCCGAAAGGTGTTGTGTTGTAATACTCCGAGAACATCAACGAATCTGAGCAAAGCACAATAGCTTGTCGGCCAGCGAGATGCGTTCCTACAGGGAACTGATAAGAAATGCCCAGTTCGCGGAAATAAATGCCTGTCAAGTCCACTTCCTCGTCGTCGTTGTTGGTGATTTCGATGAACTCAAACAAATTGCCGTCGATATTCCACCAGTCCATAGGGTGGTAGTGTATTTTGGAGATGACCAAAGGTGGAAGGTCGACATCGGAACAGCCATCGTAGGAACCAATGTTTTGGTTCAACCAGTCGGTGCGCAGTTGGAGCCAGTTTTTCATGTTGTTGACATATTGTGCGTGCTGTTGCATTTGGTTCCAGCGTTGGTTGTCGCGAGGGATGGCTTCGGCAATCAATGCGTCGATTTCATCAATCCGATTGCAAACGAAATCATAATTGAGAGGCTGTCCTGGCTCGGTCAGCTCAAACCAGCGCTTGGCAAAATAGCAACGGAAGAGGTTGGTATCGAATAAGTCTTTCCAAAACTTCGGACCGGTATTGTCCTCGTTATTGAACTGCCACACGTTGTACTTGCTACGGTTGCCAAACGCATCGTAACCGAAAGCGAGATTATAGTCCCAAACGGGACCCGCACGCAGTTTGCCCATTCTGTCTTTATGGAAGAAGGTGCTGAGCGAATAGACGTCCACGTTAGAGGTAAATTCCGCAATCATCATGAAATCGACAAAAGACGGAATGTCGATGACTGAAGGGATGCCCGATGCAGTAGAAGTATCATATTGGTTGGCCACTGAGGCAAGGTTAGTAAACACGCTGTGGATGTAGTTGTTCTGCGCATTGGTAATGTCAGAGGGCTTGGGATAATGGTGGATGAAGTCAGTGTTGTTGCTCCATCCCCACCAACCTCCACCATAGCCTTGCATCGTCCAGGCTATGGGGTCACCTCCAGTGGTTTTGTCAGCCTTGGTGATGTAGCCTCCCGTCACTTCAGGATAGTTGTTGTTGGTTTGGTCCATCTCCTCGATGTTGACACGGTTCTTGTCAGGCTTGATTTTCTCCATGAAGGCATAGAGCCCTTTGTAGTCACCGTTAATCACTACCTCACAAAACACACTGCGCGAGGCATATTGTCCGAGACGGTTTGAAAGTTCATAGGCCAACACATCACGCATCCCCGTTTGGTCGAAAGCCAAGGAGTTGAGTACCCAGTCATTTTCTTCCGGCATCCCCAAAATACTGACATTTCTGTTGGTGACATCATCTTCTTCACGGGTTTCAAGGGCGTATGGCTTCTTGTTGAGCATGGTCTGTGATGAGCTACCGCGCATTTCGATGCCAATGCGCCCATCGTAGTTGAGGAACTCAGGGTTGTTGATGTCGGTCATATAATTGCGCGAGCCGTCTTGATGCCAGATGATTTTCATCGTGCCCAATACTTTTGGTTCATCAGGGATATTGACGCCGCCATCCGTCTCGATGACCACGATGGGCAGGTTGCTGTCGGTGAAAGTCTGCGCTTTAGCTGTCCACGAAAACAATACTAGCAATAATGCTATGACATTCTTTTTCATCTTCGTACTTATTTCCAGAATTGCCACCATTTCTTTTGTCGACCTTCCACCACACGGGCATAGCGATTGCTCGATCTTCTCATTTTTGAGAAGCTGGTCACCGTACCTGCCGAAGGGCCTCTCAAGGTGGTGACGGACGACCTAGAAGCAATAAAGCCATTTTCGTCGGTGTCGTCCATGCCTCCATATTTGTTCTTTTTCGAGGCATAGATAATGACATTGTCGATATACCAGCTCGTGATGCATGCTCCACGTCCAGTGAAATAAAGGCAAAATTGAGGTTCTTTGCTAGGCCATTCCTCCATGTCGAAGGTAAGTAGATATTGGCTCTGCACAATGCTGCCCACCAAAGTGTCTTCCCAGATGCTTTCCCAGTCTTCGCCATTTTGCGAGATGCCGATCCCGATTTGCGCGTTAATTTCACCTTGGGTGGCTTCGAGGGCGTGGTTGAACTGGAAATTGATGAAATCGTATTTTCCTAGCTCGACGATAGGGGTAACCAGTCGGGTGGTGCCTTCAAAATTGATGTCGGGATACATCTGCATTTCATTCGGTTTGCATCCCGCAAAAGTGGTATTGGAGATGTACCAAACCACCCAGTCGTCACCTTTCGCATCCCAGCCTTCTTCAAGCCAAGGGTTGAAAAAACCCTCGCACAGCACTACGTCACCCTGCTGTGCAAAGAGGGGAAAGGTGAGCAATACGACGAGGAATGTGAGTAAACGATGCTTCATCAATAGTGTATTTGGCCACAAAAGTATTAAAATTTCGGAAGTTATGCACTTTTTGTCGTATTTTTGCCCTTCGGAAGTTTATAAGTCGGCATTTCGTTAGGCTCAATGACCTCAGGTCCCTGAGCTTGTCGAAGGGTCCGCTGTAAAAAGTAAACACTATGCCAGCAAAAGAAAAAACTGCCTTTTTCTGTAAGGAATGTGGAAATGAATCACCGAAATGGTTCGGGAAATGCCCCGCTTGCGGCGCATGGAACACTTGTGTGGAAGAGACCATCGTCATGGGAAAAGAATCGAAATCGGTGAAGAAAAGCGTCGGTCTGGAGATGGACAAAAGCCTGCCAATGCCTATCAATGAAATCGGCAATGCCAAGGAACAACGCATCATTTTGCCCTACGAGGAACTCAATCGTGTGCTCGGTGGAGGCTTGGTACTTGGCTCCTTGACCCTCGTAGGCGGCGAACCTGGCATCGGCAAGTCGACCTTGCTCTTGCAGACAGCCTTGCAACTTGCTGGGAGAAAGATACTTTACATCTCCGGCGAGGAAAGCCAGACCCAAATCAAGATGCGGGCCGAGCGCATTGGCATCCACAATACCGACTGCCTTATCCTCACCGAGACCAACACGCAAGAGATTTTGAAGCATTTCAAGAACGTGCAGCCCGACATCGTGATTGTCGACTCCATACAGACGCTCGAATCGCCTTACGTGGACGCCACAGCGGGCAGCCTCTCGCAGATTCGTGAGACGGCCGCGGAGATGAACAAGATTGCCAAGGCGTATCAGGTACCGGTGTTCCTCATCGGCCACATCACCAAGGACGGCAGCATCGCCGGACCGAAGATCTTGGAGCATATCGTCGACACCGTCTTGCAGTTTGAGGGCGACCGCCACTATGGCTTCCGCATCCTGCGCACCATCAAGAACCGCTTCGGGTCGGCCTCCGAGTTGGGCATCTTCGAGATGAACGCCACGGGCCTCCGTGAAGTGACCAACCCCAGCGAGATTCTGCTCTCGCAACGCGACGAGGAAGTGAGCGGCATTGCCATCGCCGCCACCATGGAAGGCCAACGCCCCATGCTCATTGAGACGCAGGCTTTGGTGAGCAGCGCGGCCTACGGCACGCCACAACGCTCCGCTACGGGTTTCGACATCCGCAGGATGAATATGCTTTTAGCTGTGTTGGAGAAACGCGCTGGATTTAGACTTTCAGTAAAAGATGTATTTCTGAACATCGCAGGCGGCCTCCACGTGGATGATCCTGCCATCGACTTGGCCGTCATCGCGGCTGTGCTCTCGTCGAATGCTGATATTCCCATCTCTTCGCGTTATGCCTTTGCCGCAGAGGTAGGTTTGTCGGGCGAAATCCGTGCCGTCACCCGCATCGAAGCTCGCATCGCCGAAGCCGACAAGTTGGGCTTCGAGAAGATATTTGTATCAAAATACAATGCTAAGGGCTTGGATACGAGGCGGTTTAAAATTCAGATTGTGCCAGTGGCTTCGATTTATGAGATGGGAGCGGAGTTGTTTGGGTAAGGCAATTTTTACTTTAGAAAAGGAGCGACGAATACGATTTTGGAAAAGTCGTTTTCTTCGGCAAATTCCTTGACACAGGTTTCTAAATCTTTAAAGTAATTTGTGTTGGTTTGCATATCATCATCTTTACAGAAAAGAGTCAATCCGTTTGCACGAGTGTATTGGAAAAAATGCCAATTATTAATACCTCCTTCAATAATAGTTGGGTAATGTTGTCTTAAATCCCTAACGCTTTTTCTAAACTGTGCTACAAACTCGTCATTTCTTGATTTCCAAGATATTCTACCCGACAAATCATAATACCTTGGCGAAAACAAAAAGATTTCATTAGGATTGGTTACATCATCATACCAATGGCATGGTGAATCTGGATCAATCTGCTCATAATAGATTGTGTCTTTTGCCAAAGCGATCAATAATGTGGAATCTTCACAAAGCCATGTTAGGTCGTTTTGGTTTTTCAAGAAAAAGCGTAATAGAACGGCTTCAGCTCGGAAATTGGGTGAACATAAAAACTCATCATCTTGTGAAATAGGAACCGTGTCGTAATTAAGCAACTTCTCTGTTCCTGAATACTCGATCAATTCTTCCAAATTAGGGGGAAATCTAAAATAGTCTTGGATATAGTATTCAATTAAGCCAGACCAGCAAGCTCCCATAAAGATAAGATCGGGTTTTTCTCTTACAAGAGTGTCTTTGTTAACCAATACCAATAATTCTTTTTCCGCCCAAGGATAGGAATAATTGTCTTTAGTCCATGGATCAGAATAGACAAACTTCCATTGAATTCTTTTTTTCTCTTTTTGGAGATAATATAAAGTTGTCTTGATACTATCTATTTCGGGATAATCATTCCAACTCTCCAAATACACATTACAATAGTTTAGCAACTCTTCTGTTGAGGTCGGATATTCATAATAACGATGGTAATAAGACTCGATTAAATCTCCTAAAAAAGGATATTTTTCTTCGTTCGACAACTGATTTTTGGCACAAGATATTGTGAAAATACTGACAAGTAAGATGAATACAAACTTTTTCATAGGATTTGATTTTTTTATGGCAAAAATATAAAAAAACAAAACAAGAGTTGAGAAAACATAAACCAAGTAAGAAAAATCTAATTCGTTCTCGGCATAATCTCACCAAAACACCAAGATTACACCAAAAAAACTCACCATTTGACAACAGCTAGAATACCGCCGCCTTCCGTATCTTCGCCATCCATCGGATGACATCCTTGTCTTTTCGAGCCATCTGAAGATTGTATTTGGTCTGGATGCGCATCAGCAACTCGGCGGGCAGGCCGAGAGCCGCCTCAAAGAGCAAGGCAGTGTTAGTGGTAAGAGGGCGATGGGCATTGAGCAGTTCGTTGAGCACGGAATAAGACATACCCACATTTTGGGCAAACTCGCGCTGCGAAATGCCACGGTCTTCCAATTCGTCTTTGATAATCTCTCCAGGGTGCGTAAATCTGAAAGGAGTCAGATTATTGGCAATCATTTCGTCTTTAATTCCGTCAATGTGTATCATAGTTTCTTCAATCATAATGGTTTGACAACTCAACAATATTGCAGATGGTGGCTACAGTTTCATTTCCTTCCGTTTGTTCCGTAAACTCAACGCGGTATTTCTTGTTCACTCTAACAGAGGAAAGTCCAACTTTATCTCCCGACAAGTGCTCATAATGAAGTCCGCCAATCAAAGCAAGCACGTTGATATTCTCCGCCTCCACCATAATGTCTATCACCTTGACATATCTCCTTATCACATCGGGTTGGAAACGGTGCTTTTTGTCAGTCGACGTACCCGTGGTGTACAGCTCTTTTAAGTATTCCTTGTCGAAAGTTACTTTCATATCGTCTGCAAAGGTAAACCAAATCTTTGAATATTCGCAAAATAAGTGATATTTTTATATAAAATTCTGATTAATAACTAAAAAAATCAGATTAACACATACAAACAAACAGAAGAATTGTTACTTTTGCGGCAAAGAAATTAAATGGACCAAGAAAAAATCATATTAGGCATCGACCCGGGCACCATGGTGATGGGCTACGGCGTCATCCGCGAGCAGGGCAAGCAGTTGGAACTGCTCACGATGGGGGTTATTAACTTGAAGAAACTTGAAAACCAGGCACTGAAGTTGAAGAAGATTTTTGAGCGGGTGTTGGAAATCGTGAACACCTATCACCCTGATGAGCTGGCCATTGAGGCACCGTTTTTTGGGAAGAATGTGCAGTCGATGTTGAAATTAGGGCGTGCCCAAGGTGTGGCCATGGCTGCTGCGCTTTACCGCGACATTCCCATCTTTGAGTACTCGCCCAAGACCATCAAACAGACCATCACGGGCAACGGTAACGCCTCGAAGGAACAGGTGGCCAAAATGGTGCATTTCATCCTGAAGACCGACGAAGACCCCAAGTTTTTCGACGCCACCGATGCCGTAGCCGCTGCTGTGTGCCATTCCATCTCGAAAGGTAAGGATGTGAACTACACCAAACACACCACAGAGAAAGCCAAGGCGCACCGTCGCCCCGACTGGAGCCAGTTTATCGCCGAGAATCCTGACCGTGTGAAATTATGACATACTGAAAAATGGAATAATATTTGTAATACAACGGAATAATAACCTAAAAAAAGATTTGATATGATTATCACCATCATCTGCATCACTATTTTAGCATACGCCATTGCAGGCAAAGACATCAATAAGCAATTGGATAAACTGAAAAACGTTGATTGGAAAGCCAAATCGGCAGACGTGTTCGGGAAAATCAGCGTGTATGCCAAAAAGGCAGGTCGTGTCGCAACCAAGCCACTGCTACAACTTTACTATGTGTTGACCATGGGCGAGACCACAACACTCGAGAAGGCTCTTATCGTAGGTGCCATCTTGTATACTATCATGCCATTCAGCTTGATTTCTTTCAAGGCGCACAAGATCCTTGGTATGCTCGACGAAGGTCTAGCCGTGCTTTATGTGGTGAAGAAAGTGCAACATAAGATTACGCCCGAAATCAACGCTAAAGTGGATGAGACTTTGAATGCTTGGTTTGGTGCAGAAGGGACTGCACAAACTGCAGAGTCAACTGAGTAATTTGTAAACTCATAAAATCGCCCATCTATGTCATTCCAGCGCCGGAAAGTGCGGTGGGATGGAATCTATAGATGGGCGATTTTGTTTGACTATCAGAACCTTATAGTTCCGACGACAGATGGTATTTTCCACTGCCGTAGGTCTTCACCTCATAGCCATCGGCAGTAGGTAGACAAATCTCAGCCGTGGTATTGGCAGGAATGACAATGTCCCATTCAAATCGGTTGCCTTCGCGTTTCCAATTGCTTTCGATGCGACCTGAGACGGAGTTGTAGGCGCAATTCACAAAGTCCAGTCCTTCAATGGGATAAGGCTTGAGTTGTATCTTGCTGTAGCCTGGCTCAAGGGCACGGATGCCACCGAGGTATTCGTATTCCCAAAGGATAAGGTCGCCAAGTAGCATCACATGGTTGCCCGAGTTCATAGCGGGGTCGGCGGTGTTGCCGTTCCAGAGTTCCCAGATGGTGGTGGCGCCGTTGCGGACCATGTAGCCCCAACTTGGGTAGGTGTCGTTGGAAGCAATCTTGAGGGCGAGGTCGCCGCGTCCGTATTCTGTCAGGCAGCGCATCAGCTGTTGGATGCCGATGACACCTGTCGACACGTGACCGCCACATTCGTTCATCGTCTTGTCGACGATGCTTTCCAAAACTTTGTTTTCCAATCCTTTAGGCACCATGCCGAACCACAAAGGTAGAATATTAGCTGTGACGGTGTTGTTGGCATAAACGCCTGTCACGCGGTTGAAATACTTGTCGTTGAAGGCGATGGTGGAGGTGGTGATTTCTTGGTTGAAGAAGTCTACATCTTCATCGAGACCTAAAATCTCGGCAAACTTGGCCATCTTGCCGCAGAGGTAGCAGTAGAACGGTGTGGAGATGACCGTCGACTCGGTGATGCGGTTGGGGTCGCTGGAGTGAATAAGTTCGAGGCTCTCGGGCGGCATGCACCAATCGCCGTAGGTGTCGCGAGGCATGAGGCCAGCCCGCATATAGTCGTTTTTCATGTGGAGCATCCACTTCTTCCAAGCTGCGTAATGCTGACGGATGGGTTCCGTGTCACCGAAGCGGGTATAAAGCATATCTGTCACGGTGACCATGGCACCGGGCCAGGTCATGTTGTCGGTGTAGCCGCGCCAATAGGGCGGGACGATGTTGGGCAGCGAGCCGTTGTCCCATTGGCAGTCGTCGCCATCGGAGAGCCACTTGGCGTAGAGTTGGTGGTTGTCAAAGATATATGACTCGCCGAAGTTGCCCGTGGTGCGGTCTCCCGTCCAGCCCAAACGCTCGTCGCGTTGCGGGCAGTCGGTGGGCATGGAGCGGTAGTTGCCACGGATGCCCCAGTAGGCGTTGTGGTACACCGCGTTGATGATTTCGTTGGAGGTCTCAAACGAGCCTGTCACGGGCATCTCGTCATAGATGACCCAGCCCTCGAAGTCGTCCAAATTGGGCGTTTCGCGCAGGCCGGAGATTTCAACGTATCGGAAGCCGTGGTAGACGAACATTGGGTGCCAGTGTATTGTTGATTGTTGATTGTTGAATTGTTTAATTGTTGAACTGGCGACCATGTAGTGGTCGGTGTTTTCCGAGCTGCGGAGGTTGGCGGTATAAAGTAAGCTATCGGGAGTCAAAAGTTCGGCGAAGCGTAGGGTGATGATGTCGCCAGGTTGTTGTCCGCGCGCTTTCATGTCGATGAAACCGACCATGTTTTGGCCCATGTCGAGGTACCATTTGTCGCCTTTCTGGAACAGGCTGATGGGTTTCAGTTTCTCCATCACGGTGATGTTGGGGTTGGGTTGGGCGGAAAGTTGACCTTTGGGTGCTTCTACGAGTTCGGCTTGTAGCCAAGCATTGTCGTCGTAACCCGCCTTGTTCCAATCGCCGAGGTCATAGTTCTCATCGTAGGTCTCGCCGTCCCATTCATTGGCGGTGCGGATGGGGCCACGGTTGGTGATTTTCCATGTCTCATCGCTGATGATGGTTTCTTTTTGGCCGTCTTTATAGGTCACTTCGAGTTGTAGCAGCAGGCGCGGTGTGCCGAAGCCAAACACATGGTCTGTGCCGTCCCAGTTTGGGTTGGCGGCGTTGTAGCGGATGCTTGTGAAGCGACCGCCTTCGAGGATGACGCCGATGGCGTTGTCGCCGCTGTTGAGCATCTCTGTGACATCGTAGGTGTTGAAATACACGCGCTTCGAGTACCATGAAAGCGTAGGTTTCAGCAGTTCATCGGGTGCTATTTCGCTGCCGTTGAGGTAAGCGCTGTAGACACCCATTCCACTGACATAAAGCCGTGCTTCTTTAATGTCGTTTTTGAGGGTAAAATCCTTGCGGAGATAACGGGCAGCCAAGCGTGTTTTGCCCACCAGCACATCGTCCTCAAACTCATGTCCAATCCATTTAGCTTGCCAGTCGTCTTGGTTCAATAGGCTGATTTCAAACGATTTGACTTCGCTTTCCACTTTGGCTTTTTTACCCTTGGCGGTTACAGTCGTGATGACTTTCCAATAGGCTTTGTCGCGGCTTTTCAATTCCTTACCTGCGTAAGGGATATAAAGCATCTGGCTTGAAGGAACCACGCCTGAATCCCAAAGGTCGCCGATGCCTTTTTGGGCGTTTTCGGCGGTTGAGGCCACGATGATTCGGTAGTTTTGCTGCACCACCTCGTTTTCTGTGGTTTCAAAGTTCCAACTGAAGCGCGGGTGTGCCGTGGCCAAAGGCTGCTCGTGGAATTGTTGCTCCACATTAGGGTTGGTGATGGTGATGTTCATTCGATCACTGCAAGCAGCGAGAAAGATGAGTGCTAAAAGGAATATGGTAATGCGTTTCATATAGTATTATATTTTCTGTAGCCAAAGTCCCATAATCGGGTCTGCTAATTTTACTAGTTTGTTTTCG